>Ga0209023_10000016_pt1 | contig 324137 bp, 290 predicted proteins | sample LakOneMetagenome_FD_187468 | JGI IMG/M metagenome (GOLD analysis project Ga0209023, IMG submission 187468) | Freshwater and sediment microbial communities from Lake Erie, Canada (SPAdes) (version 2) | ecosystem: Environmental > Aquatic > Freshwater > Lentic | place: Lake Erie, Canada... | reverse complement strand
GTTACCGGTGAGAAAGTAGGAACCCTGGTATCTTAAAAATATTAAACTTAATAAAAAGGGATGCTGTTTTACAGCATCCCTTTTTTATGGATTGTTTTGCACTAGAGATTATTCAAATAAGAAATAATGTCGGCCAGCGATTTTTTTATGGGCACAACATGCACTGACTGTACAGTGGGGTTTGATGACGGATTTGCTGTAACTGCAGACTCGGTACCCAGGTAATAATCATTGCCCTGTTTTGAAATCACAACCACTGTAATTGCCTTTCCTACAGGTAGTTTGCCGGTTATAAATTTACGTGTAGTTAAATCGGGACGCATGGCTACTACCGAGCGCAGATCTTTAAATACGGTAAACGCAATGGTATTGGCATTGGTAAAATAGTTGGCCATATCTGCAACCACGCTTACCCTGGCCACCGTGTTTATTTCAACCTGCTGTGCAATACTTATCCAGCGCAGCCGCTTGGTATATACCTGGTAAGATTGCGGGGTTATTATAATGGTATCGAGATTGGGCTCCGGCGTAGGCAGCCAGTTAAAAGCCTGTGGATTGGTTTCGTCGCCCATAAAAAACTTAACCTGTTGATTGGTGGGCAGATCAACATAGTTGATGTTAAACCTTACACCAGGTGCTAACTGTAATGGCTGGCCTTCTTTTTTTAGCCTGATGAAAAGCTGGCCTGCAGTTATCAGCATACTATCATTATAAGTACTGGGTCTATCCAGTCTTATCATATCACCTTTCTTTTTTACAACCTGTATCTCTACGTCTACTTTGCCGGCAACCGGCTGCCCTGCTGCGGTAGCACAGCAATGTGGCGGAAAATTTATTTGTATGCCCAGGGGCGTGGTAATGGTTGCAATATTTGCATTTACGTTAATGGTATCCAGGTAAGGCTCTGTAAGCAAACTGTTTTTAAGTATTGATACTGGTGTAGTTGCTGTAATGGCAGTTTGCCAGCTGCTGTCGGGAGCATTTAATTGCCCGGGATCGGGTACAAATACATCAATATCTTTCTGGCAGGCATTTAATAATAAGCCGCCTGCAAATAATATCAATATGAAAATTTTTTTGTTCATCATTTCATGTTTAAAAATGGTCCCTAAACAACAGATACGTTAAGTTTTATTTCTGCTGCCTCTATTTCAGATCAAGCCTTATTCCAAGCCTTAAACCTGCGGTTTGATATCTTTGTTTTAATGTAACACTCTCTTTGTTCATGGGTGTAAGATTATACCTGAAATAAGGCTCAGCCATAATGTGCAGCCTGTCATTCAGTTTATAATAAACAGATACGGCACCAATAAAACCTACGCCAGCATTGGTTTTAAACTGGTAGGGCGATGAGCTTTTGCCGGTGGTGATACTTACCGGGTTTCCCGAAGCATCCAGCACATCACCTTTTTGCCAGCTGTAAATATTTACAATGGCACCTGCATTGATATTTGCGTGCAGTTTACCGTTACCTACTTCATAGCCAACTACTACCGGTATATCAATACTGCGATACCTGTTAATGGTTGTTTTATAACGGGTGCCGGTGGTTGTGTAACTACCTATGGTATCGCCATTGTTGTTGATGATATAAGTAACCTGCACTACATTGCCCTGGTTAAAAGTAAATTTTTCATTTATCTGGCTGTAGTTAACGCCGCCACGCACACTCATAGAATTGTTGAACACTTTGGTATAACGAACACCAGCGCTAAAACCCGATTTGAATTTTGTACTTTCCTTTCTTTTTTGCAGGTAGCTGGAGTTGCCGGTATCCTGCAGGCTACGGATGGCATAATCGGGGCCGCCATAAAATTCAAAATATTTTTTATTGCCTGATGCATCTTTTTCAATGGAAGGGCAGCCGGGCAAGAAAACAACCGGGTTAAAGTGAAGCGTTTCCTGTTTTCCTGTCTTGCGTTTTTCAGTAATTTTTTCGGCATTAAAACTCAGCCTGCCAAGCAAAGTGCCTCCCTGTTCAATATATTCATCTTCTTCAGTATCGGGGGTAGTGGTATTTACTAAAACGTTGCCCAGGCCGGTATAGTATTTTTTAGTTCCTTTTGTGCTGCTTGTATAGTTGTTATTATCATCAGCTTCTGCCGCAGGCGAAACTATGTTTATGGTGGTTTTACTGTTGCTGCCAAGACTTGTATTTGAACCAGCATAAGTATCATTTGGTGTAACAACATCAGTATTTGATATCAATGAACCGGTTGTTACATTATCTGCGTTCTGGTTTGCCGGATCATCTTCTTTTATTGTGGTTTTATTATTTGCTTTTTTTGTGTTGGTTGAAGTTGTGTTATTTTCTTTTTCGCTGATAAATGTATTATAACAGATCAAAGCCCCGCCACTGCTAAGCGCAATGATAAGGCCTATGAGCAGCAGTTTATTCCTGTTGCTGAACATAGATACCCAGAAACCGGCGGGCCGTTTTTTGTCTTTTTCAGCAACGATCTTCTCCCAGATATGCGGAGGCACATCAGGCGTGTAATTGCCCAACTGTTGTTTTATATGTTCATCAAAATGCCGGTTATTGTTCATACCGCAACTTTTTGTAATTGTAAAATTTGTTTCTGCAGCATATTTCTTGCTTTTACCAGCTGGCTGCGGCTGGTACCTGGTTGAATATTGAGCATGTCTGCAATTTCATCATGTTGATATCCTTCAATAACATACAGGTTAAAAATGAGCCGGTATCCATCGGGCAGATTATTCACCAGGGCCAACAGGTCTTTTTCGGTTAAATGCCCGTAGGCAGCAGGTTCCAGTATGCTTTCGTCCTTATCAGTAATTTCATAACCTGTCACTTCTTTTTCGTACCTGCGTAAAGCATATTTTTTTAAGGCTGTATTCACCACAATCCTCCTGATCCAGCCTTCAAAGGAACCTTCCGATTTGAACTGGTAGATCTTATCAAAAACCTTAATAAAAGCGTCCTGTAAAATGTCTTCGGCATCTGCACTGTTTCGGGCATAGCGGTTGCACACACCCAGCATACGCCCGGCGAAGCGGTTGAAGACCTCCTTCTGGCAGAAGGCATCTTTCTTTAAACATCCTCGTATGAGTTCGTCTTCCGTCAATATAACCGGGTTTACATGGGGCTTTTAGGGAATAAGATGCTATTACTCATTTATACGCTGCCTGAACCGGCTTTATTGCTATAAGGTACAATAAAGGTCTGATTTTTTTGTTTTATGCTGGTGAAACCTATAATTTGAACCGGAGGCGTAAATCCGGCGCTTTTAGCTATGTTATCAGAAGAACAGATCAAAAAATTAATTTCGGCCAATGAAAGTCTGCAGGTTCAGCTTGCAGATGCCAATGCCATACTGGCTGCCCGTGAGCAGGAAATTGATTTTTTAAGTGCAGAACTGGCCGAATCGACCGCCTTGCGCAGCACATTGGATGGCCAGCAGGATGAAATTGAAAGTATGCGCAACCGGCTGGGCGAAAAGCAGCAGGCTGCCAAAGGGGCCGAAGAAAGGGAAATTGAACTACAGCAGGAACTTACCGAAATGGCCGTTTTAAACAGGCAGTACAGTGAACTGATGCAGGATTATGCCTATTTACAAAGCCAGTTTAAAGATATACAGGCCCGTTACCTGGATCTGCAGGAGCAAAGCCTTCAGCTGGATCAGGCTAAAAGCCGTATTGCCGAGCTGGAAAGCCTGCTGGAAAATGGTTTACAGGAAAGAGAGAGCCTTACAGAACGGATCAAAATACTGCAGGCTGCTGTTTTACATAAAGAAATTTAAACAGTGGCAGCCCCGGCCAGCCAAAATATTTTTCAAAACACTTGCATTGCTGCTTTCTATTTTCTATTTTACTTCTCTAAAACTTATTGCATACAAAATCAACTAAAAGCTAATTATTTATGGAAGCACAAAACAACGCAGACAATGGTAAAACCACAGCAATCGTAAGTTATATTACAATTATCGGCTGGCTGATTGCTTATTTTGCCATGCATCAATCCAAAAAAACATCACTTGGCAGTTTTCATTTGCGCCAAACCCTGCTATTATTCATCTGTGCAATTGTGTACCAGATAGTAATAACTGTTATTACTATGGCTGTACCTGCAATAGGCATGATCTTGTCACTTGTAGGTCTTGTGTTCCTGGTATTATGGATCATGGGATTGATTGCGGCTATAAACGGAGAAGAAAAGCCAATGCCGCTGATCGGGGCAAAAGCACAGGAGATATTCAAAAGCATCTGATACTGATCTATATCATACTTTATAAACAACAAAAAAGCATTCCGGCTAACCGGGATGCTTTTTTGTTTGGCTGAATTAGCTGAATTTTGTGCAGGTAAAAAACAACACATGAATAAGAACATTGCCGATATAAGAAAGGATTATCAGTTACAAAGTTTATCGGAAACAGATATTGCTGCAGATCCATTTATCCAGTTTAACCGGTGGTGGGATGATGCTGTAAAAAGCGAACTGGACGAAATTAATGCAATGACCCTGGCTACTGCTTCTGTAAGCGGGGTACCATCAGCCAGGATCGTTTTGCTGAAATCAGTAACAGAAGAAGGCTTTATTTTTTTTACCAACTACAACAGTCATAAGGGTAAGGAGCTGGAAGAAAATCCGCAGGCCTGCCTGGTATTTTTCTGGAAAGAACTGGAGCGACAGGTAAGAATTACCGGACGGGTTGAAAAAGTAAGTGCAGCAGAAAGCGACGAATACTTTAACTCGAGACCGGCCGGCAGTCGTATTGGTGCCTGGGCATCGCCACAAAGCACAGTAATACCTTCAAGAGAAGTGATTGAAAAGAATATTGTACAGGTTGAAGAACAATTTGCAGGAGCTGAAATTACCAGGCCACTCCATTGGGGAGGTTATATTGTAATACCATCGGTTATTGAATTCTGGCAGGGAAGACCAAACCGTTTGCACGATCGCCTGCAATACGCAAAAATGGAGGATAGAAGCTGGAAAATTGAAAGACTGGCGCCTTAACAATTACGAATTGGGAATTAGGAATTAGAAAAACTTGATTATTATAAGTCAATTCCTAATTCCTAATTCCTGATTCAGATTAAGCTTTTTTCTTAGCTGCTTTTTTAGGAGCTGCGGCTTCAGCTACAGCTACTGCTTTTGTGGCAGCTTTAGCAGGTCTTGTTTTACCAAAAGAGCCTGCAAAAATTTTTCCTTTCTTTGTTTTAATATCACCACGTCCCATAATTTTCTGTTTTATTTTTTATAAATGATTAAATTTTAGTTGTTACAAAAAAAGCAAGGTGCTATGTACCTTGCTTTTTTCAGTAGTTGAAACAGCATTACATTTTAGCTGATAATTCTTTACCGGCTTTAAATTTAGCAACTTTCTTTGCTTTAATTTTAATAACAGCACCTGTTTGTGGGTTGCGGCCATTACGGGCAGCTCTTTTCGAAACAGAAAAAGTACCAAATCCTACCAATGTAACTTTACCACCACCTTTTAAAGTTTTAGTAACTGCAGCTACGAAAGAATCTAAAGCGGCGTTTGCCTGCGTTTTTGTAATACCTGCATCATCAGCAAGTTTTGAAATTAATTCAGCTTTGTTCATGTTGATTTTTTTTGAATTTTTTAAGTGGAACAAATATAGATGCTTTTTGATTGCAACAAAATTTTTTTTAAAAAATATTTTGTTATACAAATTAGCTGTAAACCACAATCAACAAGGGGTTTCGGCTGCAGGGCAGGTGTTTTTTTGGTGGCAGAAAAGAATTAGGTTTTGTTAAAATCCTTTACTGTAAAGGGTTTCAAGGGTTCTTGTAATGAAATCCGCTACCCGTGCGGTTTTTAAAGGGATACAAAATGACGTGTGCATAAAAAAAATCTGAATTCAATTGTTTTGCACAATTAGTTAACAACCTGCATAACCGACCTGAAAGCGATGAACTGGTTACCCCATTTTTCAAAACTTTTTTGCCGCAAAGCAGCTGCATGGTTTTCGATATAATTGTTGTAAAGCGCCTTACTTTCGGCAAAATACTGCACGGCATATGTGGGTCCTTCGGCATCATCAACTTCCATCAGTTTTAAAACAACCGCATGGGTAAAACAACCGGTTTGTATCACTTCCGGTATATGCACCTGCTGCAGCCATTGCAGCCAGGCAGTATGAACCGCATCAGCGATCTTAATAGTAACATTATATACGATCATAGGTAGAATGTGCTTATTTAACTTTCAGTTCAACATAAACGGGGCAGTGATCACTGTGTTTTACATCCGGAAAAATATCTGCATCCAGCAGCTGTTTTTTCAATGGCTCTGTAACAGTAATATAATCAATTCGCCAGCCTTTGTTATTTAAACGAACCGATGGAAAGCGCTGGCTCCACCAGCTGTAGCGGTGCGGCTCATTATGAAATTCACGAAAAGTATCTATCCAGCCACTGGCTAAAAATTTGGTCATCCATTCTCTTTCTTCGGGTAAAAAGCCGCTGCTTTTTTTGTTTCCTTTGGGATCATGAATATCAATTTCGTTGTGGGCAATATTATAATCGCCTACCAGGACCAGTTTAGGATATTTCTTTTTCAGTTTGTTTAAGTAAGTATGAAATTCATCCAGCCATACATATTTAAATGCCTGCCTTTCATCGCCGCTGGTGCCTGATGGGAAGTAAGCATTGATCAATCTTATATCTCCAAAATCAAGCTGTATAACCCGGCCTTCATCATCGCTGGCGCTGTGGCCATTACCCAGCACTACATTATCGGGTTTTATTTTAGAAAAAACTGCAACGCCGCTGTATCCTTTTTTTTGTGCGCTGAACCAGTGATGATGAAAACCCAGTTCCTCTAATTGTTTTACATCCACATCACCCTGGCTGGCTTTGGTTTCCTGCAGGCAGATGATATCAGCCGGGTTGGTTTTAAGCCAGTCGAGAAATCCTTTTTTGATAGCAGCACGAATGCCGTTTACATTGTAAGAAATAATACGCATTGGAAATAATTTATTAAACTTGTATAAATAAAGGTAACATGGAAAACGATAACCTGCCCGAAATAAAAACAGAAAATAATACAGAAACAATCTTTAATGAGCAGGAATTTTCGATGGAAGGATATGACAAACATATCCGGCAGGCAAGAAATGCATTGTTTATAGCAGCAGCTATTTTGTTGCTGAATGCTTTGCTGCTGTTTTCAAAATACCCGGTTGATCTGGAGATCATGTGGCTTGATTACCTGATATGGGTTGTGTATATTGGCGGCTTTGTTGCTTTGGCATTGTGGACAAAGCGAAAGCCCTATTATGCCATTATTGGCGGACTGATTCTGATGGGCATTTTTATTGTGGTGAATGCAATTATAGATCCCAGTACTATTGTTGGAGGCATTATTTTTAAAATAGCTGTTATTGCTTTTTTAATTAAAGGGCTGGGCGATGCCAAAGAGGCACAGCAAATGAAAGAACAGTTCAATAATAAATAAAGCTTATTCTAAAATCGGCCTTAACCACCTGGTTGCTTCTTCCACGCTCATCCCTTTTCGGCGTGCATAATCATCCAGCTGATCTTTTTCAATTTTACCAACACCAAAATATTTACTATCAGGATTGGCAAAATACCAGCCGCATACCGATGCCGCAGGGTACATGGCCAATGATTCGGTCAGCTGAATACCAGTTGTTTCTTCGCCACCCAGCAATTCAAATAATTTATATTTTTCTGTATGATCAGGGCATGCAGGATAACCCGGGGCAGGGCGGATGCCGAGATATTCTTCTTTTATTAACTGTTCATTGGTAAGATGCTCTTCTGCAACATAACCCCAGTAATCAGTCCTGGTTTTTTTATGAAGCAATTCTGCAAATGCTTCAGCCAACCTATCTGCCAAAGCCTGTAAAATTATTTTATTGTAATCATCATGATTGGCTTCAAAGTTTTTGATATGCTTTTCAATGCCCTGGATGGTTACGCTGAAGGCGCCGATATGATCCTGGTAACTTTGCTCGGCAGGCGCAATAAAATCGGCTAAAGATAAATTGGGTTGGCCTTCGGCTTTTTTTATTTGCTGGCGCAGAAACTGCAGTTTGGTTATTGCCGATTCATTATCCACATCTATGGTATCATGATCAACTTTATTGGCGGGCCAAAATCCAACAACGCCTTTAGCGCTCAGCCATTTTTCATCAATGATCTGCTGTAATAGTTTTTTAGCATCGTTATAAAGTTTGGTTGCTTCCACACCAATTACACTATCGGTAAGTATGGCCGGAAATTTTCCGTGCATTTCCCATGCAATGAAGAATGGCTGCCAGTCAATGTATTCGGCAATTTCTGCCAAAGCATAATTATCTAAAACTTTTGTGCCGGTAAATGTGGGGGTAACAGGTTTATAGTTTGCCCAATCAATTACTGCACCATTCTTTTGTGCGTCTTCAAACCTCAGGTATTGCTTTACCGATTTTTTATTGCCGAAATCTATTGCCAGTTTATCATACTCTTCTTTCAGGCTTTGCAGAAATGCAGGTTTCTGTTCTTTGCTTAATAAGCTTCCGGCAACCGTAACGCTGCGACTGGCATCCAGTACATGCACAACCCCTTCATCATATTGTGGTGCAATTTTTACGGCTGTATGCATGCGTGATGTGGTAGCCCCACCGATCATTAAAGGCAAGGTAATACCACGGCGTTTCATTTCATGTGCCACGTGTACCATTTCATCCAGCGATGGAGTGATCAAACCACTCAGGCCAATGATATCTACTTTTTCTTTTACGGCAGTTTCTAAAATTTTATCTGTCGGCACCATTACACCCAGGTCAATAATATCGTAGCCATTACAACCGAGTACTACGCCCACAATATTTTTACCAATATCGTGCACATCGCCTTTTACGGTTGCTAATAATATTTTTGCCGCACCGGCTGTTTCTTCATTTACTGTTCCGGCTGCAATATGTGCATTCTTGCGATCTTCTTTTTCCTGTTCGATGTATGGCGTTAAAACCGCTACGGCTTTCTTCATTACCCGGGCGCTTTTTACAACCTGCGGTAAAAACATTTTACCACTGCCGAACAAATCACCCACAATGTTCATTCCATCCATCAGCGGTCCTTCAATTACATCCAATGGCTTTGGATATTTTTGGCGGGCTTCTTCGGTATCCGCATCTATATAATCTGTTATGCCGTTTACCAGTGCGTGAGATAAGCGTTTTTCCACTTCTTCTTTTCTCCAGCTTTCATCTTTTACTACTTCCTTGCCTTTTGCTTTAACTGTTTCTGCAAAAGCGATCATTTTTTCTGTGGCTTCATTGTTATCGTTGTTCCTGTTCAGGATCACATCTTCGCAAAGTGCCCGCAGGTTGGGTTCTATCTCATCATATACCACCAACTGGCCTGCATTTACAATGCCCATATCCATACCGGCTTTAATGGCATGAAACAGGAAAACGCTGTGAATGGCTTCACGTACATGTTCATTGCCGCGGAAAGAAAAAGAAACGTTACTTACTCCGCCACTTACTTTAGTTAGCGGCATGGCTTTTTTAATTTCACGGGTAGCTTCAATAAAATCTACTGCGTAATTATTATGTTCTTCAATACCGGTTGCAATGGCAAATATGTTGGGGTCGAAGATAATATCATGCGGAGCATAACCAACCTGCTCTGTTAATATTTTATAGGCCCGTTTGCATATTTCCACTTTTCGGTCTTTGGTATCTGCCTGTCCTACTTCATCAAAAGCCATTACAATTACCGATGCGCCATAACTTTTGCAAATGAAAGCCTGCTCAATAAATTTGGCTTCGCCTTCTTTCATAGAGATTGAATTCACGATGCATTTCCCCTGCACACATTTTAAGCCTGCTTCAATGATCTCGAATTTCGAAGAATCGATCATGATGGGGATCTTCGCAATATCCGGTTCGGATTGAACAAGATTGAGAAAGGTAGTCATGGCCTGCACACCATCCAGCAAGGCATCATCCATGTTCACATCAATTACCTGTGCACCATTCTCTACCTGCTGGCGTGCAACGGCCAGGGCAGCTTCATACTGGCCTTCACGTATGAGGCGTGCAAACATTTTACTGCCTGTAACATTGGTGCGTTCTCCAACATTAATAAAATTTGTTTCCGGGCGAACGATCAGTGGCTCCAGGCCGCTTAATCTCAAATATGGTTTAATTACAGTCATTTTTTTAGTTTTACCACAAAGGCCACAAAAGAAAACACAAGGTTCACAAAGTGCCGTTTATTATTCTTTTTACTCCATCTTTAAATAAAACTGAGTTGAAATTGATCAGTAAACCAAGTTTGCATCCTGACAGTTTTAAATAAGTAAGAACCTGCGCAAGATGAATATCATTTAAAGCTTCAACTGCTTTTATTTCAACGATCAGTTTATTCTCAATTATTAAATCAGTTCTGTATCCTATATCTAATTTTACTTCTTCATAAATTAAAGGCAATCCTTTTTGTTTCTCTACAGTAACTCCGGTTTTAATAAGTTCATAAAACAGGCATTCTTCATAAGCACTTTCCAGTAAACCAGGTCCTAAAGACCTGTGCACTTTAAGTCCACAATCAAAAACAATTTTAGATATTTCATTTTCTGTCATATCAATAGTGTTCTTTGTGTGTATTTCTTTGTGTCCTTCGTGGTTATGCCAACTCCACAACGGGTAATACTCTTGGCTTAAACTTACTTACTTCTTCAGCAATATGTTTTATATGATCGGGTGTGGTGCCGCAGCAGCCACCCACAATATTTACAAAGCCTTCTTTGGCCCATTCTTCAATGATATGTGCTGTTTCATGCGGCTGTTCATCGTACTCTCCAAAAGCATTGGGTAAACCAGCGTTGGGATAAGCTGAAGTGTAGCAGCCTGCAATCTGGCTCAGTTCCTCAATATGAGGACGCATTTCAGATGCACCCAGTGCGCAATTCAAGCCAATGCTTAAAGGGTTAGCGTGCATAACAGAAACATAAAAAGCTTCCAGGGTTTGGCCGCTTAAAGTTCTTCCGGATGCATCAGTAATTGTACCCGATATCATAATGGGTAACTCTGGTAAATTATTTTTACGGAAGAAGTTTTTTGTTGCGTAAATAGCAGCTTTGGCATTCAGCGTATCAAAAATGGTTTCAATTAAAATGATATCCACGCCGCCATCAACCAACCCTTTTATCTGCTCGGTATATGCGGTTGCTACTTCATCAAAAGTTACAGCACGGTATCCCGGGTTATTTACATCGGGTGAAAGAGATAGTGTTTTATTTAATGGCCCTATAGCACCTGCTACAAAACGGGGCTTATCCGGATTTTTAGCTGTGTATTCGTCTGCAGCATTGCGGGCACATCTAGCCGAAGCTACATTCATTTCATAAGCCAGCGATTGCATATCGTAATCGGCCTGGGCAATGGAAGTACTGCTGAAAGTATTGGTTTCAATAATATCGGCACCGGCTTCCAGGTATTGTTTATGAATGCCCTCCACAATCTGTGGCTGGGTAATGCTCAGGAGATCGTTATTACCTTTTACATCGGTATGCCAGTCTTTAAAGCGTTCGCCGCGGTAATCTTTTTCTTCCAGTTTATGGCGCTGTATCATGGTGCCCATGGCGCCATCAATGATAAGAATTCTTTCTTTTAAACAATCCTGTAATGTTTTCATTCGCTTTAATTAAAGTTGAATAAAGGACAGCTGTACAAGAGTGTGACGCCAATGAAGCCACACCAAGGTATTATGCCCGGTTCAAAAAATTACCCTAAACTTATAAACGAGAATCAATCTGGGAGAAGTGTTGCAGAATTGCTTTCGTTTATTAGTTCAGTTGGCCCTTCGGCTTCGCTCAGGATAACAGGCTGAACAATAAACAAATCTGCCCGTTAGCACTGCAAATTTATAATATCTATGCCGAAACACAAAATACCCCATGCAATGCCTCCGGATATTGAATACAAGCAGTTTTAATGTTGGAAAAATGGCGGGTGGTATAAAAGCAAAACCCCGGGGGTTATCGGGGTTTTAATAGGGTTCGGTTCCTTTGGTAATCTTTGGTTTTCAGTGGATCTGGATACTTAACTTTTGGTCTTCTTTTGGATACTGGATTCGGTTTCTGATATAAAAGTACTGTGCTATTTGTTGCTGTAAAACTAAAAGGCATTTAACCCATGCTTTTAACGCCTGGAAAGGCATTTTCGGTAACTGAACCGGGTTTTCAGCTGAATAACATCTAAAAATATAAGTATGTAATATCAGGCAGACCTATATAAAAAACCAAAGCCCCTTATCTGGGGCTTTGCAAGAACTTTTTGTTCAGTGGTAATGTCTGGATTTTCTGGATAATTGGATACTTAACTTAACCTTTGGTTTTCTTAGTGTACTGGATCTGATTTCTTAATTGGATATTGGATTCGGTTTCTGATGTAAAAGTAGTGTGCTATTTGTTGCTGTAAAACTAAAAGGCATTCAACTGTGTATTTTTAATGCCGAATGGGAATTTAGTTCCCCCGAACCGGAAAATAGTTTTTCCGTGGGTCATACACAATGCAAAACCCCCGGTTTACCGGGGGTTTTGAAAAAATGTAAGAGATTCAGGGTGTTGGTTTTTGAACGGGATAATTGGATATTATTTGGTTTTCGTAAAGAACTGGATTTGGTTTTTAAATTGGATATTGGTGCTTTACAATGTAAAAGTAGTGTGCTATTTGTTGCTGTAAAACTAAAAGGCATTAAAACCAGTGTTCTTAATACTGAACCGGTATTTTGGGGTATTGAACCGGAAATACAGTATTCAAATACCTGTATACTGCCTGGTAATAAATGGTCCCACTAATACATGATAATTAAAAGCGGCAGAACGTATACCCAAGCAAGTACAGGTATTGACCAGTAAGGTACCAATCCTGTTTAGCAATACTTACAAGCTGCAATACCTGTTTCGGGGTACAAAAAAGCCCCGGTTGGGTCCGGGGCTTTAATAATGTTGTGTTTCTTTGGTAATGTTTTCTTTGGTTAACTGGTGTTGGTTTTCTCTAGGATTACAGAATTTTAAAACGCTTAACTTCTGTGATACAAACATACAACAGAAAAATGCCCTGCAAAACTAAATTACACTCATTGCCCTTATTTTAATACTGAACGGGAATTAACGGTGCCTGAACCGGCAACCACTTATTTCTCATCGCCAAGCCAATGCTTAAAATCGGCCGAACGTTCGGTGCTTACAATGGTTTCGTGCTTTGCCGCCGGATTTAATTTGATAAGTACCCGGCTTTTACTATAAGCAAACATTTCGGCAATAGAATGAATACTGATGATGTATTGCCTGTTTATGCGGAAGAATATTTTGGGGTCCAGGATGGAATCAAGGGTATCGAGGTTAAAATCTACCACAAACCGGCGGGCGTCTTTGGTGCAGAGGAAAGTGGCTTTATCTTCTGTATAGAAATAAACCACTTCTTCAATATCGATCGTTTTAATATGCTCGCCATAGCGTACTACAAAGCGTTTTTTATATTCGGTAGCTCCTGCCGGCTGTAGTGATTGCAGTAGCTTATTAATATCGATAGCTGGCTGGCCCGGAGCAGCTGATGTAAGCGACTTAAATTTAGAAACCGCTTTTTCCAGCTCTTCTTTTTTAACCGGCTTTAATAAATAATCAATACTGTTTACTTTAAATGCTTCAATGGCATACTGATCGTATGCGGTGGTGAAAATAACCGGGCATTTAATATCTACCTGCTTAAATATCTCGAAACTGATACCATCAGACAACTGTATATCGGAAATGATCAGGTCGGGCTCATCATTTTCTTTAAAAAACTTTACAGCAGAAGAAACGCTTACGATCTGCGGCAGCAGGTTGTGGTTGGGCTCAATCTCTTTCAGCATTTTTTGCAAACGCCTGTAAGCTGGTTCTTCGTCTTCGATGATCAGTATGGTCATTAATCGATTTTATTTAACACGGGTAAAATTACAGTAAAATTAATTCCGTCATTCAGTATCGTTACCGGCTCTTTGCTCAGCAAATTATATCGCTTCACTATATTCTGCAAACCTGTGCCAGTGCCTGGTTCCCTTGATACCTTTGGATTAATGTTGTTCTTTATTACCAGCTTATCCTTATCCAAGTACAGCAGTATTTCAAGTGGTGATTCTATAGAAACGGCATTGTGTTTAATGGCGTTCTCTATCAAAAGCTGCAAGGTAAGCGGTGGTATAAATATACGTTTTTTTTGTTCTTCAGATATGGAAACATGTAGGGTAAGGTTTTTGCCATGGCGTTTTTGCTGCAGATAAAAATAGGTTTTTAAAATGCCGGTCTCTTCTTCCAGGCTTATAATATCCTGGTCGCGGTAATTCACAATATTTCTGAAAAAAGAAGAAAGTTTTTCTACATAATCAACTGCCATTGCCGGGTCATCTTCAATAAAAGAGATAAGGGTGTTAAAGCTGTTGAACAGGAAATGGGGATTAACCTGGTTGCGTAAAACCTGGAACTGAAACTGTATCTTTTCCTGTTCCAGCTTTTGCAGTTTCTTTAAATTCTTCTCCCTGTTTTTTATGTACCAGTAAAGCAGGCCGCCGGTAAGCATAATAACCAGGGCAATGAACCAGTATCTTTTCCAGAGCGGTTTGGCAATTTCAAACTGGTAAATCGCTTCATGGGCATTCTCAAAATTATCGCTTAGTGATGAGCGTACATGAAACGTGTATTTACCCGGCTGCAGGCGCAGAAAAGAAACGTTTTTATCACGGGTAGATATCCAGGCGGTGTCAAGTCCATCCAATTTATATTGATAATGGATATCGTTGGGACTGCTGTAATAAAGGCCGGTAAAATAAAACTGGAAGGTATTCTGATCGCTGTTGTAATTACCCGGCTTGTCTTTATCTACATCTGATAAAAACAACTGCACATTTTCAATGATGGTTTTTGGCTGATGCCGGGCTTGCTCGGCGGGGCTATAAATAACAATGCCTTTTGACGTACAGAATGCTACATTAAATGCAAGATCGTTTGCTACTGAGCCTGCATACAAATTCACATCGGCAATACCCTGGTTATTATCTGCGTATGAAAAGGTTCCGGTATTGGGATCCAGGATATCAATGCCCTTGCGGTTTACCACAATGATATTACCCCAGGGATCGGTTTTTAGTGAAACGATCTCCAGGTCGCTTAAACCACTGGCTGTGGAATAATTTTTAAAATGTTTTCCGTTGAAACTGTAGATACCGGCGCTTTTTGTATTGAACCAGATATTGCCTTTTTTATCTTCGGCAATGGAAAAAATACGATCGTCCAGCAAGCCATTTTCTTTTCCGTAATGAACAAAACTGCCGTTTTCCAGAACATTTAAACCCTTTTCGCCCATGGCAAACCATATTCTGTTGCGGGAATCTTTATACATGGAATAGATATAATTGGTGGCGATATTTTCATTGTTGTTGTAGTTGCTGTATGTATAGCGTACATTTATATCAGCGTTTACACTTTCAATATCAAAAACAGCAGCCACTCCTTCAAATCCGCCCACACAAACAGTTTTAGCATTGCCGGTTATAGACAATATACTGGCATTTTTAAGAATGGGGTTTTCATTAAGAGCCCGGTATTTACCGGTTTGAGGGTCGAGGATGAACAGTCCGCCACCCATAGTTCCAACCCAAATGTTATGGTTAACATCCTGGTGCAAACAGGTAATATCTGTCTGGCTGCTTAATTCCGCAAAGCGATATTCCTTCTTTGTATAAGTTCCGCTGGCAGCTGTGTATTTTACCATGCGTCCGGCAGTGCTTACCCAAAAATTATCCTGGTAATCACGCAACAGGGCACGAATGGTTTCAAAAGCTGTATTGTCATACAGTGGCAGCAGTTGTAACTGGTTGCCGCTTGTTGCCACCAGCTTTGTGCCTGTATTTGCCCATACATTGCCTTCATCATCCAGCAGTAAACCGGTTATTTTATTTCCAATATCCGCCTTGCCCGGGTAGGTAATTGCAGGCTGGTTGTATGCAGGTTTATAAAACAGGCCATTTTCCTCGGTACTGATCCATAAATTTTTTTGTGTAACCAGCAATGCATTTACCTGGCCGTATTGCCAGGCTGAATCGGCTGCCGGCACAGCAATGGTGCCGGTGTTGTGATCGTACAGGCAAAACCCTTTTTCCTGCAGGCCAATCCAGAACTTGTTTTTACCGGCAGCAGCTATTGCTGTTACATAGTAATCGGGCAAGCCCTGCTCTGGCTCTATTACTTTAACTTGTATGGTTCCGTTTACATTTTTGCAGATGTTGAGTCCTGCATCTGTTGCTGCAAGCATATCTCCATTTGCCGCCTGCATCAAGGCGTGTATATGAAGGTCGCTAAGCCCGTTGGCGGTATCTATTAAATAAAGCCGGTTCTTTTTAAAATGATAGATGCCTTCCCCATTGGTGGCAATCCAGATATTGTTTTCCTTATCCTGCAAAAAAGAAGTAATGGCAACACCGGGGTTTCCTTCCTCCGGTTCAAAATATTCCAACGTGGAGTTTATTTTTTTAGCAATATGGCCGCTTTTAAAACCAACCCAAAGCTGGCGGGTATTATCCTGGAAAATGGCGGTAACAGTATCTTTTACTCCCGGCTTTGAAAAATTTATTTTTTTGAAATTGATACCGTCGAATGCAAAGAGGCCATCTGTGGTTCCGGCCATAATATAACCCTGATCGGTTTTGCAGATGGTATTTATTTTTACCGGGTGATTATTTACTGTAAGATTGAAGGATCTGAACCCGGGATCCTGGGCATGAATACCCTGTACCAGCAGGCAAGTAAATAATATTGGTAAGATGCTTCTCATCAGCCTTTGAACAGTATTGGTTATTTTTCGGTCAGGTCGGTCATCACTTCTACCTTAATATCAGAAGCAAGTTTCTGGTCCAGTATTTTAGGTATAGCAATATTATGATCTGCCAGTAATACAATAAAATTTGATTTAACACTTACCAGCCCGTTTTTGATGGTAAGGTTGCATTTAATGATACGTTCCTGAACCACGCCATGAACAAACAGGTTGCCCTTGGCCCTTACATTGTATAAACCATCCCTGCGCAGGTCGATATTCTCAATGATCTTTCCTTCAAAAGTAGCTTGCGGATATTTATCGCTTTCGAGATAATTTTCATTAAAATGCTTTTTTTGGGTAGACGCTTTAAAGCCTTTGAAGGTTTTAATATCAATAGAAAAGGAGAATTGCCTGCTATCGGGATTTAGCCAACCTTTCAACTGGTCGCTGCCGGCTTTGATCAGCTCCAGCGGTGCATCTGAGGTAAAAGTGATGGTGCCGGTTTTAGCAGAAAACAGCAGGTTAGGGGCATATGCGTATGCTGACGACAATACCAGTATGAAAAAAAGTATAAAGTGCTTTCGCTTCATTAAGTGAACTCTGTTTAAAAAAAGATATTACTTAACCGGTTTTGCAATGCACGAAACTTAAAGGATTTTTCCAGCATAATTTTTTGCCTGTGAATCTTTTAAACTGGCTGGCCCGTATCTATAAAAATAAAACCTGGTTACCCTGCCAATAACAAAAATCGTTAAAAAGGAAAGCACAATATTTTTTGCATTGCAAATGCTGCATAAAGATAAACCTGCTATTACTAATTGTAGCTATCTGGAAACCGAACGGGCAAAACCGGGCACCGAACCCGTATTTTAAAGTACTGAACCGGAAAGAGAAAGCCTTAATTACCGCTTACAATGAAATTTTCAACAGGGATGCGGTTGCTGATACTTTTTGCCAGGGTCATTTCATCTGCATATTCAAGCTCGCCGCCAAAGGCAATGCCACGGGCTATGCTGGTTATTTTAACAGGCTTGTGTTTGATTTTTTTGCTGATATAATAAATGGTAGTATCGCCCTGTATTGTTGGACTTAAAGCAAAAATAATTTCTTCAACATCTTCTTTTTCAATGCGGTTAACCAGAGCGTCAATGGTTAACTGGTCTGGGCCAATACCATCTAGCGGAGAAATAACACCGCCAAGTACATGGTAAACACCATTGAATTGCTGTGTGCTTTCTATCGCAATTACATCCCGGATGTTTTCAACCACGCAAATGATCTCCTGCTTGCGCATGCTGTTGCTGCAGATATTGCAAAGCTCTTTATCAGATATATTGTAGCAATGGCTGCAGAACTTGATCTCGTTACGCATACGGGCAACGATCTCGCTGAACTTGCTTACTTCTCCGGCATCCTGTTTAATAAGATGCAACACCAGGCGCAGGGCAGTTTTTTTACCAATGCCCGGCAGTTTTGCAAATTCGTTCACAGCATTTTCTAAAAGAGAAGAAGAGAAAATCATAGCGCAAATATAATTGATAATGATGTAATGGATAATTGATAATGCCCTAAACGCTTGCTGTATGCTAAAAATGCAGACGCTATGAGTTGAACAAATTATCCATTAAAATATTATACCTGCCTGCCGGCAGGCAGGCACTAAAGTTTGATGTCCCGTTCATTATCCCAGTTGGCCCTTATAGATAATTTTTCTTTAAGAGTGATGGCTTTTTCGGGTTGCAGTTTTTTAGAATAATCGCCGGTATCCCATTTGCCATTGTTGTTGCTATCGAACAAAATGCGGATCTCGTATTCGCCGGGATTGATGAGTTTATTGCTCCATTCCAATGTGGTAAGCGGATAGCTGTTCTTTATATCATCACCCTGTACAAACTGAAGCACCGGATGCTTGCCCAGGTCAAGATTACTGAAACGTAAAACCACATTGCCATAGTCCGACTGCTGTTTTGCAAAGAAGCGGATGGTATCTGCTTTTGCCAGCCGGTTATTTGCAGAATCTGTAATGGCCAGTGTGTCCATAATGAGGCGGTATTGCATTGCTTCCTGCCATGTAACAGCCAGCGATATTTTAGTCCTGGTACTGTCTATCGTCCAGGCAGAAGCCTGCACTGGTTTGTAGTTGGTATCCCGCAGCACCAGGGCAGCGCCATCAAACTTTTTAAGCGGATTATTGAATTGAAGTTCAAAAGGGCTTAACAGATCCTGTGCCGGAGAGCCGGTAGCAGTTAAAGAATACTGTAATTTTTTATTGAGTACCCGCTTAACATTTTTTGCGGCAGCATTTTCTTTTTCCAAAGCAGAGGCGTACAGAACAACCGGATCGGTTTTTTCAGAAACTGTTACAGCTGCATCTGCAAAAGCAAACATTTCTTTTTTTGAGTTGTAATTTTTACCACCATCGCCATCTTTAAGGGCATATACATTAAACCTGCCTGCGGGTAAATTGATGAAAGTAAAACTACCATCACCATTCAGCTTTGCAACATAATCAGGCTTTCTTTTCTGCACCGCAGAGTCATCGGCATTGCGGTAAAGCAAGGCTATCATGGTGCTGTCTGTTTTGCCGGTTTCGGCAATAATCACTTTGCCGGACAATGTAAAACTATCAATCTGGTTGCCGGTAGAAAAAACATACACGAAGTTTTTTAGTGGGTTGCCTTCGTTGTTGTCAACAATGGCATCGCCAAAATTGATACTGTAGGTTGTGTTGGGTAATAAAGTGTCTTTTAGTTTTACTGTTACTGTCCTTAACTTAAAGTCGATAGCAGGTTGCTTTTTAGGCAATGGAGATATGAGTACATTGGTTTGCGGATCTTTCAGATCAACATATTCATTAAAATTAAGTGTGATCTTATTGCCACTTACATTCGTGCTGTTCAGTTTGGGAGAGGCGCTGGTTAGCCGGGGTGGAATACTGTCTTTTGGCCCGCCGGTGGGCATACCTATTTGTCCGCAGCCTGCATTGCCGACCGCAAGCACATACAGCAACGAAACAATAAAAATGGTAAACAGTATAGGTGTTGATCTCATCAATTGCAATTAAAATACAAACTTAACTTCTTTGGCTTGTTTAGAAATCATAAAAATTCTTAAAACTATTAAGCATCATCTTCCACTTCCAGATCATGCAGCGCTACCGCCAGCTTATTATTCTTAACAAAATTGCACCAGTGACAATCTTCTTTACCGCAGCCGGTGTAAAAATCACGGTTTTGAATTTTGTGCCAGGTATCGGTTAATTGTTGTTTTACTGTTTCAATATCCTGCGGGTTGATGACAATTTTTTCTTTGCGGTATTCGCCCTGTTTATCTGGCTCTACAAAATCAAATTCGGTGCTGATGACCTTCCATTCTTTTTGTTCGTAATTATCAACCAGTATCTTGTAAAAAACTGCCTGGCGCCAGTAGTCACCGCCATTGGGATCTTTATCGGATGGTGGTTTCATTTTTGGCAGTGCATTATCGATATTGCCCGATTTGTAGTCAACTACGTTCACTTCCTTTCCATTGAATTCGAGCTTATCCAGCTTTCCTTTTAAGGGAACACCGTTTACCACAATGCCCCTTATATTGCGTTCAACCGCTACCACTTTATTCCAGCTGTTGATGTATTTATCGTAATAGTTACGCAATACCTCATCGCCGTATTCCATACGCCTGTCAAAAGCTTCTTTGGTAAAATTCTCCCGGTGCTTGTGCATGTACCAGTTAAAATCGGCAACCATTTCTTCTTTGGATGGGAATGCGTCTTTCCCGCTATCCTGCATTTTCCTGAATAGCTTTTCTACAGCATGATGTATGGCGCTACCAAACTCCAGTGATTCACTTTTACCTGAAGGGATGCGGATGAGGTTCTTATAATAAAATCCAAGGGGACAATCCAAATAAGCATTCAATGCAGTCACGTTCATCACAAATTTATCCAGTATGCCGCTGATAAAATCTTCTTCGGCCTGTTCAATTTCGGGTGCCTGTGCATTGAAGTGTAGTATTTCAAATTCAACCTGCTGCTCTTCTGTCAGGGTTATTTTTTCAACCGTCAGGCTATGTTCTTCCTGTATCTCCGCAATGAACATAGATGGCTCCAGTTCCTTACCATCGTTCTTAAACTTGGCGTAAGAGATGAATAAATGTTTTTCTGCCCGGGTTAATGCCACATAAAACAAGCGGCGCAATTCTTCGTCATCGGCTGGTGTTGGCTGCGAGGTGAACATGGTGTCCGGGAATTTATATCCGCCGCCTGGTTTGCGTTTCTTTTCCCAAAAGGATGCGTTGGCACCGGCGAAGAAAACATACTCAAACTCGAGTCCCTTGCTGCCATGCGTGGTTAAGAGGTTTACACCTTTATCAGTTCCGGCCACTTTCACCATGGGTAAGGCAATACCTTCCTTTTGCATCAGGTCAAAAATGCTGATAAGCTCCTCCAGGCTCAGCAGCGGGTTGCGGCTGGTTTCATCTTTAATAAAATCAAACAGAGCAGTAAGTAATTGCATCAGTGCAATTTTATCATCGCTTTGCATGATATAATTTAAAACACCTGCATTTTGAATGATATGCTCAAACAATTGTTGTAGTGTGATGTTGGAAACTTCAGCGATCAGTTTCTCAATCATAAAACTGAATTGCTTCAGTCCTTCATGAATGCCGGTATCAAAGAGGTCTTTTGCCGGCCTGTTAGCCTTGTCAGATAAGAGTTTGCGGATGGAAGTCTGCTCTCCTTTATATTTCAGCGTATTTGTTTCAACAGTAAGCTTGGCAATTTCGATGGGTGGAATTTTGTAAAAATCAAAGTGCAGTATCTCAAACAACATCTCATCACCGCCATAAGGTGTATCATGTTCTGCATTCAGGTAACGCAGCAACTCAACGATCTTATTGCCGAAGGGATGTATTAATACATCAATGCTTCGCTTGCTGTAAAATGGAATATGCTTCAGCCTGAAATAAGTTGCCAGTTCTTCGCCGTATTTGTTTTCTTTATAAATGATAGCGATCCTGCCCGGTTCAATATTTTGTTTTAATAACTCAGAAACCTGGTTTGTGATATCTGCCATTTCGTCTTTGGCCGTATTGTATTCGTGTAATACAGGCTTGTTGGTTAATGTATTGATCTTTGAATTGGAAGAGATCAGTTCTTTGCTCAGCCCGTTAATTTGTTTTACAAGCCTTTCTTCGTTCCGGTTGATAAGTGTTTTAGAAATATCGAGGATGGGTTGTGTGCTGCGGTAGTTGTTTGTCAGCACAACGGTCATCAGATCTTTGGTGTAGCGGTTTGCAAACTCCAGCATGTTCTCCACGTTAGCTCCCTGGAAGCGGTAAATACTCTGGTCATCATCGCCCACCACAAACACATTGGGCTTATCCCAATAGTTGATGAGGAGCTGCACAAGCTTGTTCTGTGTACCGCTGGTATCCTGGTATTCATCTACCAGCAGGTATTGAAATTTTTCCTGGTAATTGGCCAAAATGTTTTTATTCTCTTCAAACACCCGTATCACCCAGTTGATCATGTCATCAAAATCGTAACGGTTTCTTCTCCGCATCAGGTTTTGAAAATTCTCAAACTCATTCACAGCAGCCCTCAGCTTTTCCATCTTCTCTTTTTCTTCTGCTATCTTATCGGTGCGTACATCGCCTTTTTTAAATTCTTTCACCGCACGTTTGGCAATGTATTCATCACGATGGGGCAGGTCATTTATATAGGCGTCAATTTTTTCATTGATGAATGCCGGGGTCCAGCCTTCCCTTTTCATGCTGCTGAATAAATTGCGCAGGTTATTGATCTCGTAGTATACATCACCGCGGTATCTTTTTAAAGGATGGCCTTTTGGAAATGCATCTATCAGTTGCTTAAATAGTTCAATACTCTCCAGTTCTGAAACTGCATCCAGCGAATTCTTTTCAAATAGGTTCAGGTTATCCTGTATCACATCATTGCAAAAAGCGTGGAAGGTATAGATGTTTACTTTGTAGGCATCGGCACCAATGAATTGCTGCAAACGCCTGCGCATGGCAATGGTGCCGGCGTCGGTATAGGTGAGGCAAAGAATATTCTCCGGCAAGGCATCTGTATCAAGTAATATTTTGCCGATACGGGCTGCCAATATCTGGGTTTTGCCGGTACCGGGGCCTGCAATCACCATCACGGGGCCTTCAATGGTATCAACAGCACGGCGCTGCTGATCATTTAGTTTTTGATATTCTTCTGAGAATTTATTTTGCAGTATTTCGCGGTAGTGGCGCATTGGCCAAAGATACCCGATAACCCGATTTGCCGAACAAAAAACTTCAAACGATGTTATAAGGGCTATGAGTAAAGTTTATTCTTTTAAAACCGTTCAAAAGATCCCCATCAGCCTGGATAAAGCCTGGGAGTTTTTCAGTAATCCTGCCAATCTTGCCAATATAACCCCGGGCAATATGGGGTTTAAAACCATTTCAAAATATCATGGCCCTGTAATGTATGCCGGCCAGGTGATAGAATATAAGGTGAGTCCGCTGTTAGGTATTCCTCTATACTGGATGACGGAGATAACCCATGTGGATGATAAAAAATATTTTGTGGATGAGCAGCGTTTTGGGCCTTACAGCCTATGGCATCACCAGCATCATTTTAAAGTTATTGAAGGCGGTGTAGAGATGACTGACATTGTACACTATAAACTACCGCTGTGGTTTTTGGGAGATATTGCCAATGCCTTGTTTGTAAAAAAACAATTGAACGGAATTTTTGATTACCGTTTTAAGAAGGTAGAGGAGTTGTTTGGGGCGATTTGATGATTTGAAGATTTGGTAATTTGATGATGAAGGCATCTTCAAATTATCAAATTAGTTCATCAGCAAATCAACTACCCCGGCATACGGGTTATATATTTCTCAATCTGCTTTATCTGATCAACGATCTGGGGTGTAGTTGGCTTAAAACCTTTTGCCTTCCTGAAATAATCTTTAGCCGCCCTGAACTCTCTTTTGTTCATCATGATAGAACAAAGCTGTAAGTAAGCAGCCGCATTATTCTCATTATCAGGTAAGCCGGCACGGATGGCCTGGCGTATATAACTTTCAGCCTGTTTTACATCACCTTTCTGCATCATTAACATACCCAGTTGCAGTTTGTTGGGGCCTTCTGCCTGCTTGGTTAAAGCGCCACCGCCCAGGGCAAGACTTTTTTTCATGTTAGCTTCAGCCCCTTCAAAATTCTGGTCAACCATATCCAGGTTACCCTTGATGGTGTAATACACCGAGCGAACGGGTTTGATGAGTATTGCAGGAAACCAGATAGAATCCACCACTTTTTTGGCACCAGCCATGTCACCTTCCTCCATATAGCTTTGTATCAAGCGCATGGGCCCAAATAGAAAATGGCCCACAATGGCTATTACGGCAACCAGGTATAATACAAAAGATGGCCAGAACCCGGCCTGCATATTGGTAAAAATGGCAAGGGCCAGAAATACGAGCCCGATCCACAAGCGATATTTAATAAGCGTATTCAACCACTTCATAATCGTAAAATTTAGGAGCGCAAAGATAGGACTTACGGTTATAATACCCTTTGATGTTTTATAAATCTACCTACACAAAAAATCTTCAAAAAAATAATCACTGCAACCGTTTGCAGAAAAACAAAACGTGGTTCAGCGTTTACTATACAATAGCAGACTGTGGTTTTTATTTAATTTGTAAGGCAACTGTTAACCGAGAATAGCACGTTTATTTATCGTTAATACTCCCCTCAACCTGCTTTATCAAGTGCTTTAATAAAAAACTACAGCCCGGGCGCTCGTATTTTCTAATGATCTAAAACTATGCTGTTATGAAGGTTAAAAGCAGTTCATATACTCAATTTGCAGGTTTTCTTTATATAGGCCTATTGATGATTTTAACAGGCAGCGTCAATTGCTGCTTTGCGCAAAATGCCAGCATAAATAATATGAAGGTGGTGCCAGATTTAAAACAAACTGACAGCTGGCAGCATGTTTTTATTGAAAATATAGGGCAGTATGGCAAAGCCCTGGAGGTGCTCCCGGCTATGGGAGCCATTAAGTTTGGTTATGAAGGATTGAATATGCCAATACTGTTTACTCCCAAAGGGTTAATTCATCTGCAAAGGAAAATTGAAAAACTATCAGAAAAAGAAGAAAAAAAACTGAAACAACAGGGTGTGGCTGAAGATGTGATCGAGAAAAAAAAATCAGTGACAGACAGGGTGATTAGCATGGAATGGATAGGTATAAACCCGGATGTTCAGATCGTTGCAGAGGAGCCATCAACCGCTTACCAAACCTATGGACTGATTGCACAGAAAGCATTTGGGTATAAAAAAATCGTTTATAAAAATGCTTATCCGGGTATTGACATTGTTTATTCATTTACTCAAAATACCAAAGCGGGTTTTGAATACAGCCTGCTGGTAAAACCAGGTGCTGATGTTTCGGTAGTTAAATTGAAATACGATGGAGATATAAAATCGATTAAAACAGATGCAAAGGGAAACCTGATCATTAAATCAGATATAGATGGAATCGTAAGCTCCATACCTGTTAGCTATTATGGAGACCAGGTATCGAAGAATATAACCAGCCCTATTAAGTCAGGCTATAAACTGATGGGATTTGAGATAGGGTTTTCATTTCCGCACGGGATTGACAAAACCAAACAACTGGTCATTGATCCGTTTGTAAGCAGTACCACTGGATTGAGTGGTGTTAATAACGGGAAAGCTAAAGATGTAGATTTTGATTACGAAGGAAATATTTATGTAACCGGCGGTGGTGATGGTGCAGCCTACAAGTTATCTAAATATAATGCAGCCGGAGTTTTGCAATGGACATTTAATGGTACCACTACCATACCAGCCTGGAATTTTGGAGATTACTATGGCGGTTTTGTGGTAGAAAAAAACACGGGTAAAATTTACCTGGGTCAAGGTTTTAGTCCCGGTACTGGTTACCGGGTGGTGCGCATCAGCACGAGTGGTTTGTATGATAACTATATTTCTACCGGAAATACAGCATTCAATGAAAACTGGAAGATGTACTGGAGTTGCAATGGCGGCTCACCGCAAATACTTGTCGTGGGCGGTGGTACCAGTTCTAATTTAAACCTGGGTGTTTTAACACCTCCATCAACAACTATCAGTGCATTAAATATTACCAACGTTCCATCATCCTGCTGCCAGGATATGGCAGATATGGTTTTTGATCCGGCCACCAACGATATCTATTCCATTTTTGCTTCTGTATTTGGTACGCCTTCTATCAACAACAAAATATTTAAAAATACCGCACCGTATAGTGGCGCTTCTATTGCATGGTCGGTACAATCGGGCTATACTGTTTTGTCGGAAGCAAATAACAGACCTTATATGGCAAATGTAGCTGCCGGTTATAATGATAACTCGGCCAACATGCTTGCTCTAAATCCATCTTATTTATTTTACTGGGATGGAAAAAACCTGAAAGCATTTAATAAATCAACAGGGGCTAATATTGGTACTCCGCTAACAACGGCCAATACGGCCATGATGCAAGGGGGTATTATTGCGGATGCATGCAATAATATTTTTGTTGGAGAAGGCAATGGCGTTATTAAAGTTTACAATTTTAATGGAACAACTTTCAGTGATGCGCCTGCAGATATAAACGTACCGGGTTTTTCAGGCAAAGCCGTGTATGACCTGGCTTATGATGAATCGAAAAAATTAATTTATGCCAGTGGCGATGGTTTTGTCGGGTCTTTTGATGTGGCTGCTTATTGCCCAAGCACCACTTATACCTTAAATGCAACCCCCAATTGTTTAACAGCAAGTGCAACCATTTCGGTAAGTCCTGCTCCGCCGGGAGGCTCGGTTGTTACTTATAACTTATACAATGGCACTACTTTAATTGCAACAAATACAACGGGTGTATTTACGGGATTAAGTCCAAATGTTACTTATACAGTTATTGCAACTGTTAATATCTTGTGCAGTGGTACACAGGCTATAACTACTTTTGTGGTTCCCGGCCCAACGATCGGTATTACATCTGCGAACACCACCTGCGGTGCAAGCACTGGTTCAATTACTGCAACCGGTTCGGGCACATCAGGCCCATACACCTATAGTATTGACGGAACAAACTTTTTTCCCTCAGGAAGTTTTACAAATTTGCCTGCAGGTATTTATACCGTTACTGTTAAAGATGTAAATGGTTGCAGCAATACAACAAGTGTAACACTTATCAATACAAACGGGCCGCAATTGTCTTTTACCAATACTAATGCAAGCTGCGGCAGCAATACCGGTACTGTAACAGCCAATGCTACCGGAGGCGCATCGCCGTATCAATACAGCATCAATAACGGAGCTACATACCAAACCAATAATTTTTTTACAGGATTAACGTCAGGGGTTTATACACTGGTTGTAAAGGATGCAAACAATTGCCTTAACTCTGCTTTAGTTACCATCACTACTTCGCCAGCCGTATTTATTACGGCCATACCTGCTGCTGCAACCTGTGGCAGTAATAACGGTACTATTACTGCATTCGGAAGCGGCGGCACAGCCCCATTGCAGTTCAGCATTGATGGTAATAATTATCAACCCAGTAATATATTTATTGGTGTTACTCCCGGTAGCTACACTGTATATGTAAAAGACGCCAGCGGTTGTTTTGCCACTACCACGATTACAGTTGCCAACTCGCCTGCACCTACAGTTACCGCGACATCTACCGGGGCGTTGTGTAATAATGTGAACGGAACCATTACAGCTAACGGCAACGGCGGTATTGCTCCATTACAATACAGTATTAACGGTACAACGTTTCAGACAGGCAATATTTTTACCGGACTTGCAGCAGGAAATTATACAGTTACCATAAAAGATGCAACCGGCTGTACAAATATTGCGAGTGTTACTGTTGCCAGCACCGGCGGACCAACAGCAAGTGCAACATCAACCGTATCTGCCTGTAATGTTAATAACGGAACAATAACCATTACTGCCAGTGGCGGGGCGCCAGGTTATCAATACAGCATTAACGGAACCACGTACCAGGCGGGTAACACATTTATTAATTTGGCTGCAGGAAATTATGTGGCTTATGTAAAAGATGCTAATGGTTGCATTGGAACGTTTTCAATTGCTGTGGGCAATACAGCTGCGCCATCTATTATTGCTGTTCCCACACCTACATCCTGTAGTGTTAACGATGGAATTATCACTATTACTGCCAGTGGCGGAGCCGGCGGCTATCAGTATAGTATTGATGGTACAACCTACGTTGCCGGATTTGTTTTTACAGGGCTTGCTTCCGGAAATTATACTGCTTATGTAAAAGATGCGAATGGTTGCATAAGATCTGCCAATGTTTTTGTTGCCAATGTTTCCGGCCTATCGTTAACCGTGAGTACCATTGTATCAAGTTGCGGCAGTAATAACGGAACCATTACAGCAACAGCTACCGGTGGTGCCGCACCTTTACAATATAGTATTGATGGAGTTACTTACCAGGGCAGTAATATTTTTACAGGTCTTGGTGCAGCAAACTACACTGTGTATGTAAAAGATGCCAATGGCTGTATAGTAACCAGGCCTGCAACTGTTGGAACGGTTTCTGGCCCTTCCTTAAGTGTAACTGTGCAGCAGCAGGCAACCTGTGGTACAGCCAGTGGCGTAATAAGGGCAACCGGCAGCGGAGGAGTTGCACCTTTAACTTATAATATTGATGGTGGAGCTTTTCAACCGACAGGTATATTTATTGTTGCCGCCGGTTTGCATACTATACTTGTAAAGGATGCAACAGGCTGTTTATCACCGGCACAGGTTGTAACTATTACCAATTCCGGATCAGGCAATGCCATTACTGATGTAACTTTTACTGTGAATGGTGTGCTGACCTGTACAGGTGAAGGAAGAATAAAAAACATCAAGGGAGTTCCTTCGGGTGGAGGTAATCATTATGTGTTTAGTTTAGATGGAGGGGCATTTACAACCGCTAACCAGTTCAGGCCGGTAAGTATTGGTACACATACGCTCACAGCAAGAAATGATGATGGCTGTACATTTACCAAGCTGGTTACCATTGGTACAGGTGTGCCTGCAACAGCAACAGCAACAGCAACTGCCACACTTTGCAATGCAAGTACAGGTACTATAACCATTAGTGGTGTTGGTGCCAATACACCTTATCATGCAAGTATTGATGGTTCTGCCACCTGGAATACTTTCTTTCCGCCCGGTGCGAACACATTTACATTTACTGGTTTATCTGTGGGTACACACAGCATTACCATGGCTGATGATGCAGATTTTACAGCAGGCTCACCGGATATACCGGGAGCCTGTTTAACCACCATATTTGTGGTGGTGCCATCTATCGGCGGGCCGGATATTGCTGTATCACAGGTTAATCCAACCTGTAACGCAAACAATGGAAGTATAACAGCAGTTGGCAGCGGCAGTACAGGTCCATACACATATAATATAGATGGGGGAGCGTATTTCCCCAGCGGCCTATTTAATAACCTGGCACCCGGTAACCATGCCGTAACGGTAAAAGATGGCACCGGTTGCATTACCGGAGTGAATGTAACATTAACCAATGCAGCAGCACCAACACTCACTGCTTCTCTGCAACCAGCTTCGTGTAATTTAAATAATGGCAGCATAACAGCATCTGCAACCGGCGGCACAGCGCCGTTGCAATACAGCATTAACGGCACCATTTTCCAGAATAGTAATATTTTCAGCAACCTTGCGCCGGGCAACTATACTTTATTTGTAAAAGATGCTACTGAATGTTATACCACATTACCGGTAACTATTACAAATACTTCATTACCAATTGCAACAGCATTTACCATTGCTGCCAGTTGTAATAATAATGATGGCAGTATTGTAGCATCGGGAACAGGAGGTACTACAGCTTATACTTTCAGCATTAACGGAACAGTTTTCCAAAGCAGCGGCATATTTAGCAACCTGGCTGCCGGTTTTTATACGGTGTATATTAAAGATGCCCGTGATTGTATAACCACAACCGGTGTATCTGTTGCCAATGCTGGCGGACCCGTTATAACTGCAGCATCTTCTACACCTGCAAATTGCGGTAATGCAACCGGAAGTATCACTGTTACTGCATCCGGTGGTGGTGGCGGGCTTGAGTACAGCAAGGATGGAACAACCTTTCAGATATCCAGTATATTTAACGCATTAACGCCCGGCAACTATGTTATTACGGTAAGGGATGTAAACGGCTGTCTGAATACCAGGGCGGTAACAGTAGCCGATCTGTTAGGGCCGCAAACATTAACTGCAGTTGTTACAGATGCAGCATGCGGATCAAACAACGGCAGCATCGTGGCAAGTGCATCAGGCGGTACAGGCTTGCTGCAGTATTCAATTGACGGAATAACATACCAGGTAAGCGGCACTTTTAACGCAATACCGGCCGGCAGTTATACATTGTATGTAAGAGATGCAAATCTTTGTTCAAAAACTTTACCAGTTACCCTTCTGAATTTAGCAGGGCCATCTTTATCAGCAACTTCATCTCCTGCATCATGCGGCAAAAGCGATGGAACTGTTACTGCCAATGCAAGCGGCGGTACAACGGCGCTGTCATATAGCAAAGATGGGATTACCTATCAAAGCAGCAATATTTTTACCGGTCTTGCTGCCAATACTTATCTCATCAGGGTTAAGGATGCAAGGGGCTGTATCGATTCGTTGAATGTTACTGTAAATACAACAAATGGCTTTTCTGGTTTATTAGCTGCAACTGCAGGTGGGTTGCAGGTTTCTACTACAGGCGCTGTTGCAGCCAATGGCACTACTTATTTAGATACACTTTGCAATTTAATAGCAAGGGTTGTTCCTTCAGGTGCATCACCTGTAAGCGGAGCAGTGAGCAGCCGGGTTATTATTGATCCATCTGTACAACTGTATAACAGCGAACCTTATGTACAGCGCCATTTTGATATTGAACCTGCAACCAATGCAGCTTCATCCACGGCAACAGTAACACTTTATTTCAGGGACCAGGAATTTGTTGATTTTAATGCAAACAGGGGAGGTTTTCCGGCGTTGCCTACGGTAGCCAATGGCGGTAATGCGGATCCGAATATTACGAACTTACGGGTAACTCAATATCATGGCCTGCCTATATTTCCGCACAATGCAGGTAACCCGGCGCCGGGCTATTATACGAATCCAACAGGGCTCCTGATTGTACCAACGTCGGTTAACTACAACAGTACTTTCAATTATTGGGAAGTAACCATACCGGTGAATGGTTTCTCAGGATTCTATGTGCATACCAACCTGTTCTTCCCTTTGCCCATTACGCTTAATTATTTCACGGGCACCAAACAGGGAAATAATCATTTGCTGAACTGGAAGGTAACCTGCAATGCAACGCCTTCTGCAACTCTGATATTGGAACGCAGTGCGGATGGCATAAACTTTAATAGTATCTACAGCATTAACGCTACTGCTTTACGCTGCAATCAACCGTTTGATCATATTGATGCCAGTCCACTGCCGGGAGCTAATTATTATCGGTTAAAAATGATATCGGCAGATGGTAAAACAGATCTTAGTAACATAGTGGTGCTTGTCAATAACACGAAGGGATTTGATATTCTCAATATCTCGCCAAACCCGGTAACAAATGGCAACTTTGATCTTCATTTATTCAGCAGCTCGGCAGCGCCTGTTGACATTAAAATAATGGATATGCAGGGAAGGGTGGTAGAGCTACAGACAAGAAATATCACCGCCGGAATTAACAGCATCAACTTTAATGTAAGTCAACTGGCCGCTGGCAGTTATGCTATTTCTGCATCGCAGCAGGGAAGCAGATCAAGGGTGTTGAAGTTTGTGAAGGAATAGACCATTGCCGGTAACGACTCCATGCAACCTGATATTCATATGCTGCAGCTTACAGTATGATATTGACTTGCAGGAAGCCATGGCGACTTAATATTGCGGGAGTAGTTCATCCATGTCTTCAAGGAGAAGCAAGTACTAAGTATGGTCTTGTGAAAGTCTCGTGAGTGTCTTGTGGATGTCCCGTGAGTATCCCGTGAAATAAAAGCCTTATATTGCTTTAAAAACTATATATGGCCAAAGTTCAAAGTGGTCTTATAGCTGTTAAAGGCAAGCTGGGGGATCAGATTATTACAACCAGCAAAGGCCGTTACGGAAGCACGATTCGCCAGGTGGTGAAACCCGGCACCAAAAAAAATGAACCTGCTTTAAAACAACAGTACAGCCGTACCGGGTTCTTAAATGCACTTGCATCAGATATTAATACCATGATCGAGGCAAATTGCGGAAACTTTAAGAGCGGCCGCTTTTACGAAAACTTACAAAGGAGGTTCAGGCGGGAACCTGAAAATAACCGGCTTTTGTTATTGCAGCAGTTGAAGGGGATGGAGGTACATGATGCTTATCCATTCAGCAAACATGGCCTGCCTGTTATAAACTGCACTGCCCGTAAAACCGACCTGCTTGTACGCCTGGATGTGCGGCGGCACCCTTTTACATTAACCAGGGGTATTAACAGCTATTATTACGAAGTAGTGGCCTGTACCTGGAACAGAAAAGAAGAGCCGGGTGATTGTGACGCACAATACAGTGAGTGGGTGTATAAAAAAGACGCACTACCGGTGTTTGATTTTGTTTTTAAGAAGCCCGCCGGCGCTATTCATTGGATGGTATGTTTACGTATAAGACTGGCACGAAATGAAGTTGAGGAAGAATCTTTTTTGGCAGAAGGGATGCAGGTCATTGATGCAGGCAGTTTTGATAAACGGGAACAGGAATGGCTGCTGGCACGCAAGCAGGAGCAGCAAAAGCCGGTTAGCAGGGTGGCTAAAAAAGTGTTGAAGATTGTGAGGGTAAAGGCGAGTAATAAAATATGAAATGAAACCTGGTTTTTACTGTCAGGATTATTATATGGTGCTACCATATCCGGTACCGGCTGCATACCCGTTGAGTTTGCAGCCGGTACTTTTTATGGAATAAGTGCTATCATTACTTCCATCCTCCGCCTAAAGCCCTGTACACATTGGTTTGCGCCAGGTATTGATCTTTTCTTACTTCTACCAGTTCCAGTTTTGATGCAAGTGCATCCCTTTGTGCGGTCAGCACTTCCAGGTAATTTGCACGGGCCGATTTGTACAATTCTCCTGCAATGTCTACCGATCTGGTAAGTGCATCTACTTCCTTCGATTTGATGGAATATTTATTCTGCAGGTTGCTGATATTTGATAACTCAGTAGTTACTTCTACTACGCCATTCAAAATAGCTTTCTGGTATTCATACATGGCTTCTACCTGGTAGGCATTGGCTGTTTTGTATTCAGCAATGATGGCTTTGCGGTTGATGATTGGCCCTGCCAACTCACCCACCAATGAAAAAGCAAGCGACTCAGGAAGTTTATACAGGTAAGATGGTTTGAATGCCTGCAAACCCAGTGTAGCTGATAGTTCCAGCGAAGGATAAAATTCCTTTTGTGCGGTTTTCAGGTCCCAGTTGGTAGCCTGCAGTTCTGTTTCTGCCTGCCTTATATCCGGCCGGTTTTTTAAAAGCTGTGACGGGATCCCTTCTTTGATATTTTGCGGGACCAGGTCCAGGAATTTCGATTTATCACGCTCAATTTTTTGCGGATACCTGCCGGCTAAAAAATTGATCTTGTTCTCTATTTCTGCAATGTGCTGCCTGTACTCATATTCCAGGCTTTGTGAATTATACAACTGAGCTTCAAATTGTTTTACCGCCAACTCAGTAACCACAGCAGCCTGCTTTTGTACTTTTAAAATTTCCAGTTGATTCTTTTGCAGCTCAATTGATCTTTGTACGATTTCCAGTTGATTATCCAGCGAAAGCAGTTCATAATAACTGTTTGCAATTTCAGCCACCAGGTTGGTAATGGCGAAATTCCTGGCTTCAATACTTCCGAGGAATTTAGCGAATGCTGCTTTTTTTGCACTGCGTAATTTGCCCCATACATCGGCTTCCCAGGTGGTTGTTATGCCCAGCGACATATCGGTTAACACTTCCGGTACTTCTTTACCGGGCGTGATATCAGTGGAAGCATCGCCGGCACCCTGTGATGTGTATCTGCCAACTTTGTCTACTCCTAAACCCCCACCTGCTGTTACCGATGGAAGCAGATCGCCCTGCCTGGCTCTTACTTTGTTCCGGGCAATTTCAATATCCTGCAAAGTCATCAGCACTTCCGGATTATTTTTTATAGCCGTGTCGATCAATGCTACCAGGTATTTGTCTGCAAAAAATTCTTTCCAGTTAATGGTTGCTGAGTTCGCACTGTCTCTGTTGGAATTGTACGAATCCGGTGCGGCTTTTAAAACCGGCACCTGCGTTGCTTTTGGAATATTGCAGGCACTGTACAGGAAGCAGCCTGCTACCATTACAAACGGCATTATTATTTTTTTAGTTGTTTTCATGTTTAATCAATTTCTTCTGTTAAAGGATTTTCTTCTTCGTTTTCTACCATTGGTTTTTCTGAAATGCGGCCAAAAATGTAATAAAGTCCGGGTATGATGAGCACACCAAAAATGGTTCCCAGCAACATACCGCCGGTAGCAGCAGAACCAATCGTTTTATTTCCCAAGGCTCCTGGCCCGGTGGCGAGTATCAATGGAATCAATCCGGCTATAAACGCAAAGGATGTCATCAAGATTGGGCGTAACCTAACAGCCGCTCCTTCAATCGATGCCTGGAAGACTGTTGAGCCGGCCCTGTGCCTTTGTGCGGCAAACTCTACGATCAGTACTGCATTCTTTGCCAATAAACCTATCAACATCACCATGGATATCTGGGCGAAAATATTATTCTCTAATCCCATCAGTTTTAAAAATAAAAATGCACCGAGGATACCGGTTGGCAGCGAAAGCAGGATGGGGAAGGGAAGTACAAAACTTTCGTATTGTGCAGCCAGCAACAGGTACACAAAAGCCAGGCAGATGAGGAAAATATAGATTGCCTGGTTTCCCTGGCCTACTTCATCTGCAGAGATACCGGCCCAGTCGATACCAAAACCTCTTGGCAGTTTTTCTTTGGCAACTTCTTCCACCGCTTTAATGGCGGCGCCGCTGCTGTAGCCGGGCGCAGCACCACCGCTGATCTCGGAAGAGTTGTACATATTGTGCCGGGTAATTTCTGACAAGCCATACACTTTTTCCATTGTCATGAATGCCGAGAATGGAACCATCTCGTCCTTATCATTTTTTACATACAGCTTTAAGATGTCTTCCGGCAAAGCCCTGTATTGCGGCAATGCCTGTACCATCACTTTGTACTGGCGGTCGTATTTAATGAAATTGGTTTCGTAGTTACTTCCTACTAAAGTAGAAAGCGTGTTCATGGCATTATCAATGGTTATTCCTTTTTGTTGTGCTTTGTCATTATCTACCTTCAGCATGTATTGCGGGAAGCTGGCACTGTAAAAAGTAAAAACAGAACTGAGCTCTTTTCTTTTGTTCAGTTCTTTTACAAAAGCATTACTTACTTCTTCCATTTTTTTGTAATCGCCTGTTCCCAGTTTATCCAGCAATCTTAATTCAAAACCACCAGCAGCACCATAACCCGGTACCGCAGGTGGTGGAAAGAACTCGATGGTAGCTCCTTTGATGTCTTTTGTTTTTTCTTCCAGTTCATCCATAATCTGCTGCATGGAATGTTTTCTTTCGCTCCAGTTCTTTAAATTGATGAGGCAGGTGCCTGAGTTGGATCCGGTACCTTCTGACAGGATCTCATACCCCGCCATGGTAGAAACAGACTGCACTCCATCAATTTTTGAAGCGATCCTTTGAACCTGGTCTGCCACATTATCTGTTCTCTCGAGCGTAGAGCCGGGCGGTGTAAGAATGATGGCATAGAACACGCCCTGGTCTTCATTAGGAATAAAGCCGGAAGGAATGGAGCCACTGATCCACCAGGTGCCCAAACAAAATAATACCAGTGTTAAAAAAGTTAATAGCCTGATCGGAACAATGCGGATCAACGTTTTTCGGTATCCACCTAATAAAGCATTGAACTTGTTATTGAAACCACCCAGGAAACGGGTAAGCAGACCTTTCTTTTTCTTTGAGCCATGCGGATTTTTAAGCATCATGGCGCACAAAGCCGGGGTTAAGGTTAGGGCAATTAAACCAGATAGAATTATGGATGTGGCCATTGTAACCGAGAACTGGCGGTAGAAAATACCAACCGGCCCACCCATAAACGCCACCGGAATGAATACAGCCGCCATTACCAGTGTGATGGCAATGATGGCACCGCTGATCTCATGCATGGCTTCTTTGGTTGCGGCGGCGGGGCCCAGAAATTTTTGTTCCATCTTGGCATGCACGGCTTCCACCACAACGATGGCATTATCTACCACAATACCAATGGCAAGCACCAATGCAAATAGTGTGATAAGGTTGAGTGTAATGCCGAAGAATTGCATGAAGAAGAATGTGCCCACCAATGAAACCGGAACTGCAATTGCCGGGATCAATGTTGACCGCCAGTCGCCCAGGAAAATGAATACTACCAGGCTAACGAGTATGAATGCTTCAATTAAAGTATGAATTACTTTCTCAAAAGATGCATCCAGGAATTTGGATACATCATAACTGATCTCGTAATCCATACCTTTGGGAAAGGAAGATTTTTTGATCTCTTCCAACCGCTTCTTAACATTTTTAATAACATCGCTGGCATTGCTGCCATAGGATTGTTTGATAACAATGGCTGCAGAAGGATTGCCGTTTAGCTTTGAATACAGATCGTAGTAAGCACTTCCAAACTCAACATTGGCAACATCTTTTACGCGGAGTATCTGCCCATCAGGCGTAGATTTTAAAATGATATTTTCATAATCTTCCTTATCGGTGTACCTGCCGCGGTATTTTAAAACGTATTCAAAAGCCTGCGATTGTTTGCCCGAGCTTTCACCCGTTTTACCCGGCGAAGCTTCCAGGCTTTGTTCATCTAATGCTTTCAATACTTCATCTGCCGAAATGCCGTAGGCCTGCATCCTGTCCGGCTTTAACCAAATACGCATAGCGTATTCCTTATCGCCCAGGATATCGGCAAAGCCCACGCCATCTACCTGTTTTAATTCAGACAGCAGGTTGATATCGGCAAAATTGTAGAGGAAATTTCCGTCCATGGTTTTATCATTGCTGAATACGTTCACGTACATCAGCATGTTCGATTCTTCTCTGGTAATTTTTACACCTTCTCTTACCACGATGGGTGGTAATTTATTGATAACGGCGGCCACCCTGTTCTGGATATTTACTGAAGCAATATTGGGATCGGTACCGAGATTAAAAACTACCTGTATGGTTGCTGTTCCATCATTGCCTGCATCGGAAGCAACATATTTTACGCCGGGTGTTCCGTTGATGGCACGTTCAAGCGGTATCACCACGGCTTTGATCATGAGCTCGCCATTGGCGCCGGGATATTCTGCATTGATATTTACTTTGGGCGGAGAAACAGACGGGAACTGTGTTACGGGCAATTGGGTAAGTGCCAGTATGCCGAGTAACGCTATAATTAAAGATATAACGATAGACAGTACCGGCCTTTGTATGAATTTACTGAACATAATATTTTGTTGTGGAGGTTAGCGGCCTATTGTTTTATCAATTGTAATTCCGAAATGACTTTTTCGGGCTGTAAAAATTCAGCCTGCACTTTGTCATCTTCTTTAATGGTTTGAAGACCTTCCAGCAATATCTTATCGGATGGTTGCAGGCCGCTATCCACAACATACAGGTTAGGTAGCCGGTATTTGATGGTTATGTTTTTTGCCTTAACTATATTTTTATCATCAACAACATACACATAGGTTTTATCCTGCAATTCGAATGTGGCTTTTTGTGGAATTACCAATGCGTTTTTCAGATCAACGGTCAACTGTACCTTCCCGGTTTCGCCATGTTTCAACAGCAGGTCGGGGTTGGGAAATTTTGCACGGAAGGGAATGTTGCCGGTGTTTTTATCAAACTCGGCTTCTATGGTTTCTATTTTGCCTTTGTATTTGAAAGGCTGGCCGTTGGCCATCAATAATGCCACATCATTGTGTTGATCTTTGGCTTTATAATCCAGGTATTCCGATTCGGTAACGTTGAAGTATGCGTAAATGTCGCGGTTGTTTGATAAGGAAGTTAAGAGCGTGCCTTCATCAACCAGGCTGCCCACTTTAAATTTCAACCTATCTACAATACCGCTGAAAGGCGCAGTAACTTTTGTAAAAGAAAGGTTTGTTTCTGCAATACCCAGTTCAGATTTTGCTTCATTGAGTTTAGCTACGGCTAAGGCCAGTTCTGCTTTTGAAACGATGTCCTTATCGGCCAGGGTTTGTACATTCTGCATTTCAAGCGTGGCGGTTTTTACTTTTGCTTGTGCCTCTGCCAGTTCGGCTTCGTATTCTTTTGATCGTATGGTAAATAATAATTGCCCGGCTGTAACCTGTTGCCCTTCATCTACTTTGATAGATTCCATGAACCCTTTTACCCTGGCCCTTATTTCAATATTCTGAATGGACTCTATTTCTGATACATATTCTTTGGTGAAGGAAGTGTCCATCAGCAGCGGGTTGGTTACCGGTACTTTTGGAATTTCTTTTAGTTCTTCTTTTTTTGTTTTACAGGCAGTAATGCTTATCAACGCCAGTAAGCTGATAAAAAGGATAATTCTTTTCATAAAAATGTTGGTTTAAGAAAATTGAGGCATGCTGGCTGGGTTTTCCGGCATAGGCTAATAATCAGTTGAATAAAAGTTTAACCGATACAACATGTGTATGGTAAAAAATGTCACTTTGGTTTTTGGGAAAAACGGCTTTTTGGAAAAGCTTAAAGTTTTGAGGCTGTATACTATAGCCTGAATTGGCTTATGAAAATGATAACAGGAGTGCCGGCGGGAACAATATAATGTTTTGTGGATATGATCCTGCGGGTTGCGGCAATATTAGTTTTTACGAACTGGTTATTTGATGCCTGGAAGCACGCAGTATTAGCTCGTTTTCTGCCAGTGTTGTTATTGTTGTTCTCGTTATTATAATCATCGTTATCCAGCACTTCTCCGTCGGTAGTATCTTTGTTCAGGTCATTATTATCAATACCAAACTGGTCGTCATATCTCTTTTCCTGAACAAGTATCTTATTAAGACCTGCCCTATATGTATTGCCCTGCTTTATTTTGTTTTTGCTGCCAATGCCGAAAGCCGATGCATGTGCAGGAGCCAGCAACGATAATAAGGTAAACAGGAAAACAAATGCGGATTTCATAACGGCGACAAATCTAAATACCAGGGTTTGTAAACCATGTTAACGATTTGTGAACTATTTTAATTTGTACCAAGAACGCAGAACGAAAATTATTATTTCTTAATAGCTGTTAAAAGTCTGGGACTCACTATTTTTTTATTATTACAATTCAAAATGAGAAATAAAGACTATTTATAAGTCAAAAATGTTACTTTTGCCGTCCAAATTTCTGGTCCCGTAGTTCAATGGATAGAATAGAAGTTTCCTAAACTTTAGATACAAGTTCGATTCTTGTCGGGACTACCAAAGCGAAGATCAATTCTTCGCTTTTTTATTTCCTAAACTCAGGAATTTCATTTACCGACGTTTTTCACTCATTTACCGACTACTTTCTTATACATGCCTATTGCAGCTTTGCAGGAGAGATATACCGTTATAGTTTTGCCTTACTAAAACAAATAAGATGGAAAATAATAAAGAAAAGAACAGCTATGAAAAAAATAATGAAAGTGCCAGAATTGTAGCCGGGCTTATGCTTGTAGGCGTGGGTGCTGCTTTTCTGCTGCGTAATATGGGTTTTATTTTGCCTCATTGGCTTTTTACCTGGCCTGTGATATTGATACTGGCGGGCATTTACTCGGGGGTTAAACATAATTTCAGCAATTTTACCTGGCTGATACTGATGGGTATTGGCGGGGCATTTTTGGCGGGCGATTTTTACCCTGGCTTTAATATTGACCGGGCTTTTTGGCCGGTGCTTATTATTGCTATGGGGGTGATGTTTATTTTAAGACCCCGCAATGAGCGCTGGAGCAGCAGACGCCGCTGGCGGGAAAGAATGCACCATGAATCTGGCACTACAGCATTTAACATCGGCGGACCATCCAGTTCAACCGACAGCAGCGATTTCCTGTTCGTGGATTCTGTTTTCAGCGGGGTAAATAAAAATATGATGTCGAAGAATTTCCAGGGTGGAAGTATGCGCTGTGTTTTTGGCGGCGCCGAAATAAATTTTATGCAGGCCGATATTAACGGAACAGTAGAACTTAAAGTAGAGCTGCTGTTTGGTGGCGCCAAAATTATTGTGCCGGCCAACTGGACTATTGTAAATGAGATTGACGGCATGTTTCACGAAGTGGATGATAAAAGGAAGAATAGCACTGTTTTGCCCGACCCTAAAAAAGTATTGCTGTTAAAGGGCAGGGCCAATTTTGGCGGCATGGATGTGAGAAGCTATTAATGGAAGCGACCGTTTGACTCTTTTTTCTGCATTTCAATTACCAATAACTACAACTTCACCATGAACTGGTATTTAGCAAAAATTAATTTCAGGATCATCTGCGGCGCCGGTAATCATAAGCCCCAGTTTGATGAACAGCTAAGGCTGATCTTTGCAACCGATAGTCTGGAAGCTTTTTATAAGGCCAGGCTTATTGGTGAAAAGGAAGGAAATGCAGAATGTAGTGCGCAGGTAAAATGGATATTTTTAGATGTAAGTGAATTGCATTTATTATCAGAACTTACAGACGGAGCAGAATTATATTCGAATGTACGGGAAGAAGAAGAGCCTGATCTATATATTCGCAACACAAAAAAGCGGGCAGCTAAACTGCTTGAAGCAGGCCTGCATGTTTTGACAGATTAAGAGACAAAAATGGAAATAGAAACTACCACACAAAACCGGAGTGGAAAAAGGCCTGCCTTTTTCTTTTTGCTTTGGTGGCTGGTATGGGGTGCCGGGCAATATTATGCTATGAAAACGGCAGGGGTAGCTTCCACGCATGCGGCAGCCGATGCAGTTATTTCTATACTTGTGCTGGCAGGTTTTAGCGGGGTCATTCTCAGCAATATGAGATATTACCTGCCTGGCAGGGAAAAATATTTATACGTTTTAATTGTAAGTCTTGCGCTGGGCGGGCTCTGGCTGCTGATAACCTATATTGCCGAAACCAATATTTTTAAAGCAGATATTTTGTTCATGGCTGTGTTTAAAGCCAGCCTGGGCCTGCGTTTTACTATTGGATTTTTGCTGCTTGCCTGTGTTACGCTGGCGGGGTTGCTCAGGCGAACCGCACAGCGACAGGCGGAAGACGCTTATTACAAACAGGAAACTGAACGCATAGCCAAAGATGCAGAATTGAATAAACTCAGACTAAAATTACAACCTCATTTTTTATTTAACAGTCTTAATTCCATCAGCGCACTAACGGGCACACAGCCCGAAAAAGCCAGGCTGATGATACAGCAACTTGCTGCATTTTTAAGAGGTACATTAAAAAAAGAAGATGAGGGCTTTATTAGTATAGAAGAAGAGCTGGAGCAACTGCAACTGTATCTTGATATAGAAAAACTGCGCTTTGGTCACCGCCTTAGTGTTGAAGTAAACTGCGATGCAGACTTGTTGCAATTGCAATTGCCGGCCCTGCTGCTGCAGCCTGTGGTTGAAAACGCCATCAAGTTTGGCCTCTATGATACCATTGATGATGTTTGCATCAGCATAAGTGTAGCCAAAGCAGTCAATGCCCTGCAAGTGACTGTCAGCAACCCTTTTGATGAAACGACATCCATGCCGGCCGGGGGCACTGGCTTTGGGCTTTCATCCATCAGGCGCAGGTTGTTCTTGTTATTTGGCAGGCAGGATCTTTTGCAAACTAAACAAGAAGCCGGCAATTTTATTACCATTATAACCATACCACAACGAACATGAATGCAATTATTATAGATGATGAACCTTTATCAAGATCGCTGGTAAAAGAGTACCTGGCATCTTATCCCCATATCAATATTGTGCAGGAATGCGAAAATGGTTTTGAAGGATTTAAAGCTATACAGGAGCATAAGCCCGACCTTATTTTTTTGGATATACAAATGCCCAAGCTAACCGGTTTTGAAATGCTTGAACTGGTTGACGATCCGCCGCCGGTTATATTTACCACCGCTTTTGATGAATACGCCATCAAAGCATTTGAAGCACATGCCACCGATTACCTGCTTAAGCCATTTACCAAAGAAAGGTTTGATAAAGCCATGCAAAAATGCCTGCAGGCAAACAACCAGCATACACCCGCTGTACTGGAAGCAGTAACGGCACCAACTGCTGTTGGCAACCGTATTGTGGTAAAAGATAAAGGGAATATTCGCATCATTCCATTAGCGCAGGTGCAATACCTGGAAGCGGCTGATGATTATGTAAAAATACACACCGAAGAAAAGGTATTTTTAAAAAAGAAGACCATGCAGTTTTTTGAAGATACTATGCCGAAAAAGGAATTCATCCGCATTCATCGTTCTTATACTGTAAATGCAGCATTTATTAACAGGATAGATCTTTATGAAAAAGATACTTACAGCGTTGTATTAAAAACAGGTGGCTATTTACCGGTAAGTAAAGCGGGTTATAAAAAGCTGAAGGAAGTACTTGGGATCTGATTAAAACCTGGCCTTATTTATTTTCAACTGTCTATTGCCTTTCATTAATAACAATTTTCCTGTTATTATTTTCAACCGTTACCGGTAAAGTTTCGTGGTAATTCAAAAATAAAACTGTAACCCATCCTTTATTTTAAAGGCAACCTGATTTTTTGCACATTAAAAAGTAATAAACTTTATATTAGCATTCATGAAGAATACCTGGCATACTATACTTACTTTGATTTTGCTAATGGGTGTTGATTGTTTTGGGCAAACATTGCCTGGTAAAATAATGGTTCCGCTTGGGGGTAACTCCTGGGTTACGGCCAGGTCGAAGAACGGAGATGAAAAAGTGACTGACAAAGGATGGATAAACTGGCAATTTGCTGATGCCATTTTCGGCACTTATATAAAAATTCAAAAACCCGGAACACTTAAACTGAGTGTGGTTTTACATGTTCAGGGTGGCGAAAGTACTCTGCAATGGACGATCAATGGGATTAGTAAAACGATCAATGTAAACAGTACGGTTGATAAACTGTATGAAATAGGTGAGTGGCGCATTTCACAGCCCGGCTATATTACAATAGCTGCACAGGGAACCGCAAGGACCGGGAATATTTTTGCTGATGTAAGCGAATTGCAGGTTGAAGGAACAGTTGCCAACGGCCCCATTGCATTTGTAAAAAATAATGAAGGCAATTATTTTTACTGGGGCCGGCGTGGCTCTTCTGTACATATCAACTATGATCTTTCTGAAGTGACTGACGAGGTAGAATGGTTTTACAGTGAGATTACTGTACCCGAAGGTAATGATGTGATCGGGTCGTATTTTATGGCTGATGGATTTGCAGAAGGTTATTTTGGGATGCAGGTAAACTCGGCTAAGGAAAGACGAGTATTATTTTCGGTCTGGAGCCCGTTTGTAACCGATAACCCCAAAGAGATTCCTGAAAATAAAAAAATACTGTTACTTAAAAAAGGAGACCAGGTGCATGCCGGCGAGTTTGGAAATGAAGGCTCAGGCGGACAGAGTTATTTAAATTATAACTGGAAGGCTGGAAAAACGTATAAATTCCTGGTACATGCAAAGCCCACTGATAATAATTATACTACCTACACAGCCTGGTTTTATGCACCTGAAAAAAAGAAATGGTTACTGATAGCCAGCTTCAATCGCCCTGAAACAAATACCTACTTAAAAAAATTACATTCATTCCTTGAAAATTTTGAGCCCGAAACCGGTGTGATCACCCGCAAAGCCTGGTATCATAATCAGTGGGCAGTAACAAAAAGCGGTGAATGGAAAGCCATAACCAAAATGCTGTTTACCGGGGATGCTACGGCCAACATAGGTTACCGGCTTGATTACAGCGGAGGAGCCGAGGATGGAAAATTTTATCTGCGGAATTGCGGATTCTTTAATGACAATACTTTGCTGAAAACGCCATTCTATATTCCTATAAATGCTAACAAGCCGGATATTGACTTGTTAAGTCTGCAATAGCATTGAAAGATTGTACCCAAACATCTGTAAAGGGCTAGCCCGCCAGCAACTTAGAAAGTAACACATTACGCTGACCAGCTCTGTTTTATAATGAGCCTGGCAATAATAGCAACTTCGGATTATTCTCACATACTTATACAAACTAATCTTGTTTTGTCTTCAATAGTGCAAACAGATAAATGAAAGTGATAACAATTTATTTAGAAAACATTCCACACTTTGGAATATTTATTAAAAAGCCTGATATCAAAAAGCTGGTTTTCAACAATTTAAAATCTGGCACCTATTTGGACATGATTGCTGCAAATAAAATACTTATGAAAACAACACTACAAAAAAAGATCTTCATTGTTGATGATGATCCGTTCTGGAACAAGAAGATGACCGAAGCGCTTACAAATCTTGGATACAGCAATATTATAAGCTTTGAAAGCGGGGAAGATTGTATAAACAACCTGCACCTGAACCCGGCAATTATATTTTTAGATTACCAGATGAAAGCAGTAGATGGCCTGGAAGTTTTAAGAAGAGCTAAACAATATTTACCCGGTATTGATATCATCTTTTGCACAGCCAAAGAAGATATGGCGTTAGCTATCCACGCCATGAAATCGGGCTCATTCGATTTTTTGATCAAACATAAAATAACAGAGGAGCAACTGGGCGATATTTTAGATAGTTTATGCATGCAGGAGGTAGATAAGATCTACTAAGCATCAGGCTTGAAAAGTATTGATATTACTGAGATTTTGTACAATAATTTTCTGCATAAATCCGATTAGTAAGTATAGGTGCCAGTTAAGAAAGCGGTATACGCCAGCTTCCTAAAAGCTGCGTTGCTTTAAATAAAAATGGGTATGCTTATGCAATTTAATCGTCTGAAATGTAAACCATTTTATAAATCATGCTTAGGCCCCGGCTTATTTCTTTTTTCTGTTTTTACTTTTTTTCAAACACATGCACAGCAAAATAATCTGCTGGTTGATGCCACTGTTAATTTAATAGATGGCCTGATATCTCCCTACGACCATGTGCAGCCAGGAGATACCATTTTCTTAAAGTCTGGTAGCAGGGATAAACTGCTCATCAGAAATTTTAATGGAACGGCAGGACATCCCATCTGTTTTATGAACAAGGATGGCGTGGTAGCAATAAGTACTAATAGCTATTATGGTATTTCAATCAGTAATTGCCGCTATGTCCGGTTTTCGGGCCAGGGCGATAAAAATGATTTTTATGGAATACAGATAAAAAAGGTGGCATCAGGCAGCGGCATAGGTATAGGATCTATGAGCTCTGATTTTGAGATCGATCATGTATCTGTTGAAAATTGCCTGACTGCCGGTATTTATGCAAAAACGGATCCTGATTGTTTGTTCCTGGTAACCCGCGATCATTTTACACAATTCAATACCAGCATTCACGATAATTATATTGCCTACACCGGAAATGAAGGTATGTATATTGGTAGTTCATTTTACAGCGGAATGAGACTTACCTGTAACGGGAAAGATACAATGGTCTTGCCTCCTGTACTTGATGCTGTTGAAGTTTATAATAATAACGTAAGTCATACCGGGTGGGATGGAATTCAGGTAAGTTCAGCTCCTTTACGCTGTCACATCTTTAATAATAAAATTACTTATGATAGTGAGGCCGAAGTGCCCAACCAGATGTCGGGTATTTTAATAGGTGGAGGTTCGGCATGTGACTGTAATAATAATTTAATTACAGATGGTAAAGGCGATGGTATTGAGGACCATGGTCTGGCTGGCCGCATTTATAATAATATCATTGTGAGTGCCGGTAAAACCTATTTACCTGCAGATCTCACAAAAATGAAGTACGGGATTTTTATCTCGGATGTGTCAGCGTTAAAAGATTCGGCTTTTTATATTTGCTTTAATGATATTATTGATCCGAAATCAGATGGTATACGTTTTCAAAGCATAAAGAGCCGGTATAACAGCATATTCTCTAATCTTATCATTAACCCTGGAAACTATAATTTGTATGAGCATGATAATACTGCTTTCAGCGGCAGGGATGCTTATGTGATGATACCGGATAAAAATTCGGATGTGGAATTGAAAAACAATTTCTTTTCACTGAACATACAAGATGCGAAGATTTCCTTGAACGATTACAGCACCCTCGCCGGTTCGCCACTTATCAATAGAGGTATTGCTGATAAGTTCGCTCTGCTGTTTGATTTTAATGATCGCCGGAGGCCTGTTGGGGGCTTGTATGATATTGGTGCTGTGGAATACGGGGGAGGCGCAGACACATTGTTACATACCGTTACAGAGAATGCGCTACTATTTCCCAACCCCGCACAAAGCTTTTTGAATATTAAGTACCTGGCTCTTTACATAAAAAAAACTGTGACCAGTATTTATTCAGCGAATGGAAAGCTGGTGATGCAACAGACTGATGAGCCTATACAACCAGGTTTGCAGGAGCTGCATGTTGATGTGCGAAAACTGCAAAGAGGTATTTATTTTTATATTGTACAGGATGAAGGCAAAATAGCTTCCGGAAAATTCATGAAACTGTAGACCTCCAAAACTATCAGGCTGCCCGTTTTGCTCTTTCCCAATTCACCGACTGTGTTTTTTTCATATACCTGAAAAAACCCAGGAATACAGACAGGTTCATGATGAAAAAATAATAGGGAACAAATAGTGCTTTCACCCTTGTCTCCCTGTTTTCCAGGAACCATCCTGTTAATGCTGCTATGTAAAATATGATCTGCAGCCAGAATAGCGTTGCGTAAAATCCTGTATTGATAAGCCCTTCTTTATATGCCAGCATAAAACCAACCGGAATTAACAAGAGCAGGCAAAGGGGCGTGATGGTCCAGCGCAATACCCGGTGAGAAATGTATTGAAAAGACAGTGTGCCGTATTTGAAAATATTCAGCAACGAACGTAGCCTTACAACTGATTGAATACCGCCTGCTGAGATCCTGATCTTACGCTTCAGTTCTTCTTTTACATTGGCTGAAGCGCTTTCAATGGCGTAAGCTTCCGGATCGTACTGAATGGTGTAGCCATCCTGTGCTACACGTAATGAAATTACAAAGTCGTCGAGTAGTGTATCTTTCTCTACATCGCGGTACAGTTCTGTTCTTATGGCAAACAATTCACCTGCGGCACCAACAACAGAGTACAATTCAGCGTCCCATTTTTTCAATGCCGATTCATATTTCCAATAAAGGCCTTCGCCGGCACCGGATGCAGTATCCGTTTCCTTATCCATAATTCTTTTTTCACCAGATACACAACCTACAGTGGGATTGCTGAAAAGGCCTGCAATTCTTTTGATAGATTCTTTGCCCAGCATGGTGTTGGCATCACTGAAGATCACAATAGGTGTCGTAACAAAACGCATTCCCCTGTTCATGGCGCTTATTTTTCCGTTGCGTTCAGGCAGATGATGCACTGTAACGTTACGGTATCTTTTCAACAGATCCGGAGTTCCATCATCCGATCCATCTGTAACCCAAACTATGTGTAGTTTTTCGGCAGGATAGTCCAATGCCAGGCTGTTCTTCATTTTGGCATCCACATAATCCTTTTCGTTGTAGGCTGAAATAAAAAGTGTTACATCGGGTTGAAAACTATCGTTGGCATTTTCTTTTTTAGCGGGATAGAAAATACGCTTTAGCTTAATGATACCATACAGTAATATGCCATAACCTGCATAGGTATACACAACAATGAAAGCCAGTATCCAGAATATTATTTTTAACGTAAGCATCTTCTGTAAGTTTTATGAGTTTTGATTTTAAGGATATTATTCTGTTGCACTTCGGTATAGATCTTCAGAACATCTTCGGCCATTGACTTCCACGAAAATTTTGCCGCCTGTTTTAATCCGGCTGCAACCAGTTTTTGTTTCAGATTTTCATTATTCATCAACCTGATCATTGCTTCAGTAATTTCTGCTGGCTTGTATGGGTTGATGATGACGGCAGCATCGCCTGCAACTTCCGGCATGGAAGAAGTATTGGAAGTAATGACCGGCACGCCGCAGGCCATTGCTTCCAGCATGGGAATACCAAAACTTTCCCTGAGAGATGGATATAAGAATGCCTGGCTCTGGCAATAAATGGCCGGCAGGTCAGTATTGATTACATAGCCTGTAAGTACAATACTATCAACCAGTTTTTCATCGCCAATAGCCGCAAGTAATTTATCCAGTTCTTTACGGTCATAATCCAGCATCACCAGTTTATGATCGCTGCCGGTCTGCTTTTTAAAATCTGAAAAAGCTTTTAACACAGCAGGCGTATTTTTCTTTGGATCGGTATTACCTAAAAAGAAAAAATAGTTATCAGGAAGATTATATTTTTCTTTTACAATTTTTAATGCAGCAGTATCAGTTACTGGCTTGAAATGATTACTTACTCCGTTATAAACTGCAGTAAGCCTGTTATTACCTTCCAGGTGAAAGAAGCTGCCGATCCTGTCTTTTTCAAAATGAGAAACGGTAATAATCTTTTTACTTTTTTTAATAACCTGCGGCACTACCAGTTTACGATAGGCATTGCCAAATTTCTGGTAAGCGGTAGCACTGCCGGTAAGAATACCGGCATAAGTGCTTTCCATATATATGATGTCGTGGAGGGTTGTTACCAAAGGGATGCTGCATTTCAGCGGGGCGGTGTTGCTGGTGCAATGTAAAACCTGGCAGCCGGCTTTTTCAGCGGCAGCTGGTAAACTCATTTGCTCCCAAAAAGGATAAGCACCTCCATTAAGTTCGATGATCTTAAAGTTGGCGGTTTCTTTCAGTACACTATTATCTTCATCAGGTTTTACAAAGATGAAATACTCATTCTTATGGTCTATCTGTTGCAGGTTTCGAATCAGTTCCAGTGCAACCATATCCATGCCGTGTTTTTTCTTTCTGAATATGCGCTGTGCTTCTATTCCTATTTTCATGTTTTTTTATTTTGCCTGAAAGTTTCAGCCAATTAATAATTTCCTGATCCTGTTATATACCACTACCTCCAGCAGGTATGAGAATACGATCATCAGTACTATATATAGGCTGTATTCAATAATTGTATTGCCAATAAAATGCAGGTAAGTAGCTTCTACTACCAGGTAGTGGTGAGAAATGTATATCACGTATGAACAGGGGGCCAGGTATTTAAAAACCCCAAACAGGGCATTGAAACCATACCAGTTAAGGCTTTTCCAGATGATGGCACCGAACATAACCAGGATGGCAAAGACGAAATGCCTGAGTTCAATAAACGGATAGGCAACCAATGGATAGCTGTAGATCTTTGTATAATCAAAATGGATATACAGGTTAAGGGCTAGTATGACTGTTATGCCAAACAGTACATAAGCATAAGGCATTATAGAACGTATGCTGTATTGCGCTCCTTTGATATAGGTTTCGGCAAAACGGACACCGATCCACCATATAGCAAAATACATGGCCAGGCGGTTGACCATAAATGGATAGATAACATAAGAAGCTGCGGCAACAAGCACCAGAATATTTACCCATATATTCAGTTTTTTGCTGTTTATATAGGTTGCCAGCACAAAGAAGAGCATGTAAAACCACCACTCGTACGATAAAGACCACAGCACTCCATTGCCCATGTAGGCAGCAGCAATTACATTTGGTTTTTGGGATATTACATCCTGCAGCATAAAAATATTACCCAGCAGTGTTCTCCATTCGGGGTTGGCCCATGTTCCCTGGCTGTAGCATTTTATACCGTATCCTAATAGAAAAATAAAAAATAGCGGAATGTATAAACGTATAAAACGACGGGTGAAATAATATTTAAAGGATTTATCAGTCGATTTGTGAAATGTATATTTGATCACAAAACCACTCAACACAAAAAATACAATTACTGCTTCGGGTCCAAAGCGAAACAGTAACCCTATATTAATACCCCCAAGCATTATCTTTTGAGGTAGTGTGTGAAACAGAACTACATACAATGCGGCGAATCCGCGGAGCGCTTCCAGCTTTTCAAGCCTGTTCTTTTTCATAGGATATTATTTTAAAACCGAATTATGCAATTGTTGATTTACATCATTACGGCTGCGAAGTAGCTGTGTGTTTTGTATGAATGAATTTTTTGTTAGCTCCTTTAATTTTTAACAGGGAGATCAGCATGGTTAACATGCCTCTTGGTAAACTTACCAATGCTTTTAATGTACCCATGTTGTATAATGACCGTGGTATTGAAAACGAAAAAGAGAGCAAGCAGGCTGAAGTTATACCAATCCATAAACCCGTTAAAAGAAACTGGTTGCCAACCAACAAATTAACAGTAATAAACAAAGTTCCAAAAATGCCAACAGCGCCCAGTAACAAAATACGTGGCGGCTGAATGAACTGGATCGCTTTATCAAAATAATCCACATTTCCTTTAGTGATCAGATGTAGGCTTGCACTCAGAATATCTTTGCGGAAATAATGAAATTGTGCTGAAAGCCATCTGCGACGCTGGTTACCGAACACTTCTGCTTTCTGTACTTTTTCATCGTACACAACCGCATTGTTCAGGTACATGATCTTATGTCCCTGTTTCAGCATCTTTAATTCTATTTCCTTGTCAAAGCCTCCCACAGCTGTAACGGTTAACATCAGCGATTTAAAGTAGTTGTAATTAAATGCCATTCCCGAACCAATAATGGCAGATGATAAGCCCAATACCCGGTGCCCTTTTCTAAAAATATGATTGTTTATTTCTTCGCTTACCGCATCAAGAATGGCCCAGGAATTATTGGTGTTTTTTGCAGTACGATGACCCTGGACAGCCATATAGCCCTGCGCTATGGGGGCACTGATTTTGGTAAGAAACCCCGGCTCCATAATATTATCTGCATCCAGTACTACAGCCACATCATAGGCTTCGGAAAGACTAAACATGGCAGCGTTAAGCGCCCTGGCCTTGGTACTTTTATCAAACATCACTTCAATAACTTTAACCGGGTATTTCCGCAAGGAATCTAAAGTATCCTGCTTAAATGAATCGGCAATGACCACCACATCAAAAAGCGACATGGGGTACTTTTGCTGCAGGGCACTCCTGGCGGCTTCTAAAATAACTTCATCCTCCTGGTAGCCCGGTATTAATACGGCTATTTTCAAAAGCTTGTCTGTTGCTGTAAATGCCTGTTGCTTATAAAATAAACCTGCTGTTGAAAATACCAGTATATACAGGGTGGCCAGCCCCAGCAGGATAAGTAAAATAATTTGTATTGAATTGAAAATAGACATGGATCTTATAATTAGAATGATTGCTGCGATCAGTTAATGCTTTTTTGCAGCTGAGGGATTTTTACAGCCGGTGTTTTTAGTTTGCGGAAACGATCTCTTGCTTTAAGTGCATACCTGCGCAGAAAGGGCAGGTATTTACCACTCTTCAGGTTATACAGAACAGATTCGGAGTTAAAGATCATTTCAAAATTCTCAGTACATAATACGGGCTTTTTGGTGATCCTGTTTATTTCAACCGCCTGGCCGTATTCACTTTCTACAAAAAGTACATAAGGTTTGGATGCATAGGCTTTGGCTTTGTGCGTACCATGGTTATTTGCTTTTTGCCGGGCAGCCATATCGGGCAGGTCCAGCATTACCAGGTCGTTGTACTTAATATTGTTTGCTTTAAGCCATGTTTCCGTCTGCGGCCTGTATTTTTCCAGGCGGGATGTAACAATGGTGCCAATTTTACTGCCGGGTATAAATAATGGAGGTGCATTTAAAATGAAGTCAATGTATTTTTCTCCGTCTTCGTTTTGTTCGGGCAATGGATCAGCACACAAAACGCCATCGATATCGAAACAGGCTTTTTCAAGCGTGGTATGGTTGAGTATATTCCATTGAAAATATCTTGGTAAGGGCACTGTTTCAAAATAATAGTCTACTGTTTTTTCTTTACCGGGAATTACATACACGGCACAATATTTAATATCAAACTGCGACTCCAGTTCCTTCAGGTTTTCTTTACATTCTTTTAATGCAGCACCAGAAGCCACGCTGTCGTCAACCACCAGTATCTTTTTAAACTGTTTTACATCAAAGAACTGTCCCCTGGCTCCGGCTTTATAAATATGGCCATTTAAAAAAGAATGAATATCGGTATAAGGCCTGTTGAGATATAACGACAACAGGTTTGCAGGCAGCATGCCACTCCTGGGCACGCCTACTATCAGGTCAAAATCACGGGGAATGATGCTTAATCTTTTTAGTATGATATTATTAAGGTCACGGATATTTCTGTAGTTCATAGGAATTAGTTTACAAGTTTTTCAATCTGGTTATATATCTGCTGTACATTATTTTTCCAGGAGTGAGACCTGGCAAATTGTATGCGTTGTGTTTTTTTCTCTTCGTTATTTTCGGTCAACGCCTTGTCCACGGCAATCTTATATTCATCTGCATTGCTGCAGAGGTATACATGATCTCTAAAAAGTTCCATGGTGTGGGTGGTAGTGGCAATTACCGGTTTACCCAGCGCCAGGTATTCATCTACTTTGCGTGGATAGTTACCAATGGTAATTTCATTAATCAGTTGCGGGTTCAGGCACACATCCAGTGCATTCATATACTGTGGCACATCCATTTTGGCAATACTTCCGGTGAAGTGAACATTTTTTAAACCATGCAGTGCGTGGTTTTTAAAAACGGAATCTTCATTACCGATCATTACAAATGAATAAGCCGGTTTGTTTTTTGCCAGTTCATAAATCAGGTCAGCATCCAACCGCATGCTGTTGATATCACCTATATAACCAATCCTGGGTTGAGGAATATTTTTTAAAGTAGCCGGCACTTCAAATGGCATTTCCGGATCATAGGCTGATAGGTCAACCCCCTGGCCTACATCGTAGCTTTTTTCATTGAAATCTTTTGCATAGGCTGCCAGCTGTGGCGAATTGCACACAATAAGATCACTTTTTTTGATAAGCTGCGGTTCCAAACGTACTGCATGTTTTTTCCAGTAAGCATAAGGCTGCACATTATCACGCCGGTAATATACCGTGAGCCCTGCATCCAGTATATCTTTAGCATAAAAGCTCCGGTAAATATCATTATCGATAAAATGTACCGGCTTTTTAAAACCAAGCTCTTTGGCTGTGTTTTTTATGTAGTTGAATATTTTTTTGTTGTTGGCTTTGTTGAATGCATCAAATAAAAAACCATCGGGCAAGCCATTGATAGACCATACGTAAAAGGGGCAATCAAGCACCCACAGATTATCGGATATTTTCCTGACGGGGCTTTTTTGTTTTTTCAGTACTTCCAACCTGCGTTTTGTTTCGGGTGTTGGTTTATTACGGTACAAGGTCATCATATCCAGCGGGCTGTTCACGTACAGCACCCGGTTATCCAGTGCTATTTCTTTGGCAATATCAATTGCATTGGAGCCAATGGGAATATCCCAGGATTGAAGGCCGGTGATGATAAAATCTTTTCCTTTCATAGGTTATGGTTTATTTTCTATACTATTCATTTGTTGTTCAGGTATATCCAGTATGGCAGTGTTCAGCATAATAGCCATCGAAACATAAATAAGAATACCTGTTGGCATACCGCCCAATACCGCGTTTCCATAGGATGCTACCATTACGCCAAACATGCCGGATATGAGCGCCATTATTTTCAGTTTCAACAAAGGGTCTCTTATTTTAAACATCACTTTGTAAGATGCTTTGCCGATTGTATAAAACAGGATGAACAGGTGAAGCAGTAAGCCAACGATCCCTTGTTCTACCCAAACCAATACATACCAGCTGTCGGTTGCTACCTGCGACAGGAATGCGTTTGGAAGGAAACGCTGAGCTTTTACACCACCATGACCAATGCCCCCGCCAAAAGGACGTGAAGTCATGTACTTACTTAGTATTTTCTGATTATCGAGTCTTACCTGCAACGAAGCATCATTGGGATCGAAGGCGGTACGCATTCTTCTTATCTGATCGTTTCCCTGGCCTATAGTGGTGTATTTAAAGAAGATAAAAACCAGAGCCAGTAAACCCACACCAATACTTAATACACGAATATTTTTACGCAGGATAAAGAACGCCATAAAGCCGGATACCGGAACGCCCATTGCGCCACGGGTACCTGAGATGACCATGCCATAAAAAGCAAGTAAAGCTACAGCCAGGAAGAAATATTTTTTGCGCAGGTTCTTTTGTGCCATTGAGTAAATGGTAAACACCACCGCCGTATAACCCTGGTTACCGCCAAACTGCCCTGCATCGCTGAGAAAAGAAAATACCCTGAGCTTACCAAACAAAATGTGTGTTTTATAATTGCCTTCATTGAGCCAGGCCTGCTCGGCAGCATCTACACCAAACTTTAATTGCATAATGCCTTTCAGCGTAGCCAATACAGAAAAAATTCCCCAGATGTACAGGAAAGTATCGAGCCTGTTATTGCTGTTAATAAGCAGCAATGTAAGAGGTACCAGTAAAAACATATATACAGAAACACCACGGCCGCTGAACCAGGCTGCTGTGCTTTGTGCCTCGGGATTTACCAGTTGAAATATGGAATATGCAAACCATATCACGGCAAATAAGGTAATGTCTTTTTTCGCCGGGCGCCAGTCTACTCTTTCTTTAAACCGGTTCATGAACAAAGCCAGGTAGGTTAAAATAAGTATGGCATCCATACCCAGGCCAACCTGCACATCTTTTACATACCTGCCCATTCCTATAAGTACAAAACCAAGTGCTATGGATGTATATAACCCAACTACTGGCCTGGTGAATAAAACATACAAATACACAATGGCGATTATTAAACCAAACAACACACCAATACCCATTAGCTCAAGCTTTGCAGCTACCAGGCCACACAAAACCGTTGCAGCAATCAGCAGTAAAACATTGCGGGGCCTTACCAGGCTGGCAGATGCTGTGTAGTTATCGAACGGATGTATGTTGTTGTTACTGATCATCCGTTGATTGTTTTTACCTGTGCATTATGTAATGCAGCCGGTTGTTTGTGAATGATCCTGGCAAAGATGGATCTGTAAAAGTTTATACCGTCTGAGAAGATTTTACTGAACCTGAGGCTGAGGTCTTTGTTTAAAAAATACATACCCAGCCAGATACCTACGATGGTAAAGAATATAGATGATACAGCTACCAGTATTAATGATTTGAATAAAAACACAGCAATGATATCACCGGCGATATTGGCAATGACCATAAACAGTACTTTTAATGCATTGATACCGGGTTTGTTAATACTATCGAGTGTAATGCCTGTCATACGATCAATAGGAAGCAGCAAACCATAGACAGAAAAAACACGAACAATATCTGCGGCCCTGAAACCGGTTACAGGATCGGCCTGCAGGTATTGTTTGCCTGCCAGCAAAAGCACAAACATATCTGCAAACAAAAAAGTAAACAGGCTCATAAAAATAAACAGGTAGCTGAGTGCACCGGCATAGCTGTAAAAAAGAGATTTCACTTCTTCAACTTTTCCATGCAGACTTGCTTTCGACATTTTTGGAAAAGCAGTAGCTGCAAAACTGCGAAGTGGTATCTGCTGAAGCTCGGTAAGCTTAAGCGGTATGCTGTACAATGCAACAGCCGCACTCCCCAGCGGGCTCAGACTGATGATGATGGTATCGGCACTACGCAACAGGTTGGTGCCTATTAGTGTAAACGTGGTGTATTTTCCAAAGTGCAGCATCGTTTTATTGGTATGCTTATCTGCCTTTGTTATATATACAAAGCCATCCCAGCCTTTGATCAAACTCAACAATGATGTAGCAGCATTAATAATAAGCATGGCTATTGCCAATGCATCGAGGCTCATCTTAAAAAAATAAAAATTTACCAACAGCACTATGAAAAAGCTAATGCTGTTGATGGCTTTAAGCGCCAATATCTTACCATAGCTGCGGTCGGCCTGTAATACAACCAGGGCGTTATTCCAGGGAAGATTCACAAAAGCGAGCAACGGATACCAGGTAAAGAAGAGCTGGTATCCTGAATTGTTTATTGACTGGTGAAAAGCAAGATTGCAGATGGCCAATATAAGCGCAACAGATATTGTTGCAATCAATCCTATCAATGCGTTTGACCCTATTAATTTTATTCGTGCTGTTTCATCTGCACCTGATAAAAACCTTATTAAGCCGGTATTGGTAATGCCAAAGCGAAACATTTCAACAAAAGAGCCGGCCGCAATAAACAATACCCATTGACCAAACAATTCTGTAACTAAGCTGCGTGCCAGTAATGCAAAACTGCAAATGCCAAACACGGCAATAACCAGGTTTCCTGCCAGGGAAAGAAAATTATCTTCACGGATCAATATGTTGAATTTCTTTTTCAAGTGCCTGTTTATATCTGGTTTTTAGTAAAGAATTGAAACCTGAAAATATTTTTTACTTTTTTGCGAAGCGTGCTGCTCTTTTTTGGCAGGTCGCCCAGCAGAGATTCTGTTTCCTTCAGCTCAACACCGTTAATCATATATGCCACTGAGTTACCGGTAATGGGTAACACGGTGTTTAATGAAGCCTGGTCTGCCTCTGACCATAACCGGTTTGAACGGCACACCAGGACTGACATATCTGCATTGGCTAGTAAACCGGCCGGGTGATTGTTATACAACAAAGCCGGCAGCTCGATGAGGACATAGTCTGGTACAAAAGAAATACTGATGTTATTTTGCTCCAGTATATCGGTGTAGCTGGTTGCTTTATAAAACTGTTCGTTCAGGTTGTATGTAAAATGCTGCGTAGCTTGTAAGTAAGTTGACGGAGATGCCAGGAATGGGTTATCAAAATCTATCCTGGGATCGGTATATCCCAGCAAGCGGCTGAGTAAAGGAAATTTTCTTTGCCTTGCAACTGCCTGCTTTGGTCCTGAATAATTCAGTAACAAAACTTTTTTACCTTCCTGTGCCAGTTTTGCAGCCAGGTTTGCGGATACAACAGACTTGCCTTCTTTTTCCTGGGTACTAAAGAACAGGATCGTTTTTACCGGCTTTCCCTTGCCGTTAGCAGTTATAAATTGTTCTATATTCTGTGCTGCAATTTCAACCAGGCGGTTTTGCACAAATGGTAAATTAACACGACCCGGGTTAAGGAATATTTTGGGCAACATACCTGCGGCAGGAAGCTGTAAAGCCTTTCCCGCTTTTTTAAAATTTTTCAGCGTGTCGTCGGTATATTCCATGGCCAGTATGATGCCCAGCACCAGAATGAAACCCAGCAATGCAGCAGCAATGACCAACACACCTCGTTTGCGGGGTTTTGATTCGATAGGATAATACGGTGGATCTACTGCTTTTAAGTTTGAGGTAAGTTCGTTGTCCTGCAATTTTAATTTAGCCAGGTTAAGGCCGTGTAAAATTTCCAGGTATCCCTGTTCCGAAACATTGATCTCTCTTTCTATGCGTTTGATGGTGGCGCCTGCAGGTGCATAAGCTGCATACTGCTGCTGAAACTCTTTATTGTTGCCATCCATTACTTTTAGCTTTGCTTTCAGGTTGTCTGCTTCCACTACATTGTCTATCCATCCGCCAAGGGCTTTTGCTACGGGCAAACCTTCGGTAGTATTCTGGTAAGTATACAGATCACCCACACTTTTTTTGATATCGGCTTTCAGGCTTTCTGATCGTTTTTTCAAAGCGTCAATTTTTGCAGCACTTGCTTCCTCGTTGCCCGATTCTGCCTGCGCCAGCGCCAGCTCATAATTCACATCGCCCAGTTCTTTTCTTTTATCAATTACCGCATTGCTTTTTACCTGTATCTGTTGCTGTATATTCAGTTTGTCTTCCAGTTTTTTTGCGGCTGCCACCGTTCCGGCAAGCTGGGCTTTTTTATTGGCGTAGTCAACACTCATATCTTCTTTTACAATAGCTACTGCTTTACTTTGCTCATAATAGTTTATAATATTGTTGGCTTTATTAAAACCCAAAAGTTTGTCTTCTGCATCGCGTAATTTTACATTGGCCTCACTCAGCTGTGCTTCAAAATATTTTACCACATCATCTGAGCGGTTCTCTTTTATGTGCTTGTAGTTTTTAATGCACACTTCATTAAATATCGCCAGTGTTTGCTGGCAAATACCCGGGTCATCTACTTCGTAACTGAGTTTTATAAGATCACTGTTTGCCACACGCTCTGCCTTTACAGAGGAAATTGCTTTAATTGAGTAATGTTCGTCCTGGAAGTTGAGCAGCTTGTACACAAAATTGGTATCGCTGCTTTTCATCAGCCTGGTTAAATTCTCTACTGTTTTTTCATAAGCCATACGATTGATGCCGGCAGGAAATAAAGGAGAGCTAACGGCTACACTCATTTCTTTTGCAGTAAGTGAATCATTTGTAACTACTGAAGTATCAACCGGTATCATACTAACGTCGCGTACAACATAGTTATAGATGTAGGATGGAATCTTCTTCTTTAGCTCGTTATAAAATTTTGATGAAATATATTTTGGATCGGCCTTTGACAAAAGCAGATGCTGGCTTAATAACCTGATGGCTACTTCTTCCTGTGTTTCCCTTGATTTAACAATATTAATTAAGTTATCAAAAGCAGTATTGGTGGCAAAGTAGTTGAAGCTTTTATCCATTTCAATAGAAGAGCCGGTTGCAAGGCCGGTGTACAATACCGTACTTGAATTATAGCTAAGCTTGGATTTTCCGGTAAGGTTAAATACGATGCAAGCCAGCAGCACCGGTACAATAATTAGCAGTACCAGGTGTTTCAGTATCAGCCTTGACAGTTCAATCAGTTTCATTTTTTTGTTTTTAATTCCGGGTTGCTGAATGTAAATCCAACTATCTCTTCCAGTAGTTTTTTGCTGAGTACAAATTCAGAAAGAGCCATTTCATATTCAGCCTGTATCCGGGCGGTCATATCTGAAAGGCGCACATATTCTGCCACCGGAATTACACCGTTCCTGAATTCTTTTTCCACCATCTCCATATTTACATTGGCACTACCCAGGTTTTGAGACTTGATGTTGAGCAGCTTTTGTCTTAACAGCAGGTCCTGGTACTGGCGTATCACCAATTGGCGTATTTCATTCTGCTGAGCCTCCTGCATGCTTTTAGCAGCTTCAACTTCGGCCTTTGCCTGTTTTATTTGGGTTCTTCTGTTTACCACTTCAAACACAGGTAGTTTTACATACACACCAACGGCATAATTCAATTGCCTGCTGGATGTGTTTGAAAAGTTGGAGGTAACGCCATTGGCGTTTGTTGAAAATGCATCGGTTGTTCCGTAACGTGTGTCGCCCTGTATCCCCAGGTTTCTTAACCAGGCATTGCGTTGTGTGGTTACGTTTGCTGCTTTTGCTTCCACATCAAATTTGCGGTAGTCTACCATGGCGCTGTGCCTGATGGCAGAATCTATCAGCACGGTTATTGGTGGAAATACAATTTCCTTTTTTGGAGATGATATTTCGGCATCTGTTGCCTGTGCATCTGCCTGGCCGGCTATACAACTTATAAGCCCTGCAATAAATAAATATGTTAAACGGTTTTTCATTTTTATGTTTTTATCTGCGGATTAAACGGCACTTTTTTGAAGTAAAGCCGGTACAGTACGTAAAATGAGTTTTATATCATACCAGAATGAAAAATTATTGCCCCTGAAGTGATCTGCATATTCATTGTCGAGCCGCTTTCTTTCTTCTTCAGACATGTTACCGCCTTTACCTCTTAACTCTACCTGCCACAGGCCGGTGATACCGGCAGGCGCCAGGAAACGTTTTGATAAAGCATCTTCTGTAAGTAATTCAGCTTCGTAAACAGGTAAGGGTCGGTTTCCTACAATCGACATATCGCCTTTAATAACATTGATCAGCTGGGGCAGCTCATCAATACTGGTGTTCCTGATGAACTTGCCTACACGGGTAACACGGGGATCGTTCACAATCTTTACAAAGGCAGAACTGTTCTTTGCGGTTTCTTTTTTCTGATAATTGTGCCAGTAATCACATACCTGATATGTGTCTACATACATCAGTGGCGAGCAATACCGGCCTTCGGGCAATTTGCTGCAACGTGGACATGTAGTATTTGCGTCGTCTTGTTGTGCTGTTGATCTGTTGTATTGGTTTTTTTCCTTTGCCAGTTTTTTCAGCAGCTCGTCTGATCCGGTACGCATAGAACGTAGTTTGTAAAAATCAAAAGTTTTACGGCCTACTCTTTTTGCTGTGTAATACACTTTTCCTTTTGATTCTAACCGGATGGCAAGAATGACCAGTAATAAAAATGGTGAAGCAAGCAGCAGTGCAAAAGATGCCACTGTAATATCAAAAATGCGTTTTGATAATGGCATTTTGTAAGCTTCTGCCGAAGGCTGAAAAGAAACAGGAGCATGGTTGTTTTTTCTGAAACTACAAAGAAACTGCAGCCTGCTGATCAGCTCTGCAGGCAGTTTACCTGCTGTAATAATGTAGTCGTCAACTTTTTTTGAGAAGGCCGTTTTGAAAACTTCCTGGTTAAAATCGTTCGACAAAAGAATAAACGGGATATTATTAAACCGGGCTTGTTGCCTGAACCAGTTGAAGAGAAAAAATCCATTCTGCCCAGGTAAATTATAATCGCAGACAACGGCATCAGCCAGGTTGTTTGCCGAAAGATAGTTTACGGCCATCAGGTTATTTTCTACAGCCGTAAGGATGATATTGTCTTTTTGATCGACAGTTTCAAAATATTCCGGTGTGCTGCCAATGTATAAGATGCGTAGTAATGGTTTCATAGTTTGTTTCAGGATATTTTAGCGGGTTGGCCTTTATTAATTACCAGGTCATTGCAAAATGAATAGGAAACAGGTTTTTCTTAACCAGTTCTTCGAGTTCTTCGGGGTTAAATGGTTTGGTTAAATAATCCTGGGCACCCAGCTGGTAACATTTTATTCTTTCTTTGCTTTCGGCCCTGGCAGATAACATGATAAATGGTGTGTGCTTGGTGAAGCCGCGTTTTCTTACATGCTTTAAAAACTCAAAGCCATCCATGTTATTCATCTGAATATCGCTGATAATGAGGTCGGGCAGGTTGCTTTCCAGCCAGTTAAGTGCTTCTTCTCCGCTATTGATGGTAATAACATCATACTCAACAGAAAGGAAATTTTCTAATAACAGGCAAATGGTTGTTTCGTCATCAACTACCAGTATTTTTTTCTTCATAGGATTGGGTTTGTTAGTTGTTAAAATATTCCTGTTTCATTTTTTTTACTACTTCTGCCACAACAATATCCAGCTTGATTATTTTCAATTCCAGCTCTGCATTATCAGATCCTTCCTTTGCCATCCTTTCTATCTGCTGAATATCTTTTTCTATTTTGATAATAGCGTAGTAGCTTAAAGTGGGCTTAATGCGGTGCGCTGTTTTTCTTACAACAGCAAAATCACGTTTTGCATAAGCCTGCTTTATCTCTTCAACTGATTGCGGCATCTGTTCAATAAAAACGCTGACAAGTTTTTTTATACGATCGGCATTGTTATGACAGAGCCGCTCGATCATGCACATGTCGTAGAATTTTTCTGAACCTGTTTCAAAAATTGTGTTGATGTTTGTAGTTGTGGTTATCATAAATTTTGGTATAGGATATGGTGAGTAATCAGGCCTTAATAAACTCCATTATAAAATCAGCCGGTTCTTTTGCTTCGGCCTTTTCATTTGTTTTTACGCCTATGCAGCTGTATTTAAATCCAAGCTCATTCATTTCGTGCTTGTCATAAATATTTCTTCCGTCAAAAATTGCAGGTGTGTTCAGTAATTTTTGAATGATCTTGAAATTGGGGAATTTAAATTCGGGCCACTCAGTTAGTATGGCCAGGCAATCTGCATCAATCAGTGTTTCATACTGGTCTTCACAATATTCTATGGTTTCGCCAAAATGATGTTTGGCTTCTTTAATGGCAACCGGATCATATGCTTTTACTTTAGCACCAGCTTCCAGCAGTTTTTTTACTATTATCAGCGATGGTGCTTCACGCATGTCGTCTGTTTGCGGCTTAAAGGAAAGGCCCCAAAGCGCAACTGTTTTACCACTCAAATTGCCATTGAAGAATTTCCTGATCTTATTAAACAATACCAGCTTCTGGTCTTTGTTTACTGCTTCTACCGCTTTAAGCACCCTCAGGTCGTAGGCATATTCTTCACCGGTTTTAATCAGGGCCTGAACATCTTTCGGAAAGCAGGATCCGCCATAACCAATACCGGGGTAAATAAATTTATTACCAATACGGGAGTCGGTACCAATGCCTTTGCGAACCAGGTTAATATCGGCACCCACAATTTCGCAGAGGTTGGCAATATCATTCATAAAACTGATCTTGGCAGCCAGCATTGAGTTTGCAGCGTACTTCGTCATTTCTGCAGAAATGATGTCCATAAAAATTACCGGATGCCCGTTTAATGTAAATGGTTTGTACAGGCTTTTCATCAGTTCCTGTGCCCTGTCGCTTTCCAATCCTATTACAATCCTGTCGGGCTTTAAAAAATCATCAATAGCTGCCCCTTCTTTTAAAAACTCGGGGTTTGATGCCACATCAAATGCTATATCAACTCCTCTTTTATCCAGTTCCTCCTGCAAAGCGGTTCTTACTTTTAGCGAAGTTCCAACCGGTACCGTGCTTTTGGTAACCACCAGTAAATAATCGTTCATGTTTTTGCCGCAATCACGGGCAACAGAAAGTACATACTTAAGATCGGCTGATCCATCTTCATCTGGCGGGGTACCTACAGCAATGAACAACACCTGGCAATCTTTAACCGCTTCAGCAATATTGGTTGTAAATACCAACCTGCCCTTTTTTGTGTTGCGGTTTATCATTTCCTCCAGGCCTGGTTCATAAATTGGAATGATACCCTTGTTCAGGGTTTCAATTTTTTTACGGTCAATGTCAACACAAATAACATCGATACCAACTTCAGAAAAGCAGGCCCCGGTAACAAGACCAACATAGCCGCTTCCAACAATTGCAATTTTCATAGGTAATTTTTTTTTGGAGTTTTTCAAAGTAAATGCCAAAAGGTAAGTTGCTGATATTCAATTAGTTTTTTAAAATTAAAATCCCCAATTTTCCTATAAATGGAAAATATTTCATTTTAGGAACAATCAATGCTACTTACATGTAGGCCAAAACAATAACGTTTAGTTGTTATATTTATGGCTAGAACTTTACTTACAAATTGCGTAGTTTCTTTTCTATGGAGTGATGCAAAGCTTACCTACTTTATTTATAGCTGATTTTTATTCGCTTATATAACTGCAAAATAAATTGGATGTATAAAAATGATAAAAAGCATATTTTAACGTTAATGTGTTTGTAACAGTAATAAATTCGCTGTTAAAAGCGCTATTTCCAGATAATGGAACTCACATTTTAAATAGAACAGCATGAGCTTGTATAACATTTATATAGTAGAAGATGACCCCTGGTATGGTGAAATACTAACTTATCATCTGAGTCTGAATCCTGATTATAAAGTAACCCGGTTTGAAACTGCAAAGGCCTGCCTGGCAAAAATGTATTTAAAGCCCGACCTGGTTACCATCGATTTTTCGTTGCCGGATATGAAGGGCGATGAACTGTACCGGGAAATAAAAGCGATAAATCCTTCAGTTCCCGTAATTGTCATCAGCTCGCAGGAAGATGTAACTGTTGCTGTTAACCTGCTGAAAATGGGGGTTAATGATTATATGATCAAAGATGAAGCAACCAAAGATCTTTTATGGAACAGTATCATCCGCATACGGGAAAACCAGTCGCTTAAACAGGAAGTTGAACATTTAAAAGAAGAGCTGGGCCAGAAATTTTCATTTGATAAATCCATTATTGGCCAAAGTGAAAAACTTAAAAAGGTTTTCTCTATGATGGAAAAAGCCATCAAAACCAATATTAATATTTCCATTACAGGCGAAACCGGTACCGGCAAGGAAGTGATTGCCAAAGCCATACATTATAACAGTGATCGGAAAAAAAGAAATTTTGTGGCTGTAAACATGGCTGCCATTCCTAAAGAACTTACAGAAAGTGAATTGTTTGGCCATGAGAAGGGGGCTTTTACCGGCGCCATTGCCCGAAAGGCCGGAAAATTTGAGGAAGCTAACGGCGGCAGTATTTTTTTGGATGAGATAGCAGAGATGGACCTGAGCCTACAATCGAAACTGCTGCGGGTTTTACAGGAAAGAGAAGTAATAAGGGTTGGTGGCAATGAAAGTGTAAAACTGGATGTTAGATTAATTGTGGCTACACATAAAGACCTGGCCGAAGAAGTTCGCAAAGGTAATTTCAGGGAAGATCTTTATTTCCGTATAATGGGTATGCCTATTGAACTGCCGCCTTTACGGGAAAGGGGCAACGATATATTGATATTGGCCAAGCATTTTGCAGACAGCTTTTCTAAAGAAAATAAAATGAGCAGCATCAGTTTTTCAAAAGATGCAAAAGATAAGCTGATGAGCTATTTCTATCCTGGCAATGTAAGGGAGCTGAAAGCTATTGTTGAACTGGCTGCTGTTATGTGCGAAGCAAATGAAATAAAGGCTGATGATATTACCTACGCACCCGTTAAAAGAGAGGATGTTTTTATTACCGAACAAAAAACCCTGAGACAACATACCTGCGATATTATTAAGCATTATCTGAAACAAAATGATAACGATGTTATTGTAACGGCACAAAAGCTGGATATCGGCAAGAGCACGATCTACAAAATGATAAAAGACGGAGAAATAACATTGTAGGGAAGAGGCTTCCAGAATCTGGAATTTTGAGAATTTTTTGGAAGACCTTAAAAGCCTTTTGTGACTATTTTATTTGAATATCAATAGGTTATCTTCTAAAAACATGCTGGCATGAAACATGTTTTTATAAAATAAACACATAATCATGCCGCAAAACAATTCCCCTAAAATTGTTTTGGCAGATGACGACCTATTCTGCCTATCCCTGTATGAACAGGAAATAAAAAACCTGGGATTTAAAAATGTAAAAACCTACAATTCCGGAACAGCATTGTTGAACAACCTGGAAGAGGCCCCGGACATCATCTTCCTTGATTATCATCTCGGCGATTTTAAAGGCCTGGAATTACTGCAGCGCATAAAAAAATACGATCCAAATATTTACGTGGTTTTTGTAAGCGGACAACCCGACATGAAAGTAACCGTTGAACTTTTTAAGAACGGTGCGTTCGATTATATCATCAAAGATGAATTTGAACCATTCAAAATTGCGGTAGTGCTGGCAAAATGGTTATCGGCCCGGAAGTTCAAATCGAAAACAGATACGGATGTAAAAATCAATCAGCCAGATGAATATATAAAACTGATTATGCTGGCGCAGGAAAACACCAGGAGAGAACTTGCTGATGAACTGCATGATAATGTGAGCCAGTTACTGGGCGCATCTAAATTATATATTGATACTGCAGTTAATAACGAAGATGGCAGGCTGGCAATGCTGATGGAATCAAGAACAATACTCAATTCGGCTATCGATGAAATAAGGAAACTGAGCCATGGTCTAAGCTCTATTACTACTCATAATGTAACCCTGCATGTTGAACTGGAAAAAATTCTATTGAACCTGAAGCGGCAAAACAAATTCCATATACAGGCTGCAATCCCTGCGGAAGTTCTTGATAAAAAAATTCCTGCAGCCGTTCAACATCAGCTTATCCGTATTATACAGGAGATGACAAACAATATGATCAAATATGCTTCTGCAAAAAATGTTGACATAAGTATTACCATCGACAAACAAAACCTGTTGCTGAAATTTATTGATGATGGGATAGGTTTTGACCTGCAAAAAATAAAAAGAGGAATTGGCTTAGATAATATTATAAAAAGAGTAACCGATGTTAATGGTAAGTATATGATCAGTACATCGCCAGGTAAGGGTTGCAGCTGGAAGATAAAAGTGCCGATTAATAATGTAATGCAGCTAGCCTGAAACCTTTAAAATGCTTCCTGGTTTATCCGTATTTAGGAAATTTATCCAAAATATGGACACGGGTAATATTTGATTACTATATAAGTGTTTGATAATTATTTTAATAGGATTAAAAAGAAAATGGCACAGTTTTATCAATACCGTTTATACTTAACTTACGTATAAACACATATTATGCTAACCTCTTTGTTTCATTACACCGGGTCTGAGTGGAAAAAACACACAGTTAGCCAGCTTGCCGAAAATGAAAATGCGCAACTGGTATTATGCTTTGGCGGAAAAGGGGTTTTGCAACAACCCGGTATTTATAAGGTTGTGAAAGAGCAGTTTCCGGCAGCAGCAATTACCATGTGTAGTACAGCTGGTGAAATTTACCAGGATGCTGTACAGGAAAACTCGTTAGTTGCGGTAGCCCTGCAGTTTAAAAAAACAACCATAGAAACAGCTTCTGTAAACATTGCCGATTACAAAAACAGTTACGATGCAGCCGTGGCGCTGGCAGGTAAATTACCCCATGAAGACCTCAAATATGTGATGGTATTTTCAGATGGCAGGTTGGTTAATGGCAGCGAACTGGTAAAGGGCTTAAACCAGGTAACAGGCCAGGATGTTCTGGTTACAGGAGGTTTGGCTGGTGATGGTGCCGACTTTCATTCAACCCTTACCGGGCTTAATGAACAGCCTGTACAAGGAAAAATTGTGGCTGTGGCATTTTACGGAAATGCAATCAAAATAACACATGGAAGCCAGGGCGGCTGGGATATTTTTGGTCTTGAAAAAGAAATTACAAGATCTGAAAGCAATGTATTGTATGAAATAGAAAACCAGAACGCACTGGAATTATATAAAAAATACCTGGGGCCTGAAGCTGAAAATTTACCAGCAGCAGCGCTTTTATTTCCTTTGTATGTAACCATACCGGGCGCAGCAAAGCCGGTAGTACGTACCATACTTTCAATAGATGAGGAACAAAAAACGATGACATTTGCCGGTGATGTTCCGGAGGGGTCGAAAGTGAAGTTTATGAAAGCCAATTTTGAAAAACTTACCGAAGCTGCTTCCATTGCAGCCGCACAAAGCCTGGTTTACCAAAAAAACACACCGGGATTTGCTTTGCTGGTAAGCTGTGTTGGCCGTAAACTTATTTTAGGAAACCGTACGGCAGATGAAATAAAAGCTGTTAATCAAACATTTGATAACCAAACGGTTCTGGCAGGTTTTTATTCCTATGGCGAAATATCTCCTTTTAACGACAGCAACAATTGCCAGCTTCACAATCAAACTATGACCATTACTTCTTTTTTTGAGCTGGTTTAAATATTAACTGCCAAAAACACGTTATAGCCAGTACAGTATTCTGTATCTTCAAAAAAAATTAATATAAACAGTGTTGTTATATGTACGGCATAGTAAATAAGGCAATAGAAGACCTTGTAAAAACCAACTTTGGTGAGCATATATGGGATGCGGTAAAAAAACGCAGCGGTGTGGATATTGACTATTTTTTAAGTAGTGAACCATACGATGACGACATTACTTACAGTAATTTTTAAGAGGACTTTTACGGGGCTTGGTAAAATGTATAATACGCCTGTAGCAATTAAACTGTAGCAAAGCAGGGACGATGGAAAAGATCATGAAATATTCAAAGTAAGCTGGTAAAACAATCATGGCAATTAATTTCACCTTCCAGGAAGAACACTTCAACCGGATATTTCCGTTTTACATTCTCATCAACGAAGATTTAATTGTTGAGTCAACCGGTAATACACTTAAAAAAATATTTGCCGAAACAACCGGAAAAAACTTCCTCCGGCATTACCACATCAAAAGGCCTGAATCAAAAATAGCCGATTTTGAATCCTTAAAATCGTTGAATGGCCAGTTACTGATCATTGAATGCCTGAATGAAAAAAAAACCACGTTAAGAGGACAAATAGATTTTTTTCCGGAAACCGGCCAGCTTTTATTTATGGGTTCCCCCTGGTTTGACTCTCTTGAAGAAATAATTGAGAATAATTTATCGCTGCACGATTTTGCCTTTCATGATGCCATGACCGATCTGCTGCATGTGATGAAAACGCAGGAGAATACCAACGACGATCTTAAATTTTTATTAAAAACAGTAAGCAGGCAAAAAGACGAACTTAAAAACGCCAGCCAGCTAAATCATGATGTAGCCCTGTTTACCACGCAAAATCCCGATCCGCTTATGCGTATCAATTTTGCCGGAGACCTGCTGCAGAATAACCCGGCTGCAGCCCGGCTGGATTTTTTGCAATATGCAAATAAGGTTTACCGGAATGATGATTTTTTTAAGCTGATCGCTGAAAAAATTGATAAGAACAATAAGCGTTGGATCATAGAAGCAAGTTCAGAAGGCATAGATTATTCTTTTGTATGCGTAACCATGCACACCGAAGGATATATTAATATTTACGGCAGGGACGTCACCCAAAAAAAGAAAGACCGCCGTGAGCTGGAAAGACTATCGTTGATCGTTCAGCAAACCGTTAATGCTGTAATAATAACGAATGCAGAAGGAAAGATAGAATGGGTAAATACAGCTTTTGAAAAAGTTACAGGCTACACTTTAGCTGAAGCACTAGATAAAACACCCGGTAGCTTTTTGCAGGGAGATGCAACCGATCCGGATACGGTGGCTTACATGAAAAAACAGATTAGTAACTCAGAACCCTTTAGCTGTGAAATATATAATTATAAAAAGAACGGAACAGGTTATTGGTTAAGAATTAACGGGCAGCCTGTTTTTGATAAGGCAGGAAAAGTGATCAACTTTTTTGCTATAGAAGAAGACATTACAAAGGAAAGAGAGGCGGAAGAGAAACTGAAGGAGTTTGACAAGCGTATACATGTGGCCATGCAAAGGATTGGCGATAATGTTTGGGAGCACGATTTTACAACAGAACAAACCAGTTTTTCGCAGGAGGAATACCAGCTGCTGGGTTATACATCAGAAGAATATAAGAGTAATGTAAATCTCTGGTATAGTTGTATTCACCCCGACGATAAAAAAATGGTGGAAGTAAACGACGCTCTGTACAGAAGCGGCCAGATAGATCATCATACGCTGGAATACAGGATAGTTCACAAGGATGGTACGGTAAAATGGGTACTCGACAGGGGAGTTGTTATTGAAAAAAACAACGAAGGAAAACCGGTAAAAATAATCGGCACACACTCTGATATTACCCAGCAAAAAGAAAATGAAAAGGAGCTGGAGGCAACCGCAACACGCCTGTCTTCTTTAATAGCAAACCTGCACGCAGGCGTTTTGCTTGAAAGTGAAAACAGAACAGTTAAACTGGCTAACAGGCAGTTTTGCGATATGTTTAATATACAGGCAGACCCTGCACAACTAACAGGCATGGACTGCTCAAATTCAGCCGAACAATCAAAACATTTTTTTGTTGACTCCGATGGATTTATTGCCGGCATTAATAAGGTTTTAGAAGAACGGAAAACCGTAACCGGCGACAAACTGCAACTGGTAGATGGCCGTTTTTTTGAAAGAGATTTTATTCCCATCTGGAATGACGGGCGCTATGATGGCCATCTTTGGGTGTACCAGGATATAACCGAAAAAATAAATGCCGATAAAAAGCTGGAAGATCAGCGTAGGTTTTATGAAGAGATACTTGATAATATTCCATCGGATATTGCTGTGTTCGATAACAAGCACCGTTACCTCTATTTAAATCCTGTTGCTATAAAAGATGCTGACCTGAGAAAATGGATGATTGGTAAAACAGATGAAGATTATGTGGCTTTCCGTGATAAACCATTGTCGCTGGTTGAAGGAAGGCGGAAAATCTTTAACGGCGTGATCGAATCCAAAAAGCTAAAGCATTGGGAAGAAAAACTCATACAGCCGGATGGTAATGCCAGGTACATCATGCGTAATATGTTTCCTGTATTAAATAAGGCTGATGAAGTAAGCCTGGTGATCGGTTATGGCCTGGATATCACCAATATCAAAAATATTCAGCAACAGATTGAGCAGAGCGAAAAAAAATACCGGGATGTTATTGATAACAGTCTTGCTATTGTTACCACTCACGATCTGGAAGGAAGGTTTATTACCGTAAATCCGATGGTTGGTAAAGTGTATGGTTATACTGATGAAGAAATGATCGGGCATTCGCTTAAAGAGTTTATTCCTGAAGAGGATAAACCTTTGTTCAATGAAGAGTATCTCAATAAAATAAAGAACCAAAAACAATCAAGCGGTATCTTCAGGGTATTAAATAAAGATGGCAGGGTTATTTACACTTTGTATAATAATTTTTTAAAAGAAGAAGAAGGAAAAGAACCTTATGTGATTGGTTTTGCAGTGGATATTACAGATAGGATACTGGCAGAAAAGGAACTGAAGGTTGCTAAAAAAGTTACAGAGGAAATGGTGCAGACCAAACAGAATTTCCTGGCAAACATGAGTCACGAGATACGTACGCCCATGAATGCCATCATGGGTATGAGCCGGCAGTTACAGAAAACAACACTCAACGAAAAGCAACATAGTTACCTGGATAGCATAACTGCTGCATCAGAGAACCTGCTCATCATCATTAACGACATCCTGGATCTGTCTAAACTGGAGGCCGGAAAACTTGCCCTGGAAAAAATTGGTTTTGAACCTAAAATAGTGGTAGGTATGGTTATGCAGGTGATGAACCACAAGGCCGAAGAAAAAGGATTGCAGCTCACCAATTCATTCTGCGATGCACAATTGTCTTCTATTTTGATTGGCGACCCATATCGTATCAACCAGGTCTTGTTAAACCTGGTTTCAAACTCCATCAAGTTTACAGAAACAGGATCGGTAGATATTACCTGCCAGGTAATCAGTAATACACATTCTGTTCAACAGGTGCAAATAACCGTAAAAGATACAGGCATCGGTATGGACGCTGATTTCGTAAAAAACTTATTCCAAAAATTCAGGCAGGAAGATGAGTCGGTAGCAAGGCGTTTTGGCGGCACCGGTTTAGGGATGAGTATTACAAAAGAGTTGGTTGACCTGATGGATGGTGAAATTGAAGTGATCAGTGAAAAGGGAAAAGGCACAGAGATAAGCATACGGTTTGCATTTGAAAAAGGCACAGAGAAAGATCTGCCACAAAGAAATATTACATCAGCCAATACCGGCATATTGAATAACAAAAAAATACTGGTTGTTGATGATAACGAAATGAACCGCCTGGTAGCTACCACTATTTTACAGGAGTATGGTGTATTGTTTACAGAGGCCACCAATGGCGAAGAAGCAACCAGCCTGATGCGTGAACAGCATTTTGACCTGGTGCTGATGGATATTCAAATGCCGGTAATGAATGGGTTGGATGCAACGGAATATATACGCAAAGAACTTGGGTCTGCTGTTCCTGTGATTGCCTTAACGGCCAATGCTATCCGTGGTGAAAATGAAAAGTGTTTTTCTGCCGGCATGAATGACTATCTTTCAAAGCCATTTGAAGAAAACCAGCTGATACAGATCATATCACGCTGGATAGATAACAAGCAGGTAGAAAAAAAAGCAGAAGATTTTGTATTTGTAAATGAGCAAGCAGCTCCATTATACGATCTTGCCAAATTAACAGATATTGCAAAAGGCAATGAAGTTTTCATAAAAAAAATGTTGCAGCTTTTTATTGACCAGGTTCCTTCTTCGGTTAATGAAATAAAACAGGCGCTTGCAGCAGGAGATCTTGCTAAAATTAAATCTGTAGTGCACCGCATTAAGCCTTCTATTGATAATATGGGTATTGTTACTGTTAAAGAAGATATTCGTAATATTGAACTGAATGCAGCCGAATTACAGGCTACCGGACAACTGGAAAAGCTGATCAGCCAACTGGATGCTGTTGTCAGCCAGGTTGTTCTTGACATTGGAAAAAGAAAATAGAAACACTAATATGAAACACGATACAAAGGCATTTGAACATGCAGCTGCAATATTAAAGCAACTTAATTTTACAATTGTTACAGAAGACCTGGCCCGTCCCTGGGGAGGTTTTTATGTAATTGATGAGGCGCAGGCTGCTGCCTTTGCCGAAGAATTTTTTCCGGAAGAAGATTTTGAAAAACTGAAGATATCGGAAAAACTGAGCCCCAAAATTTTAATGGTAGCACCACAAAAAAGATTAAGCTGGCAATATCATCACCGCCGGGCAGAGATATGGAGATGTATTGATGGTGAAGTGGCTGTTGCTACAAGTCACAGCAATGAAGAAGAAGAAAAGTATATACTAACAAAGGGAGATAAAATAAAACTTGCACAAGGCCAAAGGCATCGCCTGATCGGGCTGGATGGCTGGGGAATTGTAGCTGAGATATGGCAGCATACGGATGCAGCAAATCCTTCGGATGAAGAAGATATTGTGCGACTTCAGGATGATTTTGGAAGATAAGCTGCTTTGTACATGCAATATTTTATTAAAACTGAATTAGTTTTACATACGTTTACCATTTGTTAAACCTGTAGTGGTTTACACGGAAAAACAGAACTTGCATTTCAATTAAGTCATTATGAAATATAGAATACTCCTTTCATCTCTGCTGCTAACGGCTGTAATACTTGTCGTTGCATTTGTGCCGGTTGCAAAAAAACAAAGCAATTCAACAGAGAATAAAAAAACCGAAACCGGTATTCAATTCATAGAAGAAAACTGGACAAAAGCTGTAGCAGAAGCAAAAAAACAAAAGAAGCTGATCTTTATTGATGCCTATACATCCTGGTGTGGGCCCTGCAAAATGTTAAAGCAGAATACTTTTACAGATAAAGCTGCAGGTGATTTCTTTAATAAAAACTTCGTCAATATAGCACTGGATATGGAAAAAGGAGATGGTATAGCTTTTGCGCAAAAATACCAGATCGCAGCTTATCCAACCTTGCTCATTATGGATGCCGATCAGAAATCTGTTTCCGTGTCGGAAGGTTATATAAATCCGGCACAGCTGATAGAATTTGGCAAATATGTCATTAACAAGCAACCGAAAAAGAACTAATCGGGTACTGATAATTTTTGTAGAAGAGCATCTTGGAACAGATGCTCTTTTCTGTTTTAGTAATCACTAACTTTAAAGTTGTACATACACTTTTATCATCTATCTTAAACTAATGAACACAGACCCGAAATATACCAATGAACTGATTCATGAAAGCAGTCCTTATTTACTGCAACATGCACACAACCCGGTAAACTGGTATCCCTGGAGCGATAAGGCTTTGCAAAAAGCAGAAGCTGAGAATAAAATGCTTATCATCAGCATTGGCTATGCAGCCTGCCATTGGTGCCATGTAATGGAGCATGAAAGTTTTGAGGATGAAGAAGTAGCAACCATCATGAATGAAAAATTCATCTGCATAAAAGTTGACCGTGAAGAAAGGCCTGATGTGGACCAGGTGTATATGACGGCTGCGCAACTGATAACCGGCCGTGGTGGCTGGCCGCTGAATGCTATTGCACTGGCAGATGGCAGGCCTTTTTATGCCGGCACTTATTTCCCCAAGGATAAATGGATGAACATGCTGGCCTATTTTGCAGATATGCAGCAAAAGCAACCCGAAGCATTGGTAAAAAGTGCAGAACAGGTTACCAAAGGAATACATGCAACAGAACATGTAACATTTAAAGCCAACGAAAAAACATGTACAATTGAAGACCTGGATAAACAATTTGAAACCTGGAAACCTAATATTGATTTTACCCGGGGAGGAGAGAACAGGGCTCCCAAATTTCCGATGCCATCAGCATGGGCTTACCTGTTGCATTATCATTACTTAAGCAGCAATAAAGAAGCGTTAAAAGCCTTAACCGTTACTTTAGATAATATGGCCCTGGGGGGCATTTATGATCATTTGCAGGGAGGCTTTGCACGCTACTCAACCGATGCAAACTGGCATGTGCCACATTTTGAAAAAATGCTGTACGATAATGCACAGCTTGTAACCCTGTATGCACAGGCATTCCAGGCAACAAAAGATCCCTTATATAAAAAAACGGTTTACGAAACGCTTGATTTTATTGAGCAGGAACTTACTTCACCCGAGGGAGCATTTTATGCATCGCTGGATGCAGACAGCGAAGGCGTAGAAGGTAAATTTTATGTATGGACAAAGGAAGAAGTGGACAGGCTTTTGGGAGATGATGCAGAACTGTTCTCGACATATTATAATATTACTGCCGATGGTAACTGGGAGCATGGCAACAGTATTTTATTAAGAAATGAAAGCAAAGAAGCCATTGCTGAAACCTTTACATTAACCGTTGATGAGCTGAAAAATAAAATTGATGCGGCAAAAGCAAAACTGCTGAAAGTAAGAAGTACCAGGGTTAAACCAGGGCTTGATGATAAGATACTCAGCAGCTGGAATGCACTGATGATTACAGGTTACACAAAAGCTTACCGTGTTTTTAATGAAGAAGGGTTTTTGCATGCGGCAGTTACTTGTGCCGGTTTTCTTTTGAACAATGCCATTGCTGCCAATGGAGAAATGACCCGTAATTATAAAAAAGGGAAGCCTTCTATTAACGCATTGTTGGATGATTATGCTTTTACCATTGCTGCTTTTACAGAACTGTACCAGGCTACTTTTGATGAAAAATGGCTGGCAGAAGCTGATAAGCTTTTGCTCTATGTGCTTGAACATTTCTTCGATGATGAATCTAAAATGTTCTTTTACACGCATGATCAATACGCCGACCTGATTGCACGTAAGATGGAATTGTCTGATAACGTGATTCCTTCTTCCAATAGTGAAATGGCGAAGAATCTTTTTTTATTGGGACATTTTTTAAGCAAAGACAGATATATCAGCATGGCCAAACAAATGCTGATGAATGTAGAACAGGATGTGCAACGCAATATTTATTTTTATGCAAACTGGGGTATGCTTCAGGCTTTGTTTACAAGCCCCTTATACGAAGTAGCTATATTGGGAGACGATTGTAATAACAAACGACAACAGTTTGATCAACATTATTTACCCAATGTGATACTGATGGGGGGTAAAACCGAAGGTAGCCTGGCGTTGCTGAAACAGAAATTAATACCAGGTCAAACAACCATCTATGTATGCCATAACAAAAGCTGCGATTTGCCTGTAACCGAGGTGCAGCAGGCGCTGCAGCAGATAGTAAGAGCCGGTTAAAAATCATCCGACTTATTCTGCCACAAAACGATACCCAATTCCTTTAATAGTAATGATCTCTATAGACGGGTCTTCTTTAAGGTAGCTGCGTAATTTGGTAATATATACATCCAGGTTACGACTGTTAAAAAAGGAGTCGCTTCCCCACAACAGGTTAAGAATGTCTTTGCGGTCAATTATCTTCTCACGGTTTACGCAAAGTATTTCGAGCAGCTGGCTTTCCCTGAAAGATAGCTTTCTCTCCACTTTATTGATTGCAAGTATTTGCCTGTTGGTTTGAAATGAATATTTTCCTATCAAAAATGAAGTGCCGGAGGCCGCATGGTCGTTTGTTTTTAACTTCAGCAGGTTTTGTATCCTTACAATCAGTTCTTCCATACTGAATGGCTTGCGGATATAATCATTGCCTCCCAGGGTAAAACCCTTTACCACATCTTCTGTTTGTGTTTTGGCCGTCAGAAAAATAATGGGTACTTCTTTATCCAGTTCTCTTATCTCATCGGCAATGGCAAAACCATCCTTGTTGGGCAGCATGATATCCAGCACACAAATATCCGGCGCTGTTTTTTTGAAGAGCGCAGTTACTTTGGCGCCATCGGCTTCCATCATCACTTCGTAGCCGCGGCTCTCCAGGCTTTCTTTTACGATCTTGCCCAGGAAAAGTTCATCTTCGGCATATAGTATTTTTATGGCGCTCATGATAGATGCTTTGGTAAATGAATGATGAATGTTGTCTCACTTCCCAAATAACTTTGAACTGTAATGCTTCCCTGGTGTTTTTGAATAACCTGTGCGGCATAACTTAATCCCAATCCATATCCTTTTGCGTTGTGTAAATTTCCATGCGGCACCCGGAAGAATTTTTCGAAAACCTTTTCCCTGTACTCCGGCGCAATACCAATACCATTGTCTTTTACAGTAAATAGTATCTCCTTATCTTTTTCCAACAGTTCTATTTGTATTTCCGGCTTTTCTTTTCCGTATTTCAATGCGTTATCCAGCAGGTTAAATACCACACTTTGTAAATGAAGCCGGTCGCCCTTCAGGTTCATGTTGCCTGTTGTATTCAAGGTAACAGTTGCCTGCTGTTTTTCAAACTGCAGCTTTAACGACAGCATAACTTCTTCTACAATTTCCTTCAGGTTAATGTCTTCATAACTTAATTCCATCTCCTTTTTTTCAAACATCGAAAGTTTAAGCACTTTGTCGATGAGCAGGCTTAGCCGCTGCAATTCATTGGTTGAAATGTCCAGGTATTCTTTACTACGTTCCGGATCCTGCATGGCATTAAAACTTTTTAAAGCTTCAATAGCAACGCCCACCGTGGCAACCGGCGTTTTCAGCTCATGAGAAATATTACTGATGAATTCGTTCTTTATTTCACTCAGCCTTTTTTGTCTTACCAGGTTGCGGTACAGCATTACAAATGCAAGAATGGTAATACCCAGCAACAGCAGGGAAAAGATAATAGGCAAGGTTATTCTTTTGAGCAGGTACCGAAAGGTGTTTCCCAGCTGCAGGTTATAAGTAACCGGCCTGGCAAAGCCAATACTTACTGAATTTAAAGAACTGTCATTTAATACAGTGCTGTTTTTTGACTGCAGAATTGAAAAGGGTACCGTTGTATTTTCTTTTACCAAACGCAGCCTGAATGCTGAATCAATTTCGTTAAGGGTGAGTGGCTCCTGCAGCGAATCTATATTGTAGAGTAGTTGTATAAATTTGTTGTGATCTTTGGAAGGGCCTGGCCTGAAGCCCTCAGAATCTTTGCTGATAGTGGTTTCATTGATGGAAATGATCATGCGGCCGGTATCTTTTTTTAAAGAATCTTTTATCTTACCGCGGATAACATTGATAGTTGATATGATCCCTGCTTTATCGGGTACAGATACAAACAGAGATTCCTCTTTGTCAGCATCTTTCAGTATTTTTTTTATGTGCAGGTCGGGTAGTGAATCCTGCGGATTGTTGCTGAGTTTTAATTTACTTATCTGTAAACGTTTGATCGTTTGCTCAAACAAGGATGTTGTTTTAATGTTCAGCGCTTTTTCTTCACGGCTATAACTTTCTTTAAGCCAGTAAAACATGAATACAGTTATGCCAATGATGGAAAGGATCATTAAAGCAGGACCCGGTATAATGTTCTTTTGTTTCATCTGTTGACAAATGTACTTATTCATAACCTGTATTGAATGGAGCATTAACATTTATTAACCTAAAATAAAGCTGGCTTAACTTATAAAGACTGACCCTTCAGTTAGTTTTGAAAAAAACATTAATCATGAAAAAAGTAATTATTGCCGGATGTCTCCTGATAACAGCAGGTATGGCGCAGGCACAGCAAAAAGAAGGTAAAGTTGTTTATGAACGGGTGAGCCAGATGGTGGCCCGCTTTAACATTAACGGTGTAGACCAGGAGATGCCCCAAACCAGGAAAGATAATTTTGAACTGTTATTCGGTTCAACAAAATCGTTGTGGCGTGCTGTTGAAAAAGAGGATGATAATGACGTGAGCGGCGGCGATGGGGTGCAGGTAAGAATGATCATAGCGGGAAGCAATGATGTGCTGTACACCAATTTTGAAACCGGTAAGCGTATAGAAAAAAGGGAATTTATGGACAAAAACTTTATTGTAGATGACAGTGTGAGTAAATTCAAGTGGAAGATAACCGGCGAAACCAAAATGATACTGAACCATAACTGCACCAAAGCCGTTACAGAAAGAATAACCACACAAATGCGCATGAATGTAAACAATGGAGTGGTAGAAAGAAAGGAGATACAGGATACCGCTGTTGTTATTGCCTGGTTTGCAACTGACATACCCGTGCCTGCCGGCCCGGCCGAATACCAGGGACAATTGCCAGGCCTGATTTTAGAAATGGATATTAATAACGGGAAACAAAAATTTACTGCTACTTCATTTTCTGAAAAAGCAGATATCGCAGAAATTAAAGAGCCAACAGGTAAAAGGCATTACACACCTGCTGAATTTAAAACAGAGCGTGAGAAGCTGATGGATGAGATGCAGAAGAATAACCAGGGAGGCCACAGCATCCAGATAAGAAATTAATGTATACAATTTAACATAAAGAAGCCGCTGCAATTGCAGCGGCTTCTTTATGCGTTGAACTTTCTGATCTTATCCCCTGATCATCCTCATTCCACCTCCGCTGTTACTGTTATTTAAACCCACTTTATTTAAACTGTAGGTAAAACTTAATGAGAAGAAGCGGCGCAGTGTAAGCACTCTTGAATCTTCTATATAATTACTGTTGCTGCTGCGGCTGATGCCGATATTTTTGTCCAGCAGATCATGTGCAGAAAGCTTCAATTCACCCCGGTTAAACTTCAGCATTTGTTTGCTGATGGCAGCATTCCACAAAGGTACTTTGTAGTTAAAGCCGGCAGAGCGTTGTGAATTTATGCTGTAGGTAAAATCGGTGCTAAAGAAGAATCGCTTTGGCAATTCCCAGTCAACCGAAGCGCTGTAATCCTGCGACAGATAGGTATTGTTTAAAGAAGATTGCAGGGAATAAGTTGCCCTGTTGCGGTTAAATGAAGCACCTAAAGTAATATCCAGTTTGTTTGTTGGCGACATATCAAGTCTTACGGATGGGCCAACAGAAAATGTTCTGATGTTGTTGGGTGCCGTATTAATGAATTGTTTTGTTCTTAAGAAAGCAATGCTGCTGCTTAATTCTATATTACCTTTTAAAAAGCGCACCGGCCTGCTGTAACTAATTTCACTGCTGATATTGTACACGCCATTTACGTTAACAGGCCTGGTTCGCTTCACGCCAAAAGAATCAAGTACATCGTAATTGGTTATTTTGTTTTTTGTGAACTGGCCATTAAAGAAAAAGAAAAGGTTCCTGTTCTTAAACGGGCTTAATAAATTAAGGTGACCATTTATGGTATGATTGTATTCCTGCTTCAGATCGGGATTGCCTTCTTTGATGTTGAGTGAATTGCTGTTATCGGGTACAGGCTGCAATTGCGACATGCCAGGCTGATTGGTAGAGGCTGTGTAGTTTATGGCCAGCGATTTAAATTTGGAGAAATTATACTGAAACCGGGCTGTGGGCAAAACATTGGTAAAGGTTTTTTTCATCAATGAATCGTTTGTACCGCTGATTACTTTTCCTTTCAGATCGGCCTGCTGAAATGCCAGGCCTACTGCATAATTGTATTTTCTTTTCTGGGTTCTTAATCTTACACCAGCATTGGTATAAGCATACACATTTTCATAGTTGTTGCTGAGCAAATTATTGGGCAGATCGTACTTGCCACTTTGTTTATTATAATCCTGCGTTGTTTTTTCTGCCGTGCTTTTGGTATAACTTCTTGATACACTTAATTCAAGCAGGGAGCGCTTTAATACAGGTTCGGTATAAACTGCACGGGCTGTGTAGCCACGCAGGCCTGCATTGGTAAGACTTTGTTGGTTCAGTGTATCTTTTTTCAGCAGGCCTCCGTTGCTGTTGTAAAAACTGTTGATGGATGCCAGGCTTCCGTCGCCGTTGCTTTCATTAAGGCTCGATTGAAAGGACAAGGAGAATGTTCTTCCTTTGCGTGCAAACTTTTTGCGCCAGGTAATATCGTTCCTGAAATTATAACCGCTGTTGCTGGTATTGGAATTACTGAAGCCTTCGTTAGTAATTTGATTGGCAGCAGATAAGGTTTGGTAATTTCTTTGAGACCTGTTTGTTGTTTGCTGATAATTGAATGACGGTACAAATCGGATTGAATTGAATGAATCTACCTGGTAAAGCAGGTTGGCATTGAAGCGGTTGCTGTTGTTTACATTATTGCTGAAAGCATCTTCATTATAATTGTATGACGAGCCGGGTAACAGGTATTGGCGCTGCACATGGCTTTCGGACTTTGGATTGAAGCGGTTATAAAAATAATTACTCTGCAGATCGAGTTTGGTGCCGATGATATTATTGTAGTTCATCCCGCCGGCCGAGGCTGTGTTGATGCCGCTGTTACGTCCGCCGGGGTTCATGCCCATAGCTGCAGCCTCATCGCTATTCATAGACAGGTTTATATTGCCGCCATTGTTGCGCATACGATTAAGCTCGCCGGTAAAGTTGAGTATATCCATAAAAGAAAAACCTTCAGCATTGGTATTGTTGCCCATGCCAATAGCCGAGAACTGCCTGGCGCCTTTAAAGGAATTTACATTGAACTTACCCTCGTATCGTTCTTTGGTGCCGCCACCGGCTGTTAGTTTTCCAAACATGCCTTTCTTTTTATCCTTCTTCAGTTTCAGATTGATGGTTTTTTCATAATTGCCATCTTCAAAGCCGGTAAGCTGGGCCTGGTCGCTTTGTTTATCGTATACCTGCACTTTATCAATGGCATCGGCGGGCAGGTTTTTGGTAGCCACTTTAGGATCGCTGCCAAAAAATTCCTTTCCATCAACCAGTACTTTGGCCACTTTTTCTCCCTGAGCCTTGATGCTGCCGTCTTTCTCCACTTTTATACCCGGCATTTTTTTCAGCAGCTGCTCAACGTTTGCATTGGGTTGCACTTTAAAGGAACCGGCATTATACTGTATGGTATCGTTGAGCAAAGTAACCGGCGGGGCTTCGCTGGTTACCGTTACTTCATTAAGGGTTTTGGTAAGATCGGTCATGGCCAGTGTACCCAATGCGGCATTTTTATCAGCAGCAGTTACCGAAAATATTTTACTGCTGTTATGGTAATTCACATGGGTGATGAGCAGGCGGTAAGTTCCTTCGGCCAGGCCTTTAATTTCAAAACTGCCGTCGTTGCCCGTCATGGTAAAGCTTACCAGCGAAGAGTCTTTTTTGTCCAGCACGGTTATGGTAGCGGCTGCCACCGGCTTATTATTGCTGGTATCCACCAGTTTACCGCTTAGGGTTCCGTTTCGCTGGGCCATGGCAGAAACGCACATACAAATACTGATGATCAAAAAATAAAGTTTTTTCATGTTGGCTAATTTTCAACGAAAATATTCCCGGGTAAATAGTGAGCGGGTTAACGGGGCTTGGTTTATTGTTAATGAAGGTTAAAGAATGGTGAGGTTGGCGATTCCGGAACTTTTAATACGCTGCAAATGAACTTCGATATGCCAGAAATGCGCTTCCGTTGGCAACAAAGACATTACTGTGTATGGAAAATTTATTTCTGTGACAGGAAAACCTCCTTCGGTGACAGGAAAACCTCCTTCGGTGTCAGGAAAACCTTCTTCGGTGACAGGAAAATCTTCTTCTGTGTCAGGAAAACTTCCTTCGGTGACAGGAAAATTTCCTTCGGTGTCAGGAAAATCTTCTTCGGTGTCAGGAAAATTTCCTTCGGTTTAAGGAAAATTGATTTCTGTTTATGGAAAACTTCTTTTTGTGAATGGTAAATCACTTTCTGTTGATTGCCCCGCCATATTAACGGGGTTATGGGCTTTAACCCATGTGCGATTGTTGGGCTAAAGCCCGGATGTAGTATGCTGATTTGATCCCTGCCCTGAAGGGCAGGGCAATGGGATTGATGCTGTGTTTAGATCAATAGTGACGAAAATATAGTTATATTTCCTTTCTATGGATAGTACAATAATATTGTGGATCGCAATCAGTAACCATACAACCTCCTAAATGAATAAGCCCCTTTTTAGCTTTTCCCATTGTTTTAGCGGTAGGGTAACCATAAATTATTTTGACTATTTTATCAGAATGATGGTACGGACATACTGGTACAAAATCTTTAGGATAATTGAACTTACATGGTCCGGGATAAACGACTTTTAATGATGTAATTGAGTCATTAATGACAATCACACTGTCAATATATAATCTTCTTGACCTGGATTCGAATGAGAAGAATTCAAGGTTATAACTTCCTTCTTTAATATCTTTTATCATATAACTTCCACTTTCAATGACAGTTATTTTGTGTAAAAGCGCTTTATCCTTATTAATAAGGATGTCTAAAAAATAGGGCTTAACCGTGTCAGTAATTGTAATGTCTAACTTTAATTTTCCCGCCTGTGAAAAAGAAATTAAACTAGAGCAGGAAAAGAGCATAAAAAATAAAAGTGCTGAAATTAAAACAGACTTATTCATGCGTTTTTTATAACTGATGCAATTTGAAGGGTATTTGCATAAGTTTGGAAAACGTTCAACAAAGCTAAAATGTACAAGAGTGCGACGCCACCGAAGCGCCACAAAGATCTGTTGCCCGGCCCACAAAAAATATCACTTATTTCCCCAGCAATCGCAACTGCACCTTTTTGGCTTTAGCTTTTCTGCTTCTTTTATTTGTTTATCGTTTTCCTTCAGGTCTTTGCCGGTTTGGGTTTCTACGGCTTTGATATTGATATTTGCTGAGCCAATGGCCTTAATGGAGGCATTGAATTCCTCTATAGTGGCAGGCTGGGCTTCAATCTCGAAGCGCTGCTGTTTGGAAACGATGAATTCTTTTTTTGCGTACAATAATTGCCCATCGGCTTCGCCCATTACAACAATATAGGCTTTGGCATTTTCGGGTAATGGTATTTTGCCATCCCTGGTATAAAAGCCATACTCGCCTTCATTGCCGTTAAGTTTTCCTCCTTCTAAAAATGTGTTGATGACCGGTACCACCAGGTTCACACTCAGCGATGCTTTATATGTGCCGATAAGACGCACCCTTAATTCTGTTTCCATTTTATTGTCGAAGGTATTCAGTAGTGCATCAATATTATACCAGCCAACCACATCAATGTTGAACTGGTAGTATAGTGAGTTGTTGTCTTCCGGATGCACACTGTTGTCGGGATAGGCAGGCGGGGCTGATGATGGTGTGTAACCAGCCGGCGGACGAAAATCTTTCACTTTTTGTTTGGTACTGTCTTTTTGAAGCTGCTTTTTTTTGTTCAGTAATTTATTTAAAACTGCGTAGTATTTTTCGCAGCTATCAACACTGCTGCTGTAATTATTATTGGGATAAGGAACCTGCAAACGCCCTGTTTCATTTTGAATGTACCTGTAAATAGAATCAAGCTGGCTTGTTTTTAAATGGTTTATACTTGGCGCCCCGGTTTTAAAATATTGCTGCATGCAGGACATGTAATAATAGGGTGAGCTGGCCAGGTATAGCGTATTCAAATCGTACTTGTCACTGGGTTCCAAATAACTTGAAGTGTCAAAAAAATAATCATTTGAAATTCTTTCTTCTAACCCTCCAAGAGAATCAGGCGCATCTTTTTTCGCAGGAAAAGTTTTATGATGACCATACACCCATTCTCTGCTTTTCCTGGCTATAACATGCGCCAATGCCGGGCCAACAAAATCCACATCTACTTTATGGCAGCTGGCGCAGCTGGCTTTAAACAGTTGCTCGCCGGTTTCAATTTGCCGGGCAAGCGGGTTATTGCTTAAAGGAACGGGATTGGTCCAGTTGATGCCATCAGCTGTTTGTTCGCCTTTGTACAATTGCATTTTACTGTTGTAAAATTTTGTGGGCACTGCCACCCTGATGGCTTTTGTAATTGTAATTGCTTGTCCGCCGGCTGCATTAATATACAGCATACCGCCGCTGCTTAAAGGCTGCCCGTTGGTTTGCGTGGTTAAGCGGGCTTTTATCATTTCTTCCAGGCTATAAGCTTCTTTAATTTCCAGTTTCACTACAGAGTCGGAAGAAGATAAAGAGCCTTTGGCAATATCCAGTATGGCACCGTTTAGTGTTTTTAAAACCGTGTCTTTATTAATATTGATATTGAAGAACTGGGATGCCAGTTTATCAACACCGGTTAAAGATGATCGTTGATCGGCTCCCTGGTTGCAACTAATAATGAGTGCCAGGGACATTAACAAGCAAACGGTAGTTGTTCTCATACAAACAGGTTTGGGTTATCAGATGCAGAAGCATGTGCATTGCATAAAAAGATCACACTTTTATATAGATCTTCTTTTTATCGAGCAGCCATGCTAAAAACCACATCATAGCAATAAAACAAAGTGCATAAATGAGTGAGCCAATGCGTGGGTCGCCGGTGAATAGCGGCTTGCAGCAGTTTTCGTAAAACCAGCCCAGGGGGTTCAGGTATTTTGGTTTGCCTGCATCGGTAAGGCCGTTTTGTATCCGTATCAATCCGAGTGAACGTGGTATAAGGGCGCTCATGGCAAAAATGAAAAGCGCATTCTTGCCAAATACATCAAAGAAACGGCTCCATACGCCTTTGGTATTTTTAAAATCCAGCAGGTATATCATCATAGACAGAATGAGCAAGGCAAGGCCGGTAGTGTAAATAGTGTAGCTACTGGTCCATATTTTTTTGTTGAGCGGGAAAACCATATCCCAGCAAAAGCCGGCAAACACCAGCACACAGCCAGCAACAAACAAACCGTTCAGCATTTCAGCCGTTTTGCCTTTTTGCAGAATATAATTGCCCACCAGGAAACCAAGTATTACCTGCACGATGGCGGCAAAGCTGTTCATCAATCCCTCGGGATCAAAAGCCACGCCTTCGCCATGGTACATGTGTTTTTCGCCCAGGATGGCTTTATCTACATTAGTACCAAACCAGCCGCCCAGGCTGTACGGATCTGATGGATTGGCTGCCACACACAAAAACCAATAGAATAGTAAAATGAACATTCCCGCCACAAATGAACCACGCACTTTACAATAATGTACAATGATGGCTGCAAAAAAATAGCTTACGGCAATGCGTTGCAGTACGCCAAAAATGCGCAAGGTTTCAAAAGGTTTGGCAACTAACTTGCCTGCATCATCATATTTAATAAAAGGAAACCAGTTTAAGAACATACCAATGCCGAAAATAAGCAGTGAGCGAATGATCACTTTTTTCCAGAAAGCGCCTTCGCCTGCAGCATCCAGCTTTGGCATTACAAAGGCCATGGCATTGCCTACGGCAAAAAGAAAGAATGGAAAAACCAGGTCGGTTGGTGTAACGCCATGCCAACTTGCATGTTCCAGCGGCGGAAAAATATGGCCCCAGCTGCCGGGGTTGTTAACCAGTATCATTAATGCCACGGTGGCACCACGAAAAACATCGAGGGAATAAAAGCGTTGGTTCATATAGCAGTTTTATGAATGTAGCAGTAAGTTACTCAAATTCTTTAAGCCTGCATTTTGTAGAAGGTACTTTATAAGCTGCAAATAAAAATTAAACGACTTTTTTGTAATAGACCGTCTACAAGAATATTGATGTATATTAGCTTTCTTTGTGTTCAGCAGGTTCCTAAACAGCAATATCAATTTAATTCCTATCGGATGATACCCGAATACGATTCTGATTTTTTACGGATATTTCACAACAATCTTGTAGGCATGGTGCTTACCGATGAGCAGCACCTGATAACGGATATTAATGCCAATTTGCTGAAACTGATAGGCCTTACCAAAGAACATGTACTGGGAAAAACAGCCCTGGATGCCGGGGTATTAAATGAAGATAACATTAAGCAAATGTGGCAGCAACTGGCCGAAAAGGGAGAACTGATTAATGCAGAGTTTTCTTTTAAGACCAAACAAAACAAGCCATTGACGGTATTGTTATCAACTGAAAAAATTCAACTGAACGAATCGGTTCACTGGCTTACTTCGGTTATTGATATTACGGAAAGAAAAAAGGCCGAGCAGGCACTTTCAGAAATGTACGAAAGGGTATCGGATGGTTTTATTGCAATAGACCGAAACTGGAACTATAAATATGTAAATAAACGGGCTGGTGAATTGCTGGGTAAGGATCCCGCTTACCTTATTGGCAAACATATGTGGACAGAATTTCCACAGGAAGAAACAAATCCTTTCTATAAGGCATATCACCAGGCAATGGAAAGCCAGGAAATGGTAACTGTAGAAGAATATGTAGAATCTTATGGAATCTGGTTTCAAAACCTGGTCTATCCTGCAGCAGATGGGTTGTCTATCTTTTTCAGGGATATAACCGACAGAAAAGAAAATGAAAAAAAGATCACAGAAAGTGAGATACGTTTCAGAACACTAACTAAAACTGCACCTGTAGGTATTTTTGAAACAGATGCCAGCGGCTCAACCACCTATGTTAATGAAACCTGGCTCCAGTACAGCGGAATGCATTTTGAAGAAGCGCTGGGAGATGGGTGGTTTAATGCTGTACACCCGGATGACCGTGACTGGCTTCAAAAAGGCTGGAACAGCAAGACTGAAATGAAATCGGAATCTTTTTCGGAATACCGTATTGTTGATAAAGGAGGAAAGATACGCTGGGTGAATGGAAGAGCAGCTCCGGTATTTAATAACGAGGGCTCCTTAAGCGGCTATATAGGTATTATATTGGATGTTACAGAAAAGAAAAACAGTGAGCAGCGGATCATCAACAGCGAAGAAAGTAAAAGACTGATCCTGAATTCTGCCCTGGATGCTATTGTTATTATTGATACCGAATCAACCATAACTTTCTGGAATCCGCAGGCCGAGCAAATATTTGGCTGGGCAGCAGATGAAGTAATAGGGCAAAGCCTGGTGAAAACGATCATTCCACAAGAATACAAAGATGCCCACAGGCAGGGTATGCAGCGTTACCTGGAAACCGGTGAAGGGCCGATTTTAAACCGGTTGATTGAGGTGACTGCCTGCAACAAACAAGGATTACTGTTTCCGATTGAATTATCTATACTACCTATTGAACAGGAAACAGGCAGATCGTTTTGTGCATTCATCCGCAATATTACAGAACGTAAACAGGCCGAAAGCAACCTGAAAGAAAGCAGCGAACAATTAAGAGAATTAAGCCGCCATTTACAAAAGGTTAGAGAAGAGGAACGTTTACGTATAGCCCGTGAAATACATGATGAACTGGGGCAGCAATTAACGGGGTTAAAAATGGATGTGGCCTGGCTGATGAGGAAAACGGCGCAGGATACCCCGGCTGTTAAAGATAAATTCCACGAGGCTTTGTCGCTTGTAGATAAAGCAGTACAATCGATCAGGCGTATTTGTACCGAGCTGCGGCCCAGCGTAATTGACGACCTGGGATTGAATGCAGCCCTGGAGTGGCAGGTGGAGGAAATTGGCAGGAGAATGGGTGTTGCAATTGAATACGAGAATAGTTTTGATGATACCGATATTCATCCTGATATTTCAATAGGCATCTTCAGGATACTACAGGAGTCGCTTACCAATATTGTAAGACATGCCAATGCACAAAAAATAAAAGTAAAGATTGCTGAGCTGGGCAATCGTATTGTGCTGACTGTTGAAGATGACGGGATTGGCTTTGATATGAATACAAAGCAGGAGCAACCTGCTTTTGGGCTTATCGGAATAAAAGAATGTACCAGTATGTTGCAGGGTGAATGTGCCATTTACTCTAAGCCGGGTGCAGGTACAAAAATTGAAGTGTTTATACCGCTTAATAAATCCTAAACCTTTTCACTTAACTCCAGCCAGCGCATTTCTTTTTCATCAAGCAGCTGTACAATGGTGCTGATGCGTTCGGCCGCTTTTTGCAGGGCATCGTAATCCATATTGCCTGCATTCATTTTTTCTTCCAGCCCGCTCTTTTCTTTTTGCAATTCAGGAATTTCTTTTTCCAGTTGTTCAAATTCAAATTTTTCTTTGAAAGAAGGCTTATTGGTTTGTTGCTTGCTGTTGGAAATTTGTGGCTGTTCTGCCTTTATTTGCGTAGCTTTTTTTACAGGCTGCGGATTTTTTTCTTCGGCCAGTTTATGTTCACGATACAAAGTATAATTACCCGGAAAGTCTTTGATCACCCCGTCGCCTTCAAAAGCAAAAAGATGATCTACCATACGATCCATAAAATAACGGTCGTGGCTTACAATTAAAATGCAGCCCGGAAAATCGAGCAAAAATTCTTCCAGTGTTCTTAAGGTCTGCAGGTCCAGGTCATTGGTAGGCTCATCTAATATCAGAAAATTAGGGTTCAGAAAAAGTATGCTCAGTAAATGCAGCCTTCTTTTTTCGCCACCGCTCAGTTTGCTTAGAGGCGTGTACTGCTGCTCGCCGCTGAACCCGAATTTTTCCATGAACTGCGATGCAGAAATTTTGCCTCCATCGGCCGTAGGAAAAAATTCGGCAATGGCTTTTACATATTCAATGGCACGCTTGTCTTCTTTGTATTGCAGCCCTTCCTGGTTAAAATTACCAAACACAACTGTGTCGCCATGGTTGATCTTTCCGCTGTCGGGCATTTCCTGCTGCAGGGCTATCTTTAAAAAAGTTGATTTACCTATTCCGTTCTTACCTACAATGCCAATACGTTCGCCTTTTTTGAACGTATAGTCAAAACCCTTCAATATCACTTTATCGCCATAGTTCTTGTAAACCTTCTTCATCTCCAGAACTTTGCCACCCAGCCTGGTCATTTTTACCTGCAGGCTTACTTCTGTATCTTCTTTACGCTGGCTTACTCTTTCTTCAATATCGGCAAATGCATCCTGCCGCGATTTTGATTTGGTAGTGCGTGCTTTTGGCTGCTTGCGCATCCATTCCAGTTCTTTTCTGAAAATGTTTTTATCTTTTTGCAGCTCGCTGGCCTGCACTTCCTGGCGCAGACTTTTTTGTTCTAAAAAATAATCGTAATCGCCTTTGTACACATAAATGCGTTCGTCGTCCATTTCCAGTATCTCGTTGCAAACCGCATCCAGGAAATAGCGGTCGTGCGTTACACATAGCAGTGTAACTTTTTGCGATGATAAATAGTCTTCCAGCCACTCGATCATCTGCACATCCAGGTGGTTGGTAGGCTCGTCCAATATCAGTAAACATTTCCCTTCATGCAGTTGTGCTTCAATCAGCGACTGGGCAAGCGCTACTCTTTTACGCTGGCCGCCACTCAGGTTTCTTACTGGCTCGTTCAGGTGATGCAGGTTCAGTTTGCCCAGTATCTGTTTTAATTCGCTTTCAAAATTCCAGGCATTCAGCTCGTCAACCCTGGCCATCAGGTCGGTTAATTTTTCAATATTGTCCTCTTCCGTTTCCAGGCACATTTCATACTCCTTTACAGCTTTTACCACCGGGTTTTCCATTTTAAGTACATTATCCCAGATGCTTTTGTTTTCTTCAAAAGCGGTTTCCTGCTGCAGCATAATTACTTTAATGTCTTTATGTACCCAAACGGTACCACTATCGGCCGTATCAAGCCCGGCAATGATCTTTAATAAAGTGGATTTACCGCTGCCATTGCGGGCAACCAGCGCAATTTTATCGCCTTCTTCCACATAAAAAGAAATATTCTTAAAAAGGGTTCTTATCCCAAACGACTTTACCAGGTTTTCAATTGAAGCGTAATGCATGGGTGCAAATTTCACAAATTAAAAACGAATTACAGTAATTATTAAATGTGGCTACATAATTCGTGTAATCAGATCAATTCGTGTAATTTGTGATTTATGAATTTTTCGGCGATCATCCGGGCAGAATCGTATAAAAGAGGCATGGTATTTTCTGTGGTATTCAATATTATCTCCAAGGGAATACTCTTTTTGCTCACTATTATCATTGCCCGTTATTTTGGCAGCAATATAAAAACCGATATCTATTTTTTTGTATTTACGGCGATGGTGCTTTTTTCAGGATTTATCAACAGCATTGATACAGCAGTACTTATTCCCGAATCGATGCGGCTGCGGCAGCGGGAAGGAGCTCAAAAAGCTATGGATTTTCTTAATTATTTTTTGCTGATATACTTTATCATTGGTATATTGTTTACACTGGCGATGTATTTTTTTGGAACAAGGGTATTTGTGCTTATTTCAAAATTTGAAAAAGCTGATATTCTTACTTACCAAAATTATTTCTGGCTGGGCTCGCTATTCTTTATTTTTCATGTACTTACCAATTACCTCAACAATATACTTACGTCTTTAAAATATTTTAGTCTGCCTATGGTAATAAGCAGCGTAAAAAGCTGTGTGGCCATCGTTTGTATTTTTTTACTGAAGGAAAAGTATGATGTGCTGAGTGTAATTATCGGGGGATTGATCTCGTATGCCGTCAACCTGATGATACAAATGTATATACTGCATACAACAGCCCGATGGAAATTTACCATTAAAAAACCCTCCATACACAAAACTACCTGGAGCAATGTTTTGTATGCAGAACTGGGGCAAATAACAACCGTGGCCAGCAGTATGTTTCCGCTCTATTTGCTGAGCGGCTTTGGAAGTGGCATCATCAGCGTTATGAATTATGGTAAAAATATTGCCGACATACCAAATACGCTTGTTACATCGCAATTTGCCAATGTAAGCGGCATTAAATTAAACGAAGAGGTTGCAAGCAAAGATGATGCAGCGATGAATGGTACGTTTTTACACATATCAAAACTGATGGTTTTTATATTGGTGCCGATGGGTTGTTTTATGTTTGTTTTTGCAGAACCCATTACGGCGTTGTTTTACCAACGTGGCAGTTTTACGCAACAGGCAGTGGCTGATTCTGCAAAGTTTATGCAGTTGTTGTCAATTACTATTTTCAGCATTGGCATTAATGCCGTTGTAAGCCGGGTGTTTATTGCCATGCAGGCAATTAAGCAGGCACTTTCATACCAGGTGGTTTTAAATGTACTTTTAATTGCAGCTATCTGGTTGTTTACCAAAAGCTATGGCGCTTATGGTTATCCTTATGGCGTTATCGTCATCAATCTTATAAATTTCATCGGAATGTATTTTATCTGCAGAAAGTATTTTGCTGCAATTGAATACGGCGTGCTTTTAAGATATACTACTTTGGTAATGCTTGTAAACCTGCCTGTACTATTGCTGTTATATTACCTGGTATTGCCGGCCGGACTGGCGGTTTTTTATAAACTGCTAACCGGGCTTTGTGTATATTTAATTGTATTCATTTTAATGAGCAGGATAAAAGCATTCAGTGTTTATGCAAGCAACACAAAAAAATAAACAACAACGGCCGGGCTTTTTTGTAAATGCCTGGTACTTTTTGCGTATAGCAGCTAAATGGATATTTACCAGAAACAAAGAGCAACGGCATTATGCCATGGAAAGGCTGGTCAATATGTTTGATCCGAGTTTTCATTTTACAGAAGCCGGGCAGGTTTGGAGGGATGATAAAGTGTTTGAAGAAAACTATGCTGCACTGGTTGAAACTGATTTTCACTCGATTGACAGAAAATATACCATAAACCAGTTTTTACAGTTAATTAAAAACATACCCGGCGATATGGCCGAATGTGGCGTTTACAAAGGTGCAACTGCGTGGTTCATTGGTACCTTTATCCGGGAGCAGGGCTTACATAAAAATCTGCATCTCTTTGATTCTTTTGAAGGCCTGAGCAAACCCAAAAATGAAGATGGTGCGTATTGGAAAGCAGGAAATCTTGCCACGGATGAAGCAACCTGCAGGAAGAACCTGGCAGGTTTTGATTTTGTAAAATATTATAAAGGCTGGATACCACAGAGATTTTCCGAAGTTGAAGCAACACGCTTTTCCTTTGTGCATATTGATGTAGATTTATACCAGCCTACTTTTGATACTGTTTCTTTTTTTTATGAAAGAATGAACAAAGGTGGAATTATTATTTGTGATGATTATGGGTTTACAACCTGCCCCGGAGCCAAAAAAGCTGTGGATGATTTTTTTGCCGACAAGAGAGAGCCGGTTATCATGCTTACAACCGGGCAGGGATTTGTTATTAAGGAATAATTTTTTTGTACAAGGATAAATTGAAAACCAATCTTGACAGTTACACATAAAAAACCTTCGGACTGGACAGCTGCAGATATTGCCGCCTTCTGGGACTGGCAGAGTAAAAATATGCTGAGACAGCAGCAATATTTTACGGCTACCATGGCGCCCGGTATTGTAAAATTTATAAGAAAAAAAGGATTGCTGAAGGGTGATGTACTGGACTATGGCTGTGGCGCAGGCCATTTACTGAAAGAAATGACCAGGGAAACTTCTGTAAATTTTTATGGACTGGATTTTTCTGACGATTCTATTAACGAAACAAAAAGGCAAACAGCAAATACTACAAACCTTAAAGAATTGGTTTTAATAACCGCATTGCCAACGCCTTTTAATAATGAACAATTTGATCTTATTACACTGATTGAAACCATTGAACATTTGCAAGACGAGGTACTGAGCGAAACCATGCAGGAACTTTTCAGGATTCTGAAGCCCGGCGGGAAAATATTTATTACAACGCCCTTTAATGAAGACCTTGGCAAACACTTGAATTTCTGCCCTTTTTGCAAAACCGAATTTCATGAAATGCAGCACATGCAATCATTTGACGTAGCAGCTTTGCAGGCGTTGGCAGCACAGCATGGGTTTAGGGCAGAGGGCTGTATGAACATGAATATAGAAAGATTAAAATTAGGGCCGGTAAAATATACAATTAAGCGGATGCTTGTAAAACTGGCAATTACCGCGGGGCTTAAAGATGCTCCTCTTACAAAAACACCCAACCTGATCACTTTTTTTGTAAAACCCTGATATATGATTGCAATAGAAGAAACCAGGGTGAGGCTTTTAATAATTACGCCCTCGCTGGAATGTGGTGGTTCTGAAAAATTTGTTTCACTGCTTTGTAATCATATTGATACGGATAAGTTTGTTGTTTGCCTGGTTGTGGTAAATAATACAAGCCCTTTTTATGAAATTAAAAATCCTGCTGTAGAAATTATAGACCTTAAAAAAGACAGGGTATTATTTTCTTTGCCAGCCATTAAAGCGGTTGTCAAACAATTCGGGCCCGATGTTATTTTTTCTACAGCCAGTCATCTAAATATATACCTGGCCATTTTCAGAAATCAGTTTGATGTCGCCATAAAATTTATAGCCCGGGAGGCCAGTATCGTAAGCATTAACAGTCAGCAGGCTAAACTGCCGGCTTTGTATAACCTGCTTGTCAAACGTTTTTACAAGCGATTCAACTTTATCATTTGCCAATCTGCCTATATGCAGCAGGATCTGATAAAAAACTATCGGGTGCCTGCAAATAAGACGATGGTTATACATAATGCTACTGAAGAAGTTAGAGATAAAGCCGATCAACCCCCAAAAAAGGACAGCGGATATGTCTATAAATTTGTAACCATTGCCAGGCTGAGCCAGGAAAAAGGTATTGAACGTTTGATACATGCAGTTGGGTTATTAAGTATTCCTTTTGTTTATTACATTGTTGGTGAGGGAAATAAAAAAAGCGAACTGCAAAAACTGATCAACGATCTGCAATTGGAGGACAAGGTTTTTTTAACCGGGCAAAAAAATGATCCTTTCAGTGGAATGGAAGATATTGATCTTTTCCTGATGGGTTCCTATTATGAAGGGTTTCCCAATGTGTTGCTGGAGGCCGGAGCCCATGGTATACCGGTAGTAGCTTTTAATGCACCTGGTGGTATTGCAGAAATAATAACAGATAACGAAACCGGTTTTTTGGTTAGTGATGCAGACCCGATTGCTTTTGCAACAACTATCAATAGGGCAATTACAAAGGAGTTTAACCGTGAGAAAATAATAGAAAGCATACAGGAACGTTTTTCAGTAGATAGTATGATGCAGGCTTTAGAGAACATCTTTTTAGAGCCTGCGCCAGATAAATAACAGATATTTGCACCCGGGCAAAAATGAAAACGAATGAACGGTATTAAGCCAAAACTGCTGATCTTTATTAATACCCTGCAAACCGGCGGGGCCGAGCGGGTGGTATCACTATTGCTTGAGCACCTCAAAAATGATTTTGAAATTCACCTGGCCCTATATAGCAATTATGTAGATTATAACATTCCTCCGGAGATAAAAGTATTTAACCTGAACCAGCCTTTGATGCAGAATAAGATTGTCAGGTTTTTAAAATTACCACAGATATCGCTGCAGGTATTCAGGTATTGCAAAAAGAACAACATTCATAATTCGGTAGCTTTTTTATACAGGCCCTGCTATATCAATGCTATTATGAAAAGCTTTCTGGGCTTTCGTGGCCGTGTTATTATGTGTGAGGGCACCCACCAGACCACCATGCAGGAAAGTCATTCGGCCATTTACCGCATGTTCTCAAAATTCATGGTGATGTATTCCTACAAGCGTGCCGATCTTATCCTGGCAAATTCATACGCCATACAAACCGATTTGGTAGAGAATTTTAAAATAAAAACGCCGGTGCGGGTGGTGTATAACCCGGTAGATCTTCAGCTAATAAAATCAAATGCTGCTGAAGAACCCGAGTTTGTTTTTGAGAAAGATATTTTTCATTTTATAACAGTAGGCAATTTAAGAAAGGAAAAAAACCAGTTACTGCTGGTACAGGCTTTCTTCATTTTAAAGAACCTGCCCTGCAAATTATTAATTGTAGGTGCCGGCGTTATGGAAGAAGAATTAAAGCAAAAAGTAAAAGATCTGGGTTTAATAGACAAGATCGTTTTTTGTGGTTTTGACAAAAACCCTTTTAAGTATGTAAATCGCAGCGATTGCTTTGTGCTGAGCTCTAATGTAGAAGGATTTCCCAATGTGTTAATAGAAGCACTTGCCTGTGGTAAACCAGTTATTTCAACAGATTGCAGCAGTGGCCCCCGTGAATTACTGGCACCAGATACCGACCTGCACCACAGGGCTATCAATAATTATGAAATTGGTGAGTATGGAATTTTAACCCCGGTTAAAGATGTAATATCACTTGCCAATGCCATGAAAAAGATGATGGAAGACGAAGCCTTACGTGAGCGCTTTTTAAGCAAGGCCGCAAAAAGAGCTGAGCAGTTTGATGTAAACGAGATCAAACAGTATTTTCATGTTGCTTTTGCGGGGTTGTAATAAACAACCTATGGGGTTTACCGGGCAGTAAAGCAGCGCTGCAAACCCCATAGGTTTGTTCAATATTCGTTAAGATTTTTGCTGGTCTGCTATAGCAAATAATTAATCTTATTTTTGCCCCGCTAAAAGCAATCAATGTATGCATACAATCTTACTTACCGGAGGCGCAGGCTTTATAGGCTCACATCTAACCAGGTTATTTGTAAAAAAATATCCTCAGTATACAATCGTTAATCTTGATAAACTTACCTATGCCGGTAATCTTGAAAACTTACGGGATATAGAAAATGAGCCTAACTACCGGTTTGTAAAAGGAGATATTACCGACCTGCCTTTACTGCGTAAATTATTTGAAGAGCATCAATTTACCGGAGTATTGCATTGTGCTGCTGAAAGCCATGTAGACAGGTCTATCACAGAGCCGCTTTCGTTTGTTACTACGAATGTATTAGGCACAGCCTCTTTGCTGCAGGCTGCAAAGGAAGCCTGGGCGGTTAATATGGAAGGAAAAATATTCTATCATATCTCTACCGACGAAGTGTATGGATCGCTTGGCGAGACGGGTTTTTTTACTGAAGAAACAGCTTACGATCCCCGCAGTCCGTATTCTGCATCCAAAGCATCTTCCGATCATATTGTAAGAGCATTTTATCATACCTATAAGTTGCCGGTGAAGATCAGTAACTGCAGCAATAATTACGGACCATTTCATTTTCCTGAAAAACTGATACCGCTTTGCATTCACAATATCATCAATAATAAACCATTGCCCATTTACGGCAAAGGCGAAAATGTGAGGGATTGGCTGTATGTAGAGGATCATGTAAGGGCCATTGATGTAATTTTCCACACGGGGAAAACCGGTGAGACCTACAATATTGGCGGACATAATGAATGGACAAATATTAACCTGGTAAAAGAATTGTGCAGGCAGATGGATAAAAAACTGGGAAGAGAAAAAGGTACATCCGAAAAGCTGATCACCTATGTAACCGATCGTGCAGGTCATGATCTGCGTTATGCTATTGACGCCACTAAACTAAAAGAAGAACTCGGGTGGCTGCCTTCATTACAGTTTGAAGAAGGCATTGGTAAAACTATTGATTGGTATCTTGCAAATGGAGAATGGTTAAATCATGTAACCAGCGGTGATTATCAAAAATATTATAACGAACAATACAACAAATAATAAAGCATGAAAGGTATCATTCTTGCAGGAGGATCCGGCACAAGGTTATATCCCATAACAAAAGGAATCAGTAAGCAATTGATGCCCGTGTATGATAAACCGATGATCTATTATCCGCTGAGTACTTTAATGCTGGCTGGTATAAAAGAGATGTTGGTGATTACCACACCCGAAGACCAGGATCAGTTTAAAAGATTACTGGGCGACGGAAGCCAGTGGGGTTGTGCTATTTCATACGCCAAACAAGAAGTGCCTAACGGCCTAGCCCAGGCATTTGTAATTGGCGAAGAATTTATTGGTAAAGACAGTGTGGCACTGGTTTTGGGCGATAATATTTTCTACGGCAGCGGATTCAGTAAACTGCTGCAGCAAAGTGTTGATCCCGATGGCGCGGTAATTTTTGCTTATCCCGTGAGCGATCCTGAACGCTATGGTGTTGTTGAATTTGATGCGGACAGGAACGCCATCAGTATTGAAGAAAAACCAGCTGCGCCTAAGAGTAATTATGCAGTGCCGGGTTTGTATTTTTACGATAATAACGTGGTTGAAATTGCAAAAAATATTCAGCCAAGTGGCAGGGGCGAATATGAAATAACTACGGTGAATGACCATTATTTGCAACAGAAGAAACTGAAAGTAGCCGTGCTTGATCGTGGCTTTGCCTGGCTTGATACCGGCACATTTGAAAGTCTGGGCGATGCGGCTGAATATGTACGGGTTATTGAAAAAAGACAAGGACTAAAAATTGGCTGCCCCGAAGAAATTGCCTGGCGTATGGGTTTTATAAACAAAGAAACCCTGTTGCAACTAGCTAAAGAGTTGGCAAAAAGCGGCTATGGCGAATATTTACAAAAGATATCTCAATAAAATTTTTTCCAATGAATTATTATGTACACCCCAGTTCAATTATTGACGATAATTGTGTGATTGGCGAAGGAACCAAGATCTGGCATTTCTCTCATGTTATGTCAGGTTCTGTAATTGGCAATAATTGTAACCTGGGGCAAAATGTGGTAGTATCCCCAAAAGTTGTCCTCGGTAATAATGTTAGGGTACAAAACAATGTTAGTATTTACGAAGGCGTGATATGTGAGGATGATGTTTTTCTGGGTCCCAGTGCTGTGCTTACAAATGTAATAAATCCACGTAGTGCCGTAAGCCGTAAAAGTGAGTATAAGACCACATTAATAAAAAAAGGTGCCAGTATTGGCGCCAATGCAACCATTGTTTGTGGTCATACTATAGGTGAATTTGCATTTATTGGCGCCGGCGCCGTGGTTACTAAAGATGTACCAGCTTATGCCTTAATCGTCGGTAACCCTGGACGGCAAACCGGCTGGATGAGCGAATATGGGCAAAAACTGCAATTTGATAAGGATGGAAATGCCATCTGTAGCGAAAGCGGTGTGGCTTATCAGCTCAGCAGTGGCCAGGTTACCCGTAAGTAATTGATTATCTGAACTCTATCTAGCATGTGAAACTTCGGCCGTGGGTTTACTATGTTCATTTTCAACGATTTATTTTCTTGCACTACAACTTTTCTACAAAAAAATACGTCTTAGGGTTGCCAACTATTCAAAAACTAGTTAATTTTGAGTAGTTTATTTACTCAATCTTAATGATAGAAGCACTTATTTCCTCCAAAACACGTATTAAATTACTGCTCAAGTTTTTTTTAAACAGCAGTAATAAGGCCTACCTGCGTGGGCTTGAGGAGGAATTTGGTGAAAGCACCAATGCCATCAGGCTGGAGTTGAATAAACTTGAAAAAGCCGGCATGGTAAGTAGCGATGTACAGGGTAATAAAAAATATTTTACCGCCAATGTAAAGCACCCGCTCTTTTTCGATCTCAACAGCATAATTAAAAAATATGTGGGTATTGATACCATCATTGAAAATGTGATCAAACAGCTGGGTGAGGTTGAAAGGGTTTACCTGTCAGGCGAATTTGCAAAAGGCCGTGATAATAATGTGATTGACCTGGAGTTTGTGGGTACAGTAAATACCAACTACCTGGCCGATCTTATTCAAAAAGCCGAGCCATTAGTGAAAAGAAAGATACGCTATGTCATTTATTCGGTAGAGGAATTTGCGGCACTGAAAGAATCAAAAAATATTAATGAAAAACTGCTCATCTGGAGCAGGTAACAGATAAATAGATAACGAGTGAAAAATTTTGCAATAATCGGAGCAGGCGGCTATATAGCGCCAAGGCATATGAAAGCCATAAAAGATACAGGCAATACGTTGATAGCCGCTTTGGATAAACATGACTCAGTGGGTATTATGGACAGTTATTTTCCAGATGCAGATTTTTTTACCGAGTTTGAACGCTTTGACAGGCACCTGGAAAAGTTAAAAAGGCAAGGCAACAAAACCGATTTTGTTTCGGTGTGCAGTCCTAATTATTTACACGATGCTCATATCCGTTTTGGCTTGCGCATTGGTGCCAATGTAATTTGCGAAAAACCGGTAGTGCTTAACCCATGGAATATTGAGGCCCTGATGGAAATTGAAAAAGAAACAGGCGGCGAAGTGTTTACCATATTGCAATTACGCCTGCATCCTGCTATCATAGCTTTAAAAGAAAAAATTGCAGCAGCGCCAGCTGATAAAAAGCACACGGTTAATTTACAATACATTACCTCACGTGGGCATTGGTACCATACCAGCTGGAAAGGCGACATGGAAAAAAGCGGTGGTATTGCTACAAACATTGGTGTACATTTTTTTGATATGCTGCTATGGGTATTTGGTGCAGTAAAAGAAAGTAAGGTAACCGAGCATACTGCACAAACAGCTTCGGGCCAGCTGGAACTTGAAAAAGCCAATGTAAACTGGATGCTAAGTATTGATGCAAACACATTGCCTGAAGAAGCAAAAACTGCAGGCAAAAGAACTTTCCGTACGCTAACTATTGATGGCGAAGGATTTGAGTTCAGTGATGGTTTTACCGAACTGCATACCAAAAGTTATGAAGAGATATTAAAAGGAAACGGCTTCAGGATAAAAGAAACAAAAGCTGCCATCGAACTGGTACACACAATAAGAAATAATAAAATCTGATTTTTAACGGGTTAAATAATTCGAAAAAATGGTAAACTATTACGAAAAAATAAGGGGTGAAAAAGTGCTGGTAACAGGTGGGCTTGGCTTTGTAGGCCATAATCTTGTTAAAACACTTTTGCATGAATATGATTGTAAGGTTGTGCTGGTAGATAACTGTGTCAACAGCTCAGAAGCCGTACTGGGTGAGGATATTAACCGGGTTGAATTTCATAAAATATCGGTGCTTGACCAGGAAAAGATGTTTCCCTTACTGAAGGATGTGAGCTATATCTTTCACCTGGCATGTAAACAAATCTCAACTTCAGGGGCCGACCCCGTGGATGATATGAGGGTTAATGCAGAAAGCACTTTGCTTTTGCTTGATCATTTAAAGAACAACGACTTGCCGGCGCTTAAATGTTTTGTGTACACTTCTTCCTGCTCGGTATATGGCAGCTCAACACGACTGCCGGTAAGTGAAAACGACGCTACTTATGTGTTAAGCAATTACGCAGCCACTAAACTGCTGGGCGAAAATTACACCATGATCTATAACAAGAATTATGATGTACCAACCAGCAGCGTGCGGTATTCAAATGTTTATGGCTACGGACAATCTCCCCGTAATCCCTATTGCGGTGTTTTAGGAAAATTTGTACACTGTGCTTTAACCGGTGAAAAGCTTTCGGTTTTTGGCGATGGAGAACAAACCAGGGATTATACATTTATTACGGATGCCGTAAATGCCACCATACTAGCCGCTGTTCATCCAAAAGCCATTGGCGATGTTTTTAATGTGGGTACAGGAGTAGAAACTTCAGTAAATCAGCTGGCAGATCTTATTAGCACCAATACCGGTGATATTGAAATTGAAAATGTTGCCGAAAGGGACATTGACAATATCAGGAGAAGATCTATCGATATCGAAAAAATTCATCAAAGGCTTGGATGGTCGCCCAAGGTTACCATTCAAAAAGGAATAAAACTAACCATCGACTGGTATAAGACAACCCTTTGAAATTTATAAAAGAAACACAAATGAAAATTTGCAGCAGGTGCATATATGATGATCGGATAGCAGGGATTTCCTTCAATGAAGATGGGGTATGTAATTATTGTATTCAAACAGACGAACTCAATAAGCAATACCAGCCCGGAACGAAGGAAGCCGAAGCCAGGCTCTTTGAAATATTTGATAAAATAAAAAAAGAAGGAGCTGGTAAAAAATACGATTGCATTATCGGAATCAGCGGAGGAACAGATTCCAGCTACATGCTTTGCAAAGCCATTGAATGGGGCTTAAGGCCATTAGCTGTTCATTATGATAATACCTGGAACACAGCGATCTCCAATGAAAACATCCGTAAGATCACGAAGTACTGCAATGTAGATCTGTGGACATACGTAATAGATAACAAAGAGGCAGATGATATTTTCAGGTCCTTCTTCCTGGCCTGTGTTCCTGAGTTTGATGCTTCTACAGATCTTGGATTTGCGCAGGTGTTACGTGATGCATGTGCTAAATACAAAATAAAATATGTACTGGAAGGCCATTCTTACCAGGCCGAAGGCTTATCGCCACAGGGCACCAATTATTTTGACGGAAAGTACATCCAGGATATTCATAAAAAATACGGATCGGTTAAAATGAAAACCTATCCGCTAATGACCTTTACCAAATTCTTAAAGTCGATCTTTTTTCACCGGGTAGAGTTTATACGCCCGCTGTGGTATTTGAATTACAGTAAGGCAGAAGCCCAGCAATGGCTTCAGGAAAATACCGGCTGGCAATATTATGGTGGTCATCACCTCGAAAACAGGTCAACTGCTTTTTTACATCCTATATACAACCCGCAAAAATTTGGCATTGATAACCGCAGCTGGAGCCTGGCAGCAGCAGTACGCTTTGGAAAGATGAACCGGGATGAAGCATTGAATATTTATCACACACCCGTTGTGCCGGATCCGGAAATTGTTGCCTATGTTCAAAAAAGAATGTCGCTCACCAATGAGGAGTACGAAATGATCATGAATAATGGTGTAAAAAGAAACTGGCGTGATTTTAAAACCTACAAAAAACGGTTTGAAAAATGGCGCCCGCTGTTTTACCTGCTGGCAAAAAGCCGCCGTGTTACTATGAGCTTTTATCTGAAGTACTGTTTTCCAATGCCTGGATCAAAATAAGCTATATGATTACAATTATTGATTATGGTTTGGGTAACCTGGGCTCGGTTAAAAATATGCTTAAAAAGATCGGGGTAGAATCTGAAATATCTAAAGATCTGGATACGGTTAAAAAAGCAAAAAAAATCATTCTGCCGGGTGTTGGTGCATTTGATCCTGCCATGGAAAGGCTTACCAATAATGCTTTGCGTGATGTGCTGGATGAAAAAGCATTACAGGAAAAAATTCCCATCATGGGCATCTGCCTGGGTATGCAATTGCTTACTAATGGAAGTGAAGAAGGCCAGCTGCCCGGCCTGGGATGGATACCAGCAAGGTCATATAAATTTTCAGCAGAAGAATTTCCCGGCCTCAAAATTCCGCACATGGGCTGGAACTTTGTTGTAAAAACGAATGAGCACAAACTTACAGATGGATTTACGGATGAGTTCCGTTTTTATTTTGTGCATTCTTATTATGTAAAAGTGCAGGAGCCTCAATATTCAATTCTTTCTGCCCGGTACGGAGTGGTATTTGATGCAGCCATTCAAAACGCAAATATTATGGGCGCTCAGTTTCATGCTGAAAAAAGTCATAAATATGGAATGAAGCTGTTCCAAAACTTTGCAACTATTTAATCATGCTACAAACACGTGTCATACCTTGCCTTCAGTTGCGTGGCGAAAGCCTTGTAAAGACCATTCAGTTCAATAAGTTTGGCTATATCGGAGATCCGATAAATACCGTGAAGATCTTTAATGATCTGTATGTAGATGAGCTTGCTTTTATGGACATTACAGCTACTGTTGAAAAGCGTGAACCTAATTATAAGATACTCAGCGAAATTGCTGATGAATGTTTTATGCCACTCAGCTATGGTGGCGGTATCGACAGTTTACAAAAAGCAGAAAATGTTTTTAAGATCGGTTTCGAAAAAATGATCCTAAACTCGGCACCTTTTTATAATTTATCTGTGATAACAGACATCGCAAAAATATATGGCAGCCAGGCCGTAGCTGTAGCTGTAGATGTAAAAAAGAATTTTTGGGGTAAGTATGAAGTGTACAGTAATTCAGGAAAAGTAAATCAGAAAAGAGATCCTAAGGATTGGGTAAAGATGGTGGAAGACGCCGGAGCCGGAGAAATTTTATTAACCAGTATCGACCGGGAAGGCACCTGGAAAGGCTTTGATAATGTTCTGATAAAGCAGGTAGCAGAAGCAACACAATTGCCCGTAATTGCAAATGGCGGCGCCAATTCAATTGAGAATATTTCAAGTGCAGTTAAAGATGCAGGAGCATCGGCAGTAGCATTGGGAAGCTTGGTGCTTTACCAGGGAAAGGATCTGGGAGTATTGGTAAATTTTCCCGACAGGGAGAAACTGGAAAAATCGATATAATGAGAATTTTTATAGGAACAGAAGAAATTGCATCACTGCTCTCTGACCTGGCAAGCGGGTTTAAAGATATGGGTTACGAGGTGACTACCTATGTAACTGCTAAAAATAAATTCTATTCCACACATAAGTATGATATTGTACGTGGTACTGTGATCAACGATCTTATTCATTACTGGGATTGGAAATTTTTATCAAACAGGCTAAAAGATTACTGTAAGCGGATTGATACATTCATATCTGTTCCTTACCTGAAATGGAAGAACAGGAAACTGATAGAAGATCATGATCTTTTTATTTTTATCTGGAAACCCTGGTTAGACGAGTCGTATCTTTTTCCTTTATTAAAGAAAAAAGGAAAAAAAATTATTTGTATGCATGTTGGGTCTGATGTACGATATGCACAGGCCTTTCAGCAGCAGTATAATATTGATACCGCCGGATGGGGCGATTTTTTTGTAAATGATAACCTGGATCGTAAACTTAAAAAGATAAGACACCAGGAACTTTATGCCGACATCTTTTACTCCTTACCCGACCAGGCTGGTTTGTATTTAAGAAACTACAATCACCTGAGTCTTTCTTTAAACAAGGCAAAGAATATTCAATTTAAAATACCGGCTCGAAAAAAGCCATTGATCATACATGCACCATCCCGGTCCGAAATAAAGGGAACATCAATTGTAAATAAAACAATAGAACGATTAAAAAATGAAGGGGTAGAGCTGGATTACCAATTGGTTCAAAACGTACCCAATGAAGAGCTGCTCAGGCTTTTGACTGAAGCCGATATTTTATGCGATGAGTTGTTCCTTCACGGCCCCGGTGTATTGAGTGCCGAAGGTATGGCCGCCGGTTGCGCTGTGGCCACACGTTGTTTTAATGTGCCTCCTTTTCAGCCCCCGGTATGTGCCGTTACTCCTGAAAACCTGTACGAAGAGTTAAAACGGCTGATAACGGATGTTGAATACCGTGTAGCACTAGCAGCTGAAGGAAAAAAATTTGTTGAGGAATTTAATGATCCCACCAGGATAGCGGCTAAAGTTATTGCCGATGTTACCAATGGTTCGCTTGATAATGCAGGTAACGACTACCATCCTGACTTTTTTATTAAGCACTTCAAACTGCCAGCAAACATTGAACTAAGCTCCCAGGCCAAAACGTTAACAAAGAAAGTGATTGAAAAATACGGACTGCAGAAAAAAGCTGCGGAGTATGAACTTGAAAAACGAGGATTGATATAATGGATTTTAAACAACACGGAAAAAAAATACTGGGCGACAGCTTCATTTACGGATTGTCCGGCATTATTACGTCCTTTATAGGTGTATTTCTTATTCCCTTATACACACAGGTTTTTGCTCCTGCAGATTATGGTATCATTGCATTGCTCGGCAGCCTGCAATCTATCACAACCATCTTTATCATTTTTGGTATGGATAATAGTTTTTCTGTGTGGTACTGGGATAAGCCAACAGAAGAAGGAAGAAGTACTGCAGTAAGTAACTGGTTCTTTTTTTCCTTAAGCCTGGGATTTTTAGTTTCACTGCTGTTGGGTGGCGGCTCCTATTTTATTGCATCGTTCATACTCGGTAACAGTAATTTGTATCCTGTAGTAATTCTGTTTGCCATCAATATTTTTCTGGCAAGCACGCAAAAATTACTCAACATGTGGTTCAGGGTAAGACGGCAGCCGTTGCACGCTGTTGGATTTAATTTGCTCATCTCTTTGCTTACAGTGTTACTCAATATCTGGTTTGTGTTAATCAGAAAAGTTGGTATACCAGGCATATATTATTCAGTATGTATTACTTCTTTTATTGCATTGGGCATAACCATAATTGTGCTGCGTAAACATATTGCTGCCCGTTTTTTTAATTATGCAGAACTGCGTAAAATGATCAGGTTCTCTTTGCCTCTGGTGCCTACGGGGCTTATCTTTTGGGTAATGGGAGCAGCTTCTCCTTATTTTATTAATTTTTTAATGCACGATAAAGCCGAGATAGGGCTTTACCAGATCGGCTCAAATGCTGCCAGTGTTTTGGGACTGGGCACTTTTGCATTTTTCCAGGCGTTTACCTCTTATGCGCTTTCTATTTCTAAAGAAGAAAATGCTAAGAATATCTATGCAAAAATATTTGAGTACTATGTTTATATAGGAATGTTTTGTGCATTGTTGCTGGGGCTTCTGGCAAAATTCATTCTGCATCTCTTCACAAACGAAAAATATATTTCGGCCTATGTTGTAATAGGCATACTTGCTTTTAATGTAGTTATTTCAGGAGCAATACAGGTTGTATCAATTGCAAACCTGCTTGCAAAAGACAATAAACCAATAGCAAGGGCTGCTGCTTTTTCTGTGATGATCACTGTTGCAGGATATTTTTTGCTGATACCCCTTCTGGGAAAAGAAGGAGCAGCAATGGCAGTAGCAGCAGGCAACCTGGCATCAACCATTTACATTACGGCAAGGGCTCAAAAGTTATATTTTGTGCCTTATAATTTTGTAAGGATCGTTTCTTTTTCGGTATTGGTAACCGGTATTTATTTCGTTTACGTTACGCTGTTTTAAAAATAATATTCGGCAAATGCATAGAATTGCGCTCATAACATATTTATACGGAGAGAAGAGTACTTCCATGTCCGGCCTGCGAACAGAAAGCTGGGCCAGGGCATTGGTAAAAGCAGGTATGCATGTAACTGTATTTACCAGAGATTGGGAAGATGGCAGGGCATTAAAAGCAGGAGAGCATTTCTATCCAACAGAAAATACCGAGCCGGTTATAAAGGAATTGGAAAATTTGCGCATTGTATTTTTGCCTTATAAAAACCAGAACGAACCGGCAGGACTGCTGTTAAAGAAATTCTATAACAGCTATCTTGCCTTAACAGGACGTTATAGTGGAGAAGCTGATATAAACCAATGGTATGATGCTATAGCGGAAGAACATGGTAAAAATCCCTTCACACATTTTATCACTTCCTGTCATCCATACAGCAGCCTGATTCTTATTGCCAGGTTAAAGCGCCAATTTAATAAAGCTATAACACTTGCCGATTTCAGGGATTATATCAATATTAATCTGCTGAACCCGGAATCGAAGTTCAGCTTGTTTTCCAGGCTAATAATAAGTGCCCAACAAAAGTGGATAACGCACTATGTTAAAAAGATAGACCTGGTAACAACTGCCAGCGAATCCATTTCGGAAAAATTTGAAAAAGTACATGGCTGCAAAAATGTAACCACAATCTATAATGGCTACGAAGCAGATCTTTTTAATGATATAGCTGAGCAGAAAGAAGATCAAATGTTTAACGTATCGATGGTTGGTGCTTTATATACTTACCAGGATATTGATTTTATGCTTGACGGACTTACCATGTTCCTGCAGTCTAATAAACAGGCAGGAAATATCATGATCAATTTTATTGGTCTGGAATATCACCCTGAAGTTGCGAACCAGGTTAAAAATAAGCTGAAAGACTTTGAGAGCATGATCAGGATCACACCCCGTTTAAAGCGAAGTACTGCGCTTTCTATAATGAAAAGCAGCGAGGTATTATTTTATGTTGGCTGGAAAGGCTGGAAAGGGATATACTCAGGCAAGATATTTGAATACCTGGGAGCAAGAAAAAATATCCTGATAGCTCCTAACGACCATGATGTGCTGGAAAAGCTGATGAATAATACAAGAGCCGGAAAACTGGCTAATACCAGCGGCGAAATGAATGAGATACTAACTGCCTGGTACAATGAATGGCAGCAACAGGGCAAATTAAAGTATGATGGTATTGAAGAACGTATTGTATTGTTTACCAGGGAATCGCAGGGAGAAAAACTACTGAAGCTGATTAAAGCCCAGTACCAGTAGTTGCGTTTAAAGAAGCATTGTAATTAAGTAAAACAAAGCGGCTTTGGTTAAGCCATAATAATAAGATACAACAACAAAAACCTGATGCAGAAAAATATCCTTTTTGTTATACCAACTATGCAGCAAGGCGGTGCAGAGCGGGTTGTTTCAATAATGGCGAATTATTGGGCACAAAAAGGTTACGGCATATCTGTAATAAGTTTTGATGACCAGGCCTCCTACTACCCATTGCTGCCCACGGTTAAATATTACAACCTCAATTCAACCACAAATGGATTTGGGCTTTTAAATTTTGTAGTTAATAATATTAAAAGAACTTTTAACTACCTGAGGCTTGCAAAAAAGATCGGTCCTGATGTGGTGGTCAGTTTTACAGACAATGCCAATGTGTATTGTGTGCTGTATAATTTTTTTGCAAGAAGAAAACTGGTAATAACACAACGCAATAATCCCGATTATATAACATTGCCATCTGTTATAAAAAAACTACCCCGGTTAATTTATAAGTATGCTGATGTGATGGTGTTACAATGCGAAGCAACCAAAGCAATTTATGAAAGACAGCGGGTAAAACTTCCACCCAAAACAGAGGTGATCTATAATATGATCAAAACCGATTACCAGGAATCTTTTGCAAATGAAAAAAGAGAGAATATTGTTTTAGCTGTTGGACGAATTGAGAACAGGCAAAAACAATTTGACAGGCTTGTTGAAATGTTTGCTGCAACCGGCAACAGCAGCTGGCAGTTGCATATAGCCGGCGATGGGCCGAACCTGCCAGATCTGAAGGCTAGGATCATGAAAGCCGGACTGCTAGACAGGGTAATTTTACATGGCAGTATTAAAAATATCATGCCTTTTTACAGTAAGGCAAAAATATTCGCTTTAACCTCCTTGTTTGAAGGGCAACCCAATGCCCTGATAGAAGCCATGGTAAATGGCTGCGCTTGTATTAGCTACGATTGTCCTACAGGTCCGGCTGAAATTATTGATAACAGCGTAAATGGAATTTTGGTTAAGCTAAATGATGAGCCCGAATTTATAAAGCAATTAGCAGGCCTGATGAATGATGAAGCAGCCATTAAGAAGTTTTCTGCAGAGGCAGTTAAAGTAAAATCTATTTTTGATGAAACCAGGATCATGACACAGTGGGAGAATATTATAACCAATTTGTAAAATAAAAAATAAGTATGTGTGGTATAGCGGGGTTTATTGATAAAGCCCGGAACAGCAGCCGGGAAATATTAACAGAGATGACGGACAGCCTCCATCACAGGGGCCCCGATGATGCCGGCTATGCCCTATGGAATCATAATGATACAGTGATAGGATTTGGGCACAGGCGTTTATCTGTTATAGATCTTTCTCCCCTGGGTCATCAGCCCATGACCAGTCACGATGATCTGCATATTATCTTCAACGGGGAAATTTATAACTACAAGGAAATAAGAGAAGAATTACTGCAGAAGGGTTTTCATTTCAGATCAAATTCAGATACCGAAGTTATACTGAATGCTTACCGCCAGTGGGGTATGGATATGCTTGTAAAATTTACAGGCATGTTCTCTATAGCGCTATATGATGCGGCAAACAGTAAAGTGATCCTGGTTAGAGACAGAGCCGGTGTTAAGCCTTTATACTATTACTGGAAGTACAATCTTTTTTTGTTTGCATCAGAATTAAAGGCTTTTCATAAACATCCCGGCTTTGAAAAAAAAATCAATGCAGGTTGTGTGGAAGCTTTTTTACAGTATGGATACGTGCCTGCACCGGATTCGATCTTTTTAAATGCATGTAAGTTGTTACCCGGTCATTATCTTGTTTTTGATCTGAATAAAACAAATTTTGAACAAATAAAATACTGGGATGTTGCAGATTACTATAGCAAGCCCGGCATTTCAATTACCGAAACAGAAGCGCTTGAAGAGACAGAAAGGCTGCTTATAAAAGCCTGTAATTACAGAATGGTAAGTGATGTACCCGTAGGTGTTTTTTTAAGTGGGGGTTATGATAGCTCTTTGGTGGCTGCTTTATTGCAAAAGAATAATTCGCAGAAAATTAAAACATTTACCATAGGTTTTCACGATCAGAAATTTAACGAAGCTTCTTTTGCTAAAAAGGTAGCTGAGCATATTGGTACCGATCATCACGAACAATATTGCACTGTTGAAGAAGCAAAAGACATTATTCCTGTATTGCCCGATTACTTTGACGAACCCTTTGGCGATAGCTCAGCCATACCCACGATTTTAGTAAGCAGGTTTGCAAGAAAGCAGGTAACAGTAGCCCTTTCCGCCGATGCTGGCGATGAGATATTTGCAGGATACAATAAATATGCAGGTGTTTTAGGAATCATAAATAAGATCAATAAGGTTCCCAAAGCGCTACGAAAGCCAGTTGCAACGATTTTAAAGAACACACCTGCAAATTTGCTGCAGAAGCTTACAGGGCTTACGGATACAAGCCAGGAGAATATAGAAAAAGTGGCCGGGTATTTTAAAAACAATACATCAGCAGTGGAGATAATGGATCAGGCTAACTACAGCGGCCCCATTGAAAGGATAAAGAAGTTTTTGCAGGATGGGGTAGCTCAGCCGGATTATTTCAATATTAAAAAATGGCAGAATAGTAACGAGGCATTGAAAGGGATGCTTGCTGTAGACTATATTTCTTACATGTCAAACGATATTTTGACGAAGGTTGACAGGGCGACCATGAGCGTATCTTTGGAAGGCAGAGAGCCTTTGCTGGATCAATCGATAGTGGAATGGGTAGCAACTTTGCCGTCGGACTTTAAAATAAAGAATGGTACATCCAAATACCTGTTAAAGCAACTGGCACACAAATACATACCGGCTACAATCATGGAAAGGCCAAAAATGGGATTTGGTATTCCGGTAGTAAATTGGTTCAGGGAAGATCTTAAATATCTTTTCGATCATTATTTTTCTGATGAGGCATTGCAATGGCATGGCTTTTTTAACAAAGCAGAAATAAATAAAGCTGTTGAGCAATACCATGCCGGAAAGAACGAAGGATTTACTTTGTTATGGCATATACTGGTATTTCAGTTGTGGTACGAAAAGTGGATGAAATAAATTCAGATAAAACTTGAAGCGTTTAATAACGAATAAGTAAAATGGAATTCAATAAATTAAAAAAAGCACTAAAAAACGATTTTACAGGCCTTCCTGTTATGGGCGTTGCTGTGCTTGCAGATTCAGCATCGCAGCTTTTTTGCCAGGCCTTAAAGGGTTGCGGATATTTCAACAAAATAAACCTGGATATTTGGGAAGCTGATTATGACCAGATACTGCAAACAGTACTGGATGAAGGCTCTGAATTATATGCTAAACGCCCAAAGTACGTTGTGATATATCAGTCTTCGAAAAAATTGATCAATACTTTTTATAAAAAAGACAGCCAGCAGAAAAAAACATTTGCAACCGATCAGATTGCATTTCTGCAAATGATAGCAGCCAAAATAAATGAACAGATAGATACCAATATCATCATTATCAATTATCCTGAAATACAGGATGGCGTATTTGGAAACTTTTCCAACAAAACGGAGAATTCATTTCTTTACCAGGTTCGCAAACTGAATTGCTTGCTGATGGATCTAGCCATCAGCAAAAAAAATATCAATATCTGCGACCTGGCAGCCATACAGAATTTTGCAGGCAGCCTTACAATGATCAGCGAAAGGCTTTATGTAAATACAGATAATGTACTTGACCTGGAAGCATTGCCGGTATTGACGCAAAGCATTACCGATATTATACTGGCATATTCCGGGAGGTTTAAAAAATGCATTATCACCGACCTGGATAATACGCTGTGGGGAGGCATTATTGGTGATGATGGACTGGAAGGTATCCAGATAGGAGAGCTGGGAATTGGAAAGGCGTTTAGTAATTTTCAAAAATGGATCATTCAGCTTAAAGAAAGAGGAATTATACTTGCGGTATGCAGCAAGAATACTGATCATATTGCCAAAGAGCCATTTGAAAAACATCCGGATATGGAATTAAAGCTGGATGATATAGCTGTATTTGTGGCAAACTGGAACAACAAAGCAGACAATATCAGGTATATACAATCAGTCTTAAATATTGGCTTCGATTCAATGGTTTTTTTAGATGATAACCCGGCTGAACGTGAAATTGTGAGGAGGGAAATACCAGATATTACTGTGCCCGAACTGCCTGAAGATCCATCGGAATATGTTTCTTATTTGTCGCAACAGGGTTTGTTTGAAACTACTTCCTTTACAGAAGAAGATACCAAGCGTAATAAGCAATACAGGGAAGAGGCAGACAGGACGGTTTTTCAGCAGGCATTTACTAACGAAGCTGCTTTTTTGGAAAGCCTGGAGATGGCAGCAGTAATACAGCCTATAGATAACTTCACATTGCCAAGGGCATCGCAGTTAACGCAGCGCAGCAACCAGTTTAATTTACGAACGATACGTTACACAGAAGATCAGTTGAGGGCTCTGTGTAATGATAAAGAAGTATTTACTTTTGCAACCAACCTGTATGACAAGTTCGGTGATTATGGATTGATAAGTTTGTTAATTTTAAAAAAGACAGGTGCAGATACTCTATTTATTGATACATGGATCATGAGTTGCCGGGTTTTAAAAAGAAATGTTGAAGAGTTTGTTTTAAATCACCTGGTAGAAATGGCAAAAGCAAACGGGTTTATAAGAATTACGGGGGAATACATTCCCACACCCAAAAACGGGCTGGTAAAAGATCATTACCTGAACCTTGGTTTTAAACCTGCAGAAAACAATGCCTGGGAACTTAATGTTGAAGAATATACTTTTAAAAATAATTTTATAAAAAACAGCCAAGCATGAGTACAAATACAGTAGCCGGAATTTTAGAGCAGGTTAACGAAATTTTTAAAGACGTACTGGATAACGATGATATTGTTGTTTACAGTACCAGCACGGCCGATGATATTGATGAGTGGGATTCTCTTTCGCATATACAACTGGTAGTGGCTGTAGAAAAACATTTTAAAATTCGTTTTACTGCAGCAGAAATTAATAGCTTTAAAAATGTAGGCGAAATGTGTGAAGGTATCTTAAAGAAAATAAACGGATAAAAAGCATGCAGGAAGGAGATAAATTCGAGATCAGCTACCAGGTAACGCCTGAAATTTACCAGGCGTATATTCATTTCTTTAACGACAGAAATCCGCTTCACACAGACGAGAAATTTGCAGCTGAAAAAGGGTTCTCTTCTGTTGTAATGCATGGCGGCATTATGACCGGATTTTTATCGAATTTTATAGGCGAACAGCTGCCGGTAAAAAATGTAATTATTCAGTCTTATAAAATTGCATTTGTAAAACCCGTTTATTTAAATGCCCAACTTGTGCTTAAAGCCGAAATTACCGGGGTTTATGAATCGGTTAACTGTATTGTTTTTAAATATGCTTTTCAGCAGGAACAAAAAACTGTTTGTAAAGGCGAAATTTCAATAGGTATCATTTAAACTGCAAGCAATGAATTTTTTAATCACCGGCGGAGCTTCGGGCCTGGGTTTGGCAATAACAAAATTGCTGGCAACCCGCCATCCTGCGGATAAAATTTTCTTTACATTCTTTTCGTCTGAAAAAAATAAGATACAACTTGAAACTGAGTATCCCAACACGCAGGGAATTCAATGTGATTTTTTAAAACAGCAGGATATTGAGATGCTTGTTGATTTTATTGGAAAGAACGACATAGATATACTCATCAACAATGCAGTTACCGGGCTGACTAAAAATTATGCACATAAGCTGGAAGGCGCAGCAATACTGGAATCTTTTAAGGCGGATGTTTTATCAACTGTGCAGGTTACAAATGGCTTTATCAGCAGCGCAAGAAAAAGGAAATCCGGCAAAATAATTACAATATTATCTGCTGCCCTGGAAGGTTTACCGCCAACAGGCTGGTCGGTTTATACCGCTAATAAAAATTACCTGCTTTCTATGCATAAATCCTGGGCTGTTGAAAACAGGAACTTTGGTATCACATCCAATTGTGTGTCGCCCGGATTTATGGCAACTTTACTAAATTCCTCAGAAGATGAGCGTGTTGTTGAGAATATGATCAGTCAACACCCTTTAAAAAAATTACTGACTGTTGAAGAAGTTGCAGATACTGTTCTTTATTTATGTGGAGCATCACAGCAAGTCAATGGTCAGAATATTATTATAAATGCCGCCCAGTTCTAAATTATAAAGCCAGCGCACAGATGCTATTTAACTCATTGGATTTTTTATTTTTTTTCATCATTGTAACCAGCCTTTTTTTTGCGCTGCCACATAAATACAGGTGGTTTATGCTGCTGGCAGCAAGCTGCTGGTTTTATATGGCATTTGTACCCATTTATATTGTAATACTGGCCGGTACAATTGTGATAGATTATTTTGCTGGTATTTTTATTGAAAACAGCGCACAATCAAAAAAGAGATTTTTTCTGATAATAAGCCTGGTAGCCAATATTGGTGTATTGGCAGTGTTTAAGTACTATAATTTTTTTATTGACAATATTAATGCCGTGTCTGGTTCTGTTCAGCTTCCTTATCTTAAAATGCTGTTGCCTATCGGTTTGTCATTCCACACTTTCCAGGCAATGAGTTATACAATAGAAGTGTACAGGGGAAATCAAAAAGCTGAAAGACATTTTGGAATTTATGCATTGTATGTTATGTTTTACCCACAGCTGGTAGCCGGGCCAATAGAAAGACCTCAGAATATTCTGCACCAGTTTCATGAAAAACAACAATTTAACCAGGATGATTTTTTTATTGGTTTTAAAATGATGCTGTGGGGCATGTTTAAAAAAGTGGTAATAGCCGACAGGCTGGCTATTTATGTAAACCAGGTATATGCAGCACCAGGCGATTTCAATGGCTCTATGCATGGTATTGCTGCTGTTTTTTTTGCTGTGCAGATATATTGCGATTTTTCGGGTTACTCATCAATTGCTATTGGTGCCGCCCGTACCATGGGCTTCAGGCTAATGACAAATTTCAATACGCCTTATCAATCTGTAACTGTATCTGAGTTCTGGACCAGGTGGCATATTTCACTATCGTCCTGGTTTAAGGATTATGTTTTTTACCCTATTGCTGTTGAAAAGCGCAGTTGGGGTATATGGGCCGTTGTGTTTGCTACTATCATCACATTTTTAATAAGCGGTCTGTGGCATGGAGCCGGCTGGAATTTTATCTTCTGGGGTTTTTTAACTGGTTTATTTATAGTAGCAGAAACCTTGCTTAAAGTGAAGGCCAGCAAAATCCGGAAATCGCCTTTTAAAAAAATACCCGCTATTATTTATGTGTTCCTGGTTTTTGCGTTTACTGAGATCTTCTTCAGGGCAAAAAGCATACAGGAGGGTTTTTCTATTATTAAAAAAATATTTCTGCAAAAGTGGACAATGCCTCAGAATACTGCGGTGTTTACAAACTTTAGTTTTGTGTTGTCGGTATTGCTCATTATATTTTTATTTTTCGCAGAAGCAACATTTACCAATAAAATAATAGAAAATAAACTGGGGGAAAGAAAAGGGGCAAATATTGTTTTTGGTATTGCTATCGTAAGTACCATTTTGCTGGCAGGAGTTTTTCAAAAACTCTCGTTTATTTATTTTCAATTTTAACCATGCAATTAATAAAATATTTTCTGGTTGTTTTTGTTGCGGCTGTTTTAATTGCCGGAGCCGCTACATGGCTTACCAATAAGGGTTTACAGCAATCCAAGGTTGATTTTTACGGAACTATGAATGCAGCATCTGATACGACGAAACATACCAATATAATTATAGTTGGGGCATCCCGTGCGCTGGTTCAGCTGGATACGAGAATAATTGACTCAACTACCGGATTAAGCTCTTACAACTATGGTTTAAATGCTGCCAGTGCCAAGACTTGTTTTAATACAATGAAATATGTATTAAATTATCAAAAGCAGGTTAAGCTTGCAATCCTGAATGTTGACTTCAGTATTTTTAATATTTCCGAAGACCCTTATAAAGATGCTTATTACTATCCTTTTGAAAAAAAATTATCCGGCTTTTTACTGAACGATACAAGCAACAACCGGCTTATACATAAACTGAAACTGTTCGATATATCTTTATACGACGATTACAGCAAGTATGCGGCAATTGATGGTTTGCTCAGGCCGCAAAGACAAATTGAAGGCAAGTATAACGGGTACATTCCGCAGCATGTTACCAGCGATTTTAGTGTACCAGTGGTTAACCCATTGAAAAATAACCAGGTTCTTGACAGCGCAACCGCATTAGAGCAATTAGCCGGCATTATTGATCTATGCAGTGACAAGCAAGTGCAACTGGTTTTTGTTGTAGCACCATATTATAAAGAGTGTTTCCCGGATAGGTATTTTCCAAACTATACAAGCCTGATGCAAAAAGCCAGGCAGATGGCAGTGCAAAACAATATCCTGTTTTTAGATTATTCATCCATGCCAATAGCATCCGAGAAAAAATATTTCTATAACTGTAATCATTTAAACAGTGCAGGAGCAGCAATATACAGTTCTGCTGTGGCTGATACTTTAAAGAGCTACATCAAAATAAATAATATTGCTAAGCCAAATTGAATGATGAATTGAAAAAGTTCAGATCAGCCACGAAATATGTTCAAATCTTATATCTTGCAGCTAATTAATTAACACAACATGTTCCCGGAATTTTTTGACAGAAAACTCACACAACTGGGCGGAACAGGTATTCATTGCGAATATGGAGGAAATGGAGTTGAGACAAATTGTAAAAAGCCCATGGGCAACTAATCAAAAATGAAAATACTTCACATAGCATTCAGTGGTTTAGGCGGGCATGGAAATGTTTTTTTTTCTATGGCTGATGCTGATAAGGAAAAGCAGCACCAGTTTGAAGTTGTTTTTTTTGGAAATGAAGAATTGCGTGAAGGCTATAAAAACATGGCAAACCAGCGGGGTATACCCTGGTATTTTGTAAAAAAGCGTTCAAGATTCGATTCCAACCCAACCAGGCAATTTAAAAAAATATTCAGCACTACTTTGCCTGATGTAATTTTTTTACACAGCTCTTCTTATATTTTACCGGTAAAAAGAGCCTTGCTTTTTATGCCACGTAAAATAAAGGTGGTAGTAAGAGAAACCCAGGCGAACCATTTAAAAACAAAATTAAACTGGCTGGGTCTGAGTATTGCTCTATTAACTGCAAACAAAGTTGTTTTTTTAAGTACCGAATACAGGGATGCTGTTAAGAAGAAACTGGCTTTTTTCTTTTCTGATAAAAGAACGGCGGTAATACCAAACGGTATCGACCTTGACTTGTATAAGCCTGCAGTAAAAACAGAACACGTATCCGTTAATATCGGTATGCAAAGCAGGTTGTCTTCCAATAAAGATCATCCTACATTGATCATGGCTTTTACAAAAATTGTGAAAGCTTACACGGGTAAAACAATTAAACTTTTTATTGCAGGAGATGGCGTTTGCAGGCCACAACTGGAAGCGTTGGTAAATGGCCTGGGTATTGAAAATGCAGTAACATTTACCGGGATGGTAGAAGAAACGGCATTGCCTGCGTTTATAAACTCGCTGGATATATATGTGCATGCTACATTTGGCGAAACCATGAGTACGGCCATTATGCAGGTGATGGCTTGTGCAAAACCCATTATTGCTTCGGATGTGCTGGGGGTTGATAATATGATAATAAATAATGAAACAGGGTTATTGGTGCCTTTAAAAAATGCAGATGCGCTTTCTGAGGCGATGCAAAAACTCATCAATAACCCTGCCATGGCAGATGTACTTGCAGGCAATGCATATGAGTTTGCAAAAAATAATTACAGTAACAAAGTAATGCTGGAAGCTTACAATAAAATTTTCAATGCTTGAAAATCTTACATCTTATATATTCTGAACAGGTTGCTGGTGCGGAAAAGTACCTGCTTGACTTGTTGCCCGGATTAAAAGAGACGGGTATTGAATGTCACTTTATTTGTGTTACCCCTGCAAAAGATGAGCACAAGTTTACTAGTTTGTGTGAAGAACTAAACAATAAGGGTGTAAAATCCATTTTGCTGAATGGTACTATCAAAAATTTTCTGCCTGTTGCCCGAAAAATCAATCAATACCTTACTACAAATGAAATAAAATACCTGCATGCACATTTATTTAAATCTGATATGCTTGCGGTAATTATTAAAAAACTATTCAACCGCAAATTGGTACTGCTGAGTACTAAACATGGGTATGAAGAAAAATATTGTAGTAATTATCATCGGTATAAAGGCAAAATACATTATAACCTGTATTATTTTATCTCGAAGTATCTGCTAGCTAATATTGACAAACAGTTTGCGGTTTCAAAAGCCATGTCTGACCTGTATTACCAGTTAAAGCTTACAAAGCAGAAATTGCCGTTTATACATCACGGCATTAGCATAAAATCTTTACCGCAAGCTGATGATACAATACAATACCGGTTTGCCGAGCAGCAATTGCTTATTTTGGGCAGGATAGAGGAAGTGAAAGGACACACTTATTTATTTAAAGCTTTGCCAGAGGTTGTAAAAATTTTTCCTGGCATTAAATTACTCGTAATTGGTAATGGAACCCAGCGGCAAATGCTGGAGCAACAGGCGGCCTCGTTGGGGATAGAAAAAAATATTTCTTTTATGGGCTTTCAACCAAACCCATATCCCTTCATGGCAAATTCTGATGTACTGGTTTCGCCATCATTATATGAATCATTCGGGTTGGTTTTTATTGAAGCCTTTGTTATGAAGCTCCCTGTTATTGCATTTGATGCACCGGCTGCCAATGAAATAATCAGTAATAATGAAACAGGCCTGCTTGTGCCGGTTTATGATAGTAGTAAGCTTGCTGAAAAAATTATCTGGTTATTACAAAGCCAGTATGAAGGAAAACGTATAGCCGATGCTGCGTATGACAAGTACGTACATTATTTTAATACTGACAGGATGGTAAAACAAACTGCTGATTGGTATCTCTCTGTAGTTTTGAGGTAAACTTCCATTTCTTCAGCCAAAAAAATATTGCCAGATGGTTGGCTGATAATACATCTTCCCTTTCTCTGTGTGATTTACTGCCTGGTAAGTTCCATCAATAATAGTTGGCAGAGATTCCTTTAATGCTTCAATACCAATGGCTGTTTGTAAAACAGGGTAAGTTGTAAAATTATCCTGCTTATCAGGTTTAATAAATGCCTGCCTGATCACGGCTCCTGTATCAACACCGGCATCAATCAGGTGAATGGTAGTTCCAAAGTTTTCAACATCATGGTTATGTATGGCCCAGTAGCCGCCATGGCTTCCACGGTACTGTGGTGTAATGCCTACATGCATATTTATAAAAACAGCACTGGTGCTTTGTAGTATTTTTTTACTGATGATACGGGTGCCGTTTACGATGATGATATCGGGATTGAGCGACTGTATTGCATGTAAACAACTTTCATCGTTTACAGAACCAACCCGGGTTGTTTTGCTATTGCTGAAAGCGTTACTTTTTAAGTTGTATTTTTTTATAAGAGCAGCTTTGCGACCCTTAGATCTTATTTTTAAAAACGGAACAACAAGCGCTGTAAAAGCTACCTGGCCCATAACCTGCACGAAACCTGTTTTTTTTATGCGCCTTTTAATAAGCTCCTTTTTACTAATTGATTGTTCAAGAATCACTGCTTCAATAGGTACAATTTCCTGCAATGCATTATAAACCCATCTGGATGATTCACAATCGGCCGCCAGGAAAATGATCTTTTTTTGTTGCATGTAAAACAGAATAATAGGCTGTTGATAAAAGCGGTCTTAAAACCCAGCTGCTTCTTTCATGGTAAGACTTGCAAAGCCATATTTTGTATGCAGCAGCTGATAATGTTTTAATAAGGTAACCAGGTTTTTCATGTTCTCTTCAATGTTAACGCCAAAGTTGTGGGGGTGCCACCATAAATGATACAGCTCATTGTTTTTTGCAGCGTGTGTCATTTCATTCATGATCCTTTTTAATTTAAGCTTTTCGAGCCAGGCCAGGTTTTTATTATAAGGTTTCAGAAAACGACTGGCCGGCACATTAACAGGCAAGCCTGCGTCTCTGTTAACAGAAAAAGTATTGTATCCTGAAACAGGAAAATAAGTATCCAGTAAACGGCAAAGCCTGATGAACGGGACTTCTGCGGAGAATTTTCTGGGCTTGTATATCCACGATTGTGGATTACCACGATATACTTGTATACCATTATTTGCTAAAACAGGTAAATACATTTCATTGATCTGGTTACGTGGAAAAACAAGACTGCTGAGTTGTACGTTTCGGGCTTCAGCAATTTTAACCGAAGCTTTAATGTCGGCATCAAACTCTTCGGCATTCTGTCCCTCTTCCAGGCAAAAATAATGGCTGAAAGTATGAGTTGCCATTTCATGCGGACTTTGCCTGATCATTTCAAAAAGGGAATATCCAAAGTGATATGGATCGTCAGTCTCATTGTCGCCAATTTCAGCAAATTCTTTTACGTAAACATTGTAGTTTGGGTTGCTGTACGATGGTTTTACTGCAGGAATAAAATGCTGCAGCCCGGCTTTGTTTTCAGAAAACAGAATCCCAACCGTTGCAAAAGTTGCTTTTACCTGGTAATCTTCAAATGCTTTTAGTAAAGCAGGAATTACCTGTTTTACCCCTTTTATATGAGCACCATACTTTTCTTTTGTTGTAACATCCCATACCCCCCACAATAATTCATAATCGAGCGAGATAACAAATGCTCCCTTATGACCAATATGGTTACTCATATATTGTAAAATATTAAATACCGGTAAAATTAATTGATTTAAGGCAAACAGATTGAATAAGCAGACAAAACATAGGGGTTGCTGTAAACTAAACCGTTGGTTTATATAAAATGGTAAAGAAAAATTTAAACAAACTCTTTTTTCTTATCGGTATAAGCCGTGTATAAACCAACCAGCGTATAAAAATAAAAAGGCATTAGAATAATTTTATACCTGGCCATGGTTCCAAAATTGTACGTGGTAAAGCCTATTATTAAAGCAAAGAAAATGGCTATAATAAATGAAACCAGTATGAACGGGTTATTAAACATCTCCCTGAAGAAACCAAAGAATTTCAGTTTAAACATTATGTACAATGTGCTTAAAAGCATTAGTAACGATTCGAGAGAACTGAATAAAATAAATATTTTTCTGCTTTCCCATATAAACGGCCTGTACAGGCAGGTAAAAACCTTAACAGGACTGTTGGCAATCATGCCACCAAGCGACAGATCCATCTCCTTCATTTCAAGCGTAGCACGGCTTCGTTCATCGTCATTTTGCGCCGCTTCATAATTACGCTTAAATGCATCTACCTGCACCATTGATTCTTCTGCAAGTAATTGTAACTGATCTGTAAAATTGGTGATGAAAGTAACAACCAACACAGCAAAAAGAAACATAAGAATTATAAAAGCCCTGATGACGATATTTTTGAACGGGGTAATAAATTTATAAAAAACAAATACAGCAAGGCCTACAGCAAGTGCAATAATGATGTAGTTTTTTATGATCAGTACCATATAAACAAGCACAATAAGGCTAAGAATGCTCCTGATAGAAAATTCTTTTTTTATAAGTAAATTGTACAGAAAGTATAAGATAAAACCAATAGCACCTATACATATAGAATCCTTAATAAGCCCGCTTCCCCAAAACCACACCGAGGGTACAAACAGGATAGCCCAGGCCAAAAGTCTAACTTCTTTATCCTTGTTAATTTCTTTAAATACCAGGAAAAGCCGCCATAATCCTGCAAAAGAAAAAAATCCAAAAAACAGGGTAATTATAAGATATTTATTAAAACAGATCAGCGAAAGTAATGCTGATATCTTCATAATAAACAAATTGGATTCTATACCAAAATAACCGGCATAACTTAAATCACCAACTTCTGCGTCAAACCATGTCTTAACCTCTGCAGCAGGTTTAAAAAAGTATTTAATGTTGGCAGGGTCTTTAAGCAACTGATCATTTAAAAAATCGCCGCCAGAATAAAAGACAAAAGAATCACCATAGCCATAATAATATTGCACCATCATAGCATAGGCAACTGCACCAAACATATGCAGGTAAAAGGATATGAAAAAATACCTCCTCAATTCCTCATCAGGATATTTAACAGAGATCTTTTTTACAATGATGTAAAATATATAGAGATAAACCGGCAATAAGAGGTAGTCAAAAATAGTTATGTTCTGCATTCGCCAGGTTAATGGTTATTTGTTTTGAAAAGTTAAGGTAAATTAAACAGGCTATATTTCAACATGCAATATAATCATTGTTTCAGTGCAGTAAGGGTTGAGCGATCCTGAGAACCGGTTCTTAATCCTTAAAATGAGATTTAATCCTGAATTATACATACCGGAAATTTTATTATCATTATTTTTACAGCTATATGGTTACCATTTTAGTTACCGGCTGTGCTGGATTTATCGGAAGTCATGTTTGCACATTACTGCTTAATGAGGGGTTTAAAGTTATTGGCGTAGATAACTTTGATCCTTTTTACAGCCGTTCTGTAAAGGAATCAAACCTGGCAGCATTTAAGAGCCACCCGGCATTTAGCTTTTACGAAATTGATATAGCTGAAGGTCTGGATGCCATTACAGAAAAAGACATCAGGGCAGTAATACACCTGGCGGCAAAAGCGGGCGTAAGGCCCTCAATTGAAGACCCGGCCGGCTATATTTCTGTAAATATCAACGGTACACAAAAAGTGCATGATTTTATGCAGGCAAGGGGTATCAATAAACTTGTCTTTGCATCTTCTTCTTCTGTTTATGGTAATAATAAAAAAATGCCTTTTAGTGAAGATGATAATGTAGATAACCCCATATCGCCTTATGCCTATAGTAAAAAAGCAGGGGAGCTGATGAACTATACCCTGCATCATTTATATAATGTAGATTTAATTAACCTGCGTTTTTTTACGGTATACGGGCCAGGCCAGCGCCCCGATCTGGCTATCCATAAATTTGTTGAAAGAATTGCAAAAGGTCAGCCATTGGTTTTATTTGGCAAGGGCGATACTGCAAGGGACTATACCTATGTTGATGACACCGTATCGGGCATTTACAGCGCTTTGCAATATTGCCTGAACAATACAGGCATTTATACAACTGTTAACCTGGGCAATAATAAACCGGTTAAGCTGAACGAACTGGTAGATATTATTTATGATGCAATGGGTAAAGAGAAGAATGTGATCTATGAGGCCATGCAACCCGGTGATGTAGATATTACTTTTGCCGATATTGCCAAAGCGGGTCACCTGTTGGATTATAAGCCGGCAACTGATATGTCAACGGGCATCAAAAAATTTATTGCCTGGTATAATGCGGCTAATAAGGAAGGATAGGGCAATATTAGCGGCCCTGAACCGTTTTAAACCTGCTTTTACATGAAATCCCTAATTTCATTAAAAAGAAAACGATATCCAATACAACACACATGAAACAAAACATCAACCTGCAAAACCCCTTTACCCAAAAACCACTGGAAGAATTGCCTGAAGGCCTGGCTGAGAACGGCAATATTGTTTTTCCATATAAAAATGGCGCTTACCGCCTGGTTGAGGATGATAACTACACCCAAAACTTTGGATACCAATGGAATAAATTTGCTGCTACGCAAATAGATAAAGCCCAAAAAAATATACAGCTCAGCAACCGGCGTGTATTTGCGGTTACCGGCTGGGATAAGGAAGATCTGCAGAATAAAAATGTGCTGGAAGTGGGAAGTGGAGCCGGTCGTTTTTCGCAAGTGATACTTGATGATACCAAAGCAACTTTATACAGCGTTGATTATAGCAACGCCGTAGAAGCCAACTTTAAAAACAACGGGCATCATAAAGACCGTTTTCATTTATACCAGGCAAGCGTGTATGATATGCCCTTTGCGCCGGGCCAGTTTGATAAAGTGTTTTGTTTTGGCGTGATACAGCATACACCCGACGTTCAAAAAACAGTGCAATCACTGATAAGCATGGCCAAACCAGGTGCAGAAGTAATAGTAGATTTTTATTGTGTAAATGGCTGGTGGACGAAGGTGCAGGCCAAATACATCTTCAGGCCCATTACCAAAAAATGGAGTAACGAAAAACTGCTGGCTAAAATTGAAAAGAATATTGACTGGATGATATCTGCAACTACGTTTTTTAATAAAATTGGCATTGGCAGATTTTTAAACCGCTTTATTCCCATTTGCGATATTAAAGGCACTTTGCCGCAGGGTATGAGCAAGCAGGAACTGCGTGAATGGTGCGTGCTGGATACATTTGATATGTTTAGCCCCGAGTATGATCAGCCACAAAAAGTAAGCACTGTAAAAAAATGGTTTGAAGAAAATGGCATGGAACAGGTTTGGGGTGGCACTATTAAATTCGACAACAGCACAGCTTATGTAGTAAAAGGCATTAAAAAATGATATTCCCGCAGATGTCGCAAAATACGCAGATGTGTGTATTTTATCTGCGACATCAGCGAAATCTGCGGGAGTTTTTTCCTGGAAATCCAAGTTTAGCATGCAAAAGAAGATTGTTCATTTTATTTTTAACCTTAGCCGTGGTGGCGCCGAAACCATGATGGTGAGGGTGATAAAAGAACTGCCGGAATATGAACATGTGGTAGTAACACTTTTTCCAGGCAATAATTTTGGAGAAGAACTGCAGTGTAAAAAATGGATCTGCCTCAATATAAATTCATTGATCGCCTTACCACTTGCCTTTTTTAAATTCAGAAAACTGGTCAGGGCAGAAAAGCCCGATATTGTTCACACTCATTTATTCTGGCCAACATTCATTGCCAGGTTTGCAGTGCCAAAGAGAATTCCGCTAATAACAACCATTCACGCTTTTATTGCCACATCGGGCGAATACAAGCACTGGCATATTCGTTTTTTAGACAAGCTTAGTTATAAATTCCGGAAAAGCATCATTATTGTAGTAGCCAAAGGTGCTTTGGAGGAGTACTTTTCTTTCCTGAATCTTAAGCCATATAAGGCTTATGCATTGTACACTTTTGTAGATATTGACCGTTTTAATGTTGACAAGATAGCGGCTGATAAGAAAAACAGCGCTTTTAAACTGGTTGCTGTGGGCGCTTTACGTTTGCAAAAAAATTATCCATACATCATCAATGCCATGGCGTTGATAAAAGAAAAGAATATAGAACTGGATATCTACGGTATTGGTAATTTGCAGGAAGAGCTGCAGCAGCAGATCAATGCAACCGGTGCCAGGGTTTATCTGAAAGGCCAGGTGAAGAATATTGAGGAAGTGATACCTCAATACGATCTGTTTGTGATGTCATCAACTTACGAAGGATTTTCTTTGGGTATACTGGAAGCTATGGCTATGCGTATGCCTTTATTGCTGAGTGATATTGCATCTTTTAAAGAACAGTGTGAAAATAATGCCTGGTATTTTTCATTGTCAGATGCGCAGGATGCAGCATCACAGATCGTTGCGCTGAGTGAGGCTGATAAAAATGTTTTGCTTGAAAAAGCTGAAGCAGGCCGCCGGCGTGCAATTAGCAATTTTACATTGCCGCATCATATAGCCGGTTTACGGAAAATTTATGATGAGGCATTGACAGGCAGCAATTAACAGAACAGGTATTGTAACTTTACCGATAAATAAAATAACATGTGCGGCATTTCAGGTTTTATAGATTTTAATAAAAAGACCAATATTGATGTATTGGAAAAAATGAATCGCATTATGGCGCACCGTGGCCCCGATGGCGAGGGTTATGGCATGTATGAAACTGCTAATGCAAAAATTGGCCTTGGTCACCGCAGGTTAAGCATCATTGATCTAACTGCCGGCGGAAGTCAGCCCAAAACCTTTGGCAGCCTGCACATCACATTCAATGGAGAGATTTATAATTACGCCGAAATAAAAAAAGAACTGGAGCGAAAAGGCCATATTTTCGATAGCCATAGTGATACTGAAGTTATTTTACACGCCTATAAAGAATGGGGCAGTGCTGCTTTGCAGAAATTCATTGGCATGTTTGCTTTCGTTATTTATGATGAAACAGAACAAAAGTTATTTGCCTGCCGCGACAGGGCTGGCGTAAAACCTTTCTTCTATTATTATAAAGAAGGTTTGTTTTTATTCGGATCAGAATTAAAAGCATTGGTGCAGCATCCTTCTTTTGAAAAAAAAATTAACAACGATGCCGTTGCTGCATTTTTACAGTTTGGATACGTACCTACACCACATTGCATTTTCAACAATGCCTTTAAATTAAAGCCCGGAAATTTTTTACATTTCGATATAAAAAAGCAGGAGTTTAAAGAAGAACAATACTGGAACGTGTACGATGCGTACAACAAACCAATTTTAGATATCAGCCTGCCGGAAGCAATTGAAGAAACAGAAAAATTACTAACCAGCGCCTTTCAATACCGCATGGTTAGTGATGTGCCGGTTGGCGTATTTTTAAGTGGCGGCTACGATAGCAGCTGTGTTACAGCCATTCTTCAAAAGAATAATACAGAGAAGATAAAGACTTTTACCATTGGCGTGCCCGATGCAGGTATGAATGAAGCTCCCTTTGCAAAAGAAATTGCAGCACATCTCGGCACCGATCATACCGAATATTATTGTACAGAAAAAGAAGCGCTGGACATTGTTCCGCAGCTTCCTTTCTTTTACGACGAGCCTTTTGCCGACAGTAGTGCCATACCAACCACACTGGTAAGCCGAATTGCAAGGGAAAAAGTAACGGTAGCGCTTTCTGCCGATGCAGGCGACGAAATTTTTGCCGGTTATAACCGCTATGATTTTATGGCGAAGTACGGTGGATCTATACAAAAAATACCCGGCGTTTTGCGCAAGAGTGCCGCAACGGTGATGGACCTGATACCAGCTGATAAAGTTCCTTACTTCAATAAAAAATATCTTTTTCACAGCCGCTACGAAAAAGTAAAATCACTTTTAAAGGAACCATCTGCCCGCAATGTTCTAATGAGCATGACGCAGCAGATGAATTCAAAAGATCTGACAGAACTTTTTAAAGACAGTATCAAGCAGATGCCTTCTTATTTCGACAGCAAAGACCTTAAACCAGATAATTTTTCTGTTTTATCGTACATGATGGCGGTAGATTACCAGACCTACCTGCTGGATGATATTCTGCAGAAAGTTGACAGGGCTGGTATGAGCGTGAGCCTGGAAGGTCGTGAACCATTTTTAGATCAACGCATCATTGAATGGGCAGCGCAATTGCCATTGGAATACAAATACAACAAGGGCAATAAGAAATTTATCCTCAAGCAGGTCGTACACAAATATATCCCTGCCAAAATGATGGACAGGCCAAAAATGGGCTTTGGTATTCCCATAGCAGCCTGGTTGCAAAATGAACTGAAACCCTTTGTAGATAGGTATTTTGATGAACAATTCATTGAAAAACAGAATATTTTCAACAACAACATAATACAAAGGATCAAAAATTCGTTTTATAACGGTAAGATTGAAAGGGCAGAGAAAGTGTGGTATATTCTGATGTTCCAGATGTGGTACGACAGATGGATGAACAATAATTAAGACTTATACACGTTTACAAATACCAATAATCCCCTCCCTTCCAAAACTGCTGCCGATAGCTATCGGTAAAATAAGGCTTATATTTACCTTACAAACCCCCTAATGACGGAATACGAAATAAAAGCGAAGAACAAATTCTCGTTTGGCCTTGCCGAATTGATCCAATACCGGGAACTGTTTTATTTTTTTACCTGGCGTGATGTTAAGGTGAAATATAAACAGGCAGCCTTAGGCATCCTCTGGGCCATCCTTCAGCCATTGATCATGATGCTGATGTTCACCCTCATCTTCAGCAAAGCACTTAAAGTAAGCAGCGATGGAATTCCTTATCCCGTTTTTGCCATCAGTGGTTTATTGATCTGGAACATCTTCAGCAACGGCCTTATGAACAGCGCCAATAGTATGGTGAACAATGCCAACATCATCAAAAAAATCTACTTTCCCAGGCTGATCATACCAATGAGTGCGATACTTACCGCACTGGTTGATTTTTTATTTGCATTGACGATCTATGTTGCTATACTCATCTATTATCATCAAGGCGTTGATTTTTTAAAGTTGCTTGTTTACCTGCCATTAAGCCTGCTGATAACTGTAGTAACCACATTTGGCCTGGGTACTTTTTTAGCTGCGCTGAATGTGAAGTACAGAGATTTTCAGTACCTGCTTCCTTTTATGATACAGTTCTTATTATTTGCTAACCCGGTTCTGTATTCTGCCAAAGCATTTACAAACCCGGTTATCAATACCATCATGAAGGCTAACCCCATAGCTTCTGCTATTCAGCTTTGTCGCAGTGTGTTTACCGGGCAGGAAGTTGACTGGCAGGGCGTGGCAATAGGAAGCAGTGTTGCCATCGTGTTGTTTTTTATCGGCATCTATACATTCAGAAAAACAGAATCATACTTCGCCGACCTGGCATAAACTATGAAACCAATATTAGAAGTACAGCATATAACCAAGGAATTCAAGATTGGTGCAAAGCAGGAGCGATACCTGTCGCTGAGAGATGCGTTGTCAAATCCTTTTAAGAAAAAGGAAGAAGGGGCTAATACTTTTCGTGCACTGGATGATGTGAATTTTGAAGTGATGCCCGGCGAAAGCATCGGTATCATTGGAAGGAACGGTGCCGGCAAAAGTACCCTGCTTAAAATTTTAAGTAAGATCACACCTCCCTCATCGGGCAAAATAATCTGCCGTGGCCGTGTTGCTAGTCTACTGGAAGTAGGAACTGGCTTTCATCCTGAACTGAGCGGACGTGAAAATATTTTCATGAACGGAAGTATTTTGGGCATGCGCAAATTCGAGATTGATAAGCATTTTGATTCTATTGTTGATTTCAGCGGAGTTGAAAAATTCCTGGATACGCCCTTAAAGCGCTATAGCAGCGGGATGCAGTTGCGTTTGGCTTTTGCAGTAGCTGCTTTCCTGGAACCCGAGATCCTGATCATTGATGAAGTACTGGCCGTGGGCGATGCAGAGTTTCAAAAGAAATGCCTGGGCAAGATGGATGAAGTGAGCAAGAGCGGAAGAACGGTTTTGTTTGTTAGTCATGATCTGAGTGCTGTTTCCACACTTACAAAAAAATCAATTTTTCTTGATAAAGGAAAAGTAAAACAGTTTGATGCTACGCCGGCAGTTATACAGGCATATTCATCAAACTTTACACAAACCAATGTGCACCACCAGGATGCTATTGAAGGTAAGCCATGCATTACAAAGGTAGAAGTAGTTACTTCTGAAGGTGGCGTATTGCAGGGCAATGAAAAACCTTTAACGGTTAATTTTGAAGCACAGCTGCCATACGACCTGAACGGTTTTGCATTGTCGCTCCAGATATTCAATCACCTGAACCAGCCGATCATTTACAACTGGTTTTTTGATGAAGCTGACAAGGAGCCCAGGAAAAAAGGAACACATAATTTTACCATCAATTTTGATAAACTAAGACTTTACCAGGGAAACTATTTTGTGAGGGTGCACCTGGCTGAAACAGTTACCAAAACCAAGTTTCAGCAGTTTGATTGCTGCCCTTTTGAAGTAGCTATGTTAGATAAAAAAGCTCCTGAATGGGGTTGGCAGAACAATGTTTGCCAATATATGGAAGATGGAAACTGGACCAGTTAATTTAAATGCTATGACACCAAAAACCTACCAGGATAATTTTTTCGGATTTCACTCAGATGATTCTTTCAATTCTGCCAAAGAGGTTATTCCTGTTATTTTACAATTTATTAAACCTGCATCGGTAATTGATATTGGATGCGGTGCCGGTAACTGGTTATACAACTGGAAGGAATTGGGCGTAACCGATTTTTTAGGTGTGGATGGAAGTTATGTGAGGGCCGAAGACCTGATAATTGACAAAAATAATTTTGTTTCCGCAGATCTGGATAACGGCTTTAGCACCAACAGAAAATTTGAACTGGTAACATCACTTGAAGTTGCCGAACATATAAGACCAGAGAATGCAGATAAGTTCATTGCTTCTCTTTGCAACCTGGGCGATGTGATCGTTTTTTCAGCGGCTATTCCCGGGCAAGACGGAACCCTGCATTATAACGAGCAATACCCTGATTACTGGATAGAGAAATTTGCAAAGCATAATTTCAGACCGTACGATTGTTTAAGAGAATTGATCTGGAACAACGACAAGGTTTCGCCCTGGTACCGGCAGAATGTGTTGTTCTTAGTAAAAGATACGGTGAAAGACAGCTATTCTTCAATAACCAGTAACACAAAAAAAATACTACCGCTGGTTCATCCTGAAATTTACAGATCAAGAGTTAGAGATGCTGCATACAATAAGAGAATATTAAAGAGTCCTTATACTGCTATGCGATACTTCGCCGGCAAATTATTAAAAAGAAAAAAATAAAAAATGAGGATCGAAAACGGTTCCAGGTTTGAGGACTATAAAAAAATCACCAAGTCGGATTTTAACTACCTGGTATATACTCCTTTAATACGAGACCTTGAATCATCGATAAAAGAATATGCACACGGCAGGGTAATTGATATCGGTTGTGGCAACAAACCTTACGAAACCATATTCCAGGGAATTACTTCAGAGTATGTTGGTTGCGATATCATGCAGTCGAGCCTGCAAAAAGTAGATGTGTTGTGCCCGGCAAATAATATCCCGCTGCCCGATAATTCTTTTGATACCGCTTTCAGTACACAAACCATTGAGCATGTAGAAGATCACCAGGGTTTGGTTAATGAAGCTTTCAGGCTGTTAAAGCCAGGCTGTAATTTTATTGTATCAGGCCCTATGTACTGGCACCTGCACGAAGAGCCTTATGATTTTTTCCGGTTTACCAAATACGGTTTTCAATATGTTCTGGAGAAAGCAGGTTTTGAAATGGTAGAGATCAAAGCAAATGGAGGTACCTGGTCTGTTACAGGACAAACCATCATTCATTCATTCAGGTACAGCAAAAGCAAAAATTTCTTTATCCGGTTTTCACGTGCTATCTTTTTTAAACTAAGAATATATTGGCTCGTAAATGCATTTTTTTCCTGGCTTGATAGAAAAGATAACAACCCGGTAAATACCATGAACTATGTTGTAATTGGCAGAAAGCCGTTAAACGTTTAATGAACCATGAATCCAAGAGTATCCATCATCATTCCCTGTTATAATCACGGCCAATACATTCGTGAAGCACTTGATAGTGTGGAAAAAATTGCTGATAAAAGTTTGTACGAAGTAATTATCGTGAATGACGGCTCGAAGGATGCATACACTATTGAGATGATGGATAAGCTTGCTGCCGAAGGGTATCATGTAATTAACCAGGTAAACCAGGGGCTTGGCCGCACACGTAATAATGGTATCAGGGTAGCCAAAGGCGATTATATTTTACCATTGGACAGTGATAACAGGATCAGGCCTGAATATATCTATGAGAGCATTAAAATTTTAGATGCTCATCCTGAAATTGCCATGGTGTATGGCGATGCACAATTTTTTGGTGATAAAGACAAGCGTCATGTGGTAGGCGAATTCAACCTGCAGAACATGATGATAGAAAACCAGGTTGATGCCTGTGCGGTTTACCGTAAATCAGCCTGGGATGCTGTTGGTGGGTACGATGAAAAAATGCCCATTATGGGATATGAGGATTGGGATATGTGGCTTAATATGATCTTTAATAATTATAAATTTCATTATGTGCCCGAGATATTGTTTGATTATCGTGTGCTGGGAAATTCCATGTTGCGCTCAATCAGCGTAACCAACAAAAAGAAATTGTTCAGGTACATGGATGAAAAATACAAAAGCTACCTGAACATGGATATTATGAACCGCGAGCTGAGGAAGTTGTGTGAGCGAAACAAGAAAGTAGCCCTGAAGCTGGTGTTTGCAGTTTACTTTCCCGGCTTACTGAAGTTTTTAGTTAAGAGAAACATCATTAAAGACCCGGATATTTTCTAACACAAAACAATGAAAGTTACTATCTGCGCTTTTGATGCTCCCAATAATTTAGATGGTCCCACCACCTGGATCAAGCGTCTGTTGCCTTATTTTAAAACGAAGGGTATAGAATCAAGGATCATCTTTCTTGCTGCAAATGATAAAGATCTTCCAGCCTATAAATATTTTGTTGATGAAGGATTTGCATGTAAACTCATCTACTGGGAATTGTTCAACGATGAAAAAGTAAAGGCAATACTGGAAGATGTAAAGCAATTTCCGCCGGATATTTTCATCACCAACTATTTCGCCATTCCTTTGGAGGCCGGTAAATGGATAAAGAAAGCAGGTATTCCAACCGTAATGGTTTTGCATAACGACAACAAATATCATTACGACCTGGTAAAGAAATATGCAACTAATAATGATGAAAGCGATGTGTCTTCTGTGGTATGTGTTTCAAACTTAATTCAGCAGATAAGCCAGCAAACAGCGCCACAACATAAATCAATAAAATACATTCCAATTGGTGCGCCGGTAACATCCGCAATTGCCGAGCTTTCAACAGATGGAATATTGAATGTTGTTTATGCCGGACGTATTGATGAAAAGCAAAAAAGAATTTCGGATGTAGCCCATGCTTTTTGCCTGGCAGCGAAAGAGATTACGGGTACAAACTATACTATTTATGGTGATGGCCCTGCTGTGCCTGCTGTGCAGGAAATTTTAAATACCACCGGAAAAGGCCTGCCGGTTCAATTCAAAGGGAAATTAAAATCAACCGAAGTGCAGGCCCACTTATTGCGAAACCAGGTTTTTGTTTTGCTTTCGGAATTTGAAGGCTTGCCAATCACATTGATGGAAGCGATGGGTTGCGGATTGGTTTCTATTTGCACAAACATGCGCAGCGGTATATCCGACGTTGTTACCAATAATGTAGAAGGTTTTTTAATTGATGACCGCAGGCATGAGTTTGTTGAAGCAATAAAAAAATTAAGAGATAACGCTGCTTTATGGAAACAAATGTCGCAGGCGGCAAGGCAGAAAATAATATCATCCTATTCAATTGAAGCCTGCAGTGATCAATGGATAGCGCTGTTGAAACAGCTTGTGGCTGATGCAGGCAAGAAGTCAGAATTGATCATCCCTCCATTGAAAGAATTAAAAAAGATACGACTGGATGAGGAGTTTAAAAGACAAAATAATCCACGACCGGCAGAAATACTGGTCCCGCTGTATAAAATAAAATACAGGCTGGGCCGTTTAAAGCGTAACTTATCCAAATCCAAATAAACAAACCATGCGATCATTGGCGCCCATAGTTTTTTTTGCATACAACCGGCCGGAGCATACACGCCTTGTGCTGGAATCTTTACGCAACAACCGCCTCGCCGATCAGTCTAAACTCTTTATCTATATTGACGGGCCAAAACCAGGTGCAAGCGAAGAAACCCTGGCAGCCATTGCCGAAGTAAAAAAAGTAGTTCGTGAAAAACAATGGTGCAAAGAGGTAAACATTATTGAAGCAACTGAGAATAAAGGATTGATAAAATCCAATGCCGAAGGCGTAACCAGGATGGTAAATGAATTCGGCAGGGTAATAGCAATGGAGGACGATGGCCTGCTTTCTCCCGGATTTTTAACCTACATGAATGATGCGCTTGATTTTTATGAGAACAATCCTAAAGTAATGCATATTGCGGCATATAAACGACCGGAATTTGCTCCTGTAGAAATAAAAGAATCAACTTTTTTCTTTTACCATACAACCACCTGGGGCTGGGCCACCTGGAAACGTGCCTGGGATCATTTTAAATTAGATCCGTTGGCCGTGCATGAAGCCGTGAAGAAAAAAGGGAATATCAAAAGGCTGAATATGGATGGTACTTTTGAATTTTTCTGGGGACTGAAAGCCGTTGCCAAAGGAAAACTCAGGAGTTGGAATGCCATCTGGCATTCAACAGTTTTCTTAAATGACGGCATGTGTTTGTATCCGCAAAAATCACTGGTATCAAATATTGGGCACGACGGAAGCGGCACCAATTGTGAACCCGATGAGCGGTTTGCCATTGAAGCTGATGCGCTGGCCGATTCAATACCGGTTACCGAAATTCCTTTGAAAGAACATGAGGGCATCAGGAAGCATTATATAGCCATGCATTCTTTTAGCTATAAATTTGTGTTTGCCTTAAAACACTATCTCCGCTACCTTATAAGATATTAGTAGCAACAAAGCCAACTGTGTGAGTACTGTAAAAAAAGTTTTATTTATTTCTTATGATGGCATGACCGACCCACTCGGCCAAAGCCAGGTAATTCCATATTTACAGGGCTTAAGCAAAGCAGGCTACAAAATATTTTTGATGAGTTGCGAAAAAGAGCAGGTCTTTCATCAAAACAAAAACTACATTCAGCAATTGCTTGATAAAAGTAATATCAGTTGGATACCGCTGAATTACACCAAAAATCCCCCGGTACTTTCAACCTTACTGGATGTGATAAAAATGCGGAAAGCCGCAAAAAAATTACACAAAGCCGAAGGCATTGATATGGTGCACACCCGTGCCGGCGTACCGGCATTGGTTGGTTTGTGGATGAAGAAAACAATGGGTGTTAAATTCATGAACGATATCCGTGAGTTTTATGCCGACAGCCGGGTAGAAGGTGGCATGTGGAACAAGGGAAACATTCTGTACAGAACCATTTATAAGTTTTTTGCAAAACAGGAATCGGAGCAGGTAAAACAAAGCGATGGTATTGTTTGTCTTACTTACGCAGCTGAAAAGATCATCAAAACCTGGCCCGAATATAAAGCGGCTGTTCCGCTGGAGGTAATTCCCTGCAGTGCCGACCTGGATCTTTTTGACTATTCAAAAATTGATGAAAAAGAAAAAACGGCATTGAAAACAGAACTTGATATCAACCCCGATGATTTTGTGATCAGTTATCTTGGCTCAATTGGTGGTTGGTATTTAACAACAGAGATGCTACAGTTTTGTAAGCTGTTGAGCACACGGATTCCTGCTGCAAAATTTTTGTTCATATCGCCACACAGGCATGAAGAGATCAAAGCAGTTGCTGCACAATATGAAATACCTGCCGATAAAGTGCTGGTGAAAAAAGCATCCCGTGTGCAGGTGCCGGCACTACTTTCTTTAAGCAGTTATTCTATCTTTTTTATAAAGCCCTGCTATTCCAAGCAATCATCTTCGCCAACTAAGCACGGCGAAATAATGGCCATGGGCATTCCTGTAATAACCAATGGGGGCGTGGGCGATGTGGAAGAGATTGTAAAAACTACCAATTCAGGTATTGTGATCAATGAGTTTACAAATACGGTATTTGAACAGGCTATCAACGAAATTGAGAACAAATCAGTTTATGATGCAGCTGCAATAAGACAAGGCGCTTTCAAATGGTATTCTTTGGAAAATGCAATTGAAAAATACACCCGGATTTATAAAACTATCTTAGGCTAATGGATTATTTTGCAAATAAATTAAAGCTACATGCAGCATAAATTTTTAATAGTAGGAGCAGGATTTTCAGGAGCGGTGCTGGCCCATGAGCTGGCAAAGCAACTGGATTGTGTGATAGATGTGTGGGACGAACGTGACCATGTAGCCGGCAACTGCCATACAAAAAGAGATGCAGGAACCAATGTGATGGTACATGAATATGGTCCGCATATTTTTAATACTGATAAAAAAGAGATCTGGGATTTTGTGAATAGCATTGTTGAGTTCAAGCCTTTCATCAACCGCGTAAAAGCAAATTACAAAGGCAATATTTATTCGCTGCCGGTTAACCTGCACACCATTAACCAGTTCTTCAATAAAACCTTCGGGCCCGAAGAAGCTAAGGCATTTATTGCAGATCTGGGCGATAAAACCATTACAGATCCACAGTCTTTTGAAGAACAGGCGCTTAAATTTTTAGGTAAAGATCTTTACCATGCATTTTTTTATGGCTACACCAAAAAGCAATGGGGTTGCGAACCATCTGAATTACCTGCATCTATTTTAAAAAGACTGCCGGTAAGGTTCAACTACAATGATAATTATTACAACAATCCTTACCAGGGTATACCGGTAAATGGATATACCGAACTGGTGGAGAAATTGCTCGATAGTCCGAAGATCAACATCACGCTAAACAAAAAATTTACCTACAGCAGCGAATTACTTTCTACCTATACCCATATTTTTTACACCGGCCCTATTGATGCCTTTTTCAGCTATAAATTTGGCCGCCTGGGCTACCGCACCGTTACTTTTGAAAAGCATACTACCGCCGGAGACTACCAGGGCAATGCCGTGATCAATTACTGCGACGAAACCGTTCCCTACACCCGTGTACACGAGCACAAGCACTTTGCGCCCTGGGAAGAGCACGAAAAAACCGTTTATTTTAAAGAATTCAGTAAAGAAACCACTGCCGACGATATACCTTATTATCCCAAAAGGCTTGAAAAAGACAAAAAAATGCTGGATGACTACAGAAAAGAAGCAGAACTGTCTTCCGGCCTGTCTTTCCTGGGGCGCCTGGCCACCTACCGCTATATGGATATGCACCATGTAATAGGCGAAGCGCTTGCTTTTTCCCAATCATTCCTACAGGCCATTAGTGCCGGAAACCGGGCTCCGGTGTTCCCCAACAACGAGGTTTAAAGAAAAATCATAAGTTTTATACAATAACCAGTCTTTCACTGCGTTATACCTATGTCCAATTTATTCTATTCAAAAACCCAAACCAATTCCCATGGAAAAGGTAGTTGCTGTGGTTGTTACATACAACCGATTAGCCCTTCTGTCTGACTGCATTAATGCATTACGCAATCAATCACGCCCTTTAGATGGTATTTTAGTAATCAATAACGGAAGTACCGATGGTACAGAAGAGTGGTTAAAGAGCCAGAAAGACATATCTTATTTTACACAAAAAAATATAGGCGGAGCCGGTGGTTTTAGTACTGCTATAAAAATGGGATACCAGCAGGGGTACGAGTGGATATGGTGCATGGATGATGATGGCATGCCTAAAGAAGATGCGCTTGAAAATTTACTGGCAGCACAGCCCGAAAAGCTGACCCTGATGAACTGTGCCGTAATTGATAACAAAGACAGAAAATCATTTGTATGGAATACCGGCGGATACAAAACGCTGGATGAAGTTCCCGGAAACATAATCGATGGTATTGGCCATCCGTTTAACGGAACATTCATTAACAGGCGCATTATTGAAAGAGCTGGTGTGCCTAAAGCCAGTTTCTTTTTGTGGGGCGATGAAACCGAGTACTACTACAGAATAGTAAAACGCAATAAAATACCGGTTTGTACGGTAGCCAATAGCATTCACTATCATCCGGCCACCGCATTTTCAGTAAAAAAAGACTGGGATTATGCCAACGGCTGGAAGATGTACTATTACATCCGTAACCGCTTTCATATTCACAAAACAAAATTCAACAATAAGGCTTTGGCTGTGTTGCACTACAGCTGCTTTTTAGTTGCCTTTGCAGGCATAACCATCCTGTTTCAAAAAACAGATAAACTGAAGAAATTAAGCTTTATTATGTGGCCGGCTGCTGATGCTATCAGCAATAATTTTGAAGCATTGCCACCTGTGATCTTAACAAGATTGAAAGCTGAAAATAAGTCTTCATTGACCGGTTCAATTAATAATTACCTGAAAAATTCCCTGGCAAATATATTGGCTCCTTTTTCATCGGCACGGGCTGGCAGAAGAGCTGCAAACGCATAATGGTTACACTTTATAACCCCCTTTGAAATCACATAGTCTTGCCAACAGCAAGACTATTTTTTTTCTTTATCCTGTCCTGTATAATAAACATGGCAGCTACATAAAAAGGCATGCAGGGAATTTTATAGCGTACCAGGGTTCCAAAATTTGCTGTGGTTGCGCCTACGAACAGGGCAAACAGCAAAGCAAACAAAAGACAGTACAAAACGGTAGGGTCCTTTGCAATTGACCTAATAAAGTTTACCGGCCCCGCTTTATACAAAACAGATAGCGTGAAGAACATAATGAACATACTTTCTATAGAGGAGAAAAGCGTGGATATTTTTTTTGACTCCCAGAGGAACGGTCTGAACAAAGTAGCAATAACCGCTGCCGGCGCTATTTTTATCAGGCTTTGAACCGAACCATCGTATTCTACACCCAGCGAAAAACTGGAACCGACATCTTCCTGTTCGGCATAGGCTTTTTGATAAATAGAGATGTTTTTAGTCACATCATTACCTCCATAGGCACCCAGGGTTCCGGCTAACTGAGACATAACAGTGGTAAACATGGTTATGGCAACAACGATCAAACCTGCAACAAAAACAATACGCATGATCCTGCTTTTAATAAGATCTACATTTTTTAAAACCAGGAAAAGGAAAAAGAATGGAACGTATGAAATAAGGATATATACTTTAATTACATATAGAAGATAGCCTGAAATAAAAATGATAACAAAGTTTTTAAGCAGGTCTTTCTTTTTATAAAACGATTCATATAAAGCATAGGTTAACCAACCCAGGGCGCCGGTACAAATGGGGTCTTTCAAAATACCCGAACTCCAGAAAACAAAAGTGGGTAAATACAGGATGGCGATGGCCAGTTGCTTGTGTAAATGCGGGTATTGCTCGTAAAAGAACCTGTACAGGCGCCATACACCCGAAAACGAGAGCATAGAAAAAAAGAGGTTTAATATCAGGTATTTCTGAAAGGACAAAAAAGAAAGTATAGCGGTGATCCTTACGATCATATAATTGTTTTCGCCTTTCAGGTAACCCATATTGTTTGGGTTTTTCAATAAGGTCTGGTCATAATCAATACTGGGCAGGTAAAGCCATTTTATCTGCGATGCATCCTTTAGTATCATATGGCACATGTGTGACCCCTCTGTAAAGAACAAGAGGAAAGAATCTCCCACAGAGATCATGGTATTAAAAAAGGTGAATGCCATTACAGCTACGATCTTTATCCAGAAACCCTGCTTGTGGTAATGTTTCAGTACAGGGTCAGTATAGTTTTTCCGGCGGGCACTAAAAATGAAATAGAACAATGCAACATAAAAGGGGAATAATATAAAGTCTAAATAATTCATTAACTTCTTAGGTTCTTAAGAAAATTTTTTTGTTAAAAGTTGCCTGTTGCTATCAGCTTTCAAATGTATCATAAAAAATCTGACTGCCTTTTAATAATATGAAGTTAATTTTGATTGCAAAAATTAAACCACAACAATCAAACAGTTCAATTGACGCAGAAAAACAGCAATAAAAAATTGATACGTATTACAACCGTACCCATGGCTTTGCGGTATCTGCTGCCGGGGCAGATGCATTTTATGGCAAACAATGGCTTTGATGTGCTGATGATTAGTGCCGATGGAAAAGAACTGGCTGAAGTAATTGAAAAGGAGCAGTGCAGGCATATGATTGTACCCATGACCCGGAAGATAACACCGCTGCAGGATCTGAAATGTCTTTTTCAACTGATACGGATATTCAGGAAAGAAAAGCCAGACATAGTACATTCTCATACGCCCAAGGCAGGTTTGTTGGGTATGCTGGCCGCAAAATTCTGTGGTGTAAAAGTAAGAATTCACACAGTAGCAGGTTTGCCATTAATGGTTGAAAAAGGATTTAAGTACCAGCTTTTGAAATTTATTGAAAAACTAACTTATGCAGCTGCCGGGCATGTTTGGCCAAACAGTAATTCCTTAATGCAGTTCATTGTTAAAAACAAACTCTGCAAACCAGGTAAATTGAAAATAATTGCAAAGGGCTCAACCAATGGTATACAACTAAACCGGTTTAAAAGAGAAGGCCTGGATCCGAAAATAATTGATGAGATTAAACAGCAGATAAATTACTTACCGCAGAACAGGTACCTGCTCTGTATTGGCCGGCTGGTTGTTGACAAGGGAATTACCGAATTGGTACATGTGTTTACCCAGCTTCAAAAAACCAATGACGGGCTGGTACTGGTATTAGTTGGTGAATATGAAAACACATTGGATCCGCTGCCAGCCGATACGCTGTATGAAATTGAAATAAATCCATCTATCATTCATATTAACTGGACCTCGCAGGTTGAATATTATATGAGTCTCGCAAACTTTTTTGTTTTCCCTTCGCACAGGGAAGGCTTTCCGAATGTGCTTTTACAGGCAGGAGCGATGGGCTTGCCGGTTGTTTGCAGCCATATCACCGGAAACATTGATATTGTAACCAACAACGAAACCGGTCTCATCTTCGACAAGGGAAATGAACAGCAAATGCTGAAGCTTTTGCAATACGCGTTGCTGCATCCGCAACACATGCAAACGATGGCCAAAAAATTACAGCTGGAGATCCAGGAAAATTATCCGCAGGAAAATATCTGGCAAAAAATGCTGGAGGCATATAAAAGCTTGGTAAATTAGACAATTAATAAAACAGCAATGATACTAATAGGATATAGCGGCCATGCATTTGTGCTATGTGGAATTCTGGCAGCTTCCGGTAAAAAAGTTACCGGATATTGTGATGTTGCTGAAAAAGATTACAACCCATTTAACCTGCCTTATTTTGGCTCCGAAAATTCAGACACAGGCCTGGAGGCTTTACGGCAGCATGGTTGTTTTGTTGCTGTTGGCGATAATGGCCTTCGCAAAAAGATATACGAGCATCTTGTTCAAAAACAATTAATGCCAGATAATGCTATTCATCCTTCAGCAGTGATTGATGGTACGGTAACGATAGCAAAGCATGCGGTGATGATCGCAGCTAATGTCAGCATTAATCCACTGGCGTCCATTGCAACGGGGGCTATTTGCAATACCGCTTGTGTTATAGAACATGAATGCGTTGTTGGGGAATTTGCCCATATAGGCCCTGGCGCTGTTTTATGTGGCAATGTAAAAATAGGTGCCGGTACTTTTGTGGGTGCCAATGCCGTTATTAAACAGGGTATAACGGTTGGCAAAAACGCAATGATCGGTGCCGGCGCTGTAGTAGTGAAAGATGTGCCGGATAATGTTACCGTAGTGGGGGTGCCGGCGAAATAATAAAGGTAATTTATCGTTAATAACATATAATCAGCAAAGCAGCTTTCCTTACCTTTGCAACGCAAAATAATCAGCAATTATGAAAGTATTAGTTACAGGTGGCGCAGGCTACATCGGCTCGGTTTTGGTTCGCCAGTTATTGAATAAGGGCTACCAGGTAAGGGCTTTAGACTCTTTGAAATTTGGCGGCGATGCATTGTATGATGTAATGCTGAACCCGAATTTTGAATTTATGAAAGGTGATGTGCGTAATGCGGATGATATTGATAAAGCATTGGTTGGTGTTGATGCCATTGCCCATTTAGCAGCCATTGTAGGTGACCCTGCCTGCAAAAAATTCAGTTTTGAGGCCAACGAAACCAACTGGGATGGATCTGTTTTGTTATTTAACAAGGCAGAAGCAGCAGGCATAAAACGTTTTGTTTTTTCCAGTACCTGCAGCAACTACGGTAAAATGAGCGATCCCAATTCTTTTGTGGTGGAAACATCTGAACTGAATCCCGTTTCTTTATACGCCGAGTTAAAAGTAAAGTTTGAAAAATATTTGCTGGAAGATAAAAAAGACAGCCCGATGTGCAGCACAGCGTTGCGTTTTAGCACGGTGTATGGTTTTTCTCCCAGAATAAGGTTTGACTTAACTGTAAATGAATTTACCCGCAATGCTGCCGTACATGGCGAGCAGGAGATATGGGGCCAGCAGTTCTGGCGGCCTTATTGCCATGTGGATGATTTGGCCAGAGCCGTTGTGTTGGTTTTAGAAAGCCCGGTTGAAAAAGTAAAAGCAAATGTTTTTAATGTTGGAAGTACTGAAGAGAATTATACCAAGGGAATGATTATCAAAGAAGTTTGCAAAGTAGTACCTGATGTAAATGTTATTTATGTTGACAGCAGCGAAGACCCGAGAGATTACCGGGTAAACTTTGATAAGATCAAAAAAGAACTGGGCTTTACCATCACCAAAACAGTTCCTGATGGGGTAAAAGAAATCTACACACTTTTAAAAACAGGTATTGTTACCGACTCATTCGTAGAGAAGTTCAGGAATATATAAACTGTTTCGATACAGGTGTTTTAAATAATTTTTATGAGGAGCGGTTTTAATACTGCTCCTTTTTATTTAGGTAGAAAGATGCTCCTTATTTTATCTACTTTTGAAAAATAATTACGCAACAGCTTTGAAAAAGATATTGATCATAGATGACGAAGAAAAACTCCGCAGCCTGCTAACCCGAATTATTAAGCTGGAGGGTTTTATTGTGACAGAAGCCGGTACATTAAAAGCCGGAACCAGATTATTAGAGAAAGAATCTTTTGATATAATTCTTTGCGATGTAAAACTTCCCGATGGCAATGGCGTTGATTTTGTAAAAGAGATTAAGCCAAAGTATCCGTCCATTGAAATCATTTTGCTTACTGCTTACGGAAATATAGCAGATGGGGTGCAGGCCATGAAGAACGGGGCTTTTGATTATATTACCAAGGGTGACGACAACGATAAAATTATTCCGCTGCTTAACCGTGCCATTGAAAAAGTACAACTGCAAAACCGTATTCAGCAACTGGAGCAACAGGTGGGTAAGCAATATGGTTTTGAAAGCATCCTGGGCGAATCAGCAGCCATAAAAGAAGCGGTTGCCATGGCTAAAAAAGTAGCACTTACCGATACCAATGTTTTACTGCTGGGCGAAACTGGCACTGGCAAAGAAGTGTTTGCACAGGCCATACACCAGGGAAGCAACAGAAAGACTAAAAGTTTTGTAGCACTCAACTGCAGCACATTCAGCAAGGATATTTTAGAAAGTGAATTGTTTGGCCACAGGCAAGGTGCCTTTACCGGTGCAGTTAAAGATCAGAAAGGATTGATTGAAGAAGCCAATGGTGGCACTTTATTTTTAGATGAAATTGGCGAAATGCCTTTGGAGCTGCAGGCAAAATTGCTCCGCATCCTGGAAACCGGTGAGTTTACCAGGTTGGGAGATACAAAACCTGCCCGGTCTGATTTCAGGTTGATTGCCGCCACCAATAAAGATCTTCAAAAAGAAAGCGATGAGCATCGTTTCAGGCCGGACCTGTTTTACCGCCTGAACGTTTTTCAGATACGGCTACCTGCACTGAGAGATAGAGTAAAAGATATTGAAACCCTTGCCAAACATTTTGTGCAGCAATACGCTGCCAAAATAAACAAACCTGCTTTGACCACCGATGCCGGCTTTGTACAAAAGCTTGAGCAATACAAATGGCCGGGGAATATCAGGGAGCTTAAAAATATTATTGAAAGAGCGGTAATACTTTCCGATGGTGAAATACTTACGTCTTCGCTATTACCTTTTGATATGCTGCAAAGCAGCAACATATCCTCCGGCGAAACCATGTCGGCATTTTCTATGGCCAGTATGGAAAAATTACAGATTTTAAAAGTGTTGAACTACACCAAAGGCAATAAAGCCGAAACTGCCCGGCTGCTGGAAATTGGCCTAACCACGCTTTACCGGAAATTGGAAGAGTACAACATCAACTAACCCTTTCAAAATGATTCATCCACCCTTCCAAAACGGAAGGGTTTTTTACTTCCCATAATCTTCATCTTTCCCCTAACTCATTCATTTTAAGCTAATTAATTCTCTTTTTTCTTTTCGGGATTAAATTTTGGTATATGGCATTTAACTAAGAATGATAAATCTTAATAAACATCCAAAAATGGAAACATCAACGAAAATAATGCTCTTAACGGCCATGTACGGTCTGCCTTTATGTTTTGCAATTGTTTACCGTATACATGAAAACCTGAAACTGAAACGCAAAAAAATCAACTCCAACTTTTAAAAATAAAATGATGCTTACAGCAATTCTTTACCTCGCAGGAATAATCGGTTTTATACTCTTCTTCAAATTTATTGACTGGTTTGAGAAAATATAAATCCTTTAGCAAAGTTTAAAAAACGCAATTCAACATGATACTATTATTTGTAATCTCAATCCTGGTCTTCATTTACCTATGCTATGTATTGATAAAACCAGAAAAATTTTAAACCTTTTATATGAATACAGAAATTTTAGGCGTATTGCTGATGTACCTGCTCACAGTAGCGCTGGCTATCCCATTGGGCCGTTACGTAGGCAAAGTATTTGAAGGCGATAAGACCTGGCTTGACCGCCTGTTTAATCCCATTGACAGGGTTTTCTTTAAACTCAGTGGTATTGATGCCAGAAAAGAAATGAACTGGAAGCAGCATTTGGTTGCTTTGCTTACTATCAATCTTGTTTGGTTTTTATTGAGCATGTTTGTATTAATGAACATGAGCTGGCTGCCGCTTAATCCGGATTCCAATCCATCCATGAGTGCTGACCTGGCTTTTAACACATCAGTGAGTTTTGTTTCAAACACAAACCTGCAGCACTATTCAGGAGAAACCGGTTTATCGTACCTGGGGCAAATGATCTTGATGCTGTGGCAATTTATCAGTGCTGCAACGGGTATCGCTATTTGTGCTGTTGTGTTCAGAGCCATGAAGGAAAAGACAACAGAAAAGCTGGGAAATTTTTACAATTTTTTGGTAAGATCTGCTACCAGGATCCTGTTTCCACTTTCGATTGTGGTTGCACTGATACTGGTGTTCAATGGCACGCCCATGAACTACGAGGGTAAGGCTCAATATGTTTCTATGCAGGGCGATACAGTAAATGTTAGCCGTGGACCTGCTGCTGCCATGGTTGCTATTAAGCAATTAGGAACCAATGGTGGCGGATATTTTGGTCCCAACTCTGCACATCCATTAGAGAATCCAAACTATTTTACCAACATCGTTGAAAACCTCAGTATCATTCTGATTCCTATCGCCATGATCTTTGCTTTGGGTTATGTGCTTAAGAGAAAAAAGTTTGCCTGGATGATCTTTGGGGTGATGACACTTGGATTTTTACTCCTGCTTTTTAATGCAGTGTATTTTGAAATGCATGGCAATCCCGCTATCACTAAAATGGGTATTGCACAACCGCTCGGCAGTATGGAAGGTAAAGAAGTTCGCTTTGGTCCGGCAGCATCTGCATACTGGGGTGTAACTACCACGGTCACTTCAAACGGTTCTGTAAATGCCATGCACGATAGCTTTACACCGCTTTCAGGCATGAGTGCCTTGCTGGGCATGATGATCAATTCCTTTTATGGTGGCGTTGGTGTTGGATTTTTAAATTTCTACATCTTCATCATTATTGCAGTTTTTATAAGTGGCTTGATGGTGGGACGAACCCCGGAGTTTTTGGGTAAAAAGATTGAAGCAAAGGAAATGAAGATCGCTTCCATCATTGCATTGCTGCATCCGTTGCTGATACTTGCAGGTACCGCCATATCATCATACTTGTATGCACATAATCTAACAGCTTATGCAGGCTGGCTTAACAATCCCGGCAACCACGGATTTAGTGAAATGCTCTACGAGTTCACTTCTTCTTCTGCAAATAATGGCAGTGGTTTTGAAGGCCTGGGCGATAATACACCCTTCTGGAATATAGCCTGCGGCGTGGTGATGTTGCTGGCCAGGTTCTTACCAATCATTGGCCCCGTGGCCATTGCAGGCATACTGGCTAAAAAGAAATATGTGCCCGAAAGCTCAGGCACATTAAAAACAGATACCGGCACATTCGGCATCATGGTGTTTGCAGTGATATTTATTCTTGCAGCATTAAGCTTTTTTCCGGCATTAACGCTGGGACCTATTGCAGAATATTTTGGACTGAAATAATTAAAAAGAAAGATCATGTCAATACATAAAAGAACAAATAAATTATTTGAACCGGCTTTGGTAAATGAAGCATTAAAGCAGTCTTTTATTAAGCTGGATCCACGCATACAATTTAGAAATCCGGTTATGTTTACCGTAGAGATCTGTACTGCTTTTATGCTGGGCGTGTGTATATGGATAGCTGCCGGTGAAACAGCGCAGGGCAGTCTTGTGTACAATATCATCATCACCGCCATACTTTTGATAACATTACTTTTTGCCAATTTCGCCGAAGCCATTGCAGAAGCAAGAGGTAAGGCACAGGCAGATAGCTTGCGTAAAACAAGAGAAGATACACCCGCAAAAAAAGTATTTATCATTGGCGATATGTACGTGAACGAAATAAAAACAGTTCCTTCTTCTCAACTGGTTAAAGGCGATCTGTTTATTTGCGAAGCTGGAGACACTATACCGCTTGACGGTGAAATTGTTGAAGGTATTGCAACCATTGACGAAAGCGCTATTACAGGCGAAAGTGCGCCGGTGATAAGGGAAAGCGGCGGCGATAAATCTTCTGTAACCGGTGGTACCAAAGTGCTGAGCGATAAAATTAAAGTTCGTGTTACTACCGAACCCGGTGAAAGTTTTTTAGATAAGATGATTGCTTTGGTCGAAGGTGCATCCAGGCAAAAAACGCCTAACGAAATTTCGCTTACCATTTTGCTGGCAGGTTTCACCCTCATATTTATTATTGTATGTGTTACCTTAAAACCATTTGCCGATTATGCAAACACACCCATTACCATGGCGGCATTCATTTGTTTATTTGTGTGCCTGATACCAACAACCATTGGTGGTTTACTGTCTGCCATTGGCATTGCCGGTATGGACAGGGCGCTTAGAGCAAACGTAATTACCAAAAGCGGTAAGGCTGTTGAAACGGCCGGCGACCTGGATACTTTATTATTGGATAAAACCGGAACTATCACCATTGGCAACCGTAAGGCTACCAATTTTTACCCGGCCAATGCTGTGGATGCAACAACATTTACCGAAGCCTGTGTTTTATCATCTTTGGCAGATCACACTCCCGAAGGGAAATCAATTATTGAACTGGCTAATCTGGATGTGAACGGGTTCAGTACAAACGGTGCAAAGTTCATTGAGTTTACTGCCGAAACCAGGAGTAGTGGCATTGATCTGCCGGATGGTACAAAGATCCGTAAAGGTGCTTTTGATTCTATCCGTAACATGGTAACAAAGGCCGGCAATAATTTTCCTGCTGAAACCGAAGAACAGGTAAAAACAATTTCATCAAACGGAGGTACGCCATTGGTTGTTTGTCAGAACAATATGGCGCTGGGTGTTATTGAACTGCAGGATATCATCAAACCCGGCATACAGGAACGTTTTGAACGTTTACGTAAAATGGGTGTAAAGACCGTTATGGTTACCGGTGATAACCCGCTCACTGCAAAATTCATTGCTGAAAAAGCTGGCGTGGATGATTTTATTGCCGAGGCAAAGCCTGAAGACAAAATGAACTACATCAAACAGGAACAGCAGGGCGGTAAACTGGTTGCCATGATGGGCGATGGCACCAATGATGCGCCGGCACTGGCACAGGCCGATGTTGGTGTGGCCATGAACAGTGGCACGGCCGCAGCAAAAGAAGCAGGCAATATGGTTGATCTGGATAATGATCCTACCAAGCTGATTGAGATCGTGGAAATAGGAAAGCAGTTATTGATGACAAGAGGAACGCTCACCACTTTCTCAATCGCCAATGACGTGGCAAAATATTTCGCCATTGTACCGGCTTTGTTCATTGCATCCATACCAGCTTTGCAGGGTTTGAACATTATGCATCTGCACAGCCCGGAAAGTGCAATCCTTTCTGCCATTATTTTTAATGCCATCATTATTCCTCTGCTGATACCATTGGCTTTAAAGGGCGTTGCCTACAAGCCTATCGGTGCATCACTGTTATTAAGAAGAAATTTATTGATCTATGGTATGGGTGGCTTACTGGTGCCGTTTATAGGCATAAAATTGATTGACATGCTCGTATCTATTTGGTTCTAAAAATTAAATTCAAAAAAATGAAACAAAATATTTTTCCTGCAATAAGACTTACGCTCGTTTGCATAGTATTCTTTATCGGTATTTATTCTTTGCTTATTTTGGGCTCAGCACAGGTCGCACCCGGCAAAGGAAAAGGCGAAACGGTGACCGTAAACAACCGGGTTGTAGGCTGGAAATTATTGGGACAAAAATTCACCGATGAAAAATATTTCCAAAGCCGCCCTTCGGCAGTTGATTACAACGCTGCAGGTGCAGGCGGCAGTAACAAGGGTCCATCCAATCCCGATTACCTGAAACAGGTACAGGAAAGAATAGATAGTTTTTTGGTGCACAACCCTACAGTTAAAAAGGCAGATATTCCATCCGACCTGGTAACCGCTTCAGGCGCAGGGCTGGATCCGGATATATCTCCCGAAGGAGCAAAAGTGCAGGTAAGCAGAATTGCTGCTGTAAGAAAAATACCGGTTGAAAAAATAAATGCTTTGGTTGAAAAAAGTATTGAAGCTCCTTTGGCCGGATTGTTCGGCACTAAAAAAGTAAATGTATTACAACTCAATATCGAATTAGATAAATTAAAATAAGAGTAGAAAAAATTAAGTACAATGAAAAAGATTTTATTAGGAGCTATGCTTCTAACAGGCACAAATTTATTTGCCCAGGATTCGGCAAAAACAGAAACATCAAAGCCAAACCCTTTCAGCTTTAGCGGATACGTGGAAGTTTATTATCAATATGATTTTAATAAGCCCACAGACAATAGCCGCCCGGGATTTATTTATAGTCATAACCGGCATAACGAATTTAACCTGAACCTGGGGTTTTTAAAAGGAAGTTACAATGCAGAAAGAGTGAGGGCAAATCTTGCCATTGCTGCAGGCACGTATATGAATGCGAACTACGCTTCGGAAACCGGGGTATTAAAAAACGTGTATGAAGCTAATGCCGGTTTAAAAATTTCAAAAAAGAAAAACCTCTGGATCGATGCCGGAATCTTCGCTTCACACATTGGTTTTGAAAGTGCGGTATCAAAAGATTGCTGGACCCTGACAAGAAGTATGCTGGCAGAAAATTCGCCTTACTTTGAAAGCGGCGCCAAACTTACTTATACCAGCGATAATAATAAGTGGGTAGTAAGCGGACTGGTATTAAACGGCTGGCAGCGCATTAAACGGGTTGATGCCAATTCGCTGTTGAGCTATGGCACGCAGTTGCAATACAAACCCAATTCAAATATCACTTTAAATTACAGCACATTTATCGGCACCGATAAACCGGACAGTGCAAGGCTATGGCGTTACTTTCATAACCTGTATGGCTCATTTAATGTTACATCAAAATTTGGCATCATTGCAGGTTTTGATATGGGATCTGAACAAAAAACAAAAGGCAGCAGCGATTTTAATACCTGGTATTCTCCGGTGTTGATCTTAAAATATGCTATAAACTCGAAATGGGCTATTGCAGCAAGAGGAGAATATTATGATGATCAGTACGGCGTGATCATTGCAAGCGGTACGCCCAACGGATTCAAAACAGCGGGTTATTCTGTTAATGTAGATTATGCGCCAATACCCAATGCGGTTATCAGGTTAGAGGTAAGATCACTCAACAGTAAAGATGATGTTTTTACAAAGGGCAGTGGTGCGGTAACAAATAATAATACCTTTATTACGTCGTCCATTGCAGTAAGTTTTTAATTATGCTATCGCCCGAAAAAAATGCAGAACAGTTTTTAAACCTCATCCGCAAAAGCCGGAAAGGGAAGTTTAAAATTTACATTGGCATGAGTGCCGGTGTAGGTAAAACTTTTCGTATGCTGCAGGAAGCACAAACCCTGCTGCGCAATGGTATTGATGTTAAGATCGGCTATATTGAAACACACGGACGAAAAGAAACACATGCGCTGATGGAGGGACTTCCTGTTATTCCACGCAGGAAATTATTTTACAAAGGAAAAGAACTGGAGGAGTTTGATGTGCAGGCGGTAATTAACCTGCACCCGGAAGTGGTGGTGGTAGATGAACTGGCCCACAGTAATATTGAAGGCAGCAAAAATGAAAAACGCTGGCAGGATGTGATGGATATTTTAGATGCCGGTATTAACGTAATAAGCGCCGTAAACATTCAACACATTGAAAGTTTGTACCAGGATGTGAAGGAGATAACAGGCATTGATGTTACAGAACGCATACCGGATGCGGTGCTGCAACAGGCAGATGAAGTGGTGAATATTGACCTTACTGCCGATGAACTGGTAACCCGGTTAAAGGAAGGCAAGATTTATACGCCTGATAAAATTGAAAGGGCATTGCAGAATTTTTTCCAGAGCGAAAAGATTTTGCAGCTGCGGGAGCTGGCATTAAAAGAAGTAGCATCGCAGGTAGAAAGAAAAATTGAAACAGAACTGCCACGCAATTCGCATCTTAAAACAGAACGTTTCCTGGCCTGCATCAGCAGCAATCACGAAATTGCCAGAAAAGTAATTCGTAAAACGGCCAGGCTGGCATCTTATTATAACAGCAAGTGGTATTTATTGTATGTGCAAACACCCAGGGAGGAAGGTGATAAGATCGGGTTGGCAGCACAGCGGCATTTGATCAATAACTTTAAACTGGCAACTGAACTTGGTGCAGAAATAATCAGGATCAAAAGCAACAAAATAGCCAAAGGTATATTTGAAGCAACCACAGAAAAAGGAATAACCACCATCTGCATTGGCAAACCTCACCTGAATCTTTTTAATGTAATCATGAACACGGCTGTGTTCAACCAGTTGCTTACTAAATTATCTGAAGCTGATATTGATATTGTAATTTTATCCTGACATGAAACTGAAAACAAAATTATCACTCGGACTTTCTTTTCTTTTTACTGTAATACTTGTATTTGGTATACTGGGCATCTTTTATATCAACCGGCTAAGTAATGATGCAGCCAAGGTGCTTAAAAACAATCATGAATCATTGGTGTTTTGTAACAACATGCTTAAGGCCCTGGAAGACATTCCACACAATGCAGAAGGCAAAAAGATCTTTGATGAAAATTTAAAAAAGCAGGAGGCCAATATTACGGAACCTGGTGAACAGGAAGCAACAAAGGAAGTGAGGCAAAATTTTACAGAGTTGCTGGCAGCCCCTGCAGATTCTTCCAACTATCCGCAGATCAGGATGGGCCTGCAGATCATCAATGATCTCAACCAGAATGCCATCCTCAAAAAAAATAGTGTTGTTCAAAAAACAGCCAGCGATGCAAAACTTTGGTTGACCATTATTTTCACTGTTTTGTTCCTGATCACCCTTACGTTCATTATTAATTTTCCTTCCATATTATCAAACCCCATTACAAAACTAACTGAGGGTATTGTTGAAATTGCCGGAAAAAATTACAGCAAACGCATTTACCTGAAACAAAAAGATGAGTTTGGCGAACTGGCGAATGCCTTTAACAGCATGGCTGAAAAACTGGATGAATATGAAAGCAGTAACCTGGCCCAGCTGCGTTTTGAAAAGAGCCGGATTGAAACCATCATCAACCAGATGAAAGACGGAATCATCGGCTTTGACGGAAAAAGAAAAATACTTTTTTTAAATGCGGTGGCTGAAAAACTATTGGGTGTAAAAGAAGCAGATGTACTTGGTAAATATTCAGCCGATATAGCGGTACACAATGACCTGATGCGAACTTTGCTGCAGGATGAGACAAAAAAGGAATTGAAAATATATGCAGATAGCAAAGAAAGCTATTTCAATAAAGATGTTCTGAATGTAATGAATAACAGTGAAGTGATAGGACAGGTAATCGTATTAAAAAATATAACACCTTTTCACGAGCTGAATGAAGCTAAAACTAATTTCATTGCTACCGTATCCCATGAATTGAAGACGCCCATATCCTCCATAAAAATGAGTGCACAACTACTCAGTGACAATCGTGTAGGAAATTTAAATGAAGAGCAAACAGAACTTATCAAAAGCATTTCTGATGATTCTGAACGGCTGCTTAAAATTACCAGCGAGCTATTGAACATGAGTCAGGTTGAGACCGGTAACATACAATTAAAACTGCAGCCTGTACAGGCTTCTACTATCATTCAGCAGGCCATTGAAGCTGTTCAGTTTAAAGCGCAGCAAAAACAAGTAACCTTAAAACTGAACGTTGCAGATAATTTACCGATGGTAAATGCCGACCAGGAAAAAACTGCCTGGGTGCTTATTAATTTTCTTACCAATGCTATAAAATATTCCCCGGACAACGGAACGGTTGAAATTACTGCGGTACGAAAAAATAATACTGTTGAATTTTCTGTTAAAGATGCCGGCAGGGGTATTGAAGATAAGTACCTGCCTAAGATTTTTGACCGCTACTTTAAAGTACCTGGCAGCAGTAAAACCGGAACGGGGCTGGGGCTGGCTATCTCAAAAGAATTTATTGAAGCCCAGGGAGGCACTATCGGGGTGCAAAGCGAGATCGGCAGCGGAAGTAGTTTTTCCTTTTTGTTGAACATTGCGGGGTAAAAACATGGCATTAAATGCATAATCGCTTCAGTGTTTAGGCTGAAGCATTTTTTTTATATAGGTTTGCACAGCAATACTAAACAGAGTGCATAATCCGTTTAGTAAAAAACCCAAAGAATATGCTTTTACTCAGTGGCCCTAATATGGCCGGCAACGAATGGAAATACGTTAAAGACTGCTTAGATACGGGCTGGGTTAGCAGCGTTGGTGCTTATGTTGACCAGTTTGAAAAAATGAGTGCCGAATTTGCCGGCACCAAATACGCAGTGGCTACCAGCAGCGGCACCACCGCACTGCATATCTGCCTGGTCATGATGGGCGTTAATGCAGACGATTATGTAATTACCCCCAATATTACTTTTATTGCCACCTGCAATTCTATTAAATACACAGGTGCCGATCCGATATTGATAGACACGGATCCCGGCAGCTGGCAGATGGACCTGGACCTGCTGGAACAATTCTTTGAAGAAGAAACAGAACAACGCAATGGTGTTTGTCATTATAAAAAAGATGGCAGACGAATACCGGTGTTAATGCCTGTGCATGTGTTGGGAAATATCTGCGATATGGACAGGTTGATGGACCTGGCAGCAAAAAATAATGTTACGGTTATTGAAGACAGTACCGAAGCCTTAGGTTCTTACTACAAAGGAAAACATGCTGGTAGTTTTGGCTTAATGGGAACGTTTAGCTACAATGGCAATAAAATAATTACAACCGGCGGTGGCGGAATGATCGTTACCAATGATGAAGTACTGGCAAAAAAAGCCAAGCACTTAACCACGCAGGCAAAAAGCGATCCTTTTGAATATGTACATGACGAGATAGGCTATAACTACCGCCTGGTAAACGTTGCAGCCGCCATGGGTGTGGCACAAATGGAGCAACTGCCGGGTTTTATCAAGCGTAAGCAGGAAGTAATGGCTTTTTATAAAAATGAATTGCAAGGGGTGGGTGATATTAAATTCCAGGATGTGAGTGCGGATGTGAACCCCAATTGCTGGCTGCCAACCATTATGACGGAGAAGCAAAAAGACGTGCTGAAAATATTGAACGATCATAAAATGCAAAGTCGCCCTTTTTGGGTACCGATGAATCAATTAAGGATGTTTGCAAATAATATTTTTTACAATAAGAGCAACCAATCTGATTTTGTTTACCAGCGTTGTTTAAGCATTCCCTGCTCAACCAATATTACCAACGAAGATCTGAAAGCTGTTTGCGATAAGATAAAAGAAGTGTTTTAAAAGCGATACTTGATTCTGGATACCTGATACAGGATCGGAGCCTGCGAGTATCAACAACATCCAGTATCTTGCATCCAGTATCAAGCATTATGTACAAACCAATAAAGCGACTTACCGATATACTGATTGCAGGCATTGCTTTGATCATTTTGTCGCCTTTACTCATTCCTTCTATTATTATTTTACTGCTTACCGGAGAGCACGAGGTTTTTTATTTTCAAAAAAGGATCGGATATAAGAACCGCCTTTTCAACATCTGGAAATTTGCTACCATGTTAAAGAACAGTCCAAACATTGGTACGGGCGAGATCACTTTACGCAATGATCCCAGGGTTACCAGCTTTGGTAAAATATTGCGCATGACCAAAATAAATGAGCTGCCGCAGATCATCAATGTATTTAAGGGCGATATGAGTATTGTAGGTCCCAGGCCTTTGATGGAAGTGAGTTTTAAGCAATATCCCGAAGAAGTGCAGCAAAAAATTTACAACAGTAAGCCTGGGATGACCGGCATTGGTTCGCTCATTTTCCGGGATGAGGAAAAGCTTGTTTCAGATGCTCCCGATCCCCGGGCTATGTATGTGAATATTTACTTGTACAAAGGCAAACTGGAGCTATGGTACCAGGATCATGCATCTTTATATACCGACTTTATGATCATCTTTCTTACAGCCTGGTCCATCCTTTTTCCACAAAATAATCTTACGGGTAAGGTATTTAAAAACCTGCCCGAACGTGCTTTTTAAAGCAATTCAGCAAATTTGTCAAACTATTTTCCGGCATTATTTAAACAATTTTAGTCTGAAGTTGTAATATGCATAAATAAACAACCGATATGCATTCGTTTACCATTAAGGATCTTGAAAATCTGTCAGGCATAAAAGCCCATACCATACGCATCTGGGAGCAGCGCTATTCTTTCCTTAAACCAAACCGTACCGATACCAATATCAGGTTTTACAGCAATGACGAATTAAAGAAACTGCTGAATGTAGCCCTGCTCAATAAGTTCGGGTTCAAAATATCGCATATTGATAAAATGAACCCGGCCGAGATAAATGATAAGATACTTTCTTTGAACCAACTGGAGGCTTTGCATGAACGCATTGTGAATACGCTTATCCAAAACATGGTAGATCTGGATATGGAAGCATTTGAAGATGAGCTGGACGCATTCATCGCGGCAAAGGGAATTGAGAAGACCATTTCACAGATCATATTTCCTTTCCTGGAAAAAATAGGCATACTCTGGCTCACCAATCATATAAACCCGGGCCAGGAACACCTGGTAACCAATATTATTCGTCAAAAACTGATCGTAGGAATTGAGAGTATAAGAACTACCGTTAAAATAAACAAGTCTGTACTGCTATTTCTGCCCGAAACAGAATATCATGAGCTGAGCCTTCTCTTTATGAATTACATGCTAAAGAACAAAGGCGTTACCACCATCTATCTTGGATGCAGTATACCCTTGAAAGATGTAGAATACCTGGTTAAACTCAAGAAGCCCGATTACATTTATACTCACTTAACAACAGTTGGGCAAAGATTCAATTTCGATAAGTTTATCACCAACCTCAGTAGTAGTTTTCCAAAAACACCGGTAATCATATCCGGACAGCTTACAAATACCTACGAAAAGAAGATCCTTCCACCCATCAACTTCAAAAAATCTTATGCAGAAGTGATGGAATTCCTCGCCGGACTTTAATATAATAAATAATGGTGCTATTTATTGAGTAGAATAACAGGGCCTAAAATTCTGTTTAATATTTTTTTTAAAAAATTAAACAAATATGACAATAAATCAAACCGAACTGTTTAACTTTACGTATAATTAGTTAAACAGAACGCCATGTCAACCATAGAATTCAACCAATCGCTGATCAGCAACACAGAGTACTTAAAACCATTTGCCATGACCCTTACCCGGGATATGGAAGCTGCCAAAGACCTGATACAGGAAACCCTGTACCGTGCCCTGGCAAACAGGGAAAAGTATAATGCTGGTACCAATATTAAAGCATGGATGTACACCATCATGCGCAATATCTTCATCAATAACTACAGGCGCAGCGCCAAGCAGAACACCATTTTCGACAATACGCCCAACGATTTTCTGCTGGATTATAACCAGTTTACCACGGCCAATGCAGCAGAAGCAAACCTGTCGCTGAAGGAGATAAAAGAAGCTGTACACCAGTTGCCCGAAATATTTAAAAATCCCTTTGAATTATACTTTGAAGGCTATAAATACCATGAGATAGCAGAAGTGTTGCAGGAGCCACTGGGTACCATCAAAAGCCGTATACATTTTGCCCGTAAACTACTGAAACAGCAGCTAAGCAGGTTCTGATTTACAAATAATACCCAGCAGCACTGTTTTCTATTAAATTCAATACCTTATTTTCGCAGCATTGAAAAAAGCAATAGTTATAGGAAGTGGTTTTGCAGGCCTTTCGGCGGCCTGTTTTATGGCCAAAGCAGGTTGGAAAGTGACCGTACTTGAAAAACGTAAAATACCCGGCGGACGTGCAGGCAGGCTGCAGGAAGCCGGATTTACTTTTGATACCGGTCCAAGCTGGTATTGGATGCCCGATGTGTTTGAGCGTTTCTTCGCCTGTTTTGGAAAAAAAGTATCTGATTATTACACGTTGGAAAGGCTGGATCCATCTTACCGGGTTTACTGGAACGATGAGCCAATGGATATTCCGGCCAATTACGACGAATTAAAAAAGTTATTTGAAAGTATAGAGCCCGGCAGTGGAGAAAAGCTGGATAGTTTTCTGAAGGAAGCAGTTTATAAATACGAAATAGGTATCAATAAACTGGTTCACAATCCCGGCCAGTCTTATTTAGAGTTTTTAGATTGGGACCTGGTAAAAGGGGTGTTTAAACTGGATGTGTTCACTTCCATGAAAAAGCATATCAGCAGGCATTTTAAAAATCCAAAACTGCAACAGTTGCTGGAATTCCCGGTTTTGTTTTTAGGTGCTTTGCCCGAAAACACACCGGCCCTGTACAGCCTGATGAACTATGCCGATATAAAATTGGGTACCTGGTATCCGCAGGGCGGTATGTATAAAGTGGTGGAAGGTATGTACAGCCTGGCAAAGGAACTGGGCGTTGAATTTGTTTTCAATAGTGATGTAACCGAAATAACAGTTGAAAAAGGGATTGCCAAATCAGTGGTTGCTTCAGTTGTAAACAACGGACAACCAGCAACGATCAACGTTTACGAAGCTGATGTGGTGATCGGTGGTGCCGACTATCATTTTATTGAAACCAACCTGCTGCCCAAAGCTTACAGAAGCTATAGCGATGCCTATTGGGAAAAAAGAGTGATGGCGCCCAGCTGCCTGATCTATTATGTTGGATTAAATAAAAAACTGGATGATGTACTGCATCATTGCCTGTTCTTTGATACCGATTTTGACCAGCATGGTAAAGAAATATATACAACCATTGAATGGCCAAAAGATCCGCTGTTCTATGTTTCTATACCATCGGCAACCGATAATACAGTAGCGCCCGAAGGTTGTGAGAATATATTTTTCCTGATACCGGTTTCGGCTGGCTTGCAGGGCGATGATGAAAAACTGAGAGAAGTGTATTTAGAAAAGATACTGGACAGGTTTGAAAGGCACCTGGGCCAAAGCGTAAAGGATTCGATCATTTTTAAGAAAACCTACTCCGTGAGTAATTTCGTACATGATTATAATTCGTTTAAAGGAAATGCTTACGGATTGGCAAATACTTTAATGCAAACGGCCAATTTAAGGCCGTCCTGCAGAAGTAATAAAATAAAAAACTTATTTTACACCGGTCAGCTAACTGTTCCGGGACCGGGCGTACCGCCTTGTTTAATAAGCGGAGAAGTAGTGGCAAAGCAGGCAACAAAACATTTTGGTTAAACTATTTTGGTTTAAGTTTGGTTAACATAGCAGTACCAAAAGGGTTCAATAAGATTAAAAGCCGTATTTTAGTAATTCGTATCCTGTAAAAAAACAATTTTTTTAAATTGAAAACAAAACTGATAAAAGGAAATGATTAAGCTTTTCCATGATGTGAGCCAACAGTGCAGCAAGTCTGTAACTGAAAAGTACAGTACTTCTTTCAGCAGTGCCATTAAGCTGCTGCACCCCGAGCTGCGTGTGCCTATCTATAATATTTATGGATTTGTGCGCTTTGCAGATGAGATCGTGGATACCTTTCATCAATACCAGAAAGAAGAATTGCTGACCGAGTTCAGGAAAGATACTTATGCCGCCATTGAAAGAGGCATCAGCCTGAACCCTATCCTGCATAGCTTCCAGATAACCGTAAGGGAATACAATATCTCTCACGACCTGATAGAAGCATTCTTCAACAGCATGGAAATGGACCTGAGCAAAACAGAATACAACAGCAACGGGTACAAAGAATATATTTATGGCAGCGCCGAAGTGGTTGGGCTGATGTGCCTGTATGTTTTCTGCGAAGGAGATAAGGATATGTATAACGAGCTGAAGCCATCTGCCAGGGCGCTGGGAGCCGCTTTTCAGAAAGTTAACTTTTTAAGGGATGTAAAAGCAGATTACGAACAGCTGAACCGTTCTTATTTTCCGGAAGTTGATTTTAACAATTTTACACCAGGGATGAAGAAAGAAATTGAGGATGATATTGCACAGGATTTTGAAAATGCATACGAAGGCATTTTAAATTTACCGGCAAAAGCAAGGTTTGGTGTGTATGTGGCTTATAAATATTACCTGTCTCTTTTCAAAAAGATAAAGCGTACTACACCGGCCAGTATCATGGAGCAACGCATCCGCATTCCCAATTATGGCAAGGCCTATATTGTTGCCAAAGCAGGCTTAAGAAGCCAGTTCAATTTATACTAATCGAAGCACTGATGGACGTTATCCTGGTAGATGAGCATGATGTGCCAACCGGCACTATGGAGAAAATGGAAGTGCACCAAAAAGCCCTGCTGCACAGGGCTTTCAGTGTTTTTATTTTTAATGAAAAGGGGGAAATGCTGCTGCACAAAAGGGCCAATAAAAAATACCATAGCGGCGGTTTGTGGACCAACGCCTGCTGCAGCCATCCCAAACCCGGTGAGGAAACAGCAACTGCTGCCAGCATACGCCTGCAGGAAGAAATGGGTTTTAACACACCCATTACCAAAGCCTTCGATTTTGTGTATAAAGCGCCTTTTGATAACGGACTTACCGAACATGAGTTTGATCATGTGTTCATAGGAACATACGATGGCGATATTGTGCCCAACCCCGAGGAAGTGAGCGATTACTGTTTTAAAACCGTTGAAGAGATCAGGAGTTCCATTCAATCTCATCCTCAGAAATATACGGAGTGGTTCAAAATTGCATTTCCAAAAATGGAAGCGTATCTTGAAACCCTGCCTGATTAATTTTATCAGCATTAAAAATTACCAGTGCTAACCAGGTTTACCAAATTTGAGATTGCCACCGCAATTGCTATATTGTTTCATACCATCGGCCTGGTAGGGCTTTTGTTTTTCGACCAGTCTTTTTTCCTGGCTGCAACCCCTTTTAATTTATTGCTGTCTTTTACATTACTGGTTTGGACACAGTCAGAAAAAAATATCCGGTTCTTTCTTTTTTTAGCAGCCTGCTTTGTGGTTGGTATTATTGTTGAGGTAATTGGGGTAAATACCGGCATTTTGTTCGGCGATTATGCCTACGGAAAAGTGCTGGGGCCGGGATTTAAAGGAGTTCCTTTATTGATTGGGGTAAACTGGTTTTTGATCGTTTACTGCTGTGGCATCAGTATTCATACATTACTGATGAAAGCTATAAGGCGTGTGGCAGAGGATACAGGCAAGGAGCCGATGACTTTAAAAGCATTATCGGTGATCATAGATGGAGCAACGCTGGCTGTTTTTTTTGATTGGCTGATGGAGCCCGTAGCGGTTAAGCTGGGCTACTGGGTTTGGAGTGGCGACGGGTCTATACCGATGTTGAATTATATATGCTGGTTTGTAATAAGTTTATTGCTGCTGGTTGTATTTCATTTTGCAAAATTCAATAAACAAAACAAATTCGCTGTAAATTTGTTACTGGTTCAACTGATGTTTTTTTTATTGTTAAGAACCTTTTTGAAATAGATGGTAATGAACTGGATAATCTTTATAGCAATCACACTGGGCACTTTCATTTTAATGGAAGGGCTAACCTGGTGCATTCACCGGTATATCATGCACGGGTTTTTGTGGGCGCTGCATAAAGACCATCATCAGAAAAGCCCCGGCATTTTTGAAAAGAACGATGCCTTCTTCCTGATCTTTGCCATACCCAGCTGGCTCTTCATCATGCTGGGTGTTATGCACCAGGCCTGGTGGTCTATTGCCATTGGTACCGGACTTACTTTATACGGTATTGCTTATTTTTTGGTGCACGATGTAATTATTCACCAGCGGCTTAAATGGTTTACCCGCAGCAACAACAGTTATGTACGCACCATTCGCTGGGCCCACAAAATGCATCATAAGCATCTTGAGAAAGAGCACGGAGAAAGTTTTGGGTTTTTATGGGTGGCAAAAAAATACTGGGATAAAGTGCAGGAAGACAAAAAAAGAAATGCCAAAGAAGCTGAAGTTTCTGAAACTGTTTCTCTTTAATTACCTTCACAGAAATAATTTTCAAGCGCCTCTACGGGGCTTTTTACTTTGAATCCTCACTACACATATTTTCTCATTCTTGCTGCATCACTGGCAGGGCCACTTGCGTTGAGCTTCGATAAAAAAGTAGCGTTTTATAAAAACTGGCGTTTTGTTTTTCCGGCCATGATCATCCCGGCGCTGCTCTACATTGCCTGGGATGTTTATTTTACCGAAAAGGGTGTTTGGAGTTTTAATGATGCCCATATCAGCGGCATTAAACTGTATAACCTGCCGCTGGAAGAAGTACTTTTCTTTTTTATAGTGCCTTATTGCTGTACATTCATTTATGCCTGCATCAGGGCTTACTTTCCCAATCTTGCCCATAAAAAAAATGCCGACCTTTTCTTAATAATACTGGCCGTATTTTTATTTGCAGCCGGTATTTTATATGCCGGTAAATATTATACCAGCTGGACTTTCCTCTTCACAGGCGCATTCATCCTGCTGCTGTATTCCGTACGTAAAAATTTCGAAAGCTTTGATGCTGTTTCTTTTTTGGTTTCCTATGCTATCTGTTTAATCCCTTTCTTAATAGTAAATGGTTTTCTTACAGCCATACCGGTGGTGCTTTACAACAATGCCGAAAACCTGGGCATCCGCATTTATACTATCCCTTTTGAAGATGCTTTTTACGGAATGCTGCTGGTGCTGATGAATATTGTGTTGTATGAGAAGCTGAAGAGCAGGTAATATAAGTGGCCCTATGGATTTTATGCAGCACGGCATCTTATTGCTAAAGCCTTATGCTTAAATTTCTTTATTTCCTGATGTTGTTATTGGTTTTTTCTTCCTGCAAAAACAAGCCTGTAAAAACAAGTTCGTTACCTGTAATTGACAGCTTGCCTGCTGTACTGATATCTGGTTTGCCTGATGAGAGCATCGAAAGCGTAATGAATCCCGCAGCAAAAAAATATGGGTTTAAGTTTTTGTGGGTTGGTGGTTGTGTGGTTCCCAAAAAGCTGTCTGACAGCATGCAGCAGCATAACGAAGTAATGTATAAAAACCTGGAGGCTAAATATGGTAAGGGATTTCGGTACAAATTTTATGATAAAGTAGATCTGTTGATGAATATTCAACACAGGATTAAAACTATTTTGAACCAGGATGTATATGTTAAAGCTGTGAATAAAGCCTTTGGTAAAGAGGAGCGTGCAATGCGATATGAAATTGATCCGGACATTAAAAATAACATTGTAACAATACAGGCTTATGGATGGGAAGAGGTGGATGGAGATTATCGTAAGCAGTACTACTACACTACTTCCATCGATACATTAAAAGACAAGCGATTTAAAGAGTAGCAAATCAATGTCGCTGCAGCTTCCCACTCCCCGTCATCGGCAAGGATTCCACAACTTTCAATCTTTGCGGCGCTTTAAAAGCAGATAACCTTTTCTTGCAATAAGTCAACACATCTTCCACATCAATTTTAGCACCTTCGTGTAATACTACTTCTGCTTCAATGATCTGTCCCAGCAAAGGGTGCGGACTGCTGCCTACACGGGCCAGTTTAATTTCAGGTATCAGTTCCAGCACAGCTTCCACTTCTTCGGGAAAAACTTTCAGGCCTGAAATATTGATCACCGATTTGGAACGGCCTTCTACTTTTATCAATCCATCGCTGGTTTTGGAAGCTTGATCGGCCGTTAAAAAATAACCGTTCTGTAATACATCTTTACTCAAGGTTGGGGGCAACAGGTAGGCATCAAACATACCCGGTCCCTTAATGCCCAGGTTGCCGATCTGTCCATCGGGCAGGGGGTTGTTATTTTCATCCAGTATATCAACGGTGTATCCGGGCTGTGCATAGCCAACTGCTTCGGGGTGTTCGGCAGATTTTACGTAGTTGAGTATTGGCAATCCAATTTCAATGATACCATAAGCCTGGCTTACATCTGTATTAAACCTGTTTTTAAACGCCTTACAAACATCCAGCCCGATTGCTGCAGAAGTAGAGATCACTTTTTTCAGTGAAGGCATTTGATCTGTGCCTGTGTCATTGGCCAGTAACCTGATCTGTACCGGCGAAGCATATAATAGTGTGCCTTTGTGTTTGTTCGTAATGTCAATAATATTCTTTGCCAGGAAATCTTTGGCAACCGCAATGGCTGCACCAAACTTCACATACAATATGACGGATACCATAAAGTGATAGGCCATGGGCAATACCCATATAACGGTGTCGCCAGGCCCAAGTTGTAAGCCATGGTTGGCACCCACAACTCTGTCAATTACCGACTGGTGCGAAACAATCACACCTTTTGACCTGCCGGTAGTGCCAGATGTAAAGCGAATAAAAGCCGGCTGATGTACAAAAGGAGCGAATGCAACCGAAACATCAACAGCAGTAAATGCAAATCGGAAACCGCCCTGCTGCATGGGGATCACCGTTTCAATGCTATCTAATGGTTGTATGGAAGACCTGTCATCTATAATGGCATGCAGTTTAGCCTGCTCTAATATATCATCGATCTCTGCTGCTTTTAACTGTGGCGACATGGGCATTACCGCTGCGCCGGTACCAACTGCTGCAAATATGCCAATGATGAAATTTCTGCCGTTGGCCGCCATAACACCAATGCCCATGCCTTCCTTCATTCCAAGGCTAATCAATTGCAAACGCAGTTCTTCCGCTTCTGTATAAAGCTGCCGAAAACTGATCGTTCCGTGATCATCGTAAATAGCAGGATTGTCGGGCCATTGAAGGGCAGCGTCTTTCAGTATTTCATAAACCGGCCATGTGCTCATGCCGCAAAAATACTTATAATTGCTCGTTTTGTATCTGCCGGATGGTATCCATCAGCGAAAGGTCTTTTGCTGTTGCAGCGGCCAGGCAACCGGCTGCATAACCGGTTTGCAAACAGATACCCATCACCCTTGCACTGGCAATGGCACCATCTGTGGCAGAAATATTGCGGCCTGCAAAAAATAAATTATCAAGCGTGTTCGATTGCAGGCAATCTGCAGGCACCTGGTAGTGATCATCCAGCGCAAAATACTTCATCCGCACCCGCCGGTTCTGCTCCCATATTTCAATGGGCCAGGTGCCATTGGCAATGGCGGTATCAAATTTTTTGCAGCTCAGCACATCTTCTTCCATCAGCAAATATTTGCCGGTGCTACGTTGCCCGGTTCTGATGCCTACCTCAGGCGCAATATGTTTGAGGCTTGCATGTTTAAATGCCTCCACATGCTGAATAAGAAATGCTGCCAGGTTCTTTACAAAACTATGGGCCACCGTTCTCAGCTCCTGTAAATTTCCGGGAGCATAGGTAACGGCCAGCGGTATGCCAATTTTTAAAGTAACCTCATTATTTTTTAAGGAACCCTGTACAATGTACACCCGGTCGTAAAAATCGCCCAGCAGATCTGCATCGATGGCAGACCTGAGCGCCTTCATCATGATCATACCCAGCCTGAATTCGCTTTGGGCACTTACGCCCTGCATGGTAAAGACCTGTGCTGCTGCCTGGTAGCTTTCGCTCCGGATGAGCGGCAGGTTTGCAGCCTGGCTTATCACACTATCACCCGAGCAATCAACCAATGCTTTCGCATGTATAGTGATGGGATTGCCCGCTGCGATGATATGAACTGATTGTATTTTATGCTGCTGCACCGTAACATGCTCCAGCACGGCATCAAAATAAACTTCAATTTTATTTTCGTTTACCAGCTCCAGGCAAATGTTCTTAAATGCATCAATATTGTAAGGAAGATAATGTACCCCTTCCGATACATGAAGGGGCTCGGTGTTTGAACGTGCCTGTAATGTATCGGCAAACTCTTTGGCAAAACCGTTTACAATATATTCAGACTGCTCGTTCTTACTAAAACGGTATAATCCGCAGACCGTGCCCACTTCCGCTGCCGTGGCTTTACCACCCAGGTAGGCGTTGCGTTCTATCAATGCCACCCGCAGGCCTTTACGGGCAGCAGCCACAGCCGCTGCTACGCCGGCCGAGCCTCCGCCTAAAACAACAACATCGGTATGGTGCATGGTTTCCATTAATGATTGGCCAGTAAAATTTCCTTAATTTTTTCTTCAATTAAATGTAGGTCATTATTGCTGATAACATCGGGCGAGTAAGCAATATTTATATGCAGCTCGTTATCGTGTTTTAAAAAAACAAACGTGAGTCCGGGCGGAAAAGTTAGCGCCGGTATCATGTTCAGGCTCCTGATGGGTTCGCCAAACAGTGATTTCAGGTTATTGAAATTATCGCCGGTGGAAGTATATAAAAAACTGGCGAACACGCCCTTGCCGGTGCGACTTACCAAAAAATAATACAGCCACAATGGGATATGCCGCATCATGTTCAGGAACATGGTATATTTCTGCGGAATGCCATCTTTTATCTGCGTTGTCATTTGATTGCTCAGGCATTTTACCGTTTGCGGTACCGTATCCATTTCATGGGCAGCAATGCGGTAAAATAAAAAAGAAACCGTGTTGGAGATCAGCGGGCCTGCAGCACCCCTTAACCTGCCATCATAAGGGATGGGCAACCAGATATCGCCGGCCTTGTTCTTTTGCCGGTTTAAAAAATTAATTACATGCGAACAGCAGGCAACCAGGTAGAGCGTGGGCCCAAACCGTGAGCCTGTTTTAAAAGCACTGGCATTTATCTTTTTTGTTTCATCCTCGTTAAAAGAAATAATTTTTGTGCCCGTTTTACCTTCATTGGTTTTAGCAGCCGTGCAGGCAACAGAACTAACCGGTGGACGGGATGATCGCTGCACAAAGGCTTTTACCTTGTACATATTGCGTATGTAAGTAACAATATTCGTTTTCTTTTCTTTGCCCGGAAAGAAGATGGAAAAATCCTGCGGCTTGTTTTCTGATAAACCATTCAGGTGCTCAAACAACAGGGTAGTGCCTTTTGCATCCAGCAGAATATGGTTCCAGGAAAGAACAAATGCACAGGCACCCGATGGATAATGCACCAGGTCGGCCTCAATGAACCTGGCCGATTCAACCGTGATATCACGATCTAAAATGGCTTCGGGGATTTCGTCTTCCACGGCAGCATGATGTTCCAGTAAAATGATCTCGTTACCACGTTCATCGTACTGCCAATAGGGTATAGTAAGAAAAGCGCCGGATACCAGTTTTATATTACAGAGCCAGTGAATGACCGGCGAACTTTTAAGAATGGCATCTGTTTTTTCAAAAGAAAGCGGGCGGCTGAAATAAAAGATCTTGCGCATTACATTGCCGCCGGCGCCGTGTTTTTTGGCATGCTTATCTAAAACCAGGTGAAAGCAATCGGCACCACTCAGGATCACTTTACGGGGAAGATCGGTTTTAGTAAAAGAGTTCATCCTTCGTTTCTTTACAATGCCACGGGCATCAGTTCCAGCACAATTGCAGCAAGCGCATTCAGTGTTTTAAAATTGTCGGGTATTAATTTATCGTCGGGTATGGCTACGCCGAATTTGCGTTCAATAAAAAGAATGATCTCTACGGTTGAAAAGGAGTCGATACCCACCTGTTTCAGGTCGGTATCGGCAGCAATCTTCACCCCTTCGGCCAGTATATTCTTTTCGATGTAATTTTTTATTTCGGCAATAATGGTATTTGTATCCATGATCTACACAGTTCTTTTTTTAAGATTAGCAATATAAGAGATGCTCATGGTGGCAAAAAAGAACAACATCAGCTTGAACGCATCCAGCAAAATATCCTGGATATGCCCACCTCTTAAAAACAATTTATAAAAACCTTCCAGCGACCAGTTCAATGGCGACCAGGCGCTGATATTACGCATAAGTTCCGGCATTACATAGCTGGGTACCCAAATGCCGCCCAGGGCCGATAACAAAAGTATGGAAAGCGAGCCCATAATGGCTGCCTGGTGCTCGGTAGTTGCCAGGGTGCCTACCATTACACCATAACCGGTGGCAGCAAAAGCAGTGGCCAGCGTTAATACAAAAATGCCCAGCAGGCTGTTGCCCAGTACCAGCTCGGGTAAACCCAGCATGGGTAAAAATATCTTGCCTACTGAAAGCATCAGCATGAATTGTATCAGGCATACCAGTACATATACGAATACCTTACCTGTTACCAGTAACATATACGGGGTTGGCATGGTATTCAGCCTGAAAACGCTGCCTTCATTCTTTTCCTTTAAAATGCTGCCCGATAGCGGGATGGCAATAAAGAACATGGCAAAGATGGTCCAGGCCGGTACATTGTGCTGTACGGCGTTTGGTACTATCTTGTCTTCCGATTTGGAAGCATACACTTCCTTATACTTTATGATCTGCGATTTAGCGTAGGTGTTTTTAGGTGCATTCTTTTTATCCGGTATCACATCCTGTATCTGCTCGGCAAATGTTTGGAACATGATCTTGGTCTTTACTTCCGAAATAAATTCATGCAGGTTGCTGGTAACAGAAGTTAAAAAAGATTTTTTTGCAACGGGGTCAATCATGATCGTGATCTCCACCGAATCCTGCAATTGGTTCAGTTTCTGCAGGGCTGAATCTTCACCATTCAACGTTTCGCTTACCAGTTGGCTAACATTTTTTCGGATGGCTGCTGTTGCTTTGGCCGGAATGATAATGCCTACCAGGAACTTGCCTTCACCCACAGCTTTCATCGCCAGTTCAGCAGTAGCGGGCTTTCCGTCAATACGGTCGCTAAAATCGCAGAGCGGGTTATTGCGCAGGCCGGCTTCTATCTGTATGCCCAGTGAATCCCTGTCATTGTTTACAAATACAATGGGGATCCCTTTTTCGTTCATGGTTTTAAAAGCCGAATCCTGTATCAGGGTCATCACAAATATCAGCACCATCGGCATCACGAAGAGGATAGAAAGGCCCACCCTGTCACGCAACAGCAGCAGCATTTCTTTTCTTATCGTGGCCCATAGTTTTATCAGCATCAGTCTCTCAGTTTACGGTTAGTCAAATTCAGGAAAACCTGTTCCAGGTTGGCAGCACCTGCGTTGTGCTGTATCAGTTCAGCCGGGGTTCCCTCGGTTAAAATTTTGCCGTTATCAATGATAGAAACACGGGTACAAAAATGTTCCGCTTCTTCCATATGGTGCGATGTGTAAATGATGGTGGTGCCGGCAGCGTTCACTTCTTTTAAATGTTTAATGATCACATTGCGGCTTTGCACATCCACGCCCACGGTGGGTTCGTCTAAAAACAAGATCTTTGGTTCGTGCAGGATCCCTGCTATCAGGTTTACCCGGCGTTTCATACCGCCCGAATAGGTGGATACCCTTCTTTTGGAAGCATCCTGCAGGCCCAGTTTTTCAAGCCAGGTATCAATTTTATTTTTAAGCGCAGCGCCGTGCAGGCCATACATGCTGCCGTAAAACTCCAGGTTTTCCCGGGCAGTTAAAGTAGGATAAAGTGCCAGATCCTGTGGTACAATGCCAATGATATTTTTAATGGAAGAAAGATCAGCTTGTAAATCTTTACCATCTACCAATACTTTGCCGCTGGTAGGCGGAAAAAGTCCGCACAGTATAGAAATGGTGGTTGTTTTACCGGCGCCGTTGGGCCCCAGCAGTCCGAATATTTCATTACGGTTGATGGAAAATGATATAGCATTCACAGCCGGCTCTGTGGCATTTTTAAAAGTCTTGGTAAGATCTTTTATTTCTATGATTACCGGATCAGTCATATTTTATAGCGCTCAAAACCTCATGCCAGCCATAGTGATGTAGAGCCGAAGGTATAATTAGCAATTAGTTATGTTCAAAAATCAGGGGCAAATTTAGTCTAAAATAGCCGCTCTGGCTCTAAATTTTAGTTAATGAGCCCGGTGGTAATTTTTGCCGATAACAGGCATAGCGGTATGCTGGGGCCGGGATGTACACTACCCCCGCAGAAGTACAGGTTTTTAATGTCTTTTGAAAAATTGGCGTGGCGCAAAAATGCTGCAAACTTATTGTTGCTGCTGTTGCCATAAATGGCCCCAAAGGCACTGGAAGTGCGGCTTTCAATAACCCGGGGATCAAAAACCATCTCGCTTTCTATATAAGGCCTGAGATCTGTTTTCAATATCCTGTTCACTTTATTGATCATATTTTCACGGGCTTCGTTAATAAAAGCATCCCAATCCTGGCCCTGGTTATTAGGTACGTTAATAAAGGCAAACCAGTTTTCGCAGCCCGGAGGTGCATCGGTGGGGGTATGTTTGCTGGTGATATTTACATAAATAGTTGGATCGTGGTACATGGCTTTTTTGCTGAAGATGGTATCAAATTCTTCCTCATAATTTTCGGCATACAGGATATTGTGCAGCCCCAGTTCCTTAAATTCTTTTTTTATACCCCAGTAAAAAATAATGCCCGAGCTTGATTTGGGCTGGTTCAATGTTTTGGCCGGCCTTTTTACGTGGGGCATTAGTTTTTTGTAGCTGTTGTACACATCCATATTGCTGATCACCACATCAAAGGCTTCGGTACCATTATCGGTGCGTATGCCGGTAACTGTTTTGTTTTCGATCAGTATCTCCCGTACGGGTGTGGAGAATTTAAATTGCACCCCGATTTCTTTAGCCAGTTTTACCAGTGCATGGGTAATGCCCACCATGCCACCTTCGGGATAGTAAGCGCCTTTTACAATTTCCACATGGGCTATCACATTCAGCGTGGCCGGCGATAAATAAGGACTGGAGCCGTTATAGGTAGCATAGCGGTTGAATATTTGTACCAGCCTGCTGTCTTTAAAAGATTTTTTATTGGCGCCATTCATGGTATCGAAAGCGCCTATTTTTCCAAAATTTAAAATGCCCCGCAGCACCGGCCAGGTAAAGAAATTCTTCAGCTTGTGTAAAGAGTTTTTTAAAAAAACCTCGTCAGTAAGGTTGTAGATGGTTTCTGTTCTGTTGAGGTATTTCAGGATGTCTTCTTTTGAATCGGTGCCCCGGGCGGCCATTTGTTCGGCAAATTTTTCCTTGCCATGATAGGATTCCAGGGTAGTACCATCCTCAAAAAAATATTTATAAACCGGGTCCAGCTGGGTATAGCGGAAATGCTCAGCCGGGTTTTTGCCCGATAGTTCAAACAGTTCGTTCACATACTGGGGCATGGTAAAAACCGATGGGCCCATATCAAAGCGATAGCCGTCTTTTGATTCTGAGGAAAGTTTGCCGCCGGGGAAGGAATTGGCTTCAAACACCGTTACCTGGTAGCCTTTATTGCGCATGCGAATGGCAGCGCCCATACCCGAAACTCCGCAGCCAATGATGGCGCAGGTTTTGTTATTTTCTGTAATCATAATTTTGCTGCGGCCTGTGGCCAGCGGCGGCAAAATTAAACGATTTCAGTATTCTATTTGATGAAAACGGGGAAGCATGACCTAAATCATCCCCATGCCGGTATACGGCCCTGCAGCAAAGGATTGCTGCAGCAAGAGCGGGGGAATTTTTTATGCAGAAACGCCTACATCCAGTATTCCTTCGCCCAGGTCTTCTTCAGTATAAATATATCTTGGTTTTTTAGCAGGCTGTGTAGCTGCATTGCTGAACTTCAGTTCATCGGGCATATTGGCCCTGAATGGGTTGGTTGACAGATTTTTCATTTTTATTCGTTTTAATAAATTATTGGCCTTTAAAACCGTGCCAAAATGGATATTGGTTATATAATTAACGGAAAACCTGCATAATTATTATACCTATCCTGCCCGGCCAAAGATCTGTTGTATGACCCGCCCTGCCAGCCCGGGTTTAAAAAGCGCTGTACTGTTTTGTAAAAACAGCCTATTTTTAACAGCATATATTAACAATTATATCATGGATTTTGGACGTGTACCTGAAGAGGAGTTAAATAAAATAGATTTTAGCCTTAAAGCTGAGCCTGCTTTCAACAAAAACCTGCTGAAAGGCAAGCCGGTAAAGGAACCAAAAGTTTATATAGGCTGCGCCAAATGGGGCAGAACGGAGTGGGTGGGAAAGATTTACCCGCCAAAGGCTAAGGAAAAAGATTTCCTGGAACATTATGTGGATCATTATAATAGTATAGAGCTAAACGCTACCCATTATAAAGTATATGGCGAGGCTGGCATAAAAAAATGGACAGCCAAGGCTGGTAACAGGGATTTTAAATTCTGCCCTAAAATGTACCAGGGCGTAACGCATCGCGGCAGTTTAAAAGGAAAGGACTTTATTATGAATGAATTTTTCCGTGGCATTGTTGCGTTTGAAGAATTTTTGGGCCCGATCTTTATACAGGTAAGCGAAATTTTTTCGCCAAAAAGAAAAGAAGAACTGTTTGAGTTTTTAAAATCGCTGCCGAAAGATCTGCAGTTCTTTATGGAAGTCCGTCATCCGGATTGGTTTGCAAAACCGGATGTATCTGAAGAGTTGTTTTCGAAACTTGCAGATATGAACATTGGCGCAGTAATTACGGATACGGCAGGAAGAAGAGATTGCGCTCATATGCATATTACCATACCTAAAGCATTCATACGATATGTGGGTAATAGTCTGCACCCAACTGATTATGCAAGAATTGATGAATGGGTTGAGCGCATGAAATACTGGCTGGATAAGGGAATGGAAGAATTGTATTTTTTCATGCACATGCATGATGAAGCCACTTCGCCGGAACTGACTGTTTATTTGGTTGATAAAATGAATAAAGAGTTGGGGTTGAATTTGATAAAACCGAAATTTATTGCGGAGCAAAAAGGGCTGTTTGATTAGAGTTGCAGACGGTTTGCAAAATAGTTTATTTCACCTCGAACAACTCTTCCCACCGGGTTGTATAACGTGGACTTCTTAGTTCCTGCCGCATCTTCCAGTCACGCTTTGTGCCTGAAGCCGCAAACTTTACCATATCATCCCGCATGGCAAAGTTTACATTATCAAGCATGCTCATTAAAAAGCGGTTGTTGTTTTTGTTTTCAGCAACAAACAGGTTGGCTTGTATGGTAGTATCGGGTACAATGCCGCTTAGCATTACGCCTGCTTTTTTATAAATTCTCCCGGTCTCATATAAAGTGTCAACCAGTTTAACAGCGGGCTTTATCAACTCATTGGTGGCCGATGTGGCAACAGGGAGTGTTGTATAACTGCTTATTGTTGGCCCATGGCGGAAATGAGTATTGTGACTTAGCTCTTTGGGCACCACAAACACGCTAACGATGCTGGCAGCGCTTTGCTGCCTTCTTAATTTTTCTGCAGCTCTGGATGTATATGTGGCAATGGCTTCTTTGATGTCGCGGATATTTTTTACCGGGCTACCAAACATCCTGGTGGTAGCGATCATTTTTTTTACGACTAATTCTTCTTTCATTTCACTGGCAGTTTCGCCTTTCAATTCTTTTAGTAAACGTATACCCACTACACCACCTAAATTTTTATGTGCCCACTCTTCTGTTTTTTTGGTAAGATCATAGGCGGTAAACACGGCATTCATTTCTACCAGCTTTTGTGCATATTGCCTGCCCACGCCCCATACTTCACCAATGGGCGTATCCTGCAGTGCTTTGGCAATTTTTTCCTTTGTATCCAGTACTACCACACATGCTGTAGCCTGTTTATTTTTTTTGGCAAGATGATTGGCAACCTTTGATAATACCTTGGTGGGCGCCACACCAACGGATACTTTAATGCCTGTCCACAACTCAACAGTTTCCCTGATATTCAACGCAACCTGTTGCAGATCTTTTTCTGCAAATTCATCTAAGTTTAAAAATGCCTCATCAACAGAATACACTTCCACATTTTCTTTTCCCAACATAATCCGCAGGGTTTCCATCACACGCCAGCTCAGGTCGCCGTATAAATTATAATTACTGGAAAAAGTGGATACACCGTATTTTTCAATCAGTGGCTTTGCTTTAAAATATGGCCCCGCCATTTCCACACCCAGTTTTTTAGCTTCGTCACTCCGGGATATAATACAGCCGTCGTTATTACTTAGCACCACAACCGGTTTTTTATCCAGGTGTGGTAGAAACAACCTTTCGCAACTGCAATAAAAACTGTTACAATCTACAATGCCTTTCATGTGTTTAAATTAAAAGCTGCTTGCACACCCCGTCAGCGGCTATAAGCCCTGACGGCGGTTGTGTAGGGCTGCCTGCTATTCTATAATAAGCTTATTCATATCAATCTGCCCATACCGGCCTTCATGCGCTTTCTCAAATCCAGAAACACCTCCAAACCAATCCAAAACCTTTTGTGATGTCAGAAAATTATTGTTATTACTGAGGATTGTATGATAAGATGAGAACTCCCAATCTTTAAAATCTTTCACAAACTCATGCTTTTGTGGGTTCATGTGACAGTAGCAAACCAAAGCCCTGAGATAATTATCATCCTCAACCAGTATCCTTTCAAAAGGAGATTCAAATAAAGGCCCTGTTCTGTTATTGGATTTATTTATAGCCTGTGCGTATGAATTGAAAAAATGCGAAAGTTGTTTGGATGCATTTAGTTGAATCATTCCTTCGCCATTCTGTTTGGATACTTGCACATTCGCTTTTACATAAACCAGCATGTGAAAATGATTCTTCAATAATGCATATGCAAAAGTTTCAAATACATCAGCACAGTAGAAGATATACTGCTGTAAAAAGTAATAATAATTACGTGGCTCTTTGAAAATATCTTCACCATTTACGCCTCTGTTGTAAATATGAAAATAAGCGCCTTCGGTAAGTGGTTGTATATACATTGCTATTATTTATTTAAAGGTCGCCATAACCCTGACTGCGGCTCTAAGCCCCGTCAGCGGTTATTTGAAGCGCCAATTTAAGTTGGCTGCTTCTTCATTCACCCAACCGCCGTCAGGGTTTACAACCGCTGACGGGGTTGGGACCTTACCCTCTTCACACATTCCTTATAATACAACTCACCACCCCCCAGATCTTAAAATCCATAAACTCGCTGATATCAATGGGTGATAGCTTGTTTGTTTCCGGTATCAGTCGCAGACTATTCATTGTTTTTTCGTAACGCCTTATCAGCATTTCGCCATCAATAACAGCAATTACAATTTTGCCATTCAGCGGCTTCAGACTTCTGTCTACAATTACAATATCACCATCGTAAATACCTGCATTTATCATGCTATTGCCACTTACCCGCATAAAAAAAGTTGCCGGTTTATTGCGTATCAGTTGTTCATTCAGGTCAATACCCCGTTCCATATAATCATCGGCTGCAGCACCAAAGCCCGTAGCGTTTGCTGTGGTTATATTGTGCTGGTTAAAATTTTTGCTACCACTGTAACTACTTCCAAAAAACTTTTCTACTTCCATAAAAATTAATTTTAAATACCAAATTGTTTAGTAAATTTATGCTAAAATAATTAGCTAACAAATTTAGTAACCAAATATATTTTTAATCATGAAAGAAATACCAGGTCCTGTACTGCCAGGCTATCGTATATATGAGTACCTACTTGTACTATCGCCGCATGAAGAATTACGGAATAAGATCATGGCTGTAAAAAATGATTTTTGCGAAAAGTACAAAGCTGAAACAGCCCGCTGGGGCAAACCACATCTTACACTGGTAAATTATGTTCAATACGAATTGATGGAAGAACGCATCATCAATCATTTAAATAGTATTGCCATGGGCTTTCAACCGGTAAAAATTGAACTAAAAGATTATGGCAGTTTCCCCAGCCATACCATTTATATAAATATTACCAGTAAAGTACCGGTACAAAGCCTGGTAAAACAGGTACGCACCGAAACGCAGCGGCTGATGAAGCTGAACAATGAAAACAAGCCACATTTTATACTGGAGCCACATCTTACTATTGCCAGAAAACTATTGCCCTGGCAGTACGAACAGGGCTGGCTCGAATACAGTCACCGGCATTTTACCGGCCGCTTTATTGCCGATGGTATGCTGTTATTAAAACGCCCTGTTGGCGAAATGAAATACGAAATAGTAAAACGTTTTGAATTTCAGAATTTACCGGTATTAACAAAGCAGGGAGATTTATTTGGATAGATTTTTATCACGAACAACACAAAGCAAAACACAAAGGTCACAAAGGCTCTTTGGGTTCTTCGTGAAAAATTTAGAGCCTTTGTGGTAAAATAAATGGAAAACAAAAACCTCAAACAAGATCACCATAAAGTAAAAGTAGCCAGCCAGGAAGAAAAGACTCAATACCTGGCCGGCCGTGGTGCCCAGTACAATACTAAAAACCGTTTTTTAAAAGACGAAAAAACGCAGGAGCATATTGAAGGCGTGGATGACTGGGAAGCCGGCAATATACCTACACAGTTTATTGAGATGCAATCGAAGACCATTGTGAACAAAGTAGAGAGCAAGGATGTGGGTATGAGCTACAGCATGAATCCCTATGCCGGCTGCGAACATGGCTGCATTTACTGCTATGCCCGTAATGTGCATGAATACTGGGGTTACAGCGCCGGGCTTGATTTTGAGCAGAAGATACTTGTCAAAAAAAATGCAGCACAGCTGCTGCGAAAATTTTTAATGCACCCCAAATGGGAGGGTACGCCCATTATGCTCAGCGGCAATACCGATTGCTATCAACCGGCCGAACAAAAGTACCGGTTAACCAGGGGGTTGCTGGAAGTATGCAACGAATTCAATCAGCCGGTAGGCATACTCACCAAAAACAGCTGGATATTAAAAGACAAAGATGTATTGCAGGAAATGGCCAAGAAGGGTATTGTATCTGCCATGGTTTCTATCACTTCTTTTAATGAAGATCTGCGCCGTAGCATGGAGCCTCGTACCACCACCGCCAAACAAAAATTAAAAGTGATCAACGAATTAAGCAGTGCCGGCGTACGCATGGGCATTATGATGGGCCCCATGATACCCGGGCTGAATGAACACGAAATGCAACGCATTATGAAAGCAGCAGCAGATAACGGCGCTACGTTTACGGCTTATACTTTCATCCGTTTAAATGGCGCTATTAAATTTTTATTTCACGACTGGCTGTATAAAAACTTTCCCAACCATGCAGATAAGGTTTGGCATTTAATAGAGCAAAGCCACGATGGCAAAGTGAATGATACCCGCTGGGGTGTACGCATGCGGGGCGAAGGAAGCATTGCCGAACTGGTGGCGCAGCAATACAAAAAATACGGAAAGCTGTATAACATGAACGCAGAGGAGTGGAGCCTGAATACAAAATTATTTCAGCGGCCGGGGCAACAGGGGAAATTATTTTAATTTTTTATTCGCCTGGAACTATTGTGTACACTGCATTTTGAGAAGTGTAAAAACGACACACAAAAAAATATTTTAAAAAATCTTCACAAAAATTTGGCAGTATCAAAAAAATAAATTCATCTTTGCAACGCAAATAAAAATTTTAAACAACAGAACATGTTACGCATACAACTACATATTGAAGCGGTAAATTGTTTTAGTCCGAAGTCGGATTACAGCAATTGCGGGGCATGTTATGCTGCATCATAAGTTTTACCAAAACCAACTGATTCACTAAGGCCCCGACAAAAAATCGGGGCTTTTTTTATGCAATACATGCAGACAGGCATCTGTAGAAAGTAAAAATTAAAAAGTAAAAATGCAAAAAATACAAGCGCTACAACTCATTACCCTGCATACGCTGATGCAGTTATGGAACGAACGGGTTTCGTTGACCATACGCTATAGCTATGTGCCGGCTACAAGTGGGTTTGCTGCTACCGATAGCTATCAGGTAGGTAAAAATAACAGTGATAAAATTCGACCGTGGTTTGAACGATAAGGTATAGTACACCTCAACGAGAAAGCCCGGTCACAAAAAATGACCGGGCTTTTTTTATGCCCGAAAAAAGGAGGTGAATGATGAAAATGTTACTGGTAGTGTTGGTGGTAAGGACGATCATCAGCATGGTAGAAAAAAATAAAGCCGTTACTGATTTGAAAAATGAAAACAGGGGCCGGGTAATTCACCCTGCTGAATTTGAGATCAGGTAAGCTATTGCAGAAAGGAGGAAAACAGGTAACCCCTGGGAGATGCAACAGGGGTGCCTTTTTCTACAAAGTTCTTTGAGTAAAAAATATAGAAGCATTCCGATTGGCCGGATACTCCACCTGGACTGGAGAGGCTGCAGGTTCGAATCCTGTCTTCTATACATGGTCTGTTCGTCTAATGGTTCAGGATCTCAGGCTTTCTACCTGGGGATACCGGTTCGAACCCGGTACAGACTACAAACCCGTGAAGACATAGTTGCAGCATTATGTTGCAGCTATAACGGTTCGTTGGTGTAACGGCTAACATCTTTGATTGTCTATCAAAGGCTACGAGTTCGACTCTCGTACGAACCGCAGATTGTTGAGTGGTGCAATGGCAGCATGCCTGATTCTGAATCAGGTGATGATAGTTCGAGTCTGTCCTCAATAACAAATGTTGACTTTACCTGCCTGCCGGCAGGCAGGGCTTATCTGGTAAAGTATCCCGATGTAATCGGGAGGAACAGAGTTCTCCCGATAGCTATCGGAACGGAGTCAACCGAATGAATAATGAACAAGGAACAAGGAATGCTGAATAAGGAAGTGAAGAATAAAACAGATTAAAAATAATGCGGCTTGGTGTAACGGCAACATAGTCATCTTCCTTTCTTTCTGAGAGGCAAACATAAGATGAATGTTTTCAGTTCAAATCTGAAAGTCGCACAAATATGGCTTATAGTTCAACGGATAAGAATACCACGCTACGAACGTGGAGATAAAAGTTCCCTGCCTGCCGGCAGGCAGGGATTCTTTTTGAGCCAACAAAATATTGCGGTTTGGAGTAATGGTTAACTCAGAAGTCTCATAAGCTTCAAATATAAGTTCGAATCTTATAGCCGCAACCACAGCAGATGGCTTAGCTCAACTGGCAGAGCACTATCCTTATACGATAGCGGTTAAAGCCTGCCTGCCGGTAGGCAGGGTTCAAGTCCTTTAGTCATCACAAAAACAGTTTCGTAGCTCAATGGTTAGAGGCACCGAACTTTTAATTCGGGGGTTGAAGGTTCGAATCCTTCCGGGACTACAAAATGGATGAATAGCTCAACGGCAGAGCGTCCCGTTGTTAACGGGAGGGTTGAAAGTTCAAATCTTTCTTCATCCTCTACCATGTGAGTGCGGCGAAGATGGGGAGTCGCAGCGGTCTGTAAAACCGTTGGCCTGAAGGCCTCAACAGGCTCGAATCCTGTCACTCACACTATGGAGAGAGTCCGGCTGGTCATGGATGCTGTCTTGAAAACAGACTGGGTGTTAAAGCCTCAAGAGTTCGAATCTCTTTCTCTCCGCCAAAAAAATGGAGAGTTGACAGAGCGGTTATTGTAATGGTTTGCTAAACCATCGTCGTTCATTCGACGCAAAGGTTCGAATCCTTTACTCTCCGCAATTGTCTGAACGGGGATTGGGAAGGATTAATTGGATTAGGAAGATTAGAATCCATCAAATCTTTTTAATCCACCCAAATCATCGTTCAGACAAACAAACGGACGAATAGCTCCAATGGTAGAGCATTGCGTTGAAGCCGCAACCGTACAAGTTCCCTGCCTGCCGGCAGGCAGGGAATCTTGTTTCGTCCACAATAGAATAAAACATCAAAAAAGATGACCAAAGAAAAAATGTTGAACGGAGCGTCGCCAATGTCGCCCCATTAAAGAACAAATGTTGGAAACAAAATTAAATAATCAAATTCCCCTTTAGGGGTAAGAAATGGAACAGCAGCAGCAATGGAGAAAACTAAGCGGACAAAAAATACGCATTCCTATTGAGGATGAAGTAAGGGCCGCCATTCTCCGGGAAAAAGAAATGGGCAACCAGCTTAAAGTATGTATTGGTACCGATAGCCAGGTAAAGGGAAAGGAGACAGAGTTTGCAACCGTGATCGTGTTCATACGAAAAGGCAAAGGTGGTTTTATGTACATCAACAACGAAACTACTTTACAAAAAATGAGTATTAAACAGCGGATGCTTACCGAAGTGGCTAAAAGTATTGACGTGGCTTATGCACTGTGCAGGATATTTACTTTGTACGGAGTGGATATGGAAGTGCATGCCGACATCAACACCAACCCAAACTTTAAAAGTAATGATGCGTTGAAAGAAGCGATGGGTTATATCATGGGAATGGGCTTTGCCTTTAAAGCCAAGCCGGAAGCTTTTGCCAGCAGCAGCTGTGCCAATAAAGTGGTGCAGTAAATTAAAAAAAGAATAAAAATTAAAAACTAAAACAATGGTACAGATAATGATCGCCCTGGTGGCTGCCTGTTTCTTCATTGGGGTTACTTCGGATGCAGGAACATATGTACAGCAACTTGTACGGCGAATAAAAAATAAAACAGGGAACAAAAAAAATGCTTCCGTTTTTGAAACGAACTATATAGAAGTAAAGGCTTTTTATGTACGGGAGTTTAAAGCAACCCCTTGTATAAATTTCATCAATAACCTGGATACAGCGAAAGTGTATAGCTATATCAACAAGGGTTTTGCAGGAAAAGTGCTGGCAGTTTATCAACGCAATTATTATAGTTGGCAAAGGTCAAGACAGGAATTTACCTGTACTATTTTTAAACTGGAAGGCCAGGTGATGATTGAAGTGGGAGATGAATATGCAGAGATACTTTTTGGCGTCAACAATAAAACGTATGCCAATGAGCTGGTACAATTGTTCTCAACGTATAAAGCGGCTGAAAAGGAACAGGCTTTTGAGATCAACATCATTACGCAGACGAGCTCAGGACTTGATCTTAAATCGCTCGACATAAAGCCTACAACGCTGGATATTGATATGTACTACAACGACGACTTTAAACAGGTAGATGAAATTATTAGGCAGCGGCTGGCTAAAGAAAATGACAAAGGGATAATTCTGCTGCATGGTTTACCTGGCACCGGAAAAACAACATACCTGCGCCATTTGATTGGTAGTATTAAGAAGAGAGTATTATTTGTATCGCCCGGTGTAGCCTGCAACCTGATGAACCCCGAGTTCATGGATCTGTTGATTGATAATCCGAACGCTGTGCTCATCATTGAAGATGCGGAAAATGTGATCATGGATAGAAAGTACAGCAGTCATAGCAGTGTAAGCAATCTGCTGAACATCAGCGATGGTTTATTGAGCGATTGTTTGAACGTACAGATCATCTGCACTTTCAACAGCGATATTAATATGGTGGATGATGCATTGCTACGTAAAGGAAGGCTGATCGCAAAATACGAGTTTACAAAACTGCAGGCTGTCAAAGCACAAAAGTTAAGCGACAAACTTGGGTTTACAAAACACATCAACAAGCCGATGACGATAGCAGAGATCACAAACCCCGATGATATGGAAGCAGCAAAACCATCTATTCAGGTAATGGGTTTCAGGCGGCAGGAAGAAGTAATGATGAATTAAAATATGGCTGGTGCTGCAGCATCGGCTGAAGAGTTCCGCTAACGCGGAAAAGGGAATGTGTATGTTGACAGTAAACCTGGCGGGTGTTTTTACAGGCTTGCCTACCGGCAGGCAGGCACCGCAGTGCAGACGTAGTAACTATCTGTATGCTGTTGCATCAATATGCTGCTCCCTCTATAACCTGTAGGTCATGAGTTCGATCCTCATTCCGTTACGTGCGGATAACTCAATTGGTTAGAGCAACAGAAAGCAGCGCCGGTTCGACTCCGGCTCCCGGCAGATGCCTGGATAGTTCAGTGGAAGAACACTTCATTGTTAATGAAGCAAAGCAGAAGTTCAGCACTTCTTTAAAAAGCTGAAAACCAAAGGCAAGGTTATTTACCCGCCCGTAGTATCATATAACAGCGATGTTGTGTGCTGAGAAAACGGGCAATCGGGTTATTGCCAGCAGGCTGATAAAAAGTATTGCAAAGTATGGCACTTCGGTAATACCGTGCCGATAGCTATCGGTAAGCGTATTGCAGCACTGGCATAATAAGCAACACCTGCATCAGCCTCCGCAATAAAACGATGGTAAATAACTGCCGCCTTTTTAAAACAAAATGTATAACCACACTAATTCAATTCGTGTAACCTGCCTGCCGGCAGGCAGGTTCGAAACAATTAGTGACAATAAGAATTAAAATGAAAAAAGTAACAATCTACGCCTACCAGGTAGCCCTGGTTTACAAAAACGGCGAGTACAAAAAAATGCTGCAGCCAGGTGTTTACTGGTTCTGGGGAAATTATAAAGTGTACGTGTACGACGTTACTGTGCAGTTCAATAGCTTTACCGATCTCAACATCCTGTTGCAGGATGCTGAGCTGGCCAATGCACTGCAGGTGATTGATGTAGGCGATAACGAAATTGTGTTGCAGTACCGCGATGGCTTGCTGAAGCAGGTGTTGACTGCCGGCCGTTACGCTTTCTGGAACAATGCCGTTAATAACTATGCATTCATCAAAGCCGATATCAGCAAGGTAGACATTACCGAACCTATCAGCCGCACTGTGTTGCAGAATAAACTGGTGGCTCCTTATGTGCGTAGCTACACGGTGGAGAACTACGAAAAAGCCGTACTGTTCATTGATGGTAAATACGCACAAACCCTGCCGGCCGGTGTTTACTACTGGTGGAAGAACAACACAACCATTGTGGTTGGCAAAGCCGATACCCGTAAACAGCAGCTGGAGATCAACGGCCAGGAAATACTGACCAAAGACAAAGCCGCCCTGCGTATCAATGGCTACGCCCAGTACCAGGTTACTGATATTGAGAAAGCCATGTTGCAGAACAAGGACTACGACAAGCAGTTGTATGTGGCTTTTCAGCTGGCCCTGCGTGAGTATGTGGGCGGACTGGGTTTTGATGAATTGCTGGAGAAAAAAGACAGCATCGCTTCATTCATCCTGGAGGCTGTAAAAATGGCCGCCGAAGGTTTGGGTATTGAAGTGATCGGTTTCGGTATCCGTGATATCATTTTGCCGGGCGATGTGAAGGACATCATGAACAAAGTACTGGTGGCCGAAAAGAATGCACAGGCAAACAGCATCATGCGCCGGGAAGAAACTGCCAGCACCCGTAGTTTGCTGAACACTGCCAAACTGATGGAAGACAATACCATGTTGTGGAAACTGAAGGAGATGGAATATGTAGAAAAGATCGCCGACAAGATCGGGGAGATCACCGTAAATGGTAACGGTACATTGGTTGAACAGTTGAAGCAGATCTTTGTAAAAGAAAAATAAACCAACATCCGGTATCATTCCGGTACCGGATGTTTTTCTTTTTTGTACTTAGCTTTAGTGCAGCTATTAAGCTTCATGGGCGTCGCACTCTTGTGCAGCATAACTTTATTCAACTTTTATCGAAGCTAAACAATGATCAGTAACATAATAAACAGCATTCATAACGAAACCGAAATTGTATTCAGTGAAGTAGACGCATGGTTCAAAAACCCCGTGGACATACTTAATTGTCATCCGGAAAACGGAGGCTGGAGTATCAGGGAAATATTGGAGCATATATCATTAACCAATCACTTTTTGTTGATACTGATAAAGAAAGCAACAGTAAAAGCTTTAGGAAAAACAAAGCCAGCTAACTTTAATGAACTATTAGCCGACTACGATTTGGATTGGGAAAAATTAAAGCAAGTGGGTGAGCATAAATCATTCTATTGGAACAGGCCACAGCACATGCAACCAACCGGAACGGTAGATTTGAAAGAAGTAAAAGATAAAATCGAAGTGCAGGTTGCAGAATGTTTACATTGCCTGCAACAGCTAAGCAACGGCGAAGGTATTCTGTATAAAACAAGGATGACTGTAAACGATCTTGGAAAAATTGATGTATACCACTACATCTGCTTTCTGGTGCAGCATGCGAAGCGGCATATAACACAAATGGAAAATAATAAAAAGGAATTTGAACAACATAAAACTTAATACTATGACAACGAAAAGATATTGGGTCATCATGAAATCGGGAAGAAAATTTATGGTAGAAGAATGGGGAGATCCGCACGTGGAATGGGGCAACGTAAATCCTGCAACAAAAAAACTGGAAAAGGTATCGGTAAAAGAAGCGGAAGAAATTAATGAGAGTAATACGAAGATTACCAAAGAGAATGGATTTAAGAATATATGCTTTCTTTCTCCCGGTACATCTGCCTTAGCTTATATTGATGCATTGGATACATCAGGCGTTGAGCGAATTGAAGATAAGCACATTCGCTATACTGATGATGAATAACTGAAGTAAAAAATCAAACCACAAAGCACACAAAGAAAAGCAACACAAAGTCCGCAAAGGTGCTTTGTGAACTTTGTGCCAGCCTTAATGCCCTTTGTGGTTAAAAACAAAACACCCTCGTGGTTAAAAAACAAAACAATGAGTAAATTAAAAATACAGGGAAAAGAATTAAGGGCTATCGGCTTTCCGGAAGGACTGGTAATAAGCATAGCCATGAAGGTGATGGAGAAACAGTACAAACATCAGTCAAAAGAAAAAGCATTTGATATTTTAAAACAGGTATTACAATCACCAGCTGATTTTGCGGAAGATGAAATACTGGGTGTAATTGCAAAACAACTATTACCTACAGAAACTGCTGAAGGTGCAGAAATATCTTTGAACCAAAGCGGCATACAGTTCAGCGTGTTTGGGCAGGAGCATATTGAAGAAGGCGCCATGCACCAGATGTACCAGGCGGCCAAATTGCCGGTGAGTGTGGCGGGCGCTTTAATGCCCGATGCACACCAGGGCTATGGTTTGCCCATTGGTGGCGTGCTGGCAACAGACAATGCCGTGATACCTTACGGCGTGGGTGTGGATATTGGTTGCCGTATGTGCCTGAGCATTTTTGATATAGATCCAAAACAACTGGCAGAAAAGGAAAGTTATTTTGCCCGTGAGGTAAATGAAGCCACTTTGTTTGGCAGCGGCGCACAGTTCGACCGTGCTGCCGATCATGAAGTGATGGAGAACGCATTGTTCTTTGAGCTTCCATTGCTGAAAAAACTGCATGGCCGTGTGTGGAAGCAATTAGGCTCTTCCGGCAGCGGAAATCATTTTGCCGAATTTGGTGTGATCGAGATTGCGGAGCAGGATGCCATACTGGGTGTAGCACCGGGTAAGTATATTGGCTTCCTTACGCATTCAGGTTCAAGGGCGTTGGGTGCAAATATTGCCAACCATTATACCAAAATTGCCATCAGCCAAAGACGTTTACCGCAGGAAGCAAAAAATCTTGCCTGGCTGAACCTGGATGAGGAAGCTGGTATTGAATACTGGAACGCCATGAACCTGGCCGGCGATTATGCGAGTGCCTGTCACCATGTTATGCATGCAAAGATTGCCAGGCAGCTAAAAGAAAGGCCGCTTAAGATGGTGGAGAACCATCACAACTTTGCCTGGAAAGAAAAGTGGAACGACAGGGACGTGATCGTTCACCGTAAAGGGGCAACGCCGGCCGGTAAAGATGTGCTGGGTATCATTCCGGGTAGTATGACGGCGCCTGGCTTTATTGTAAAAGGTAAGGGCGAAGCAGGTGCTGTTAACTCTGCTTCTCATGGTGCCGGCAGAAAGATGAGCCGTACCAAAGCCATGCAATCGGTTACCGACAAACAGTTCAAAGATGAATTGAAAAAACACGGTGTAAAATTGCTGGGCGGCGGACTGGATGAATCGCCTTTTGCCTACAAGGATATTGAAGTGGTGATGCAAAGCCAGCAATCGCTGGTGGATGTGGTTGGTAAATTCACTCCTAAGATCGTGAAGATGGATGGTGCCAAGCACAAGAGCTGGGCCAAAGGAAAGCATGAAGAAGTTTCAGGAGAATAGATGATTTAATATTCCGGTAATATTGGCTGCTTAATTTTGTGTAAGATGAATGAAAAACTAACCAAAAGAAAAGCAGACTTCACCAGGTATCTTGATGAAGAACTTGCAGACAAGCCGCTAAAATGGTGGCAGCAAAAAACAAACAGGTACATGGCAACAAGGGATATGCACGGCGGAAAAATTGATACTTCGCCCGGTCCCTTAGAAACAGTGATCAAATACGATTTAAAAAGAGCGCTTATTGAAAGCGCTCTTTTTTTATGCATCAGTTTCGGGTTTTTTATACTAACCGGCGCCAGGAAACAAGTTACAGCATCATGGTGGTTTTGGGCGGCACCGGTGTTATTTGCTCCCTTATTCCCTTTACTTTGGAGCAATAAAAGAGGTGTACTGATCTTATTTAACAAGCAGGGCTTCCAGACAAAAACAATGCCTGAACTAACCTGTTGGCAACATCTGGTTGCATCGTATATCAGGATCGACAATTCCGGTGAGACTACAAGCAATTACCTCTTACTCTATTATTACGATGAAAACAAAGACGAGATTGTAAAAATAGAATACAATATTGATGGCCTGAACATGAAAAAGGAAGATATTGCTTTACATCTTGAGTTCTGGAAGATGATGCAAGGTACCGATGCCATACGACCGTGATCATTTATAAAACCACGGCATTAGCCGCTAATCAAGCCTTGCTTAATAATAATTTTATGTAATTTTTTTTCTTTCTGCATCCTGTAAAAAAAAGGTTTATGCAGAAATTAATCCTCCCCCTGTTTTTTGTAATTGCATTTATTACACAAAGTAAAGCACAGCAAAGGCTATTCGACCAGGCAGTACAATTGAAAACCTGCAACATCTCCATTGAAGCAAATCCTTTTATTGCTACCACGGTTGTTGAGATGGAGTTTTATAACCCTAAAGACCAGGAAGTGGAAGGCCTTCATACCTTTCAACTCAACAGGGGACAGGTTATTACCGATTTTCAACTGGAGTTGAATGGTAAATATCGTGAAGGCAGTATTGAAGAACAGTGGAAAGCCAGGCAGGCATACAGCAAAATTGTTGGCAAAAGAATTGATCCCGCCATTTTACAGATGGACTGGCAAAATCACTACCGCCTTAACATATATCCCATTGCAGCAAAAAGCAGCCGTAAAATAAAATTCACCATTACCCAAATGATGGTGGAGGAAAATATGAAGCTGTCTTATACACTGCCTTTGGATATTAAAGGTACTACAGCTGCTTTTTCATTGCATATCAGGGTAGATAAGCCGGCATCTATTCCTTATGCAAATAGCGGCCTGCTTGAAGCGGCACATTTCAATATGAACGACAACCAGGCAACTGTAAGCCAGCAGCTATCCGATATTGTTTTAGACAGACCCATTACGTTTTCCATCAGCCAGTTTGCCAATAAACCACAGTTCTGCATCAGCAACAAAAACGGCAGTCATAATTTCATCATGCGCTTTTATCCTGATGTTACGCGGTACTATCCATGTAAAACCAAAACAATAAATGTGTACTGGGATGTATCATTATCGGGCAAAGAAAGAAATTTAAGTAAGGAGATCGACTTTCTTGAAAAATACATCACAGATAATGCGATCAGCAAAACCACCATTTTCCTTTTTAATCACCAGATGCAGGGCGTTATTGTATTTGACAGGGCCAGGGACAGCTTTAATTCTATCCGGAGTTACCTGCTAAGCTATAAATATGCAGGAGCTACAGACCTGGGCATGCTCAATTTCAGCAATGTGCTGGCAGATGCAGTGCTTCTTTTTTCGGATGGGGTAAATTCTATCGGTACTGCACAACCCGGGCTGGGAGCAGTGCCGGTATATTTGATCACATCAACCTATTATTACAATTCGTATTACCATTATTACACTAACAATGATTATAAAAATATTATTGGCAACACCGGCGGCTCCGTGATCAGGCTACATTACAATGATACCGGCAACACTATAAAAAGAGTGGATATTGCTGAGAACTTTCTTTTTAAATACAGCTCGGGCAGTATTCGTATTAACGAATTTTTCCCCGTAAAGCTGGGAGGCAGCGTGCTGCTGAGCGGCAGCATTACCAGGGCCGATAACCTGGAGTTGTTCTATGGAAACAACAGTGCCATCGCCAGGTCGGAGAACTATTTTATACCGGTAAATGAAAGCTGCGATGAAAGCACCTACCAAAAAATGAGGATGCTGAAAGCCTATGACTCGTTGATGTACGACCATTACCAATACTGGAACTGGCAGCAAATGATCGTATTCGGACTTACAGAAAGGGTGGTAACACCGCAAACTTCTTTTCTGGTGCTGGAGCGGATAGAAGATTACATCAAATATAAAATTGCGCCACCTAAAGAACTGGAAGAAAAATGCGCCGAAATGAATTATGTGTACAGGTCTGAATACAAAATAAATGCACTGAGATCATTTACAGAGCAGGAGGCGCTTGCTGCTGTTGTAAAAGATTATAATAAACGGATAAACTGGTGGAGCAAGACAGAACCTGCCATCGATCTGAACAATACCGCGGCGGATACACAACCGGTGAACGGCGTGGCTGACGCAAATACAAATGGCGCCAAAGCTGCATCGGTAAATGCGCAGAATAGTTTTCCCATCATGTCCGGAACAAGGAATGAAATGAATGAAGTGGTAGTAACAAGCGCTTTTGGCATTAAACGTTCAGCAAGAAGCGTATCACATAGTGTACAGAATTTAAGCAGCGAGCAGGTGAATACGATCAGGCAGGTAAATGTAAACGATGCACTGGCTGGTAAAATTGCAGGCGCACAGGTAAGAAGCCAGTCGCTGGCAAAGCTGGGTGCCGAAACAACCATCCGCCTGAGAGGAGAGAACGGATTTGGTACCGGCAATGGCGCATTATATGTACTGGATGGTACCATCATGACATCCGGTTCGGATATTAACCCGGATGATATTGAAGACTATTCTATTTTGCAGGGGCCTGCAGCAACCGCGTTGTTTGGCCCCGATGGCGCAAATGGCGCCATAGTAATGACAAGTAAAAAAGCAAGACGGGGCTACTCCAGGCAGTACTATGTATGGAGCGAATATAAACTGAGTAATTGCAAAGATGAGGGATATGTGCAGGAAATGAAGAATGCCGAGGATTATGAACTCCTGAGTACCTACCGGCAGCTGGAGATGGAAAATAAACGGAACGTTGGTTTTTATTTTGAAATGGCTAACATCTTTTTTGAAAAAGGAAAACCGGAAAAAGCACAGGAGCTGATGTATGATGCCATAGAACTCAGCCGCGGCACAGTGGAGGGTTTAAAACTAGCAGCCTACCTCTACGAAAGCTGGAAATGGTACGACAAAGCCATCAGTATTTATAAAGGCATTTTAAGCCAGAACGAAAATAATGCAGCCGTAAAAAGAGACCTGGCCCTGGTTTACTATTTAAATAAAGACTTTGCCGCCGCCGTTAAAACTTACTATTCAATTATTACAGCTTCGGAGGGATACAGTGCCGACAGCAATACAAAAGTGAACGCCCTGGCCGAAATGAATGCCATACTGGCCGTTCATAAAAACGAGTTTGATGTTTCCTATATTAATCATAACCTGATCAGGCACACTCCGCTCGACCTGAGAATAACAGTGGAAAGCAATTATAATTATACCCGAAGAGTAGAGTTTATTGAGCCGGGTAATTCAAAATGCAGCTTTCTTGTTCCTAACTCCGTAAATATGGGCCGCTTTTCAGGTAATGACAATGCTTACAATAACGGGATGAGTGAATATATGATCAAACAGGCGCCTGCCGGTAAATACCGGGTAAAAGTGGATGCCTATAATAATTACTCGTACGACGCAACAGTGCCTATGTTTATACGGGTGATCAGTTTCAAAAATTTTCAGCAACAGAACATGGAGGTAGAAGTAAAATTATTTGACCTGGATAACCAGTACGGGGTGGTAGAACTGGATGAGATAAACTGGTAACAGATCCCTTTTGAAAATGGAAGCTCCGGTACAAAGCCGGAGCTTTTTATTTACCGGTAACAATTACTGTTTTGCGAAGAAATGTATGATATCGAAAGCCTGCAGAAAAACTGCTGACAGACTTAATATTCTGGTAACATAACCTGCCTAATTTTGTGTAAGATGAATGAAAACCTAAACAAAAGAAAAACAGACGTTAAAAATTACCTCGAAGAACAGCTTGCAGAAAAGCCCAAAAAGTGGTGGCAGTCCAGATCTGATGATTACACGCCCACCAGGGATATGGGTAGCGGAAAAAATAATTATCCGCATTACACGGAAGAAACAATAGTTAAATACGATTTTAAAAGAGCGCTTGGATCAGGCGCTCTTTTTTTATGCAGCTGTTCTGCAATAGCCATTATCTGTGGGCTCAAAGAGGGGGAATTTCCGTATTCCTTCCTGGTGATGACCAGCCTGGCAATGGCATTCTCTTTTTTCCAATTGCTTGACCAGGATAAAAAAGGCCCGCTGATGATCTTTAATAAGGAAGGCTTCTGGATAAAGAACATGAACCGGCCTGCACCCTGGGTTCACCTGGTAGCTTCTTATATCAGGAAAATTCATGCAGGAGAAGACCCAAGCCATTACCTGCTGCTGTTTTATTACGATGAAACCAAAGATGAATTTTTTGAAGCTGAACACTGCATCGATGGCCTTGACATGAGCAAAGAAGATATAGCCATGCAAATTGAATGCTGGAAAATTATAACAGGAACCAATGCTGTAACGGTTAACTAGCCTGCATATAGGCGTAATAGCACTGCCTGGTTTGGGCACTGTTGCATTTTAAACTATTTTTACCCCGATAAAATATTTTAATGCACAGCACCACAGATAGAATTAAGGCAGTTTTTGCTGATTTTTCAAATGAACCCATTACGGGCATTGATAAACTGCCACAGGCCGGCAGCGAAAGACATTATTTCCGCATTCATACAGCCAATAAAAACTTTATAGCAACCTATGGTGCTAATTTAAAAGAGAACGAATCTTTTATTTATTTCTCCAAACATTTTAAGAAGAAAGACCTGGCTGTGCCTGCTATATTATGCATGAATGAGGAGAAGGATATTTATTTGCAGGAAGATTTTGGAGATATTTCACTGCTGAACAGGCTGGAAGAAAATGGCTATACAACAGAAGTATATGAGCTGTATAAAAAAAGCTTACAGCAGCTTGCTTTGCTGCAGGTAAGGGGCCACGAAGGACTGGATTATAAAAAATGCCTCACCAACAGCTCTTTTGGCAAGCAGGCCATCATGGCCGACCTGCTGTATTTTAAATATTATTTCCTGGATGCCTTGCGCCAGCCTTATGATAAACAAAAGCTGATAGATGATTTTGAAGCCCTGAGCAATTACCTGAGCCATACCGAGTACAAGTATTTTATGTTCCGCGATTTTCAGAGCCGGAATATTATGGTGACACCGGATGACGCTGTTCATTTCATCGATTACCAGGGCGGTATGAAGGGAGCTCCTCAATATGATGTTGCCTCTTTACTATGGCAGGCAAAAGCAAACCTGCCCGATGACTGGAAGCAGCATTTGCTGGAAGATTATATGACCGCATTTGAAGAAGTGGTGCAGGAGCCTATTGATAAAGATACTTTCCGCAGCCAGTACAACGGCTATGTATTAATACGCCTGCTGCAGGTGCTGGGTGCTTATGGCTTCCGCGGCCTGTTTGAACGAAAAGCTCATTTTTTAACCAGCATACCCCTGGCTTTGCAGAATTTAAAATGGTTCATACAAAATCAAAGTATCGGTATAGCAGTTCCTGAATTTAAAAAAGTACTGGAGATATGCATTAGCGATAACGTGATAGAAGAATTCACGCCGGTACAGGCAACTGAAGACACGCCACTACTGGTTACTATAAACAGTTTTTCATTTATTAAAACCGGTTACCCAAAAGATGAGACCAAAAATGGTGGTGGCTTTGTATTTGATATGCGGGGCATATTAAACCCCGGCAGGTTTGATGCATACAAACATTTATCGGGTCTGGATAAACCGGTAAAGGATTTCCTGGAACAACAAACCAAGATGCCTGAATTTTTGAACAGCGTGTACAGCATCATTGATATTTCGGTAGAAGATTACATAAAAAGAGGCTTTGAACATTTGGCTGTAAATTTTGGCTGCACCGGCGGCCAGCACCGGAGTGTGTATGCCGCAGAGGCGCTGGCAAGGCACCTGCGCAATAAGTTCAAAGTGAAAATACAATTAAGCCACACAAATAAAGAAAATTGGAAAACGTTACCTCAGCTATAATCTTTTCTGCAGGGCTTGGTACCCGCTTTAAACCATGGACAGATCTGCATCCCAAGGCATTGGCGATAGTCAATGGTAAATCTTTATTGCAAAGAAATATTGAGTACCTGCAACAATATGGCATTAAAGATGTAGTAGTAAACATTCACCATTTTCCACAGCAGATCATTGAAGCTATCAAAAAAAATAACGGGTGGGGAAGTAATGTGATCATCAGCGATGAAAGTAATGAAGTACTGGAAACAGGTGGCGGACTGATGAAAGCCCGGCATTTACTGGATAAAGGGAAACCTTTTGTCTCTCTGAATGTAGATATACTTACAGATCTCGACCTCTATAAACTATTGGCTTTTCATGAGCAATACAAGCCCCTGGTTACTTTTGGCGTTACCGACAGGAAATCATCCAGGGTATTATTATTTGATGAAGACAACCGCCTGTGCGGATGGAAAAACCTGCAAACCGGCGAAGAGAAAATCTCGATCAATAAACCAAACCTGGTTCAGAAAGCTTACAGTTGCGTGGTGATTTTTCAGCCTGAAATATTTTCTTTGATCAGGCAAAAAGGGAAGTTCTCTATTATGGATAGTTATCTTGACCTGGCAGCCGACCATGTTATTCTGGGCTATGACCACAGCGGCGATAAATTAGTGGATGTTGGCAAGCCCGAAAGCGTTGCCATAGCAGAACAACTTTTTAGTTAGCATCCACAGGTGCCTCAAAGGATTTTTTATTTTCTTCTTTTGGCTTGATACCAAAATTATATCGGAAGGTTAACCCCAGTCTCCGGGTATCATTGATGCGACTGCCTTGTGCATTTACACTGCCCTGCTGCAAACTAAATTCCACATGGTTTGTCCGCAACAGATCATTTACAGACAGAATGATATTTGCTTTTTTCTTCAAAATGCTCTTATTGGCAGAAACGAATATGCCTCCGAATGTATTCAGCTCATACAGGTTTTGTAAACCTTTTGTTTTTAAAAATCCCTGCATATTAACCGTGAAGGTTTTTGTAAGTTTCAGCTCCTGGAATGCAAAAAAGGTCCAGCTGCTGCGCTTGTAATCAAGCGGCTGGCCTTCATAAAAACCGCTGTAGTGGTTAAAGTTATATAAAGCACCTACGTAAAAAAAATATTTACCGCCGGGTGGAATACCGCCAATTACTTTGGCATAAAATTCTTTATTCTTGCCCAGGTTATCCCAGGTGCGGTAAGCAATCTTGGTATTATTATCCTGGTAGGTTACGTTGCTGAAAATATCTTTAGTGTTATTAATGCCCAGTGCAATCACCGGTATATTATTAAATGTAACATTCAGCTCATAGTTAGTAGTAAACTGAGGTTTCAGGTTCGGGTTACCAACATCGTACAGGTATTGATCAATATATCTTGGATACGGATTCAGTACTTCGTAATAAGGCCGCTTAATGCTTTTACGGAAGATAGCATTGCCCACCAGCGGACTTCCAAACATTTTAAAAAGATTGTGCTTAATAAAAAGGTACGGAAAAACATCTGTACGTTTGATGGATAAAGTAGTGTCTTTAGGAACCAGTTGCCTGCCGTTGATATCCGTTGTTTCAAGCCTCAGACCGGGCTTTACGGTAAAGCCGGCAAAGGTTTTTGATACCTGCACATAAGCCGCAATGATGTTCTCTTTGTACCGGAAACTGTTGGTTTGAAAATCATCAGTAAACACAATATTGTTCCCGGTATCTTTTGTGTAGTTAGAGCTGTTGGTGCTGTTGCTGATGGTTGCTTTAAAACCGGTTTCAATGGTAAGGGTCTTTGGTAGTTTCAAAACCAGGTCGGTCTGCAGCAGGAAAATATTCTTATCACTATTATTGATGCCATTACCACTTACCGTAGGTTTTGCCGGCAGGTAATAATTGTTTTGGTAAAACTGGGTATTCCGGTTTCCATAATAGTTATAATCAAACTGGCTTGTCCATTCACTGCCCAGTGTATCAATTTTATATTTGGTAGCAATATTGCTTCCCAGGTAGGTTGTTTTATTGGTACTGTTAATGTCTGATACGTTTTTACCCAGTATTGCAGGGAAAGGATCTTTGCTGATATCAATACCATTGATAGCAAAGCTTTTTCCGTTTGTGTAGCTCATGCGCAGGTCGTAAGCTGCATTAAACTTTGGGGTAAACTGGTAATCGATACCGCCATTCAGATAATTATTGCTGGTAGGGTAGGTGGTATAAGATTGCTGTGCGATCAATGAAGAATCTTTCCTGATCAGCCTGTCTGAATTCAGTTCTTCAAAATTATTCCTGTTGGTAAACTGGTAGTTGAGATAGCTGTTTATTTTTTCTGATCCTTTGTTGATATTGAAACCTACTGTTTTGGTGGCATATACTCCCTGGAACCAGGCGGCATTAACTGTGCCATTAGTTCCCAGTTTCACCCCCTTTTTTAAAATAATATTCACCATGCCGCCACTGCCCGATGCATCGTATTTGGCAGAAGGGTTACGCAGTATTTCAATTTTACTTACACTGCCTGCCGGTAAGCTCTTCAGCAGCGAAGCTATATCTGCACTGCTCAGCTTCATTTCCCGTCCGTTAATTAAAATGGTGGCAGGTGTGGTACTGCTTAAATACACATTGCCATCCTGGTCTACAATGGCACCCGGAGTTTTTTCAAGCACTTCGTAAGCATTGGTGCTGCTGTTTGCCAGCACTTCGGCATCTACCACCGTTTTATCATCATCCTGTTTTATCAAAGGTTTTCTTGAAACAACCACCACATCGCCCATGGTGGTGTTTTTTTGTTTCAGTATAAAATTTACAGTGACAGGTTTGTCAGTTACTGAAATTATTTTCTCAGCATTTTCGAATGATACCGAGCTGAGCTTAAGTATGTATTTTGAAAACTGGTTAACGGTAAAACCTGCATTGCTGTTATTTACAGCTTTACTGCCTGCTAAAACAGTATCGGGCAAAAGGTATAGCTGTAGGGTAACACTGGATGAGGTATCAGCCTTTGGGAAACTCAATAATACTTTAAGGGTGCTGCTTTTTTGAGAGAAGGCCCAGCTGCTTAATAACAACAGGCTGCTAAAAAACAATACAGTTTTTCTGATCATTAAAAATCCTTCATTGATTTTGTACGGATGACAATATCTCCGCTTAGGTTATAGGTTGTACCGATACAGCAATATTATTTATCAAACAGTTCTTTTTTATCTACCACTTTAACCTGCTTGCCGGCTTTTAGGGTTTTACTTACTACATCATAGGGACCGGTAACTACCTGGTCTCCTTCTTTAAGTCCCTCGGTTATTTCAATATTGTTTATATCCTGTATGTCTGTTTTAACTTTTACCTTACTTACTTTTCCTGTTTTGTCAATCACAAAACAAACAACTTCCAGTTCATCTTCGAGCGAAGTGGTTGATTTTACATTAGATTCATCTGTTTTCTTTGCGCTTGTTTTCAGGCTGTCGTTTTTATCACGGGTGGTAACGGCGTTAATAGGAACACTCAGCACATTGGCATGTGTCTTGGTCTGTATGTCGGCACTGGCGCTCATGCCCGGGCGGAAGGGAAATGTGCCCTTACCCAACAGATCAGCATAGCTCTCCGGCAGTATGCGTATATAAACCTTATACTGTGTTACATCGCTTGTTGTAGATGCCAAAGCATTTTGCGAGGCGGCGCCATTATTGCTGCTGGCAATTTGTGTAACGATGCCTTTAAATTTACGGTCGCTATATGCATCCACTTCCACAATGGCACTATCGCCGAGTTTTACTTTCGGAATATCATTTTCTCCCACATCAACCCTTATTTCTATTTTGCTCATATCCGCAATCCTCAGAATTTCGGTACCTACAGTAAAGCTGTTGCCCGATACACTTTCGCCCTTCTTTACATTCAGCAAAGAAACCACGCCATCCCTGGGGGCTACAATGGCTGTTCTGCTCAGGTCTTTATTGGCTCTTTGCAGGCTTGCTTGTGCAGTTTGTACATTGGCACGGGCGCTTTGTACATTGGCCTGCGTGCTGCGTATGCCTTCCTTGGCTGCATTGTAATTTGCTTTGGCGGCTTTTAAAGTAGTTTCTGCCACATCCATTTCGCTGCGGCTTATTATTTTATCGTCAAATAATTTTTTAGAACGGTCGTATGCCCTTTGTGCCTGCTCCATTTGTGCATCCAGTGCAGCCAATGCCGCCTGCGCATTGCTCACCTGCGCCTGTACGCTGCTTACCTGTGCCTGCGATTGTGCCACGCCGCTGGCAGCCTGGCTTCGTTGTATATTGTAAACATCGGGGTCAATACGTGCCAGCAGCTGTCCGCGTTTTACAGTATCACCCTCCTGCACAGTAAGCTCAGTAATTACACCACTGATATCCGGACTCACTTTAACTTCATCCTCGGGGTAAATTTTGCCGCTTGCATTTACAATTTCGGTAATGGTGCGTTTCTGTACTTTTTCAGCAGTCACTTTTAATCCTTCATCTTTGCCAAATGCCCCGGCTTTGGAAAGTATAATAAGCAATACTACCAACACACCCAATCCTATCAGGATCCATTTAAGCGATTTACTCATTGTTTATTTTTTTATGTGCCCGGCTAAAAGTTCTTTATTGAACTTCATTGGCGTCGCACTCTTGTACAATATCTCTTAATTCAGCTTTAATTGTGTTTTGCACTTGACCTTACAAACCTGAAATGCTATTCAAATTATTGAACTCCAAAGTTCCCCCTTCAGGGGGCGGAGGGGGTCTTTTATTAAAACTTCAACCCCTGTCCCTTGTAAAACTCCAGCACTTTCATTTTAAAAACATAATCATACTGGTTCAAAGCGTTCTGCAGTTTTGCAGTAAGCAGGTTATTCTGATTTGTAATTAATTCAAAAGTGGCGGTCATTCCTACATCATATCTTTTTTGAGCATAGTAATAACTGCGTTCTGCGGTTTCTACTGCTTTTTTACCGGCATTATATTTTTCCAAAGCAACCAGGGCTGCGTTATAAGCCTGGTAAATATCCTGTTTTAGTTTCTGGCCATCAGCTTCCTTCTGTAGTTGCTGGTTTTTAATACTAATCCTGCTTTTTTCGAAATTAGTACGGGCACTCAATCCATTAAAAATGGGAATGCTTAAACTTAAACCCACTGATTGGTTGAAGTTTTGATTTAGCTGCGAAAAAAACGGAGTTTTTCCATAAGTATATATAGTGTAAGGTTCAAGCGGAAATACACTATAAGGCGTCCCGCTAACGGTTACGGTTCCAATCGGGGGGGTTATTTTAGAAGAACTGGTAACCTCCTGTGCCCTGTTGTTGAACCTGCTTCCAAGGCTTCCAAAAGCACTAATTGAAGGGTATAAACTTCCTTTGGCAGCAGCTGAAGTTTTTTGTGCTGCTTTCAGTTTGAAATCATTGAAGCGCTGCTGCGGCATATTTGCCATAGCAAGTGCATAAACAGATTCGGGCTGCAGATCGGCAATTTTTTCTACCGGTATTCTATCAACAGGTGGTGTTTCAATCTCAAAGGGTGCAGCTGCATCAATGGCCATTAATGATTTTAAAGAAAGGATGCTTTGGGTTACATTTCCTTTTGCACTAATCACGTTAGCGCTGTCACGGGCAACCTGTGCATCCAGTTCTGCTGCATTCAGTTCCGGTAAATTACCTGCATCTACCAGCTTGCGGGTATTTAGGTATTGTGCTTTTGATTGCGACAACTGAACACCTGCAATATTTTCCTGCTCCAGCGCAAGCAATATCTGTAAATAAGCATTGGCAACTGAAAGCGCAATATCATTCTTTAATTTATCTGTACTTGCCTGTGCGGCTTTTAATTCCCATTCGTTGGCCAGTATAGTATTGCGTTTGCTGAACCAGTTGAATATCTCGGCGCTGCTTTGTAGTTGCATATTAGCCGAAAGATAGCTTTGCGTGATGAGGCTGAAAGTTGTAGGGTCCTGGTTACGTCCGCTGCTGAAGCCCGGCCCACCGCTGAAATTAAGATTGGGCAACTGGCCGTACTTGCTTTGCTTTAAAGTTAAGGCGGCTACCTTAGCCTGCAAATCGACCTGCTTTATTGAAATGTTATTTGCCATGGCGTACTCAATACACTTCAGCAAACTCCATTTTTCCTGCGCCTTTACAGTGACGGCAGCAGCCAAAAAAACAATAAGGGTCAAGAATTTGTAACGCATGCTACAAATTTAATTCATCTGCAGGTAAAACGTATAAAACAATTGTACAAACGGCAATAAGCTTAGGTTAACTACTCTGCCGGCTGGGAATTTGATTTTTTACCCAGTGCTATGGCAATAAAGTACAGAGCAATAAACCCTGCCATAACCGATAATCCTACCAGTGCTGCATAATCATTATTCTTATAATCAAAGGCAATACTGATGGCTACAAAAGTATAGGCCGCAATAAAAATGATGGGTAACAGGGGGTACAATTTCATTTTGTAAATACCGGTATCATCCAGGTGCCGGGTTCTTTTACGCAGTACAAAAATGGTAGCTGCAGATAACACCATTCCAAAGCAGTCCAGGAAAATGGTAAAGCTCAGGATTGTATCAAACTCCTTTGCCCAAAAAACAATGAGGGCACAAAGGGCTGCAAAAACGCTTAAAGAAATGGTAAGCACATCTGTTTTGCTGTTGCGTTTCTTAAATGCCGCCGGCAATATTTTATCTTCACTCATGGCGTACATCACACGGGGATTACTCATAAGCAATACGTTTACGTAAGCCAGCACGCTCAGGAATAAAAAGCCAGATAACACCCTTTCGGCATTGATTCCGAAAATTTTAGAAGCCATAATGGCTGCAATGTTTTTGCTGTTCTTGATTTCTTCAAAGCCTATCACTTTAATGTAGGCATAATTAATGGTGAGGTACAATGCAATGATGATGAAGATGCCGAAGAATATCCCTCTTGGAATATTTTTAGTTGGCTTATCCACCTCGGCGCCAAAGTTGATGGTTTGCTGATAACCGCCATAGGTAAAACTTACAGCTACCAGTCCAATGCCAAATGCTTTCAGGTATTCCATAAAACCAGGGCTGATGGCTGTGGGCACAGCGGATGAAACAGCAGCCGGGCTTGCAAAGAATATCGGGGTTATCAATAAGAGTATCAGCGTTATTTTTATTACAGTTAACACATTCTGCGTTTTGGCGCTCATTTTCAGTCCCATCAGGTTAATGCCATAAAAAATTACAATGGCTGTAATGGCAATGGTTATCTGTATCGTTTGAATATAAGTAGCATTGGCAGCCACTTTGATCCACTCCGGATTTTGCGATAAGGGAATAAAGAGCCCGGTAATATACTCTCCGCCAACCAACGCCACACCTGCCAGCGAAGCTGCGTTGGATACCAGTATCACGCAATTAATGGCAAAGGCAACAGAAGGGTGGTAGGCATAAGAAAAGATCTTGTAATAGCCACCCGTTACCGGAAGCCTGCTGCCGATCTCTGCATAGGTAAGTGCGCCGCAGAGAGCTACCAGGCCGCCTGCGATCCAGGCAGTAAAAAATAAAAAAGTATCGGGCGATGCTTTGGCAACATTTAATGGCGTACGAAAAATGCCCATGCCTATTACCAGGCTTACCACGATCATGGTAAAATCGAAGAGGTTCAGTTTTTTTGATTTTGCTTGCATGATGAAAAGATACTGAAAGCCGCTTGGAATTATTCTTTTTCAATAAAAATATTTAAGTAAAATATGACTGGCATCATAAGCTGTTTTTTTAAACGATATATCTTTGTACCCATGTTCAGGAAAATTACTGCAACCATATTATTAATGTCGTTTATGGCCCAAACCTTTGCCGGGCCGTTTATTATGCTGGATTATTTTGTGAACACCGCTGCGTATGCCAAAAACTGTATCAATAAGGCCAGGCCCAAAATGCATTGCAACGGCAAGTGCCAGGCTATGAAAAAAATAGAAGAGCAGGAAAAGAAAGACATGCAGGACTCTCAACGAAAAGCCGAAAACAAAATGCCGGTACTTTCAGCAAGATCATTTTTTTGTTCTGTTAAGATCATTTCAAGAGAAATAAAAAAGAAATATCCACTTCAAAATATCAAAGGCACCAGCGAAATGGCATTGGCCGTATTTCATCCGCCGCAGGCTTAAGTTTCCACATTTTAATTCTTAATAAACCAGGCATGTAATGTCTGTGTAATTGTACACCCTTATCTAAAATTTTTTATGAAAAAGACAATATTAATACTGACTATAGCTTTATTTTCAATCAACTCAACCCGTGCCTGCGAAATATGCGGATGCGGCCAGGGCAATTATTATTTTGGCCTTATGCCACAGTTCAAACATCATTTTATCGGGCTTCGCTACCATTTTAAAAGATTTAATACCGTAATGGCCGATGATCCAACACAGTTCAGCAGGGATTATTACAAAACCATGGAATTGTGGGGCGGCTGGAATTTTGGAAAAAAATGGCAGGTGCTTGCTGTTATTCCTTACAATTTTGTGCACCAGGTTTCAGACGATGGAATTACCAATAACCAGGGTATTGGTGATGTTGCGCTGATGGTGAATTATAAAATCTTCAATAAAAACACAATATCAAATGGGCGATCTATTGCGCAGCAACTTTGGGTTGGCGCCGGCGTAAAAATGCCTACAGGTAAATTCAATGTAGATGCAACTGACCCAGCCCTCGTTTCGCTTGCCAATACACAAACCGGTACAGCCAGCACCGATTTTATGTTGAATGCCATGTATAATATTTCCATTAATAAAGTGGGCATTAATACAAGTACATCTTACAAACTGAACACAACCAATAGCGACAAATACACTTTTGGAAACCGTTTTTTTGCAAGCAGTATTGCATCCTATACGATCAAAAAAAACCAGGTTTCTATATTACCCAACCTGGGTTTAATGTTTGAAAATACCGCCATCAATAAACTTAGTAAGCAAAAGGTAGCACAAACAGGGGGCAATTTATTAAGCGCTTCAGGCGGTTTGGAAATTGGGTTTAAAAAATTTACAGTAGGAACCAATCTGCAACTGCCGCTGAGCCAGCATTTTGCATCAGGACAAACTGAAGTAAAACTTAAAGGTATGATGCATATAACTTATGCTTTTTAAAGATGTTTCTCTTAATAAAAGTCCTGGTATTTTACCGGGACTTTTTTGTTTTCAACAATTGTGTATTGAATAATTTGGGCAATCAAAACGAATGCAGTTACATTTGCACCGAATTTGGTTTCCGATATCAAATCGGAATTAAAAGGGAATCCCGTTCAAGTCGGGAGCTATCCCCGTAGCTGTAAGCGATACCCCAAACCCCTGAAGGGGCTTAAGGTCAACATTTCAAACTTCACAACCACTGTGTAAAAACGGGAAGGTTTTTTGAAATGGGTCGCAAGCCAGAAGACCTGCCTGGTTCATCAACAATCATTCAAAGCTTTCGGGTGAAAGGCATGGAGTGTAAAAGCTGCAAGGCATTTATATTTCTTTCTTTTTTTAATTTCTCGGAAGCAGTCACAACAAAAAATTTTTCAAAGATGAAAAAGAAAATTTTTATTGCGGCTGCTGTATTCATCAGCAGTCAATTGTACGCACAGAAACCGGCTACGGACAGCACCAAAATTTTAGATGAACTTGTAATTACCGCAACAAAAACCCCGGTAAAGCAATCGCAAACGGGCAAGGTGGTTACTGTTATTGGTAAAGAACAACTGGAAAGAAGCGCCGGCAAAACAGTGGCCCAGGTTTTAAATGAACAGGCAGGCATCACTATTAACGGGGCTTACAATGCAGCCGGCAATGTGCAAACCGTGTATATGAGAGGGGCATCGTCGGGCCGCACTTTAATATTGCTGGATGGCATCCCGGTAAGTGATCCCTCTATGATCAACAACGAATTTGACCTGAATCTTTTTTCAATTAACGATGTAGAAAGAATTGAAATATGCAAAGGAGCACAATCTACCTTATACGGCAGCGATGCTATCGCCGGTGTTATCAATATCATTACCATAAAAAGTGATGTTACAAAACCATTCAATGTAAAAGCTACGGTTACAGCCGGCAATAAAGGCACTGTGCGTGGTAACCTGCAATTGTACGGCAAAACAAAAAATCTTACCTACACAGCCCGTTACGCCAAACTGAAAACTGATGGATTTTCTGCTGCTCATGACAGTACAGGAACAAAGGGTTTTGATAATGACGGTTATAATGGAGATGTGCTGAGTGCAGCGGTTCAGTACCAGGTAATTCCTGCATTGCAGGTAAAAACATTTTTGCAATACAGCCGTTACAAAGCAGATATTGATGCGGGTGTTTTTGCAGATGAAAAAGATTACAGCATAAACAACAGTAGCCTCAGTTCAGGCTTTGGCGCAAATTTTAAAAAGGGTATTGCAAACATCACTGCTAATTATCAGTATGGTGAACTGAAAAGAAAATACCTGAACGACAGTATTGACAAACCAGGATTTACTTCCTACGAGGATAATAAATACAATGGCCGTACACAGTTTGCCGAACTTTACAGCAGCATTACTGCTGCCAAATGGCTTACTGTACTTGCCGGCGTCGATTACCGCTGGGCTACCATGCATCAGAAATATTATTCAGAAAGTATGTTTGGGCCTTACGACCCGCCGGCATTTGATAGTGCATTGCATCAAACATCTTTTTATGCATCACTCTTCTTTAGTGCATTAAAAAAGAAACTGAATGTGGAAATTGGTGGCAGAACAAACAACCACTCACGCTATGGCAGTAATACAACCTACACCATAAACCCATCGTACAGCATCAGTAAAAACTGGCGTGTATTTGGAAGTATTGCTTCGGGCTTTAAAGCACCTTCTATTTACCAGGTGTTTGATCAGTTCAGTGGAAATTTAGATCTGCAGCCCGAAAGGTCTGTGAATTATGAAATTGGCGTACAGCAATCCAGCCAAAAGATCAGCAGCCGCGTGGTTTATTTTCACCGCGATATAAAAAACGGAATTGATTATGATTATGTCAATTTTAAGTACTTCAATTTTGTAAAACAGGCAGTTGATGGTATTGAACTGGAGCTTGCGGTAAGGCCGGTTAAAGATCTGAACATTTCTGCCAATTACACTTTACTAACCGGCAAGGAATATACCCAAAGCAGAAAAAGCACAAATGATACTGTTTATAATCATTTACTTCGCCGCCCCAAACACAATATCAACCTGGGTATTGGTTACCAGTTCAGTAAAAATATGTATGCGGGTATAAGTCTTAAATCGGTAAGCAGCCGCTATGATGTGGGTGGCTATAAAAAAGAAGATGTGTTGCTTGATAATTATTTGCTGCTGGGTGCGCATGCAGAATATAAACTGAAAGAGCATTTGAAGTTTTTTGCAGATGCACAAAATATTACAAACAAAAAGTTTTATGACCTGCGGGGCTATAATTCAATACCTTTCTTGCTAAACGGAGGCGTAACTTTTAACTGGTAAGGTTTATGTGTAAGCACGAAGAAAAATATTGTCCACGCTGTCATGCTGTTTTTGAATGCAAGGCCGGCAGTATTGCGCTTTGCCAATGTAGTGCCATACAATTATCTGTAGAGGAACAGGTTTATATAGAATCAAAATTTGAAGATTGCCTTTGTATAAACTGTTTACATGCTTTGCAAAAGGAGTATGTGATCTTTAAAGAGAAACATATTTACAGGTAAACCTGACTACTAATATTGAATTGCCCCGGTTTGTAAATACAGGCCGGGGCAATTTTAAAACAGGTTGTTTACTGCCATTAAGTACAACAAAAATTGACTATTACAGATGCAGTATCAGTAGTATCTTTGCAGCATAAAACAGAAGCTATGAATTTTGGCAATGTATCCATCAACCAGATCATTACAATAAGTTTTACCTTATTTGCTGTAATAGATATGGTGGGTAATGTTCCGGTACTGGCTTCGCTGCGGGCAAAAATGGGCGGAGAGATCAGATCGATGCAGGCCACAATCGCCTCGGGCGGGCTGATGATACTTTTTCTGTTTATTGGCCAGCAGTTCTTAAATATACTGGGCCTGGATGTACAGTCTTTTGCCGTGGCCGGAAGTATTGTGATCTTCATCATCGGGCTGGAAATGGTATTGGGCATTGAATTCTTTAAACCCGATGGGAACCCAAAGAGCGGCAGCGTAGTGCCCATCGCTTTTCCGCTGATAGCAGGCTCGGGCACGCTTACCACCATTATGAGTTTAAAAGCCAATTATTTTGATGTGAATATTTTAATAGGCATTCTCATCAACTGTATATTCATATTCCTGGTGCTTAAATCACTGAAATGGATAGAGAAATTCCTGGGTCCAAATGGTATGACGGTTATCAGAAAATTTTTTGGCGTAATATTGCTGGCCATTGCGGTAAAAATATTCGGCAGTAATTTTTCGCATTTGGGAAAATAACAATGAATGGCCTCGTAGTACAATGGATAGTATAAGAGTTTCCGAAGCTCCAGATCCAGGTTCGATTCCTGGCGAGGCCACTACCTGATTTTAATTCCATTACTTCTTCTGTAACCTTTGTAACATCCTTTTATTTTATTATCCCCATCTTTGCTACCTCAATAACGCTATATGGAGATCCTTGGATATTTTCTTGCTGCACTGGTAGGCATATCGCTTGGCCTTATCGGCAGCGGCGGCTCCATATTAATGGTACCCATACTGGTTTACATCTTTGCTTATAACCCCGTACTGGCAACTTCTTACTCTTTATTTATTGTTGGCTCTACTTCGCTTGTTGGAGCTTTTAATAATTACAGGAAAGGCCTGGTGAGTATTAAAACAGCGTTGTTGTTTGGTTTATCTTCGGTAACAACCGTTTTTATTACCAGGCATTATATTATGCCACGCATACCAGATGTGCTTTTCAGTATTGGCAACATAACCGTAAAGCACGACCTGGCCACCATGGTTCTGTTCGCCGTTTTAATGTTGATGGCTTCTTTTGCTATGATCAGGGAGGGCAACAAGAGTACAGTTGCTGAGATCAATGCAACTTCAGCCGACACCATCAAGCTGTTGTTATTTGGGATATTGGTAGGCCTAACAACCGGTTTCCTGGGCGCCGGCGGCGGATTTCTGATCATTCCTGCATTGGTACTTATTTTAAAGATACCCATGAAGAGAGCCGTAGGTACTTCGCTTTTGATCATCGCACTCAATTCCCTGATCGGCTTCACCGGCGACCTGGGCCATATTGATATCAATTGGAGATTCCTGGCCAGCATCTCACTCATTGCTGTTGCAGGTATTTTTATTGGCGGGGCTTTTGCAAAAAAAATACCGGCACAAAAACTCAAAAAAGCATTTGGCTGGTTTGTGCTGGTGATGGGGATCTATATCATTATTAAAGAATTATTTTTTAGCTAAACATCTTTTACATGAATAATAACGGACTGGTAACCGGCGAAAACAATCCATCCCAACCTTTAGATGGTAATTACTGGAGCAACCGCTATGATACCGGCACTTCATTCTGGGACCTGGGAGAAGTATCGCCGCCTTTAAAGAACTATATTGATCAGCTTACAGATAAAAATATAAGGATACTCATTCCGGGATGTGGCAACACTTGTGAGGCAGACTATCTTTTGAAACAAGGTTTTACAAATGTTACCGTAATTGATATAGCACCGGTTTTGGTACAAAAGTTAAAAGGTAAGTACAAAGACAATTCGCATATTAAAATTATTCTTGGCGATTTTTTTGAGCACGAAGGACAGTATGACCTGGTGCTGGAGCAAACTTTCTTCTGCGCCATAGACCCGTCTTTACGCAAAAACTATGCAGCCAAAATGCCTGAATTGCTTTCGCCTGGCGGCAAACTGGTTGGCCTTTTGTTCAACCGTAGTTTTGAGGAGCAGGGTCCTCCTTTTGGCGGAGATCAAAACGAATACCAGGCTTTGTTTGCCAATAATTTTAATTTTAAAACCTTTGAACCCTGCTATAATTCTTTCATCAAAAGAAAAGATTCTGAGCTTTTCATCAACCTGCTAAAAAAATAGCTGACGAGGATCATGTTTTTTTGTTACTTAAGTTACGCAAAAGCAAACCACTGATCCCGACCTTCGCACTGTAAAATTAAAATTACAGTTATGCATATTGAGCAGATCTATACGGGCTGCCTGGCCCATGGCGCCTATTGTATTACATCCAATGGCGAAGCGGCCATTGTTGATCCCTTACGGGAAACTGCACCCTACCTGCAACGTTTTCAAAAAGACAATGTAAAGCTGAAGTACATTTTCGAAACCCATTTTCATGCAGATTTTGTGAGCGGCCATGTTGATCTGAAGAACAAGACCGGTGCCGATATTGTTTATGGTCCTGGTGCTGCTTGTGAATTTGGCTGCATTGCTGCCAATGACGGGCAAGAATTTAAAGTAGGAGATATTAGCATACAGGTTTTGCATACGCCTGGCCACACCATGGAGAGCGCTACATTTTTGTTGAAAGATGAAAAGGGAAAAAACCATTGTATTTTCAGTGGAGACACCTTATTCTTAGGCGATGTTGGCCGGCCCGACCTTGCACAAAAAGCAGCCAATCTTACCAAGGAACAACTTGCAGGATTACTGTACGAAAGTTTAATGAATAAAATAATGCCATTGGCAGATGATGTGATCGTTTATCCCGGCCATGGTGCCGGCAGCGCCTGCGGTAAAAATATGATGAAGGAAACGATTGATACGCTGGGTAATCAAAAGAAAGTGAATTATGCATTAAACCAGCCCGATAAAGAATCGTTTATTAAAGCGGTTACTGAAGGGCTTCAGCCCCCGCCCGGTTATTTTGGAATGAATGTGGCCATGAACAAAAAAGGATATGACAGTTTTGAAACTGTTTTAGGTAACAGTTTGAAAGCATTGACACCTGATGAATTTGAACTGGTTGCTGAAAATACCGAAGCGTTGATTTTGGATACGAGAGACAACACGCTATTCTATAAAGGGTTTATTCCAAAATCGATCAATATCGGGCTTGCCGGTGATTTTGCGCCCTGGGTTGGCGCACTCATCGTGGATGTAATGCAACCCATCTTGCTGGTAACTGATTCAGGAAAAGAAGAAGAAGCTGTTACCCGGCTGAGCCGTGTTGGCTTTGATCGTGTGCAGGGATATCTGCAGGGAGGTTTTGCAGCATGGCTGTCGGACGGTAAAGAAGCCGATGTGGTAGACAGGATCACAGCAGATCAATTTGCCAAAGAAGTGAAGATTGGCGAAGACAAAATAATTGATATACGCAAAGACACGGAGTATGCGGCAGAGCATGTAGATGAGGCTTATAACAGGCCATTAGCCTATATTAATGAATGGATTAAAGATATTAACCCGGATGAGCATTTTTATATCTATTGTGCCGGAGGCTACCGCAGCATGATTGCAGCCTCAATGCTGCAGGCACGTGGCTACAGGAATTTTACAGAGGTAGAAGGAGGGTTTGGCGCCATCAGCAAAACCAATATTCCAAAAACAGATTTTGTTTGCCAGGGTAAAACAATGGCTTTGTGATCTTTAGTTTACATGATATCGATCATGTAAACTAAACGCTGAAAGTAACATAAGTAACAGACGCCAGGAACGCCCTGTTTTAAATTTGTAGTGTAATTAATCAAAATAATTTCTTCACTAAAAACTAAGTATATGAAAAAAAATATGGGATCTACAGACCGCATCATCAGAATATTATTAGCGGGTTTGTTTGCTGTACTTTATTTCACCAACACTGTTACAGGCGTATTCGGAATTGTATTGTTAGTAGTAGGCGGCGTATTTCTGTTAACCAGTTTTATAAGTTTTTGCCCGCTTTATACCTTGATAGGCTTAAACACCTGTCCTGCAAAAAAAGAATAGTCTGCCTGTTTTAAAGCTGAGCAGGTAAAGCTACCTGGTAACTTCTTTCATGTGTAACCTTTGTTACTCAATTTAAGTGCTATTCAATCTACATTTGCAATAGAAATAATAGAAATGAAACAAGCCATATTTTCAAACTGGAATTTTATAAGATTCCTCAGGCTGGCCATAGGCATTGCCATATTGGTTCAGGCTGTTATTGCAAGGGATTTTTTATTTGCAATAATGGGATTGATATTTACTTTAATGCCCGTTTTTAATATTGGTTGTTGTGGTTCACAGGGTTGCTATGTGCCTGTAGATAAAGAGCCGGCCCAAACAAAAGAAATTATTTATGAAGAAGTGGTTTAAAAATAATGCACTCTATGTTATCGGTGGCGCAATTGGCGCTATTGCAGGTTTTTTTTACTGGCAGCAGGTTGGTTGCTCTTCGGGTACCTGTATGATCACATCTAAACCGTTGAACAGCACAATATACGGGGCTCTGATGGGTTCATTGCTGCTCGGCATGTTTAAAAAAGAGAAAAAAGAGGTTATTAAAGAAGGAGAAAGCGATCATGACGTTTAGCGAAATTATAAATACAGATAAGCCCGTGCTGGTTGATTTTTTTGCAGAATGGTGTGGCCCCTGCAAAATGATGGCACCCATACTTAAAGAGGTAAAAAAAGAAGTGGGAGATGCGGTAACTATCATTAAGGTTGATGTTGATCAAAGTCCGCAGGCTGCGCAGCAATACCAGGTGCAGGGTGTGCCTACACTTATACTGTTTAAAAATGGCAAACCACTTTGGAGGCAAAGCGGGGTAGTGCCCAAAGCTGGCCTGGTAAGTGTAATCAGAAAATTCACAACATAAAATAAAAGCAATGAACTTATTTCAGCGATTGTTCAGCAGTACGCCTGCTGTAGATTTAAGGGCAATAATTAGCGACGGGGCTTTTTTGGTAGATGTAAGAACGCCCGGAGAGTTTAATTCGGGCCATGTAAAGGGATCAGTAAATATTCCATTAGACAGCATACCCAACCAACTTGCCAAATTCAAAAATAAAAAGAATATTATTGTGTTTTGCCGCAGCGGCATGCGTAGCAGCCAGGCAAAAAGTATTTTAAAACAAAATGGTTTTACCAATGTGATCAATGGCGGCACCTGGAGCAATGTGAGCCAGTTTGTAAAATAGGGTTATCTTTTTCATGTGCTGCCGGCTTTTAAAGCCGGCAGTTTTTTGTAATAATACCTCATCGGGCTATCGTAGTTAACCCTGCTGCTGTATTTGTATAAACCGGTTGCAGTACTTACCTATTTGTAATAACTTTACCAGGTATCGTTGCCTTGGCAATTAATCAAATATCTGGCTTATGCAAGAGGGCTATGATGAAAATAAAATAATACAGAAACTAACTGCAATTATCAATAAGCTGCTGCTTGTAATTGTATTATTGGTACTTGCATTGATATTGCTGCCCCTTATCTTAAACCTAAGAAAAGACACAGATAAAACAAAAGACTTAACTACCACAGATATAAAAGATACAACCAGCTATTGGACTGCAGCCGACATCAACACCATAACAGATACCATGTTAAAAGCAAAGGTTGCATATGGAAAAGAACTAATCGTGCATACTTCAAAATATTTTGGCCCCAACGGATCTGTTTTTAAAATGAGCAATGGCCTCAATTGCCAGAACTGTCACCTGCAGGCGGGTACAGCTGTTTTTGGAAATAATTTCGGATCCGTTGCATCACTCTATCCTAAATACAAGGCCAGGAGCGGAACCATCGAAAACCTGTACAAAAGAATTAATGATTGTTTTGAAAGAAGTTTGAACGGCAAAGCCATTGATACTCTGGGCAAAGAAATGCAGGCTATGGCTGCCTATATCAATTTTGTGGGATCTAATGTAGCAAAGGGTAAAAGGGCTGAAGGATCGGGATTAAAAGATCTTGCCTTGCTTGACCGTGCTGCCGACCCGGAAAAAGGAAAGATTGTGTTTACCACAAAATGCCAAACTTGTCACCAGGCAAATGGCGAAGGTGTTTTTGTCGCTGATAAAACGGAATACACTTACCCTGCTTTATGGGGCAGTAGCAGTTTTAATGATGGCGCCGGTTTGTACCGCATCATCAGTTTTGCAAAATATGTAAAATGCAATATGCCGCAGGGAACAACCTTTCAAAACCCGCAGCTTACAGATGAGGAAGCATGGGATGTGGCTGCATTTGTTATTTCGCAAACAAGGCCTCATATGAATGTAACAAATGACTGGCCCGATATTTCAAAGAAGCCTGTTGATAACCCTTTCGGCCCTTATACAGATTCGTTTACCGAAAAGCAGCACAAGTTTGGTCCCTTTAAATCAATTATAGATGCACAGAAACAAAGAGAAGAATCTGCAAAGCAAAAAAACCTTGCTGTAAAAAAATAAAATCACTTTGAATTGCGATGTAGTGTAAGTATTGCTTTAGCAGGATGGTTATTACTTTTAGTAAATTACAAAATGAATATAGATAATCTGTCAGAAATTTTTGAACCTGCTTTACTGAGAGAGATTCAGCAGTTTGGCGTTATACAGCATTTTAAGGAAGGAGACCTGATCATGGATTACGGCAAGTATATACGGATGATGCCTTTGATATTGAAAGGCACTATCAAAGTATTGCGTATGGATGAAGATGGAAATGAGATACTGCTTTACTATTTATCAAGCAGCGAAAGTTGTTCTATGGCTTACAGCTGTTGTATTGAAGCTAAAAAAAGTGAAGTAAAAGCAATTGCGGAAGATGATGTGGAACTGATCGCCATACCGCATATCAAGCTAGACGAATGGCTTTGTACTTATCCTGGCTGGAAAAATTACATCATGCGTAGTTTTAATGACCGCTTTATTGAGCTACTGAAATCAATTGAAAGCATTGCATTTCATAAACTGGATGAAAGACTCATTGCTTACCTGAAAGATAAACAACGTATTACCGGTTCCAGTGTTATAAAAGCATCACACCATCTTATTGCAGATGAGCTGGCCACGTCCAGGGTTGTTGTATCCAGGCTGCTGAAGCAGCTTGAGAACAGTAAAAAAATAATTCTGTACCGCAACGAGATAAAATTATTGCCGGCATTAGATAAATGAGTAAAACAGATAAACAAAAGCCCCTGAAAGAACAGGGGCTTTTTAAGATTTTGAAACAGTTTATTTTTTTATGATCATTTTCTGTAAACGGTTTGTTTCATTCTGCACAATCAGTATGTATGCGCCTGCTGCAAGATATGGCCTTAAGTAAATAGTATAGGTTCCCGCATTCTTAATATCTACCGTGCCGGACTGAACTATCTGCCCGCCGGTATTTGCAATGCTGTAATTATACATGCCTTTTATAGCGGCACTGGCATACAAATCAATTTTTGTATCCACAGGGTTTGTTATTACATAGAACAATTTATCAGTTGCATTTGCTGATACGGTAACAATATGCGAATAATTTATTTGTGTGGCCATGTCAGTTATTTTTAAACGATAAAAAGCTGTTCCGTTTAAAGCCTTCCTGTCATCATAACTATAAAGCTCGGTACTATTGCGGTTAAAAGCGGCCTGCGTGGAGATTGTATAAAAATTAATGCCATCGTCGCTTCGTTGCAGCTCGTAACGGGCTACATTCAGTTCGCTGCCAATTACCCAGTTTAGTTTTGTGTAATCATTCATGCGCCCTGCTGTAAAGCTTATTATTTTTATGGGCAGCACATAAGCAGTGCTTCCAATTGTAAAATTGCGGTTAAACGCTGTTATGCTTGATGAAGTAATGCTGCCGGTAGTAATGGTGCTTCCTGTTGCCACACCGCCGATAGATCTCCAGAAAGTACCGTCATAACTGGCGGCTTTTACATCGGTAAGCATAAACCCCGGGAAGCTTACTTTGCTGTTATCCCAGTTCATGGTTACCTGTGCCGCTGAACCGCTTATTTTATTAATGGTCCAGTACTCTGCAGAATCAACATAAACAAGCGGGTTATAAACCGAAACGCGGTTTGGTGTTGTGCGGCTGTATCTTACATTAAACTCTCCTGCTGCACTGAGGTTGATTAAAGCAACCGGCCTTTCATAAGTTACACTGCCCACCGGAAAAATAAAATTGGTGCTGCCGATCTTTTTAACCCAGCCATTTACATGGCGACTATCGTTGCTGCCACTGTAAGATGAGCCGGCTTCATAGATCATATAGTTAGGCGTAGCGGCTGTCGTTATCATTCCTGCAACAAAATTATGCGTACCGCTTACACTTAGGTTGTTGTTAAGTGTGATGCCTGCTGCATTATTGGTAACGAGATTATAGGTTTTAAAGCTCTGGGTTCCATTAACTGACTGTGCCGTTATTCCGTTGAGAAATAGTGTGCCGCTTCCGGCAGCCATCGACGCCTGTCCATTGCTGATATCCTGCTTTACATAAAAGGCCCCGTTATTGGTAAGTGCAGCACCCGTTGTATTGGTAAATGAAGAGGCTACAAAAAAAGTATCGCTGGCAGAACCTATATACAGTATTCCTGAATTTTGAACATTCACCTGTGCCAGTAAAGCATTGTGATATATAAAAAGTAAACAGGTTGTTATAATTATTTTCATACTTCTGCTGTTAGATAATAAGCTGGTTGTGGGTTGATACGATCAATTAATTTTTCGATAAAATATACCAGCTGCTGCCATCGCACTGTATCATCACCGATTCATTTTGTAGTGTTAATACTTTTGTACTTGATCCATCAATCGTTTCTGATGAATTGGGATCGATAGTTACATTGAGCAATGCACCCGATATTTTTTTAATGACATACACCCTTCCCGTTGCACCACTTGCGGCCGGCAGAGAAATGGTAATGGCTGAACCGGTGTTATTACAAACAATGCTGTAATCATTAGCAGTCGCAGTATAATTAGCGGTTTTGGTTGTTATAGAATATGCAGTGGAGCCTGTTACCGATAGGGTTGATGTTGGGTTATTGTTTCCGATGCCTACCAGCCCAGCACCGTTGATACGCATCCTTTCGTTGGTTGCCTGGGTAGTACCACCCGTCATAAATATCAACGACTTTGCAGCAGTACCGGTTCCTACAAGGAGGTTTTGACCAACGTTATACAAGTATCCATCATTGGCTGCACCCATTACACCACTGGTATTGCTTCCTCCATTAATGCCCATATCAATATAGTTCGTTGTTTCACTTCCGTTATTTGCAGTGGCTACAACATCAGAAGATGCATTTGTACCCGAAGAATTATTTTGGATATTTAACTGCAGGTAACTGTCAATAGAACCTTTGCCTACAATTGCATTAACTGACGTTGTTGTACCTGCATCTACTACTAGTTTTTCAGGATTGGTTGCATTAAAGGTAGAAGTTCCAATACCCATGTTTCCACTACTTGTAAGGCGCATCTTTTCAGTATTGTTAGTGATAAATGGAAGATCAAAGGCTGTAGTTGTACCTATTGTTTTAATACTGGATACGCTGTTGCCATTAATTAACCATGCATAACCTGAAGCATCAAACCAGGTTGGTGCAGTACCGGCTCCTGATGAAATCAGGAACTGTCCGGTTGTTCCGGCTGAACCACCTGGCATAAAAGCGCCTGATAGCTTTAAATTGCCGGTAATATCCAGTTTTTGTGCGGGTGTATTGTTACCTATGCCTACGTTTCCACTTCCATCTATACGCATTCTTTCATTGGAAGCCTGTGAAGTGCCTCCCGTCAAAAAAACCAGCGATTTGGAAGCAGTACCAGTACCAACCAGTAAATTTTGGCCTATATTATACAGATAGGCGTCATTGGCAGTACCCATAATACCGCTGGTATTGCCTCCTCCATTAATACCCATATCAATAAAGTTGGTTGTTTCACTGCCGTTGTTGGCAGTAGCCACTACATCTGATGATGCATTTGTACCTGCCGAATTATTTTGAATATTGAGCTGCAGATAATTATCTATTGACCCTTTGCCAACAATGGCATTTACCGATGATGTTGTTCCTGCATCTACCAATAGTTTTTCAGGATTGGTCGCATTAAATGTCTGTGTGCCTATTGCCATTGTACCGGTGTTGGTTAGTACCACACCATTATTCCAGCTCATTACAGATCCAGGAATATTGTTATTCCCATATTGTAATACAAATTTGCCAAGCTCTTTGCCCATTACAAAGTTTCCGCCGGTTGTGGTTGCACTTTTCCAGCTTCCATCAAAATAAGTGTCATATCCATTATAAATAAAATCATGTGCCCAGTTCAAATTCTGAAGTACCGGGTAGTTATCTGCCGAAGTGGTGTATTGTACATGTGGACCGTTTAAAGAAGCTGTGGTTCCATCAATGGCAAATTTGGCTGTGCCAACAGCACCTTTGGGAATGGTATTCGTTCCAATTCCAACATCTCCGCTGCCATCAATCCTCATTCTTTCGTTGGCCGATTGACTGGTACCTCCTGTCATAAATACGAGAGATTTTGAAGCAGTTCCCGTACCTATCAGCATGTTTTGCCCAATATTGTAGAGATAAGCATCATTTGCAGCCCCCATAACACCGCTGGTATTACCGCCGCTGTTAATGCCCATATCTACATAATTGGTTGTCTCGCTTCCATTGTTTGCGGTGGCTACAACATCTGACGAAGCATTTGCTCCACCGGAATTGTTCTGAATATTCAACTGGAGATAGTTGTCAATAGAACCTTTGCCAACAATAGCATTTACCGAAGTTGTTGTGCCTGCATCTACCACTAATTTTTCAGGATAAGTAGCATTAAAAGTTGAAGTTCCAATACCTAAATTACCGGTATTGGTAAGTCTCATTTTTTCAGTATTGTTTGTTATAAAAGGTAAAGAATAATTGCTGATTGTACCAATCGATTTTTGAGAAGCCACGGAGTTTCCGTTCTGTGTCCAGCTAACTCCTGAACCACCGGGTAAACTTTGCGCAGATACATTCCAGTTTGCACCGTTACTGATAAGCGTTACTGTTTCGTAGGCCGATGTAAGTGTCCAGGAGGGGGCCCCATCTATAGTTTGCGATGAGGTGGTTGCAATGGTTAACACAGGTGTTGGCCCCGTTGTACTGGCATTTTTTACCATGTATGTTCTGCCTTCGCAGCCCACAGCAGTTGGCAGGGTTAATGTTGCAGCTGACGATCCGGTAAACACCAACAGGTTGTCACTGGCAGTAGCAGTAGTATTTGCAGTAAATGCCCGATAGCTGGTAGATATAGAACCTCTAACATCTAATGTGGAATTTGGGCTTGTGGTGCCAATACCCAGCTGTGCATACGATAACATTGCAAGCATTGCTGCCAGTATTGTAAGTATTGATTTTTTCATGTACAGGATTTAAAAATTTAGATATTTTATAATGACAGTTAAGCCTTTATGAAACAGGTTGCTGATATTATTTGTTTTTTACCATTCAATATTTATTCCCACTATAAAATTTCTGCCGTTACTAAACGGGCTAAAAACATATACAGGAATGGCTATTTTTTTTATGTTAAAGCCAACAAGTAATCCATATTCCGCCACACTTTTTTCTTCATATACTTTTGTATACTGTGTACTTATGCCGGTATAAAACCAGTCGACAGGCTGGTAGCCAGCCTCTGCCCAGGTATAAAAAAAATTGCCGGCTGCTCCATTCTTACTTGCTGTATATTGTGTTTGTACCGATACAAAGATTTTTTTATAATCAGCATCTGCATTTAATGCAACTGAACCGCCGTTAAAGCCGCCAAAAACCCAGCCCAGCATGGGTGTTATAGAATAGCTTAAAACGCTATCCCTGCTGAAATTTTTGCCTATATAGACGGATGCGGTTTTGCGTTCTTCATAATTATACCTGAACTCAGTATGCAGCCCTTTTTTACCTGTCCAGTGTATGATGGGCATCCATAAATAAGGTTCATTACTGCTTTTAACATTATAATTCTCTATACCAGCTTTGGTTTGAGCATTAACATTAAGCTGCATCAAAATGCTCCATATGATAATCAATAAGTTCTTCTTCACTTTCTACAATTTTTACTTCAGCGTTTTGAATTTTATCGTACAACAAGATGTCTTTTAAAAATGGATTCCAGTAAAAGATCAGCCGCTCTATGGGCTTCCATAAAATAACCCAGCTAAAAACGTCAATAGCATTGCTGAACATGGAGTGTATGCGATGATCGGTTCCAAAAACAGCAGGCAAAACACCCTGGCAAAACATTACTACGGCAATACTGAATAACAGCAGGCTGTAATTCTTCTTTTTAAATTTTCTGAATTCAATCTCTTTCAGGATCTTTTGCGTTTCAAAATGCCTGCGTATGGTCTTTATTAGCGGATCAACCATAAACCGCATGGAGCCAGACTCACAGCAGAAAACCTTAAAATCTATGATGGTATATCTTCCTGCATTGGCCACAGCAGTATCCAGGTAGTCTTTAAACTCATGCCCCAGCTGTCTTTTATCTAATCTTGCAGGATCATGCGGATTAAAATAATTATTAATGCTGTTAGAGTCTATCCGCAGATAGATACTTATTTTAGGAATACTGGATTTTGACATAACATGGTTTTTTTGGATACCGAAAAACTCCAAAGCATCGAATAAAAACGGAATAAGGAAAATAAAAGTGTTACAGGAGGTATAGAATTATCTGCAGAATTCATGTAGTATAATATCTATACTGTGAATTGCTGTAAAAGAATAATTTTGCATGCTGAGCAAAAACAGCAGGCTTACTTATCGCTATAAAGTTGTATCTTATGTTTTCTTGAAATGCATAAATCAACCTGTATAGCAAACACCCGGCACATGTCAGAAAAACCTATCATTCAGGAAAACCAGTTGGCAAAGCGAAACAGTAATACTACGCAGCCATTTTCTATATTTAACAGACCGCTACTGGTAAGCAGCCTTGTATTTGTAATTCTTGCTGTACTATTTGCCATTTTGATTTTTGAGCGTTATCAGCTTGCAAAAGAAAACCGGGAAAAAAAAGCTATTGAAATTGTTCACCAGGCAAAAGATAAATTGCAGGGCGCTTTGACACAAAGCCTGTCTGCTACCAAAATACTTGCTTTTCTGATAGATAAGAACGGGGGGATAAATAATTTTGATTCTATTGCTTCGCAGATACTGGAAACAGGAAAAGGAATTGATGCACTTCAGCTGGTTCCGGGCGGAGTTATACAACATGTATATCCTTTAAAAGGAAATGAAAAGGTAATCGGCTATAATATTTTAGAAGACTCAACCAGGAATAAAGAAGCCTACAAAGCAATAGAAGAAAAAAAATTATTTTTTGCCGGGCCATTTAAGCTGCGGCAGGGAGATATAGGCATAGTTGGACGACTGCCGGTTTACAGGCAAAATAAATTCTGGGGTTTTTCGGCTGTTGTTATTAAAATGACAACATTATTTAAAACAGCAGGTATTGATAGCTTAGGTAATAACGGATACTTTTTTCAGCTATCAAAAATTAATCCCGACAGCAAACAGGAAGAATTCTTTTTGCCCAGGCGCAAAGAACTAAACGGGGCTAAATCTATCTCTGTTTTTGTTCCTGATGGTGAATGGAAGCTATCTGTAGTTAAAACCGATACCAGCAATGCCAACCAGGATCTGTACATGCTGGGATTGCTGGGACTGCTGTTGTCTGTACTGGCCGCTATTTTTGCTTACCGCATAGCTATACGGCCACGAAAATTGAATGAGCTGGTACTTAGCCGTACCAGCGAACTGAAAAACAGTGAGAACAAATACCGCTCACTCATTGAAAGGGTATCAGATGCTTTTGTTGCACTCGATAATAACTGGAATTACACCTACGTGAATGAAAAGGCCGGCGAAATACTGGGAAGGGATCCGCAAAGTCTTATCGGCAAAAATATCTGGAAAGAATTTCCGCAGGGCATTGATCAGCCTTTTTACTATGCTTACCACCGGGCAATGCAAATGCAGGAATACCAATACCTGGAAGAGTATTATGCTCCATTTGATAAATGGCTTGAAAATCACATTTACCCATCAAAAGACGGACTAACAATCTTTTTTAAAGATGTTACTGATATAAAACAGATAACCCTTGCTTTAAAATATAAGGAAGAAAAATACCGGTCACTTATTGAGCAGGCATCAGACGGAATTGTTATAACAGACATGGAAGGTGTGATATTGGAAGTAAATAAAAGTATTCAGGAAATGATTGGCTTTGCAGATGATGAACTGATTGGCTTTAGGCTAACAGATTTTTTGCCTGAAGAAGATCTCAACTCGAACCCATTACGCATACATGAACTGATGCAGGGCAAAAGCCTTTTGTATGAAAGAAGACTTAAGAAAAAAGACGGATCTTATTTGGATGTAGAGATAAACTCCAAAATGGCAAGCTCTCATACACTGATTGGTTTTATAAGAGATATTACCGAGAGAAAAAAAATCAAGAACAGGCTGATATACCAGGCAAGCCTGCTGGAAAGCGTTTCGGATGCAGTTACTTCGTTGGATATGAACAGGCAAATAGTAAGCTGGAACAGCGCCTGCCAGGAATTGTTTGGTTTTACTGCAGATGAGGTGATAGGTAAAAGAGTGCCGGATCTGCTTACATTTGAATACCCGAACACGAACAACGAAGAAGTATTTAAACAAGTGTTTGCCGAAGGAAAGTGGAAGGGCGAGTTCAACTTTATACATCCCAAAACAAAAGAAAAAATTTACCTGCTTAGTAATATTAATCTGCTTAAAGATAATAAAGGGGAAAGCAACGGTTTTATCATCACCAGTAAAAATATTTCAGACAGAAAAAAAGCGGAAGAAAAGATCACAAAATCGAACGAACGTTTTGAGTTAATAGCGCAGGCTACCAACGATGCGGTGTGGGATCATGATTTTGCAAAGAACGAAACATGGGGTAATGCCAAACTGTACACGATCTATGGACTTGAACCAGGCAGTACCAAGATAAACCTGGAGATGTTTATGGACCACCTGCATCCTGATGAAAGAGAAGGAATAGCGCAGAGAATGAAAGCAGCTATTGAGAAAAGAGAAGTGTCTCTTTCTGAAATCTTCAGGTTTAGAACTGCTGATGGAGGATACCGGACATTTTACGACAGGTCGAATATTAAATATGACGAAACCGGTGAACCAATAAGAATACTGGGGGCAATGCAGGATATTACAGAGAGGGAGGAAGCTCAGAAAGCAATACTGGAAAGTGAAATAAAATACCGCACTATAATAGAACAGGCGGCAGATGGTATTTTTATTGCAGATGCGAATACAAATTTGCTGGATGTTAACAGTGCAGGCTGCCGGATGGGCGGATACAGCAAGGAAGAACTGAAAAAGATAAAGTTTGAAGATGTTATTCCACCTGAGGATCTGATCAGTAACCCTCTAAGGATTACAAAACTAACCAGGGGTCAGTCGGTTACTAACGAACGGAGACTGATCCGCAAAGATGGAACTATAATAGATGTTGAAATAAGTGCGCAAAAATTGCAGGATGACGGCTATCAGTTATTTGTAAGGGATATTACCGAACGAAAAAAAGCAGAAGAAGTACTGGAAGAGAGTGAGCGGTTTTTAAAAGAAACACAGCTTATTGCAAAGCTGGGTACATATACATTGGATATTACAACCGGGGTATGGACCAGCTCAGCAATACTGGACGATATTTTTGGAATCGTACCCGGCTATGAGAAAAATGTTGAACACTGGGAAGGTATCGTTCACCCGGAATGGAGAGAAATAATGAGTAAATATTTCAGGGAAGAGGTAGTTGGCAAACGAATGAGATTTGATAAAGAGTATAAGATTGTAAGAAAGAATGATCATGCAGAAAGATGGGTGCATGGAATAGGACGACTTAAATTTAATGAAAACGGCCAGCCAGTTACTATGGTAGGCACCATCCAGGATGTAAGTAACAGTAAGCAGGCTGAAGAGGAGCTCTTCCAATCTGAGCAAAAGTATCGGTTGCTTTTTTACAATAACCCGCTGCCGATGTGGATGGTGACTATTCCAGGTCTGGAGTTTATTGATGTAAACGAATCGGCCATAAAACAATATGGCTACAGCAGGAATGAATTTTTGAAAATGACCACTTTGGATATGAGGCCAGCAGAAGATGTGGCAAATTTTTTGAAAGAAGTTGAGAAAATGAAGCCTGATGAAATTAATACAAGAGCCTGGCGACATAAAAAAAAGGATGGAACCATCATTCATGTAGAAACGTACAGTCACCAGATTGTTTATGAAGGAAAGCGTGTGTGGCTGGGCTTATCACATGATGTTACTGATAAATACATGGCCGAAGAACGGTTACAGAAATCCTACCAGGATATCAGGTTGCTGGCATCTAACCTGCAAAATATACGGGAAGAAGAACGAACGAATATTGCACGTGAGATACACGATGAGCTTGGCCAGCAGTTAACGGGGCTTAAAATGGATATTTACTGGCTTTCAAGAAAAATAAATACTGCAGACCATGAAATTGCAGCAAAACTTAAGGAAAGCATTGAGCTTATAAATGCAACAGTAGCATCAGTAAGGAAGATCGCAACGGATCTGCGGCCAAGCATACTGGATGACCTTGGCCTGATCGCGGCCTTAGAGTGGCAAGGCGAAGAATTTGAGAAAAGGTCGGGTACACACGTTGAATTCTTAAACGAGGCTGGTGATTTTGTTTTAAAACCAGATGCTGTTACTGCCATATTCAGAATTTACCAGGAACTGCTGACCAATGTGGCACGGCACGCAAACGCATCTTTGGTTAAAGTGCTTTTGAACAAAGCAGAGAATAACCTGTTTTTTAGTGTAACTGATAATGGAATCGGGTTCGATCCTGAGACCATCAGCAAAAAGAAAACGCTTGGATTACTGGGAATAAAAGAACGTACACTGCTTTTAGGCGGCAGCTATGAATTTAAAAGCAGGCCGGGTGAAGGATCTGAAACTATTATTTCAATACCGCTGAATCATTAATATAAACACATTAATTTTATTTTATGTTACGAATATTAATTGCAGATGACCATACCGTAGTTAGAAAAGGTTTGAGGCAGATATTGCTGGATGAATTTCCCGGGGCTGAGATCGAAGAAGTGTCAGATGGCGGGGAGTTAGTAAAAAAAGTGATGTCGGCTAAGTGGGATGTCGTTGTAAGCGACCTGTCGATGCCGGGTCGCAGCGGATTAGATGCGCTGCAACAGATCAAGCTAACACATCCGGATCTGCCGGTTCTTATATTAAGTATTCATCCTGAAGAGCAGTATGCTTTACGGGCACTTAAATCCGGAGCCTCAGGCTATTTAAGTAAGGATACAGCACCAGATGAACTCGTGAAAGCTGTACAGAAAGTGTTGCTGGGGAAAAAATATATATCACAGGCCATTGCAGAAAAGTTAGCCAATACTTTTTCTTCTGATACTTCTATGCAACCGCATGAAAACCTTAGCGACAGAGAGTTTGATGTAATGAAATTCCTGGCAAATGGTAAATCTGTTTCCGAAATTGCTGATATGCTTTCTTTAAGTGTTACAACTGTAAGTACCTATCGTGCCAGGATCATGGCAAAGATGAATTTGAAATCTAACTCAGATCTTACCAAATATGCAATAGAACACAGCCTATTGTAAAAATCATAACGGGGCTGCTTGTAGTAAAAAATCTACAACCAACCCCGTGTATTACTACATTCTTCGCTAAGTAAAATTCTAACTTTAAGGTATAATAATTATATGCCTGAAGCGCAAGACTATTCAAAAAATTTATTGATAATCGACAGCTCGGAATTTATTATTGAGCGCCTGGTTACTATGCTGGGCGAGATTGAAAAAATTGGTCGGTTATTAACGGCAACAAACTATAATACAGCGCTTGAAATCTTATACAAGGAACAAACTGATATTGTTTTATTGGATATTCAGATGCCGTATAAAAACGGGATTGACTTATTGAAACATATCGTTTATCATTTTCCCGGCACTAAAGTAATAGTGCTTAGCAACCTGGTAAGCGATTTTTATCAGAAATTATGTATTTCAGAAGGGGCTTTGCACTTTGTTGATAAAACCAAAGACTTTGATAAAATACCGGAACTGATATCAGTGTTGTAAATTATGCGTATAAACAGAAACAAGATATTAATACTATGACTAACCGATGAATTGTATTAAAGAACAGGATCTATTGAAAAATCAACTTACAAGAATCATTTCCTCTTAAAGACTAAGACTGTTCGGGCATGAGACAGACAGTAAGCCGGAAATATCAGTGAAAGATCATACTGAATTTCCGGCTTTATCTTTAGCTGTATATTCTGTCGTAGGCAGCCTTATATTTTTCCATAATTACTTTGCGCTTCAATTTAAGCGTAGGTGTAAGTTCTCCGCTGTCAATCGTCCATTCGTGCGGCAACAGTTCAAACTTTTTGATCTGCTCAACATGGTTAAAAAACTTATTGAATGAGTCGATCAGTTCTTTATAGAGGTCAAGCACTTTAGGATTATGAATGGCATCCTCAATAGTTGTAAATGGTATTTCTTTATGAAGCATCCATTCTTTTAAATTGTTAATAGCCGGAACAATCAACGCACCTACAAACTTTTGTTCGGCACCCACCACCATCATCTGCTCTACAAATGGTGATTCCTTCATCTTGTTTTCAATAGGCTGCGGAGCTACATATTTACCTCCGCTGGTTTTAAATAATTCTTTTTTACGATCGGTTATTTTTAAAAATTTTTCATCTTCAAAAATGCCGATATCTCCGGTATGCAGCCATCCATCAATAATGGTTTCAGCTGTCAGGTCGGGCCTTTTATAATAACCCATCATTACACTGGGGCCTTTTACGCAGATCTCACCATCGGCCTCCAGTTTTACTTCCTGTCCTTCTATAACCAAACCAACAGTGCCAAATTTTGTTCCGCCTTTTTTCTGGCAATTAACACTAATAACCGGGCTGTTCTCGGTTGGGCCATATCCTTCATAAATAGGAATGCCGGCAGCTGTAAATATCCTTATGAGCCTCACCTGGCAAGCTGCCCCACCGGTTACAATAAATTTAATGTGGCCGCCTAATGCTTCTTTCCATTTACTGAATATCAGTTTTTTTGCCAGTGCCAGTTGTAGTTTGTACCAAAGGCCTTTGGGCTTTATATTATCATATTCGTTTGCCAGGTCAACCGACCAGTAGAACAATTTTCTTTTAATGCCGGTAAGCTCAGCGCCTTTGGCCATAATCTTTTCATAGGTCTTTTCTAAAAGCCTGGGAACAGTTGAAAATAAAGTTGGTTTAACTTCCTTCAGGTTTTCGGCAATGGTGTCAAGACTTTCAGCATAATAAATGGAAGTACCACTGCTGATGTAAATAAAAGAAACCATCCTTTCAAAAATATGGTTCAGAGGTAAGAAACTTAATGCCCTGCCATTTACATCATCAGTAAAAGGAAAGCTGTTTTTTGAATTGATAACATTGGTAACGATATTGCGATGGCTCAGCATTACTCCTTTGGGCGTACCAGTTGTACCTGATGTATAAATAATGGTAGCACAGTGCTCTGCTTTGATGCCTGCTTTTACAGTTTCCATTTCTTCCAGGTCGGCAGCTGTAATACCAGCTAATAAGGTTTTCCAGAATGTTGCACCTGGCAATTCATCAAAACTGTAGATATTAACAAGACTGGCCAACTTGCCTTTAATGATATTTACTTTGTCAAGAATTTCCTGTCCGCTTACAAATACATGCTTTATGGCAGCATCATTAAAAATGAATTCCAGTTCGTTTACATTGGTGGTTGGGTAAATAGGACACAGAGCAGCGCCAATTTGCTGGCAGGCCATATCCAGCATCAACCACTCAGGCCGGTTCTTAGAGATCAGTGCTATCTTATCTTGCTTCTCAATGGTCATATCATGACCACTTACACCAAGTTTCAACAAGCCTATACTTAGTTCATTCACAATTTTTTTTACTTCGGCTGTGCTGTAGTTGATCCATGTTCCATTTTCTTTTCCGCTGAACATGTCAGCTTTTGGAAATTTGGTTAACTGAAAATCGATGTAATCAAATAGCCTGGAGTTTTCGTTCATATATGCAATCGTTCTTTTAGCTGTAAAATTATTTACCCTGGTTCTTTAGCTTTTCGTATTCACGTTCAGTAATGGTTTCTGTATCTGTTTTATAGGCTTTCATAAATTTAAAAACCAGGCCAATGCCAAGCCCCAACATTACCCATAGAGGCCAGGGCGTATGGGTGTTAAAACCCCGGCGGCCAGCAGTAAAATACCATATTGTCCAGCAAATGCCGGTTGTAACTACAAATCCAAATAGGCTGTTTTGAAAATCAGCACGGCGTTTGGCAAGCTTCCATAATTTTTCATCGCGTTGCTCATCCATAAAAATATAGTTTATGCAACAAGTTAATAAAAAATAGTGATTTGCCGGTGGTTACCGGTGGGTAACCATTCTATTTATGATAGTATTGCCCGGCCGGCACTTTAAATATTCTGCCCTGCAAAAAAAGATTTAGGGCATTGTACTCCTTACTGTGGGCATTTGTCCAGGATTGATAAGCAGGCAAATTTTCTGCAGTAGCAAAAACCCATTGGTTGTATGCATCAAATAAGCCTTCCTGTATATATTGCTTTTGTAGCTGAAATAATCTGAATGGAAATTTTGAAGCACTTCCATTGGCATCCCATTCTAAAATAAAACGGGTTCTTATCATACTTAAGGTTTCGGTATTAATGCCATTGTTTGCCAATGAGCTTTGTTTGTTCATGGTTTTTAAATAGGCAGCCACAAAAGCATTTTTATCTTTGTTGTTTTTCTCAAGATTAGCATCTGCAAATAACTTTTTATAACCTTGCAGTAAAATGTTTTTTATTTCGGGTGTGTTGGCTCCTTTTGGATCGATATTGATAAAGATCTCTCCGTACAGTAAGCTCCATACTTTATCAGTAGTAAAGTAGTAGTACTTGCAGGCATCATAATAATTGCCCGCAAAACCAGGATCGCTTTCAATTCCTTTCTCCCATTCCTTAATGGCACTATAATCGCCCTTGGTCCAAAGTACTTTGCCCAGTTCGTTGTACAATGGCCCGCTGGTTGGAAGTTTTTTGATACCCTTTCTGTAAATATCTTCTGCACCCTTTGAATCTTCCAAAGCCCAGTAAGCATCTCCTGCTATCTGAAAACACTGGTCATCCACATCTGCCCTGTCAAATAAAGATTTTAATACTTCAATACACTTATTATAATCTTTTGAGTAATAATAATTAAGGCCGAGATCTTTGGCAACTTCAAGGTTACCGGGTTCTTTGGCCAATGCACGGTTAAGGATAAGTATTGCATTGGGATAGTCGCCCTTATGCATAAATTCTCTTGCATTATCACGTAACTGTTTGGCATCCTGCGCAAACAAAATGGTTTGACAACAAACCGCAACCAGTATTAAAAGTATTTTTTTCATTAAAATAAAGATACAATGAAATGCAATATAAGATTGAGTCGATCTAAAGATTAACAGATGCTACTCCGCTTCAGCATCAGCCAGTAAATGCGTAAGCAGGCCATCTCTCAGCTTAGGTTCAAACCAGGTGCTTTTGGGTGGCATTACATTACCAGTGTCGGCAATATCAAACAACTGTTGAATGGTAACAGGGTGCAAACTGAATGCAATAGCCATTTCTCCGCTGTTGACTCTTTTTTCCAGCTCATGTAAACCCCTGATGCCCCCGATAAAGTCGATTCTTTTATCGGTACGCTGGTCTTTAATGCCCAGCACAGGATCCAATAAATTGTTTTGCAGGATGGAGATATCCAGCACGCCGATCGGGTCTTCGGTATAGCTGCCTTCATGCGCAGATAAACGATACCATTGTTTGTTTAAGTACATCCCTATTTCGTGCAGTTTTGCAGGAGAAAATGCCTTGTCGGCTTTTTCAACAGAAAATTTATTTTTTACAGCCGATAAAAAATCAGCATCAGTTAATCCATTCAAATCAGTAACCACACGGTTGTAATCCATTATGTATAACTGATCGGCAGGAAATAAAGTGGTTAAAAAGATATTTGCTCCGGCAGGCGCTTCGCTACCCAACGCAGCTCTTACTTTGGCTGCAGAAGCTGCACGATGGTGCCCATCGGCAATATAGGTGCAGGGTACATTTTCTTTAAACAATCCGGATATTGTTTCAATAGTGTCATCATCGTTTACTATCCAAACAGTATGCTGAATATTATCATCAGCAGTAAAATTGTAAACCGGGCTTTTTTCTTTCCATTTGTTTATCAGCGCATCTATTGCTGCAACATTACGGTATGCTAAAAATACATTACCGGTTTGTGCACCGGTGGTTTTAATATGGTTTATCCTGTCCAGTTCTTTTTCGGGACGTGTAAACTCATGTTTTTTTATCAGGTCATTTTCATAATCATCAACAGAGCTACCGCAAACCAGGCCGGTCTGGCTTTTTCCGTTCATCTGCAATTCATATATATAATAGCAGGCCTTACTTTCCCTGAACAGAATATTACGACTGATAAATGCATCGAGATTTTCTTTGGCTTTTTCATAAACCTCGGCAGCATGTATGTCGATGGTTTCGGGCAGATCAATTTCACTTTTTGTAATGTGCAAAAAGCTCACGTTGTTTCCCTGCGCTTCGGTTTTAGCCTCTTTGCTGTTCAGCACATCATAAGGGCGTGATGCTACCTGCCTGGCGAATTCTGCTGCAGGCCTTAGTGCTTTAAAGGGCGATATGGTTACCATAAATAAATTTTAAAACGTTTGTAAAAATAGACAGTTTCTGTTTAATGAAATAAAAGAATTATTTCAGTTCAGCTGCCAAAAAAATGTTCCACTTGTCTTGTGCAGCCTGGTTTCTGCTGTGGTCGGTCTCTTCGTCATATTTTAAACCAAGCAGATGGTACTTGTCAAGTATAGAAGAAAAAATATTTTGTATTTTATTCTGAAAATCAGACTTCAGGAAAACAGCATTATTAAACTGCCTGATCATTTCACGCTGGCATATCAAACCAAGATCAAAATGGCCCTGCTCGTGTTTGAGCAGTACATCTGTTTGCTTTTCAGGTTTTGACCAGGATTGCTTTTCATCAAACTCCAGCTTTACCAGAAATTTACTGATCTTTATTGTATCTCCTTTAAAGCTGATGCCACCCAGGCTGTAAGTGATATTCCATACTGTAAATGCTGCGGCCGATGAATTGGTACCCGGTGTTCCTTTAAAATCATCCCATGTTAACGGCCTGTTTTTATTTATGCCGCTAATAAAAATATCCTGCGAAAATGCAGATGTGTTTATACAGATGAACAGTGCATAGCAAATATATCTTTTCATTCCAAAAGTCCTCTTTTCTTTAATAACGGCAGTTTTAAAACTCTTTTATCAGTTTTGTAAGAACCTCTACACTGCTTATGGGCAAAGCATTGTAGAGTGATGCCCTAAAGCCGCCAACAAGCCTGTGGCCTTTAATGCCCACAATGCCATTTTCTTTGGTATAATTTAAAAACTCTTCTTCTCTTGAAGAGTCGTTCATCACAAAACAAACATTCATCTTGCTTCGGTCTTCTTTATTGGCAGTGCCCGTAAAGTAAGGGCTTTCATCAATTGCGGCATATAATAAAGCAGCTTTTTCATTGTTAAGCTTTTCAATAGCGGCCACACCACCCTGTGCTTTTAACCACCTGAGTGTAAGCATACATACATAAATAGCAAATACAGGCGGCGTGTTTAACATACTGCCTTCCTTAATATGATTACGGTAATCAAGAATGGTTGGTATATTGCGTTTTACCTTTCCTAAAATATTTTTATTAACCACCACCAGGTTAACACCTGCGGGCCCCATGTTTTTTTGAGCCCCCGCATAAATAAGATCAAAGGAATTAAAATCCAAAACCCTGCTTAAAATATCGCTGCTCATATCAGCTACCAGGCTATTGCTGGTTTTGGGTATCTTTTGCCATTGAGTTCCATAAATGGTATTGTTGGTGGTAATGTGCAGGTATCTTGCATCGTTTGGCACCGCAAAATCTTTTGGTATAAAACAAAAATTACTTTCTTTGCTGCTGCAAACAACTTCAACTTTGCCAAAAAGCTTTGCTTCTTTAATGGCTTTGGTACTCCATACGCCTGTATCGGTAAAAGCCGCAGTTTCTTTGTCGTCCAGCAAATTAATGGGTACCTGCATAAACTGGGTAGATGCGCCGCCATGCAGGAATAATACCTCATGATCATCATCCAGCAGCATCAGTTCCTTCACCAAATTTCTTGCCTCGTCCATCACTTCCTGGAAAATGGAAGTACGGTGACCGATCTCTAAAATAGATAAGCCTGTATCATTGTAGTTAAGAATTGCTTTGGAAGCTTCTTCAAAAACCACTTTTGGTAAGATAGAAGGGCCTGCATTGAAATTGTGAATTGCTGACATTGCGTGTAAATAAATTTTGGGATGCAAAAATACCTAAATGAAATTACTTTAAGGGTCAAAAACGAATCTATAGTTTCTCTGCACCAAAAAGAACTGCGAAATCATAAAAATCAGCTTAACCTGCCTGCCGGCAGGCAGGTTAAGCTGATTATTGTTCTTCACGGCCAATCATTTTACCGCCCGAATTCCATTGTTTGTTCAGGTTTTCAAATTCCTTCATATCCGCTTCAGAAAATTTTTGATCAATTAACCCCTTCAGATCGGGCTGGCCTGCATTAACCCAGGCTGTGTACCAGAAAGATGCAATGGCGTAAATGGATTGCCGCATCCGTCTTTCAATCATGCCATCCAGCATTTTATTGTAGGCAATGGTAAAGGCCGATGAATACTGGCGGATCGTTTTGCCATTCCTTGTTTCGAAAGCATATTTTTTATCGTCGGGAAATTTTTTCGTAAGCTCACGCTCGTAGGCCAGTACAGTATCAGCAGCTGCAGCACTTTCTAAAACCCTTTTCCAGATGAAGTCTGAAGGATTTTGAACGTATTCAGCCTTGCCAATAAAAAAATCAAATTCTTTTTCTGCCAGCAGTTCCGGCACCCGGCTTTCCCAAAAACCATGAATGCCTTTCTGGTTGGTAAGCTGCCCGTTATGATTGCTGCTGGTATGCAGTGGTACGTGTGCATCAGAAATATAATGCCCAAGTTCTGCACTGCACTTCATGATCTGGCTGTAATTTTTTTCTTTAAATGCATCTGTTAACCGGTAAAGCATATTTTGTACATGCCAGGGCACAATGCCATGTTGTTTTAAAGAATCTTCACCAAATTTTTCAACAGCCTCTTTCCATTTCCTGGGCAAGCCGGCATAGGGATACACACCGTAATGATCAATATCAATAAAATGCCTGGGACCTTCCCCGGGTACTGCATATCTTCTTTTATCGGGGTCAACTGCATGTTCGCTAAGGAAACTGCTATTGGGCTTATACAGCAGTATCATTTCGGGCGGTAATAGAAAAACAGCGTAGTAGTTTATTTTTTGATGAGCGTAAAAGCCCCAGCAGAAAGCATTATGGGCCGGCATCAGCAAAATAAAAAGCAGTAATGCAGATAGGGTAGCCTTTTTCATAGTTACATTATTAAGCTACTTAAATATACAGCTTATTTACTTTTTCGTTTCATCTTCGTCAATATCAGTAACACCTCCACTAACTGCAAACTTCATAGTTTGCGATGCGCTGATGTTATCAATCAGTTTTACTCTTTTTTTAGGGATAACATACACATTACCGGCAATGGAGTAGGCCATTGGTACATATACGGTTACATAATCTTTCAGGCCAAAGTCTTCCATATCTTCCTTGGTAATAAAACCAAAGCGCCACACATCATTATCATCCACATTGGCCAGTACATGCTTGGTAAATTTTTTGTTTTCTCCGGCAAAAGCTTCAAAAAAGTCACGGGTGGTGGCATAAATATGTTTGATGCCAGGTGTTTTTTCCAACAGTTTATCAAAAAAACTTAAAAACCGGCTGGTAATAAAGAAGGAGCTGAAATAACCGATAAGGACTAATACAGCGATAATGATCACAAACCCAATTCCATAGTTTCTTACATGCACTACACCCTGTGCATCGGTGTACGAAAAAATAGGAATTAAGCTATCGATAGAAGAAAAAGCCTGGTAAAGTACATACCCTGTAATGGTTACCGGGCCTAAAATAAGCAATCCCTGGAGTAGATACTGCAGTATTTTTTTATAGTCAAAAGGCTTGGTCATGTGTATTTGCTTTAAGTGTACAAAGATAACTCATAAATAAGCGATGTGTTATAATGCCTCTGGTCAGCCAATAATACCGTTTATTAAAAAATTGTTACGAATTGTAAAAAAAGACAACGGAAACTTTGGTTACATAAAAAGTTTCCATAGTTTTGCATCCCATTATGGCAGATATAGATACAAAACAACGGATTCAGAAAGCAGCACATGAACTGGTAATGCGCTATGGCATACGCAGTGTGAGCATGGATGATATTGCAGCAAACCTGGGCATGAGTAAAAAAACCATTTACCAGTACTTTAAAGACAAGGACGAACTGGTAGAAGCGGTGGTGGAAGAAGTAATAGACAGCAATCAATGTGCATGCAAAGAGGATATTGACAAATCGGAAAATGCTGTGCATGAAATTTTTCTGGTGATGGATATGATGGCAGAAATGCTGAAGACCATGAACCCATCTATACTGCACGATATGCAGAAATACCATCCGGCTGCTTTCAGCAAATTTAAAAAACACAAGAACGAGTTTTTGTATAATGTGTGTGCTCAAAACCTGCAACGTGGTGTAAAGGAAGAGTTGTACCGGCCCGAAATAGCCGTAGACATTTTATGCAGGTACAGGGTAGAAACCATGTTCATTCCTTTTAATGCAGAATTTCAACAAAGCTTAAAGCACAGCCTGGCAGCCATCGAAGAAGAAATACTAATGCATTTTCTGTTCGGCCTGGTATCGCAAAAAGGGTATAAACTGATCATTAAATACAGGGAGCAAAAAGCAAAACAGGAAGAAAAAATAAAGTAATAAAACAGTTGTGATGAAAAAAATAAGGAACTATAGTTTATTGGGAATTTGCCTGCTGGTTTTAAATGCGGCAGATGCACAAACGGTAAATTCATTTACAGTGCAGCAGGCAACAGATTATGCAAAGAAAAATGCAGTACAGGTAAAAAATGCATTGCTGGATGTTTTGATTCAAAAACAAACGAACAAGGATGTTACTTCTATTGCATTGCCCCAGGTTGGTGGCACAGCATCTGTAACAGATTATTTGCAGATACCAACAACACTTTTACCTGGCCAGATAGTAGGGCAGCCTGCCGGAACTTTTGTGCCGGTGAAATTTGGTGCCAAATGGAATGCCAATGCTGGGGTATCCCTCAGCCAGATAGTATTTGACGGGCAGGTGTTTATAGCGCTGAAAGCACGTAACGGCACCATCAGTTACATGGAGCAGATAGAAAAACTTACAGAAGAGAATATAATTGCCAACGTACATAAAGTTTATTACCAGCTGGTAACAGGTAAAATTCAGATAGACTTGCTGGATGCCAATATAGCCCGCCTGGAAAAACTAAAACATGATGTGCAGGTAATGTATGATAACGGTTTTACAGAAAAAGTGGACATTGACAAGCTTTCTGTACAACTAGCCAACCTGCAAACAGAAAAACTTAAGGCTAACAACCTGATAGCAAATGGATATTCGGGTTTGAAAGTGCTGATGGGTATGCCCATGAAAGACAGCCTGGTACTTACCGACACATTGGATGATAATAAAATAAGAGAGGGTGTACTGGAAGCCAGTCAATACAAATACACCGACCGGAAAGATTTTCAAATAAGCGAAACTGCCAACAAGCTGAATGGGCTTAATGTAAGAAGGTACAAGCTGAGCGCAATACCATCTTTCAACCTGGTAGGAAATTATGCCCTGCAGGCACAACGCAGCAAGTTTGATTTTTTTGGTAAAGGAGATTGGTTCAGCACTTCTTACATTGGTTTGCAAATGCATGTGCCCATCTTCAATGGCTTTGCTTTAAAAGCCCGTACACAAAAAGCCAGGCTGGAATTGCAGAAATCGAAAAACCAGACAGAAGCACTTAAAATAAATATTGATTACGAGGTTGAACAGGCTAAAAATAATTTTATTGCAGCTATTGCTTCTATGGATTTTCAGAAGAAGAACATGGCGCTTGCAGAAAAAGTGTATGGCCAAACCAAAAAGAAATATGAAATAGGAACCGGCTCAGCTACAGAAATAAATACAGCGCAACTGGATCTTAAAACTGCCCAGACAAATTATATAACAGCTTTATCGGAAGCCATTATTGCAAAAATTGATTTTTTAAAAGCCACCGGAAAATTATAATTAAACAGACTAACTATAAACAGATGAAAAAAATAACACAAATTTCGATTGCCATTTTTGCAACGGCTTTAATAGCATCCTGCGGAAGCAGCAGTAAAGATGATAAGGCGGGTGTAAATGATAAAAAAGCCGCCCTTGAAAAACTGAAATCTGATAAGGCAAAGAACGAAGCAGAGATCGCCAGGCTACAGGCCGAGCTTGAAAAAGTTGACAGCGCCACAGCCAATGCAGCCAAAATTAAACTGGTAAGCGTTGCACCTGTTACCACCCAGGATTTTAAACATTATATCGATCTGATGGGAAAGGTAGATGCCGATAATATCTCTTATATATCGCCACGTATGGGCCCTGCACAGGTAAAGGCGGTATATGTTACACAAGGCCAGGCTGTTAAAAAAGGTCAGTTATTGTTAAAATTAGATGATGCTATTTTGCGCCAGAGCGTAACAGCAGCAACGCAGCAACTGGAAGGAATTAAAACACAGCTGGGTTATGCAAAAAACCTGTATCAGCGCCAGCAAAATCTTTGGAAAGAAGGCATTGGTACCGAGGTACAACTGATCACCGCAAGAACAAATGTAACCAGCCTGGAGAATCAGTTGGCAGCAGCAGGGGAAAATGTAAAGACCTTGCAGGAGCAATTAAAAACCTCTAATGTGTATAGCGATGTAACGGGTATTGCAGATGTGGTTGCTATACGAGTTGGAGAAACTTTTTCAGGCATGGGCGCAACCGGCCCACAAATAAAAATTGTAAACACTTCATCTTTAAAAGCAGTGGTTAATGTTCCTGAAAACTATTTAACCCGTATGCACAAAGGATCGCCCGTGGTAATTACAATTCCCGATGCCGGTAAAACAGTTAATTCATCCATTTCACTAATAAGCCAGTCAATTGACCCAACACAACGAGGTTTTGTTGCCGAAGCAAAAATTCCTTACGATCCTATATTAAAACCAAGCCAGTCGGCTGTAGTAAAAATTCTGGACTATGCTGCGGCCAACGCTATTGTAATACCGGTTAATGTGGTACAGAGCGATGAGACCGGAAAATATGTTTTTGTGCTTAGCAAAGGCAGTAACGGTAAAACCATTGCTCATCGTGTAATTGTAACCATTGGCGAAGTGTATGGAGAAACCGTGGAGATAAAAGCCGGGCTTAAAGCAGGCGACGAACTGGTTACAGAAGGATTTCAGAATTTGTACGAAGGACAGGGGATCACAACAAAACTGTAAAGGCTTTCAGATATAAACAGAACTAACTTATTTTCTTTTTCAAAGAAGATACAATAAAATAATTTTTATGAATTTCATTGAAGGAATAAAAGATAAATTTAAAGAGTTTGGCTTAACCAGCTGGGCTGTGGACAACCGTACTGCAGTTTATATTATTGCGGTGCTGATATCGGCCTTTGGCCTTATCAAATTCAACACCATGCCCAAGGAGCAGTTCCCCGATATTGTGGTGCCCACCATCTCCATCGTTACTGTGTATGCAGGTAACTCGCCCAAGGATATTGAAAATCTGGTTACCAGGCCCATTGAAAAACAACTGAAAGGCATTAGTGGGGCTAAGGTTAAAAAAATTACCAGTACCTCCCAGGCTGATTACAGTTTAATAGTAACAGAATTTGATACGGATGTAAAAACAGAAATCGCCAAACAGAAAGTTAAGGATGCAATAGACAAGGCAAAAACTGATCTGCCTACAGATCTTACATCGCAACCCGATGTGGCTGAATTTGCTTTTAGTGAAATGCCCATTATGTTCGTGAATGTGAGTGGAGATTATGATGGTATCAAACTAAAACAATATGCCGATAAACTGCAGGACAAATTTGAAGAACTTACCGAAATAACCAGGGCAGAAATTGTTGGTGCACCGGAAAGAGAAATACAGGTAAATGTGGATCCTTACAAAATGAGCCAGGCCCGTGTAAGTTTTATGGATATTGAAAATGCCATCAGCAGGGAGAACAGGGATATTACCGGCGGTACACTGGAAGTGGGAGATATGCGCCGTACTATTAAAGTAAAAGGCCAGTTCATCAGCTCATTGAACCTCAACAATATTGTGGTACGCAGCAGTGCACAGGGCGCCACTGTTTATTTAAAAGATATTGCCGAATTAAAAGATACCATTAAAGAAAAAGATAGTTATGCACGTTTGGATGGCAAAAATGTGGTAACACTTAACATAGTAAAGCGTGCCGGTGAGAACCTGATCAACGCCGCTGATAAAATAAAAGGTATTGTGGCAGAGATGAGAGAGAAGGAAGAGTTACCTAAAGATCTGAAAGTAGTGATCACAGGCGATTTGAGTAAAGCCACCAAAACCTCTTTTAACGAGCTGGTAAATACCATTATCATTGGTTTTGTACTGGTACTTATTATCCTTATGTTCTTTATGGGTGTTACCAATGCCTTCTTTGTGGCGCTTAGTGTGCCGCTGAGTGTGTTTGTGGCATTTATGTTTTTGCCGGCAGCAGACTGGATCATAGGAAGTAATGTTACGCTGAACTTTATTGTGCTGTTTGCATTGCTGCTGGGCCTGGGTATTATTGTGGATGATGCCATTGTCGTCATTGAGAATACGCACCGTATTTATAACAATGGCAAGGTCCCGATAGTCCGAAGTGCCAAGGAGGCTGCCGGGGAGGTATTTATTCCGGTGCTTGCAGGTACTGCTACAACGCTGGCTCCGTTCTTTCCACTACTGTTGTGGAAAGGGTTGATAGGCAAGTTCATGATCTACCTGCCCGTAATGCTTATTCTTACATTGGCGGCATCATTGATTGTAGCATTTATTTTTAACCCGGTTTTTGCAGTAAGCTTCATGAAGCCTGAAGGGAAAGAATATGAAAAGCCGGCACGTCTCATCTGGAAAAACAAATGGTTCATCATTTTCAGTGTTGCCGGTGTATTGTTGCACGTTGCGGGCTCACATGGGTTGGCTAACTTCTTATTGATGATGGCGATGCTGATGGTGTTGAATGCATACGTACTAAATCACACAATACATGTTTTCCAGAATAAAGCATTGCCCTGGCTGATGAGTCACTACGAAAGATTGCTGAAGTGGGTACTGGTAGGATGGAGGCCGGTGTGGGCCTTTGCATCACTGTTTGGTTTATTTGCCGTTGCCCTTCTTTTATTAATTGCCAGGGGGAATAAATCAACCTTCTTCCCAAGTGGCGATCCCAATTTTGTATATGTGTATTTAAAACTTCCTGTAGGTACCGATATTAAGTACACCGACAGTGTTACCCATGTGCTTGAAGGACGTGTGCAAAAAATTTTAGAGAAAGAATTGCCTACACAGCCGGGTGGTATTGTAGAAAGTATCATCACCAATGTGGCTGTAAGTGCAAATAATCCCCGTGATAATAACAGGAGTGTGCAGCCTAACCTGGGCCGTATACAGGTTTCGTTTGTTGAGTATGATAAACGGAATGGTAAAAAAACACTGCCGTTTAAAGATGAAATACGCAGGCAGATGACAGGCGTACCTGGCGCCAGTATTGAGGTAGCCCAGGAAGATGGTGGTCCTCCAACAGATCCGCCGGTGAATATTGAGATACAGGGCGATAATTTTGAAAGCATAGCAAAAGTGGCAAATGATCTGTCTCATTACATGGATACCAACCAGATCAATGGTATTGAAAACCTGCAGATGGATGTAGATCTCAACAGTCCGGAGATAAGTATTAATGTAGATAGGGAAAAAGCTATGATGGAAGGGTTGAGTACCGGCCAGATAGGTATGGAGATACGTACGGCTTTATTTGGTAAAGAAGTAAGTAAGCTGAAGGAAGGAGAAGATGAATACAAGATTCAGTTACGTACTACCGACCTGATACGTCATAATATTACTGACCTGATGAACATGCGTATTACATTTATGGATATGAATACCATGCGGGTGAAAAGTATTCCGATCAGTTCGGTAGCAAGTATCGATTATACCAATGCAACCGGGGCCATCAAACGTAAAAATGTAAAACGTACCATTCAGTTACAAAGTAATGTGCTTGACCCAACGATGGTTGGCCCCATCAATGCTGAGCTGCAAATAAAACTGGATGATTTTAAAGCGAAGAATAAGATCCCGTCGGATGTTACTTTAAAGCTAAGCGGACAAAGTGAACAGGAAAAAGAAACCAGTACCTTTTTAGCCTATGCACTTTTAGGAGCACTGGCAATCATATTCCTGATATTGGTATTACAGTTCAATAGTGTTAGTAAACCATTTATTGTAATTACGGAGATATTCTTCAGTATCATTGGTGTGTTGCTGGGTTATGCCTTAACTGGTATGACGATTGCAACGATCATGCTGGGTGTAGGTATTATTGCACTGGCGGGTATTGTAATTAAAAATGGTATCCTGTTAATTGAATTTACAGATGAGCTGCGTGGCAGGGGTATGCGTACCAGGGCTGCAGCTATTGAAGCCGGTAAGATCCGTATCATCCCGGTAATGCTCACAGCCATTGCAACTATACTGGGTTTACTGCCGTTGGCAGTAGGGTTCAATATCGATTTCGTTTCGCTGTTCCAGCACCTGAATCCACATATTTTCTTTGGTGGAGATAGCGTGGTATTCTGGGGGCCTTTAAGCTGGACGATGATCTTCGGTTTAATATTCGCCTTCTTCCTTACTTTGATAATGGTACCCAGTATGTACATTATTTCTGAAAGGTTAAGAAGACCAATGGAACAATTCTACGGAGGCCGTTTCATTGCCATACTTGGATTCCTGGGGCCGTTCTTCTTCATATTTGTTGGTATTATGTATTTGGTAAGAAGAATACAAGGTAAAAAAGTATGGAGCGGAAAATTAAAGCAGCCACCAGCAAAGGTTTAACATAATTTATTCCTGATATGAAAAATCTGAAAATGCCGCTCATGTAAATGAGTGGCATTTTGTTTTTGATTTTTTCAAAAACCACAAGTCTGAATTTTCTATTAAATGGCTGGGGCTGTCTGTTAAATTGATAGGTGCTCCTGTTTAATTGATAAGCAACCCTTCAAAAAACATACGCAACCCCCGAAAAGTTGACAGGGTTGCCTATGCAACCTAATAGGCCAACCTACAAAAATGATAGGTCTGCCTACTAAATCGATAGGTCGCCCTGCAAAAACGGTAGGTCCACCTACTAAATTGGTAGGTCATCCTACTAAAATGATAGGTCCACCTACTAAATTGGTAGGTCATCCTACTAAAATGGTAGGTCATCCTACTAAATTGGTAGGTCATCCTACTAAAATGGTAGGTCATCCTACTGAAATGGTAGGTCCACCTACTAAATTGGTAGGTCATCCTACTGAAATGGTAGGTCCACCTACTAAATTGGTAGGTCATCCTACTAGATTGGTAGGTATGCCTATAAATAAAATAAGTAACCATGTCAACTTTTCAGGGTTGCCTATTGAATTGGTAGGCCTGCGGAAGATAGATATATAAACACCTGTAAAATTCTTCTCATCATAATTTTATGGTTTCTTTTTTTCAATAGATATTATCTTCACAAAAAAAATAATAGCCATGCGAACAAACCATGAAATTGATTACAAAATTTACGGGGAAGAGCTTCAGTTTGTAGAGATAGAACTGGACCCCAACGAAACAGCCATTGCAGAAAGCGGCGCCTTTATGATGATGGACAACGGTATTGAAATGCAAACACTGTTTGGCGATGGAAGCCAGCAGCAGGACAACAGTTTACTCGGGAAACTATTCAGCGCAGGAAAAAGATTGCTGGTAGGCGAAAGTTTATTTATGACCGCATTTACAAATATGGGCCAGGGTAAAAAGCGGGTAAGCTTTGCGGCACCATATACTGGTAAAATTGTGGTTTTTGATCTGCAGCAACTCGGCGGTAAGATCATAGCGCAAAAAGATGCCTTTTTATGTGCAGCCAAGGGCGTAAGCATTGGTATTGAATTTCAAAGAAGATTGGGCACAGGTATATTCGGCGGTGAAGGGTTTATTATGGAAAAACTGGAAGGCGATGGATTGGCCTTTGCCCATGCCGGTGGGTATGTGATCGAGAAAGAATTACAGGCCGGTGAGATCTTAAAGGTGGATACCGGTTGCGTGGTTGCTTACACTGCAGGTATTGATTTTGATGTAGAAATGGTACGTGGTATTAAAAACTGGATGTTTGGCGGTGAAGGTTTATTCTTTGCTAAACTTACCGGCCCCGGTAAAGTGTGGTTGCAGAGTTTGCCTATAAGTCGTTTGGCTGGCAGGCTGCAGCAATACACTTATCACCGCAAAGAAGAGGGTAGCCTGTTAGGTGGCCTGGGTAATTTGCTGGATGGAAGAGAATAATAAACTATAGTAAAATTAGTTTTTAAGAAGGCCACAACGTACGATGCTGTGGCCTCCTCATTTTAAAATAAGGTCAACCCTTTCTTCTTCTGGTCGTGGTTCTGTTTGTTTTTACCTTATTAACTACTTTGGGTTTGCCTTTTGGATCTTTGGTTTTAATGCCTACACCATCCAGTAAGTCCCCCATTAATTCTCCACCTCCGTTTGTATTTACCGGCCCTTTGGGCTGGGTACTTTTATTATTGCTTTGCGCCGCAGCAATTGTTGTTATGGACACAGCAACAAGTAAAAAATAAATTTTTTCATAATTGTTTGTTTAATGATTGATAATTAATTTATGGCAATGTATATTGTTTAAACCAGGCCCAGTTAACCCGTGCGCCTTCCATCCAGTGGTTATCGCCATTGGGGTACTGGTGTGCAAGGCCTTTTACAAATGCAATTCTGAAATCATTAACCGAACCGGGCGTTAATGATTTGTAGGTGGCTACAGAAACAGAATTGGTATCGCCACTGATAATAAATGCAGGATTTAACCCAAAGCTTTTGGTATGTGTACTGGCGCTGCGGTACAGGATATTGCTGCCAGGTGTACTAAGGATGAGAGCAAGTTTGCTTAACGGAACCGGGTCGCCGGTATTACCGGAGCCATAATCCTCGTTGCCGTATTGGAGAGTCGTTGGTAATTTTCTTAATGGCGTATAAGTTGTATCTCTCGAAAATGAACCTTCGGCCTGTACAATGGCAGCAAATTTATCGCTCATTTCAATGCCGCATTTTGCAGCCATTTGCCCGCCATTAGAGAAGCCTGCCAGGTAAATACGCTTGTTGTCAATCTTATACTTTGCATTCAGCTCTGTAATAATGGTATTCAGGAATTTGATGTCATTCCGGGGTGTTTGCCCGGCGCAAAAAACCCATTCTGCCGGTACTGTATTCCACTTGGTGGTATTCTTTTGAACGCCCTCATCAATAATACAATAACGCCAGGATGATGGAAAAACAGTAATGATTCCTTCATCTTCACCCACTTCCTTCCAGCCCGAAATGTTGTAAAATTTTTCTCCGTCACCACTGGTGCCATGCAGCATAAATACAACCGGTACGGCGCTGGTACCGGTATAACTTAGCGGTACATGCACATAATATTCCCGTTCATCGCCATCAATATTTGTTGTAAAGCGGTTTTTACCTTTTACAGATGATGGTGTTATTGGCGTTAATGTTTCATCAGTTGTTTTACTGCAGGATAAAAATGAAACAGAAGCAACCAATATTAATACAAAGCCTAAGATCCTTTTCATAATTATAGTGTTTTAGATTACGCTGTAAAAATGAAAAGAATAAAAAAATGTCACCTAGAACTTACGGGTGAAATTCTTATTTCCTAAAAAAATCACTGCAGCATATACTCCCTCATTTTGGCAACTGCAGTAGTACGGCTGTTTACATCCATTTTAAAATAGGCATTGTTAATATGTTTCTTCAGTGTATTCATGGCAATAAAAAGGTCATCAGCAATCTGCTGGTTGGTTTTGCCATCGTACATTAGTTTAATAACATCAAATTCTCTTTCGGTAAGCTGGGTAACTAAATTTTTATTGATCTTTTCGGCAGATAGGACAGGCACATGCTTATTGGCCTGCAGGGCATGATTAGCCAAGGCAATTTCGATTGTGGCGTACAGTGTTTTATCATTGAAAGGTTTTACAATAAAGCCGGCCGGGTTGGTCTTTTTGGCTCTGTCAATCGTTTCTTTATCAGAGTAAGAAGTTAAATACACAAAAGGGATAAAATTATTTCGGTTAATATATTCGGCAATTTCAATTCCATCCTTTTCGCTTTCCAGGTTAATGTCCAGTATGGCAAAATCTGGTGGCTGTCTTCTTAATTGGTGAATGGCTTCATCCGGGTCGTATGCAATGGCCGATACCTCAAAATCATTATTGTTAAGGTACATCCCGATGTTTTTTGCGATCAGTGGCTCGTCTTCTACAATTAATACTTTTATGCCAGACATGTTAATCCGTTGTTTTAAATTTTGAAATAATGATCTGCACATCGGTACCGTTGTTGCCGTCAATATTCATCCGTGCTTTTAGTTTTTGTGAGAAAGCCTTGATGATCTCGTAGCCAAATGATGAAGAGTTCTCAGGTCTGAAATCAACGGGTAAACCTATGCCATTGTCCTTTACCTGTAGCAGCAACTCATTATCAGTTTTCTTCATGGCCACCCATATGTCGCCACTTTCCTGTTTATTAAAGGCATATTTTAATGAATTGCTGACAAGTTCGTTTAAGATCATTCCCAATGGAATAGCTGTATCGGTATGCAGCTTAAGGTCCTCTATTTGTGTATGGAATTTAATTTTATCTGTTTGTATGTTATAGGTTTGGAATAGATGGTTCGACAGCATTTTAATATACTCATGCATATTTACACTGTTTACAGCATTGCCCTGGTACAGGTTTTGATGAATGAATGCCATGGATTGTACCCGTTGTATGCCTTCCCTGATGATGGCCGTTGCCTTTTCATCTTTTAAAGACTGAGACTGAAGATCCAGCATACTGCTGATGACCTGCAGGTTATTCTTTACCCGGTGATGTATTTCTTTATTTAACACCTCCAGTTCGTATGATTGTTTATTGATAATACTATTCTTTTTGCGTTGCTTTTTATACTGAAAAAGTATGATGCCGCCTGCAAATGCAAGTATAGCAATGCCTGCCCACAGCATCCATTTACTTCTCTTTTCATCATTCAACAGCTTTTGTTTCAGCTCATTTTCACGGGCCAGCGATTGTGAGAGTTCCTTTTCTTTATACAGTTGAGCATTACGCAAGATAGATTCATTTTCCATAGCTGCCATTAATAATTGCTGGTTCGATAGGGAGGAGTCTTTAAGTATGTTTTCCCGAAGTAATGCCATTCGCTTTAGCTCTTCTTTACTGAGTTGTTCTTCTTTAAGTTTATTTACCAGGTTCAGGTATTCAATTTCTTTCTCTTTTAAACCAGCCTCGGCATTATTTTTTATTTCCGCACTAATTCTATCCATATTCTCGTTTCTGAAAATATCTTTATACCTGTCTAACGATACCATGGCGCTGTAAGCAGCTTTGTAATCACCATTATTTCGGTTTATCTCTGCCATCTCGCTGAATACCGGTATCACCAGTTCGGGGTTTTGCCTGCCAGACATAAGAGTTCTTCCTGAATCGAAATATCTTTTCGCAGTTTCCTTGTCGTTCAGCATCAGGTAATAATTGGAAATGGCTCCCGTAAGCCTGATCTTGTTGGTTGCGTTATCCATAGAGTTTACAAACTGTTCGGCTTTATGCATGACCTTTTCAGCCTCTGTTATATTTTTTAAAAATGTGAGTATGATAAGTTCCTGTATCGCTGCATCGGCCAGCGCTTCTTTATCACCCTTTGCATATTGAGCTGCTGCCCTGTTGAAGTAAAGAGCACTGTCATACATCTTTTCCGTGAAATAGATACCGGCAATCTTTTTGTTGCAGGTAACTATTCCATTTTCATCATTAAGGTTTTCCCGTGCTGTAAGGGCTCGTTTGTAAAATGTGATAGCATTTTTTGGTACTCCAAAATTTAAAACAATATTGCCTGACGCCTCGATACTTTTAATATAAAGAGCCAGTTGATTTGTTTTGCGAAGCAGGTTATTGGCTTCCCGGTAATTATCAAATGCCTGCCGGTTAAAAGTTTGAGCCGAGTAAGCATCACCAATGGATTTATAAACCCTGCCCAATGCAGCTTCATCTGGCAAAGTTTGCAATAACAGTTTTGCTTTTTCAAAATGGCTCAGTGCTTCCTTGTATTGCTTATCGGTAAGGTATAAATTGCCCAACTCGGTTTCACCATTTGCAATACCAGGAACATAATTTATCTTTTCAGAAAGCGTAATGGCCTTGTTGATGAGTGCTACGGCGGTTGTATGGTTGGTTTTGCCTGCCTGTTTTGCCTGAACAAGGTATTGTCTTACAAGCAGGCTGTCTTCATAATGTACTGTTACGCCCGGTAGCTGACAAAAGCCATTACTACAGCATAACAGCGCAATATGGAAAAAGAGAAATCTCATGCTTAAATATAATATTATCGCTGTATTTGCGGAAACACAGGCATATACAAAATTGGTTCAATATAGGGGTTCCAGTATAACCCAAAAGGGTTAATTATACGTCGGAGAGCGGGCGGTTTAAAAAATTATTTGGCAGTACAGTTTGTTTAATCGTATATTTGCGATATAAGATTAAATTATGGCAATTCACAAAAAAGAACAGTTTTCACAAAAAGAGCAGGAGCTTGCAGAGTTTGCCAAGGCACTGGCTCATCCTGCCCGTATTGCCATACTTAAACTGCTGGCACAGCGCAATGAATGTATTTGCGGCGAAATAGTGGAAGTATTGCCATTATCGCAATCAACGGTATCGCAGCATTTAAAAGAGTTAAAAAACGCCGGACTTATAAACGGAACTATTGACGGACCCAGAAGCTGCTACTGCATTAACTGGAAAGCCTTTGAAAAATTTATGGGTGAATTCAGTTTCTTATTCAATAAGCTGAAAGTACAAAATGAAAAAGCCTGTTGCTAAAAAATATGTATAAACTAAAAAGTAAAGCCATGAACAACGAATCTCAAATTAAAGAACTGGTAAAAGAAAAGTACGCTGCCATTGCAGAGCAAAGCCTGGAACAAAATGCAACTTCCTGCTGCGGCGCCACATCAAGCTGTTGTGGCGATGAAGTGTATAACATCATGAGTGATGATTATACAAAACTGGAGGGATACAATGCAGATGCAGACCTTGGCCTCGGCTGCGGGCTGCCAACTGAATTCGCAAAGATAAAGGCTGGGGATACTGTAATTGACCTGGGCAGCGGTGCCGGTAACGACGCTTTTATTGCCCGTAGAATTGCAGGAGAAAATGGTAAAGTGCTGGGAATTGATTTTACAGAAGCTATGATCAATAAAGCCAGGGCTAATGCCGAAAAACTGGGTTTTAATAATGTTGAATTCAGGCTGGGCGATATTGATGATATGCCGGTTACCAGCAACTATGCTGATGTAATTGTAAGTAATTGCGTATTGAACCTCGTGCCTAATAAACATAAAGTGATCAGCGAAATTTTCAGGGTGCTGAAACCGGGCGCTCATTTTTCTATTTCTGATATTGTGCTGGAAGGCGCACTTCCTTCCAAGTGGAAAGAAGTAGCAGAACTGTATGCCGGTTGCGTAAGCGGCGCCATTCAAAAGCAGGTTTATCTGGAAATGATCGAAGCTGCAGGCTTTAAAAATATCACGCTGCAAAAGGAAAAGGAAATTGTTATTCCGGATGATATTTTGAGAAATTACCTGTCAGACGCCGAGATAACTGATTATAAAAAAGGCAGCACCAAAATAACCAGCATCACCGTATATGCCGAAAAATCTGCAAAGGATGACAGGAATTGTTGTGAGCCTGGAAGTGGCTGTTGTTAAACCTGCCGTGATATGAAAAAGAAGATCCTTTTTGTGTGCATCGAAAACAGTAACCGCTCTCAAATGAGCCAGGCATTTGCAAAAATGCTGGGCGGCAATGAAGTGGAAGCATATAGCGCCGGCAGCAAACCCAGTGGCATTGTAAATCCCAAAGCCATTGCGGCCATGAAGGAACTGGGCTATGACCTGAGTAAACACGACAGTAAAAGCCTGGATGAAGTAAAGGCTTTTGCACCTTTTGATGTTGTAATAACTATGGGCTGTGGTGATGCCTGCCCCTGGATGCCTGCCAAACAGTTCATCGACTGGCAAATACCAGATCCGAAAAATATGGAACCGGAACAGTTTAATGAAGTAAGGGATTTTATCAGGGAGAAAGTAAAAGCATTGATAAAGGACTTGAAATAAAAAAAGCCGCTCACATATTGAGCGGCATTTTCTTACAATTATTATTTGTTATCTCTTACTGATCTTTGATAAGAGCCTAAGAATTTCCAGGTATAACCAAACAATGGTTACCAGTAAGCCAAAAGCGCCGTACCATTCCATATATTTTGGAGCTCCCAACTCAGCACCTTTCTCAATCATATCAAAATCTATGATCAGGTTTAGCGCAGCCAGGGCTACTACAAAAAGTGAAAAACCAATTCCCATTACACTGCCCTCATGTAAAAATGGTATCTGAATACCAAAGAAACTGAGTGCAAATGCGATCAGGTAAAACACAGCGATACCAGCAGTGGCTGTAAAAATTATTGCTTTAAATTTTTCGGTGGCTCTTATTATTTTAAAACTGTACAACAGGTACATGGCAATTGCGGTACCAAAAGTTAGTCCTACTGCATTAATTACAATGCCGGGAGCCTTATCGGCAAAAGCAAAATTATAATAGGCAGAGATGGCTCCTACAAACAAGCCTTCCAGCAATGCATAGGCAGGTGCCAAAAACGGCGACCATTCTTTTTTGAACATTAATACAATGGCAATAACCAATCCGCCAATAGCGCCAATTAAAATAAGAGGCATCACATTGCCGCCATCTGCAAATTCCTTCCATGAGTAAAATGCAGTACCCATTACCATTAAAAATAAAAACCCGAATTTTTGTAAAGTGCCTCTAACGGTCATGGCATTCTCGTGAGTAACCACGTCGTCCAGTACGGTATCCTTAAATCTTTTTTCAGATAATGCGGGATTCCCTGATTTAAACAAGTCCATATAAATTAAAATTTAGAACTTAAAATTAAAGGTTTTATTCAAACAAAAGCTGTTAATTTTTAAGGTCGGGATATTTGCTGATCGTCTCAAAATTATACTCATTCTTAGCCTTTAATTTAATGATAAACTGGTGCAGTTCTGCCGAGTCATCGGGCTTTTGATATACCTGGTCGTGTGCAAGTAACACAAGCTGGTTGGCTGTTTTGGTTCTGGCATTGGTAAACATGCTATCCACCTGCAAAATCATTTCATCGCTGGTTTTTGTAAGTTTCATCTTATCGTCAAAATGCCATTCCAGGTCCCAGCCGGTAATGGTAAAGCCATTGGCAAAAAGGCTGTCGGCAGCGGCTTTTGAAGTGCTGATATCTGTACAGTTTATCTGCCCGGTTCGCCAGATATTTCTGCCCGGTGTTCGTATTATTTGTGCCGTTAAGTGAAGGCTGTCTGTACAACGCTTAAAATCCTTCACAGCGCTGTCGGGCACCTGGTAAAATTTGGCGTATTTATTCTGAAAAGCATGGGTAAAGCTATGGTTGGCTATTTCAAACAGGTTGCAGTTTATCAGGCTGTCAAAAACAGCATTTTGTTCTTTGCTGCCGTAAACATGCTGGCCCACAATGAACAGCGTAACAGGGATATTTTCTTCCTGTACAATGTGCATCATGTTTGTGGTGCCTTTGTTAGGGCCATCATCAAACGTAAGGTAAATGGTCTTCTTTTTCTTTTTGGGTGCATCGGCACTGTGCTGTTTGGTAACTGCTGTATCCGTTTTAGCAGCATTGGCAGATAGCATTTTGAATTTGGGATCGGGTTCATAATAATGGCAGGCGGTAAAAACAACGGTTACAAAAGTTGTTTTTGCCATTTGCGAAGTCACCATTCCCATTAGCTTGTAAGGGAAGCAGGCGTCGGCAGAGTCGGGGTCCATAAATGTTGGGATAAATAATTTGAGATATGAAGATAATGGTGCCAATGAACCGTTTCAAAATATCTCTTGTTAAAAATTATATAAAGCCCAAAACTCATTTTTCGGCTGCCAGTTCACCCCTAAAAGCCAAGTTCCTTATCTTTGCAATATGGAACAGTTGTTACAACAGATAGAGGCATTAAAAACAGAAATTACGACATTTAATGAAGGGGATGCCGAAACCTTCCGCATCAAATATTTAGGCAGCAAGGGTTTGGTAAAATCCATCATGGGCGAAATGAAGCATGTGGCAGCCGAAAATAAAAAGGAGGCCGGGCAATTGTTGAACGAGTTTAAGCTGTTCACAGAAGCAAAATACGAGGAACTTAAAGCCTCATCAAACAACGGACAGCAGGCAACAAAAAGTGATGTCGATCTTTCCTTACCAGCCGATCCTTTACCGCTGGGAAGTCGTCATCCTATCAGCATTGTAAAAAATAAGATCATTTCTATTTTTCAAAGGCTGGGCTTTGCTGTTGCAGAAGGTCCCGAGATAGAAGACGACTTTCATAATTTCACAGCGCTTAATTTACCAGAAAATCACCCTGCAAGGGACATGCAGGATACATTCTATATCTCTCAAAATCCCGATTGGCTGTTGCGTACGCATACCAGCAGCGTACAGGTACGTGAAATGCAGAAAGGCAAACTACCTATCCGCATTATTTGCCCGGGCCGTGTGTATCGTAACGAAACCATCAGCGCCAGGGCGCATTGTTTTTTTCACCAGGTAGAAGGTTTGTACATTGCCGAAAATGTTTCCTTTGCCGATCTGAAGCAAACCCTGTATTTCTTTGTGCAGGAAATGTTTGGTAAAGATGTGAAAGTGCGTTTTCGCCCTAGCTATTTTCCTTTTACGGAACCAAGCGCCGAAATGGACATCAGCTGCCTCATTTGTGGAGGCGAAGGTTGCAGCGTTTGTAAAAAAACCGGCTGGGTTGAAATCCTGGGCTGTGGCATGGTGCATCCCAACGTACTTGATAATTGCGGTATAGACAGTAACAAATACACCGGCTTTGCATTTGGCATGGGTATCGAAAGAATTACCATGTTAAAATACCAGATAAAAGACCTCAGGCTTTTTAGCGAGAATGACGTTCGCTTCTTAAAGCAATTCACTTCTGCAGTATAGGTAGTCTTTATCATTATTGATCCCTTACACAATACGAATCGTAATTGTGTAAGGGATAGTTATAATTATGTAACTCCCTTCCTTTGCTTTGGCACCATAGTTGACAATCCCCTGTTATAAGCAGGTGCATATTGCATCTTTTCACAAAAATATTTTTATGAAATTAAGATCTGCGTTTTGCGGTTTAATTACAGCATTGACTATAGTCCTCCTTGCTTCATGCTCAGTTTCAAAAGAAGCAAGAAGTATTAAGAAGAATATTAACGGAAGCTGGATACTTCAAACTGTAACGGTAGAAGGTATTGCCGGTGTGGTTAAAACAACGGTGTTTAATGAGGCTGATCTTAGCTGCTTTATCGGAAGTGAATGGAATTTTATATCCAACAACAGTATGGGAAGTTATACACTAGTTGATAAAAGTAAAAACTGCACACCTGTAAAACGTCTTATACGCTGGTCGGTTTACGAACCGGAAAATGCTGCAAAGGAATTTCAGTTTAAACGACTGGATGATAAGAAAAATGCAATGGATAATGGAAATGGTTACCGCTTAACCGTTACAGAGCACGGCGACAATACCTTTAAATTAAGATCGGATTTGGTTTTTGAAGGGCGTAACAGTGCTATCATTTACAATTTTGTAAAAAAATAATTTATTTAAAAATGGATTTCATGAAAAAGATTTTTGGCCATGTAGCGATAATATTAGCTGCCTTTATGTTGATGACAACGGGTTGCAGCACAGTTCAAAAAACGAATAAAGCACAAAGAGGTGCAGCGGGTGGTGCAGTAATTGGCGGTGTGATTGGTGGTGTAATAGGAAACAACGTTGGCAAAGGTGGTAATACCGTGCTGGGAGCGATCATTGGTAGTGTTGTTGGCGGTGTTGCCGGTGGTGTTATTGGCAATAAAATGGACAAACAGGCTGAGAAAATCAAGAATGAAATACCTGGTGCAGAGGTACAAAGAGTTGGCGAAGGCATTGTGGTAACATTCAGTGAAAAAAATCCTGATGGTTCTAAAATGGGTGTTTATTTTGATTTTGATAAATCAGAGATCACTTCAAATTCAAAACTGGCGCTGGATAAACTGATACAGATCTTTAAAGAATATCCTGAAACAAACTTACTGGTTGAAGGCCATACTGATGATAAAGGCGGGGATGCTTACAACCTTGCTTTATCTGAAAGGAGGGCGATGGCAGTAGGGAATTATTTAAAGGCTAACAATATTTCTTCATCAAGACTTACGATACACTGGTATGGCGAAACGCAACCCAAGGTTGAGAATAACAGTGATGCAAACCGGGCCGAGAACAGGCGTGTGGAGTTTGCTATTACTGCAAATGATAAAATGAAGGAAGAAGCCAGAAAAGAAGCAGCCGGAAAATAATTTTCATTTTGATATATACGGGCATTGTTGTTCTGCAAAGAAACAGCAATGCTTTTTTTATTATAACTATTGATGTCCTGAAAAGTAGCTGATAAATAATATCTTTACTCAAAACAGTACAGCAATATATTTATGATTAATACTATTTGCGTTATTGGCGCCGGTACTATGGGCAGTGGCATTGCTCAAACGGCAGCCCAAAACGGTTTCTATACGTTGTTATTTGATATTAACAATGCGGTGCTGGAAAAAGCAAAGACTTCTATAGAAAAAAGCCTGCAGTTTCTCGTTGACAAACAAAAGATATCTGTTGAAGAAAAACAAAAAACTTTTGAAAGAATACGTTTTGTTACTGATACCAATGATTGCCTTGCAGATATCATTATTGAAGCCATTGTTGAAAAGGTAGATGCAAAAGTCGCCATCTTTAATCAACTGGCAGAAGTGAACCACTCCGAAGTGATCTTTGCAACAAACACTTCTTCTTTGTCAGTGTCGGAGATACAGGCAAAAGTGCAACAGCCACAAAGAGTAGTTGGTATGCACTTTTTTAACCCGGCACAGGTAATGAAGCTGGTAGAAGTAGTTAAAGGTGAGCAAACACTTGATTCTGTTGCACAAACTGTTTATGACCTTTGTTTACAAATGAAAAAAACGCCCGTGATGTGTAAAGATGCTCCGGGTTTTATTGTTAACCGGGTTGCCCGCCATTATTACCTGGAAGCAATGAAGCTGGTAGAAAGCGGAATTGCCACAATAGAAAATGTAGATGCAATAATGGAAGCTTCGGGTTTTAAAATGGGGCCGTTTAAACTAATGGACCTGATCGGAAATGATATCAACCTGGCCGTATCGCAATCTTTGTATGATGCTTGCGGCCATGCTGAACGTTTTAAACCTTCGCAATTACAGGTTGATAAGGTTGCCGGCGGAGAACTTGGAAAAAAGACCGGCAAAGGTTTTTACAATTACAATTAACTATACAATGATATTAGTTACAGGCGGGGCAGGTTTACTGGGAAAGGAACTGATCACTCAATTATTGCAACAAGGCAAGCAGGTAAGAGCCATTTATAATAATACCATGCTTGCTGATTTTAGCAGTGAAGATCTGCAACAGGTGCAATGCAATATTTTAGATGTTGTAGGTTTGGAAGAGGCAATGAAAGGCGTGCAACAGGTTTATCATTGCGCAGCAATTGTGAGCTTTAATCCAAGGAGAAAAGAGGAGATGTTTAAGATAAATATTGAAGGAACAGCCAATGTGGTTAATGCAGCCTTGGATGCAGGGGTAAAGAAAATGGTTTACGTAAGTTCAGTTGCAGCACTGGGGCGCATACGGGAGAACGAACCCATCAATGAAACCATGAACTGGACCAAAGAAACCAGCAACAGCGCTTATGGCCAAAGCAAGTACCTGGCCGAAATGCAGGTGTGGCGTGGAATTGGCGAAGGGCTGGATGCAGTGATGGTAAACCCGGTAATTATTTTGGGCGCCGGAAATTGGAACAGCGGCTCATCACAGATATTTAAAACTGCTTACGAAGAATTCCCCTGGTACACAGATGGAAGTACCGGTTTTGTTGATGTAAGAGATGTGGTGAAAGCTATGATAGCGCTGATGAACAGTGATGTTACTGCAGAGCGTTTTATTTTGAGTGCCGAAAACAGAACCTATGCAGAAGTATTTAATTTAATGGCAAAGGCATTTGGCAAAAAACCTCCGCATAAAAAAGTAACGCCATTGCTTGCAAAAATTGTTTGGCGGCTGGAGGCAATTAAAAGCCGCTTCACGGGTAAAGATCCGCTTTTAACCAAAGAAACTTCGGCAACAGCCATGACAAAAGCTACCTTCGACAACAGTAAGCTAAAAAGATTTTTACCCGGCTTCACGTACAGAAAGATAGAAGATAGTATTGCAGACACCTGTGCAGTATTACAACAAAACATTAACAGCAGGTAATTTACTTTCGCATAATTAGTGCATCATACTTGCGTAACAAAAACAAGAAATGAAGAAAAGTATACTTTTTTTATTGGCTGCCTTTAGTACACTGGCTGCCTTCTCACAATCGGGCTACAGCATCAGCGGCAAAATAATTGACCAGGAAACCAAACAACCTTTACAGGGCGCATCAGTATTTGCTGAAAATACAACCCTGGGTACCGCAACAAATGAAAACGGATATTTCAGCTTAAGTTTGCCCGGCGGTGGTTATAGTATTGTAGTAACTTTTACTGGCTATCAAACTGAAACAAAAAGGGTAACTGCTGGCGATGCAGGAAATAATGATATTGTGATTGAGATAAAAAAGAAAGAAAAAGCCCTTGAAGAATTTGTAGTAAAATCTTCATCGGAAGTTGCAGACGGGCTCGCAAAATATGGCGATTTTTTTCTGGAGAATTTTATTGGTAAAACGGCCAACAGCAAACAATGCTATATCAAAAATAAAGAGGCGCTTAAGTTCTTTTATTACAAAAGATCGAAGCGCCTTAAAATACTGGCAACAGAACCATTGCAAATTGTGAATGATGCACTGGGTTACAGCATCAAATACCAGCTGGATTCTTTTGTGCACGAATACAATTCTCAAATTAGCATATACACGGGCAACCCGCTGTTCCAGGAAATGCAGCCTGCTGATGCAGCCCAGCTTGAAAAATGGAGAGCGGCCCGTAAGACTGCTTATAATGGATCCATCGTTCATTTCATGCGTAGCCTGTATCAAAAAAAACTGAAAGAGGAAGGTTTTGAGATACAGTTTATAGTAAAGAACAATGATAAAGAAAGTGCTATTCCACTGAAGGATTTTTATGGAGCCGTTAATTATACGATGGATGACAGTAGTAATGTAGCAGAGATATTACCCAGGCAAAAAGATGTAGCTGTGATCTACAAAAACGAACCATCACCCGAGTTGTACCTGGCCGAAAACCCAGAAGCATCAGCTAAATTTCAGCTTTCTGTACTTTCTTTTTTGCCAAACGAACCCTTGGACATAGAACAAAACGGTTTTTATTTTGAGCAAAACGACATTATTATAACCGGATACTGGGGATGGGAAAAAGTAGGAGATATGGTGCCCTACGATTATGAGTTTACAGCAAAAGCTGCACCGGTAAATAAAACAGAGCTAACTACACCGGTTCAGCCAGAACCAATAAAAGCTGCCGGGGAAGCTGTTAGGACAAGTCAGGGTCCTTTGACTGAGAATACCTGGAAAGTTGAAGAAAGCCGTGTGATTGATGGTAATGATATGAAGTATTATAAAAGAGGCGACCAGGCAAACAGCATCAATTTCGACAATGATTTTTATAAATTCAATACAGATAATACCGGTATATATTCTTTTAACGGCCAGGATTATAAATTTAACTGGAAATACCTGGACACCGAAAAAACAAAAATAGAAATGACCATTTTATATCCAACAGCATTAATTGTTAACCTTGAAAATGTAACAATAACTGCAACTACATTAAAGTACACACGCCTGCAAAAAGTGAACGGGTTAAATTTTGTAGCTGTAGAATCAAGAACAATTAAATAGTTACTTGCCCATTACTTTTTCCCAAAGCTGGGGTATTCTTTTTACCCAAACCAGTTCCTTCATTTTTTCTTTGGCATCTTCAATGGGGCTGCCAAAATAAACTTTGCCGCCTTCGGTATCTTTACCAACGCCGCTTTGTGCGTAGATAACTGCATTGGCACCAATGGTTAATGTTTTGCTTACACCAACCTGACCCCAGAGGGTAACGCCATCTTCCAGCGTAACCACACCAGCAATACCAACCTGCGCAGCAATCAGGCAATTTTTTCCGGTAACGGTATCGTGGCCAATATGCACCATATTATCAAGCTTGGTTCCTTTACCAATTATACTGTCGTGACTAACACCCCTGTCAATGGTACAGCCGGCACCAATCTCAACATTATCTTCAATAATAACACGGCCGCAGCTGGGCATTTTTTTATACCAGAGTTCACGGTCTTTTTTTGTGTTATAATAAAAGGCATCGCTGCCAATTACAGTGCCTGCCTGTATAACCACATTGTCTCCAATAATGCAATGATCCATGATGGTTACATTGGGATGGATAATTGTATTTTTTCCGATGCTTACATGATTACCAATGAATGCTCCCGGGTAAATAAAACTTCCTTCACCAATTACTGCCGAATCGCTGATCATTTTAGTAGCCGGTTCAAAAGGCCTGAAGTGATTGGCTATTTTGCAGTACGCTTCAAATGGGTTATCAACAATAAGCAATGCTTTACCATCAGGCACATTTGTTTCTTTATTTATAATGATAAAACTAGCGGCACTGTTCAGGCACTTGTCGTAGTATTTCGGATGGTCAACAAAAACAAGATCACCTTTTTCAACCTTATGTATTTCATTAATTCCGGTTGCAGCATCCTGCGTGTTGCCAACTAATTTTGCATGAATGAACTCTGCGATCCATTGCAATGAAACGGGAGAAGGGAATTGCATAATCAAAAATTTCAGCAAAGGTACATCGCTTTGCATTTACCTGCTTTTATTGTAAAAAGTTTAAAAATGCAATCTGCCAGCAGCATTTCTACGAATTTTTTCAAATTATTTTCTGCCCCAAAGTCATAGTAATTACTGTTTGTATTTTCTGCAATTCATAAAAATGATGAAGAGAAAAAACATAAAGTATGAATGGTTGAATAAAAATTGATTCTTCTGAAACACTTATGAATAAAAGGTTTCAGCGTATCAGATATTTTGATAAGACAGGTTAGGCAAAATGAAAAACTATATTAACTGATTTTGCTGGCAATGATTCTGTGAAGAAATTCAATACCCTTATCCACAGGCCAAAATAAAATGTGAATAAAATAATGCTCAAATTTTTTTTAGTTAGCAAAAATTATTTTTAATATTGTGTAGGGAATCTTGGTTCCCGGTACTTACTAACCCATATATATATTAAAGCCTGACTCTAAAAGTCGGGCTTTATTTTTTTATTTAACTTCCCCCACTTAAAAACAGATGTCATGAAACCGTACGAAGTACAGCAGAAAGATTTTATTATCAGCACTGATAAAAACAAACTTGATATCAGCATCATTCATAATTATTTGTGCAACGAAAGTTATTGGGCAAAAAATATTCCTGTTGAAACTGTTCAAAAAAGCATTGAGGGTTCTTATTGTTTTGGTTTGCATGCAACAGAAAATTCAATTGCAAAACAGGTTGGGTTTGCAAGGGTAATTACAGATTGTGCAACTTTTGCTTACCTGGCTGATGTTTTTGTTTTGGAAACCTATCGCGGCAAAGGCCTTTCGAAATGGTTGATGAAAACCATCATGGATTGCCCGGATCTGCAGGGGCTGCGTGGTTGGATGCTGGCAACAAAAGATGCACATACATTGTATGAGAAATTCGGGTTCTCCATTCTTGAAAACACGGGGAGATTCATGCGGTTATCACCGTTTCAGGCATATCCTGAAACCAACTCGTAATTATATCCTTAACTTGCACCTTAAAATTTGATACATGCTTAAATCAATGACCGGTTTTGGAAGGGCAGAACAAACTGTAAACGAAAAGACTTTTTTAGTAGAAATAAAGGCGCTTAACGGTAAGCAATTTGAATTGCAGCTTAAACTTCCCCCCTTGCTAAGGCCTTATGAGTTTGAGATACGGAACACTTTGCAGGAACACCTGGTTCGAGGTACTATTGATTGTATGGTCATCATTAAACAAAACGGAACATCAAAGCCGGTTAACATCAACACCGACCTGATAAAAGCTTATTATACACAGATTGAAAAGCTGGCCGGCGAATTGAATATAGATACCAACTCGGTACTAAGCGCTTTGTTGCGCCTGCCGGAAGTGGTAACACCCACCAACGATATTTTAAGTGAAGGAGATTATGCAGAGTTTAGTAAAGTATTGCTGGAAGCATTGGGTAACCTGAACCAGCACAGAACAGATGAAGGCGCTGTGCTTGAAAAAGATATGCTGCTTCGAATCAGCAATATTAAGGAACAGGAAGAAGCCATACTGGTTTTGGAACCCAATCGCAAAAAAAGAATCAAAGATGAAATAAATCAGCTGCTGGAAAAGCATGTTGGTAAAGAGAATATAGATAATAACCGCATGGAGCAGGAGTTGATCTATTACATGGAGAAGATCGATATTCATGAAGAGCAGATAAGACTTCGTCAGCATTGCGAATATTTTGAGTCGATATTGAATGAGGCAGACGAAGGGAAAGGAAAAAAACTGTCTTTCATTCTGCAGGAAATTGGCCGTGAGATCAATACTACCGGTAGTAAGGCCTACGATGCCGATATACAAAAATGCGTGGTGAAAATGAAGAATGAACTGGAAAAGGCAAAAGAACAGGTATTGAATATTTTGTAAAAAAAGGATCCCAGGTAAAAAAGCATAAAGGATTTTGGTAATGAAAAAAATGTCCGGATATCAATTCCAGTTTTTATTATTGGCAACAGTTTGCGGGCTCTTCATCAGCTCATGCACCCAAATTGAGATTTTTGAAAAAGACACATCTATCCCTGGCTATACATGGCAGCAGGGGTTTTCTGCAAAAGGCGATTTTGTAATTGCCGATACCACATCGCCTTACAATATATACCTGGTGCTACGCCATACCGATGCCTATCAATATAATAATATCTGGCTTAATGTTGGCCTGCAGCCCCCCGGCGACAGTATGCATATTCAAAAAGTAAATCTTGTTTTAGGAAACGATGCAAACGGCTGGGAAGGAAACGGAATGAATGATATATGGGAGGTTCGCAAATTACTGAACGGCGATGCCCGCAGATTTAAAAAAGCGGGAAAGTATAGTTTTAGCATCAGCCAGATCATGCGTGATAATCCTTTGCAGCATATCATGAGTGTTGGACTAAGGATTGAAAAGAAAAAAGATTAACAAAGCCTTTAACACAAATAGATCGGTAACCCGTTTTTTTCAGAACATTTCAGTATTTTGCATATTATGAAAATGAAAATAGCTGCATTCACACTGTTTATTTTAATTGCCGGAAATGCAAGTGCTCAGCGTCAAAACCTGGAGTATGTGCAAAAAGGCGAGTTTGGTGTTACGGTTGGTGTAGCTCATTATTTTGGAGACTTAAATACAAGGGTTGGTCTTAATCGTCCCAAGCCTGCATTGGGCCTTTTCTTTCGCAAACAGTTTGGTAACTATGTAGGGTTAAGATTAAGTGCACATTATGCCCAGGTTGGTTACAGCGATATTTACAGCAAGAACGATTACCAGAAAACCAGGAACCTCAGTTTTAACTCCAATATCTGGGAAGTGGCTTTACAGGGTGATTTTAATTTTTTTAAGTTTGTGCCCCAGGATCCCTACTACGCTTTTACCCCATACATAACATTGGGTGTGGGTGTGTTTACCTACGACCCGTATGCATATACAAATGGCGAAAAGGAATTTTTACGTCCGCTTGGCACTGAAGGACAACTGGTAGGCTACCAGGGCCGCAAGCCATATAATACGATGGCTGTTTGCATACCTCTTGGTGTTGGTATAAAATATAATCTAAGCGAAAAAATCAATTTCTCTTTTGAAATAGCACATCGCTTTACTACCACCGATTACCTGGATGATGTAAGTACAACCTATGCAGGCATTGGCAATTTTTCGCCACTGTCAAAAGCTGCCTTGTTGCAGGACAGATCGGTAGAAATTGATCCTGATCATCCACTGGGTATAGCAGGCAGGCAGCGTGGCTGGAGCAAACAAAGAGATCAGTACATTATTGCTGAAGTTGGATTGACTTATAATATCAGTACTTACAGGTGTCCTTCTGCTAAGTAAACCTTCCGTCGGTTTTTTTTAATGCAAAATCTTAGCTATTGAATCCGAATCTTAATTATGATGGCATAACTATGCTTAAAAATAAAATCGTTAATTTCTTGTTTTTCTGATTTTTTCTATATCTTAGCACTTCCCCAATCAAATAAGTGATGTCTTACCCCATCATTTTTGTCTCTTCCAAAGAATAACAAAAGCGAATCCATCTATTTCTGTGATTGAACCATAGTTTATCTCACTACCAACAAGTTAACTATGGCGTTCATTCGCAACTGCTTTGTTATTGCAATAGCAATGATGAGTGTATTATTTACCAATGCACAAACCATAAGCTATCCCATACAATCTTCAAAAACGCTGAAATCAACAGCGGAGGATGTTGCTGCGTTGCTGCAAAAAGCGATCAGCGGCAGCCATTTTATTACAGCTTCTTATGGAATACAACCACAATCGGGTTTCATATTTGTATACGATTCAACCATTAATGGTAACAAAGCCTGCAAAATTGAAAGTGATGGGGCCGGCTTCATAAAATTTTCGGCAGCTGAAGATAACGGGTTGTGCTTTGGCATTTATCAATACTTACAGCAATTGGGTTTTCGTTTTTATTTACCGGGTTCTATTTGGGAAACAACCCCGGTTCTTGCTGGTCCGTATAAAAAGATTGACAGCACATTTACTTTCAACTATAAATATAATGGCTGGTATTTAAGTGGCGGACATAACCGCTGGGTAATGGATAATGATAATAATTATGGATGGGAATCTTACGCAGGATTGAATGGGCACAACTGGTCGCTGTACCAGCGCCGCAACGGAATGACGGGTCAGTACAGCTTTTCGGGCCATCGCAGCGATATCATCAGTGGTACCAATAGCAGTGCCTGGCAAAATAATCCATGCTATATTGCTTCTTACAATAACTCACGTGCAGTAAGTTCACAAGCGGTACCGGATGTAAATAATACGGCTGCCAAAGATCTTTGGGCCAATACTATAGAGCAGAAATATGCAGCATACCGGGCTTCTGTTTTAAACAATCCCAATGCGTATATAAACCAGTACAGGGGATTAAATTACGGCAACTATAATGTGGGTATTGAAGTAACCGATGGCGCTTTATGGGGAAACACAAAGGATAATGCCGGCTGTATAAATAATGGTTATGCAAAGGAGAGCGACCAGAGTATTACACTGGCAAACCATACTGCGCAAAAGATCGGCGCAAAATATCCCAACGTTCGTTTTCAGTTGTATGCTTACTCAACACATGCAGATATACCTTCCGCCAATCTCGCTATCAACGAAAAGCTGGATATACAGTTAGTGCCTGAAGTATATCAGAATTTAACAAGCACCAACGGTTTGCGCAACCGCTGGTATAACCGCACCAAAAACATATCAGAGTACAATTATTTAAACCTTTCAGGCTGGAGCGGAGAAACACCTTCACTTGACCTGGATGCTTTAAAAACTACACTGCAGATAGCAAAAGATAAACATAGCCAGGGTTTAATGTGGGAAGCATCGCCGGCTAAATTTGCAAGCCTGCCTTTTTTAATGGCGGCCAATAAAAATTTAAGGGATAATATTTCTGTAGATAGTAGCCTGGGTGAATTCTGCAATAATATGTTTGCTGCTGCCGGAAAAACCATTTACAACCTGCTGCAGTTATGGACAGATAATGAAAAACTAGCCGGGGGGATTTCTAACTTTTACAAAATGCCCTTATATTTTGAACTGGTTAAAACTGCCGGGCAGCAAATTGCAAACGAACCTGAAATTGTAAAAGCAAGGCTGCGTGAATTAAAAGCCTACCTGCATTACATGAGCTTGTATTACAACTGGGCCGGCGACCAGGGAACAGCTGCAAAAACCAGTAAAGCTGCTGCATTATGTATGTACCTGGCTAAGATCAGTAAAATGCAGCTGGTTAACAGCTACTACCTCATATCTACCATCAGCAGAAGCTATGCAACAACCAGCAGCTTTTATCAGCAGTACAATGTTGCAAATGGAACTGCTTATCAAAATGGTAATTTGCCTTTAATAACTGAAACCGAAATTGAAAATGATTTCAATAACGATTTGGTAAAATTCAGCAACAACATCAGCAGGTACAAATTTGAAACCACCGATGCCATTGCAGGCCATTTGGGTGCAGCCGGTTTAAGGGTTCCAAAAGAAATAAATGTACAGTTGGGCTATACCAATGGCATGGATTATTACAACCGTGCCGAGTTTAGCATAAAAGCCCCAGCAGCCGGATCTTTTACCATTAGCTACGATCCAACCTTTGATATGGATGATAAAGGGTACATCAACTTTACCGTTGAATCTACCGACAGGGTACTGGATATTATTGAAGATTTTTCAATTGACAGAAACGCAAAAACTGGTAGCATTGTAATTAAACTTCCAACCGCCGGAAATTATAAATTAACCGTTTGTTCCAAGTATAAATCATCGGTTAATCTTAAAATAACAACCAATAAAAACGCATTCTATAAGAGTGGAGCCTTTTTTGGTAAGGCAACTGAATCTTACACTAAAGAGGCCGATATGCCAGGTTACATTTATATTCCGCAAGGGATCGATAAACTGTATTTTAGTATTGCAAACAGCAATGCCGGAGGCGCAGGCTTTAAATCAGAAGCACATATAAACAGCGCATTCAACATACAGGATAATAACGGAAATACTTTACAAGCAAGATTTGTAACCCCCACTGATTCTGCTTTATTTTATATTGAAATACCCCGAGCTTCTGTTGGCAAATTCTGCCGAATTACCAGGAAGTTTTACCAGTACAGCCTGGTGTTTGCCAATGTAAATAACTTTCTATGGTATGCACAGCCAAAACCATTGCCTTGTTCTTCTGCTGATTTCAGGATTGATGTAGTAAATAAAAACGGCAACTGTATAACCCAGTTAACCGCTACTGCAAAAACTGGGCAGTTCGACTGGGAGATAACCGAACAAGGCCAGACTTATACCTACAATAATCAGCGTACAATTGAGTTATCCAGCAATGTAACACCTGACGCAATGGTTACATTAACCAATGGTACTGATTGCGCTTTAAGCAAAAGAATAGGCGATGATCAAAAGTTTGTAGCAGCCAGGCAGTCATGCTCCGGAATTAAGGCAGTTACTGAAATTACAGTAGCTCCGGTAGTATATCCCAACCCTTCAACCGGTATTTTTAAATTGATGCAAGCCGGTACTGAACTTACTGCCAGCCAGGTAGTTGTGGTAAATGCCTTGGGCAATAAAGTGGCTTCGTTCAACAATGCCAGCCAGTTTAATATCAGCAATTTACCTGCGGGTATGTATTGGTGCAAAATTGTAATAAACGACAAGATATTTTCAGAAAAGCTGCTAAAGCTCTAAGATTTGTGTTAAAAACCGTATTACAACTAAAATTTATTACTTTTGCCCCCCAAAGTCAGGCCCCGTGCCTGACTACGCTTTTATAGTATTTATGACCCTCAAGGACAATATAGACATGCAGCGCTTGCCCAGCCACATTGCCATCATTATGGATGGCAACGGAAGATGGGCAAAAGAAAAAGGCGAAGATCGCTTGTATGGGCATTTGCATGGGGTAGAAAGTGTACGCAATATTGTAGAGGGAGCAGCCGAGTTAGGTATCAAATATCTTACCCTGTATGCCTTTAGTACCGAAAACTGGGATAGGCCTCAATACGAAGTATCGGGCTTAATGGAGCTTCTGGTAGATACCATTCGTAACGAAGTACCTACGCTGAATAAAAATAACATCAGGCTGCATGTAATTGGTGATACGGATATGCTGCCCGGAGCGGCAAAAAATGAATTGAAGGAAGCATTGAACGAAACAAGCGTTAATACAGGGCTAAACCTGATCATGGCTTTAAGTTACAGTAGCCGCTGGGAAATTGTACATGCTGTTAAGCAGATTGCCGCCGATGTTAAGGACGGAAAACTTGAGCCGGCTGCAATAACACAGGAAACAATTCAGCAATATCTTACTACAAAAAACTTTCCCGATCCGGAATTGATGATAAGAACCAGCGGAGAATACAGGATCAGTAATTTTTTGTTATATCAGCTGGCTTATGCCGAATTGCATTTTACCAATACACTTTGGCCGGATTTCAGGAAGGAAAACCTGTATACGGCCATCCTTGACTTTCAAAGCAGGGAACGCCGCTTTGGAAAGACCGGCGAGCAGATAAAAGACAAACTCAGCAATAGCTGAAAAGCTTGCTGTATATAGTATTACGAAAATATTTGCCTGTTTTTAATCGTTGTTACTGATGATTTAGGATGAGGTTAACAAATAGTTTTAATTATTGGGCTTAATTTGCCGCACGTTAAAAACAAACTGAATGGAGAGGATTTACAAAAGGATTTTTTTTATTGCAACACTTATTTTCAGCTGCCAGTTTGTTTGGGCCCAGGAACCTGTTTCCGTTAATCCTGAATTAGAAGGGATTTTTACCTCCAAAACTCCAAAAGAATATACCATCGCCGGAATTACTGTGATAGGTTCAAAAGCATTTGATGCAAACCTCATTATCTCTATTTCGGGTCTTGCCGTAGGCGATAAAGTGATGATACCGGGTACAGATGTTTTTGGTAAAGCCATTGCAAAACTGTGGCGCCAGAACCTGATCTCCGATGTAGAAATTTCATTTACCAGGCTGGAAGGAAGGGACCTGTACATTCAGCTTGAAATTACAGAAAGGCCCCGCCTGGCCAGCTTCAGGTTTGAAGGGATAAAAAAAGCCGAAAGAGATGACCTGGAGCCAAAAGTAGCGCTGGTAAAGGATAGAGTGGTAACCGAAAATATGAGGCTGAGCGCCGTTGAAGCGATCCGTAAATTTTATTTTGATAAAGGATACCGTAATGTAGATATTCAGTTAAGGGAAGAAACAGCTGCCAACCTGAACAATGCGGTAAATATCACTTTTGTAATAAAGAAAGGAAGGAAGGTAAAAGTAAATTCGATCAATTTCAGTGGTAACGATAATATAGCGGGACAGCGGTTAAAAAAATCGATGAAGAGTACCAAGGAAATGAACCGCATCACCCTCTTCCCTGTGGTAGTTAAAAATCCCTTTGGCGATACTACTAAAAAGCAATCATTCAATGAGTATATCAATGATGTAGGTTTCATGTCAATTACTAAAACCAGGGATTATATCGATCCTTATTTCCGTATCAGGGGTTTTAGCGGTGCCAAGTTCAACGAAACCAAATATATTGATGATAAAGAAAGTGTTTTAAATTATTATAACTCCCGTGGTTACAGAAATGCTGTGATCATGAAAGACACGCCCATTATGGATGAAAGAGGGAATATCAACCTCTTCATTAAAGTAAATGAAGGCAGCCAGTTTTATTTTGGCGATATCGTTTGGCGTGGAAATACCAAATACAATGATTCTATCCTGAATGTATTGCTTGGCATTAAAAAAGGAGATGTGTATAACCTGGAGCTTTTAAATAAACGCCTGGGTAAACAATTATCAGCCGAAGGCGCCGATATTGGAAGTTTGTACATGGATGATGGTTATCTTTTCTTCCAGGTAGATCCGGTGGAAACAGCCGTTTACAACGATACTATTGATTTTGAATTACGGGTGCGTGAAGGGCCGCAGGCTGTGTATGGCAACATCACCATCAGCGGCAACAAAAAAACAAAAGACTATGTAATACGCAGGGAATTAAGAACCATACCTGGCGAAAAATTCAGCCGTTCAGATATTATACGTACCCAACGTGAACTTGGTCAGCTTGGATTTATTGATGCTGAAAAGATCAATCCGCAGGTGGTACCTAATGCCGAAAACGGAACCGTTGATATTAACTGGGGTATTGAAGAGAAGTCAGGCGATCAGCTTGAACTTTCGGCAGGTTTTGGCGGCGGTATCGGTTTAACCGGAACCCTGGGTGTTTCGTTCAATAACTTCTCAATTAAGAACATCACCAAAAGATCAACCTGGGATCCGCTTCCATCGGGCGATGGTCAAAAGTTAAGTGCCAGGATACAATCGAACGGAAAAGCATTCCGTTCATACAACTTCTCATTTACCGAGCCATGGCTGGGAGGCAGAAAGCGTAATTCATTTACTATTGCTTACTCAAACACCAAATACGCTAATGCATACGACTCTTACGGAAGCTATTGTAAATCCTGCGGAGACACATCTTATGTAAAAACAGCCAACTTCAGTGTTTCATTGGGTAAACAATTAAAATGGCCCGATGACTATTTTAACCTGATCTATTCACTGAACGTACAGCGTTATAAACTGCGTAATTACGATAATATATTCAAAGGAATCAGAAATGGCACCTCAACCAATATTAGTTTAAAAATTGCACTGGTTCGTAACTCGGCAGGTCCTAACCCGATCTTCCCAACCAGTGGATCAAACTTTTTGTTAAGCGGCCAGTTTACACTGCCTTATTCATTACTGGGCATTACATCAAGCGAAACCAACAGTTATAAACTGCCCGAATTTCACAAATGGCGTATGAATGCTGAGTGGTATGTACCTATAGGAATGGCAAGAGGGGCCGACAAGAACAAACAATTTATTTTAAAAGTTGCTGCCAAGTACGGATTTATTGGCAGGTATAATAACAAACTGGATGTTTCGCCATTTGAACGTTTTCAATTGGGTGATGCTGGCTTAAGTAACAACTTTGCACTGTTGGGTTACGATATTATTGCACATCGTGGATACCCTGTATATGATAAATCGAACCCCAGGATAAACCCCGATGGTATCACTCCATCTGAGTTCTTCACCATCTTTAATAAATACACCATGGAGCTGCGCTATCCGTTCAGCACCAGTGCCGGTAGTACTATTTACGGATTGGGCTTTTTTGAAGCTGCAAACGGCTGGTATAGCTTTAAGGACTATAATCCATTCAAATTGCGAAGGTCGGCCGGCGTGGGCTTACGCTTCTTCCTGCCTATGTTTGGCTTGCTTGGATTTGACTATGGAATTGGATTTGACAGGTACAATAACACCAGCGGTTTAAAAGGTGCTGCCAAGTTTACATTTATGTTAGGCCAGGAACCTGAGTAAAAAGTCGCTAGCTGATTTATTTGTTTATTAGTTAATTTGTAAAAAAATTATACAATGAAAAAACTCTTAATTCTTACCACCTGCTTCCTGCTGGTTGCTGCTACTTCAAATGCTCAGCGCTATGCAGTAATCGATTCAAAATATATTTTGGATAAACTGCCTGAGTATAAAGATGCACAGAAGCTGCTGGACCAGTTCAGTGAACAATGGCAGCAGGAAATTGACCAGAAACAGGCTATTGTAGATAAAATGTATAAGGATTATGACGCTGAACAGGTTATGCTTACCGATGTGCTGAAAAAGAAAAGAGAAGATGAATTGTACAACAAGGAAAAAGAATTGCGTGACCTGCAGAAAAAGCGTTTTGGCTTTGAAGGCGACCTGTTTAAAAAGAGGCAGGAACTTATAAAACCCATACAGGACAGGGTTTACAATGCCGTGCAAAAGATGGCAGTAGAAAAACAATATGACTTTATATTGGATAAAAGTGAAGGAATTACTGTTATCTTTGCCGACCCAAAACTGGATAAGAGTGCAGACATTCTCCGGAACCTGGGTGTTAAATAAAACTTAATAGCAGGGTTTGGTGCAACTTTTGTTTTACAAAACAATCTTATAAACAACTAAATCAATAAACTTTAAAACAACAATGAAAAAATTATTACTAGGAGCTGTGATGGCGTTAGGAATCATGAGTGCCTCAGCACAAACTAAGATCGGTTATATCAATACAGATGACCTGATGGCCATTATGCCTGAATCTGCAAAGATCAGTGCTGATTTGAATGAATACCAGGCCACTTTGCAACAACAGGGATTAGCACTGGCAAAAGAAGCAGATACTAAAAGAGATCAGTTTTTTAAGGATTCAGCTACTTTTTCAAACAGCAAAAAAGAAATTATAAGAGAAGAACTGGTGAAATTATACACCCGTTTACAGGGCTACGATCAGGAAGCACAGGAAAAAGCTCAGAAATATGCACAGGATAAAATAGGCCCCGTGCGTATTAAAGCTATGGATGCTATTAAAGCTGTAGCTAAAGAAAGAGGTTACACCTATGTGATTGATGATGCATCAAACACTTTATTGGTAATGCCTCCCGGCGATGACCTTTTACCAATGGTTAAAGCTAAACTGGGAATTAAAGACACTCCGCCTGCAGCACCTGCAGCTGGTGGTGCTAAACCAGCCGGTAACTAATATTTATTTCTTTAAATAATATACAAAGCCTTCCTATACATCGGGAGGCTTTGTTATTTTTGACAAATGAAGCAACAGCCAATTGGCGTATTTGACAGCGGTTATGGAGGCCTGACTGTTCTAAAAGAAATCACCGCCAAACTTCCGCAATACGATTACCTGTACCTGGGCGATAATGCCCGATCACCATACGGTACCCGTAGCTTTGAAACGGTATACGAATACACGTTACAATGCGTAAAATGGTTCTTTAACCAGGGATGTCCGCTGGTTATACTGGCGTGTAATACGGCTTCGGCAAAAGCACTGCGTTCTATTCAACAAAACGACCTGGCAAAGATTGATGATACTAAAAGGGTGTTGGGAGTTATAAGGCCAACAACAGAAGTAATTGGCCAATTCACCAAAACCGGCCATGTTGGGATACTCGCTACCAATGGAACCGTTATCTCAAATTCTTACCCTATTGAGATAGAGAAATTTTATCCGGGGATAAAGGTTTTTCAGGAAGCATGCCCCATGTGGGTACCACTGGTTGAGAACAATGAGTACAAAGGGGAAGGTGCTGATTATTTTATTCAGAAGAATATCAATCAGCTGCTACAACAATCGGCTGATATTGATACGATTCTGCTGGCTTGTACGCATTATCCCTTGTTGATGGAGAAGATAAAAAAAGCGGTGCCGCACAATGTTACCGTTTTATCGCAAGGTGAAATTGTTGCCGATAGCCTGGGTATTTACATGCAAAAACACCCCGAAATGGAAGAAAAATGCAGCAAAAACGGGCAGATCTCGTTTTTTACAACTGATTCTCCGGAAGATTTTGACAACCACGCTGCCATTTTCTACGGAAAACCTGTACAATCAAGGCATTTAAGCCTGTAATTGGATAAATTATCCATTATTCATTACAAAATTATCCATTAAAACTATTACCTTTGCCGTCCTTTCACAAACAGCGGGGATGGTGCCTTGCTGAGTGTAACAAAAATGAATTCGGAAATTTAATTTGTAAAAGGAAAAAATTATAAACAATGCCAGGTAAAAAAAGAACCTATCAACCGCACAAACGTCGTAGAAAATCTGTTCACGGATTTCGTCAGCGCATGCAAACAGCTAATGGCCGCAAGGTATTGGCCAGCCGCAGGAAAAAAGGACGTCACAGTCTGACTGTTTCCAGCGAACACGGTGATAAAAAATAAGATTGCCTGATTTCCCGGAAGGGAAGTTCGGTTCAGATAAAATTCAGTCCCCCGATCTGTCGGGGGACATTTTTATTTGTGCCAGAAGCATAGCTAATCCCTAATTTTGAGTAATTGGAAACAAAACAACGATATACTTTTAAAAAAGAAGAAAAGCTTAAAAGCCGTAAAGCCATTGAGCAATTGTTCAGGGAAGGCAAGTCTTTTTCTAATTTTCCCTTCAGGGTATTGTGGATGTTTACTGAAGTTGCGGCAGCTCCATTGCAAACCGGTTTTGCAGTAAGCAGCAAGCATTTTAAAAAAGCAGCCGACCGTAATCGCATCAAACGCCTGATGAGAGAGGCTTACAGGTTGCAAAAAAATGACCTGCAGGAATATCTAAACGAACAAAAACAACAACTGGCCGTATTTATAATTTATATCGGAAACGAATTACCTGAATATGATTTCATCTTCGAAAAGACAACTCATGTGCTAAACAGGCTTATTAAAATCAGCAATGAAAATACTGCGACAAATATGTAGTTTCCCGTTCATAGCATTAATAAAGCTATACCAGTGGATCATCTCTCCGCTGCTGGGCCCCAAGTGCCGCTACACACCTACCTGTTCACAATACGGCATTGAAGCGTTTAAAAAATATGGTCCCATCAAAGGATTCTGGCTTACGCTAAAAAGAGTTGGTAAATGTCATCCCTGGGGAGGGCATGGATATGATCCGGTGCCGTAAACCCCCTCCGCCCCCTGAAGGGGGAACAGAATCCCTGCGAGAGAAAAATTTCTGCTGATTTGCAAGATACCTGCTTTTATTTCTTAATAAAAAAAAGCTGCAATCTATTAAGATTACAGCTATGAGTTTAAAAAGTTCCCCCTTCAGGGGGCGGAGGAGGTTTTGGGTTAAAACCTTTCTGCCACTTTGCTCCAGTTTACCACATTCCAAAATGCAGCTAAATAGTCAGCACGGCGGTTTTGGTAATGCAGGTAATAAGCATGTTCCCAAACATCGCAACCTAAAATAGGAGTGCCTTTCACTTCAGCAACATCCATCAAGGGATTATCCTGGTTTGGGGTTGAACTAACTTCCAGTTTACCATCTTTAACGATCAGCCATGCCCAGCCGCTTCCAAAACGGGTCATGCCAGCCGCAGCAAATTTTTCTTTAAATGCATCAAAAGAACCAAACGCTTCATTAATAGCATCAGCCAGTTTGCCTGTTGGAACTCCGCCGGCATTTGGTGCCAGGCTTTCCCAGAAGAAACTGTGGTTCCAATGCCCACCGCCGTTGTTACGAACTGCCGGGCTAATGCTGCCCGCTGCTGCTACCAGTTCTTCAATAGATTTGTTTTCGTTGGGTGTGCCTGCAATGGCTTTGTTCAGGTTATCTACATAAGCCTGGTGGTGTTTGCCATGATGTATTTCCATGGTCTTTGTGTCGATATGTGGCTCCAGTGCATTGTGTGCATACGGTAAAGCCGGTAATGTAAATGCCATACTGTTTCTGTTTTATTTTTTAAGAAATTATTGTGAATGGTTGAGTACAAATTTACGTTAACTATTTCCTTATCGTGTTTGAAATGAAAAAAATCGTATTGCTATTTTTTACGTTTTTGGGAATTTGTTCCTGTTTTTCGCAGGAACTGCCGGAAAAGAAAGACAGTATGATTGTATTACAAAGCAAGAATACAAATATCCTGCCGCTTAAATCAGATGTGGTAAAAACGAAAGAAAAGATATCGGCACGCATATTTCCCAATCCTGCAAAAAACAAGGTTGAAATTGAAATAAGCGGATTTGAGCCAGGTTACATAAAGCTGCAACTGCTGACTAATACAGGCAAACTGGTGAGAGAAGAAAAAAGACTGGTGCTTACTGGAAATGAAACGATCATATTCATGTTCTCTGAAATAGCTGGCCTGTACTATCTGCTACTAAAACAAGGAACTCAAATGCTGAAAAACAAACTCATTATTCAATGATCATCGCCGGGCTTTAAAAAAATCCTTCATCAGTTGGGCGCATTCTTCTTTTAAAATACCGCCCGCCAGCTCTGTTTTTGGATGAAAGGGATTGCTGTTGCCGCAACATTTTCTATATCCATTCTTCTCATCTTCGGTACCAAAAACAATTTTGCCAATTTTGCTCCAGTACAAGGCGCCGCTGCACATCAGGCAGGGTTCTACAGTAACATATAAAGTTGCTTCGGGTAAATATTTGCTGCTTAAAAAATCAAAGGCCGAAGTTAAAGCCAGTATCTCGGCGTGGGCAGTGCTGTCATGCAATAATTCTACCTGGTTGTGGGCCCGGGCAATAATGCGTTCGTTCATTACAATAACGGCTCCCACAGGCACTTCTTCGGCATCAAAAGCTTTCTGTGCTTCTGCCATTGCAAGCCGCATATATTGTTCATCTGTCATACTATTCAATTTATTACCTTACAGCAAATTTATGGGTAATGAATAACTTAATTGAAATGCGGAAATATTTCGAAAGCGGAGTAGCTAAATCCTACGCTTTCAGAAAAGAGCAGTTAAAGAAGCTGCAAAGGGCTGTAGAAAGATACGAGGACCAGTTACATGAAGCACTGCACACCGACTTAAAGAAAAGCCCGGAAGAATGTTGGGTGACGGAGACAGGTTTTTTATTGGCCGAGGTTAATAATATTTTAAAACACCTGAAAAACTGGATGCAACCCGAAATGGTTTCCACCAACCTGCTCAATATGCCATCCAAAAGTTTTGTGCTGCAGGAGCCATTGGGTGTTGTGTTGATTATCAGTCCATGGAATTATCCTTTCCAGCTTTTAATGACTCCCCTGGCAGGAGCGATGGCTGCAGGCAACTGCGTGGTGCTTAAATCATCTGAATTTGCACCTGCAACTTCTGCAGTAATGAAACAGATGATAGAAGAAAGCTTCGACAAAAAATATATTCAGTTTGTAGAAGGAGATGGTGCCGCAGTAATACCGGAAATGATGAACAATTTTACCTTTGACCATGTGTTTTATACTGGCAGTACAGCGGTAGGCAAGGTCATTTATAAGATGGCTGCAGAAAGATTAGTGCCCGTTACTCTGGAACTGGGCGGCAAAAGCCCCTGTATTGTTGAGGATGATGCAAACATAAAAATAGCCGCCAAACGTATTGCCATGACCAAGTTTAGCAATGCCGGGCAAATGTGTGTGGCACCCGATTATGTATTGGTACATGAAAGTAAAAGGGAAGAGCTTTTAACAGCACTTAAAAATATTATTCAAAAGTTTTTTGGAGACAGGCCGGAAGACAGCGACCATTATGGAAAGATCATCAACCATAAACAATTTGACCGCCTGGTAAAATATTTGCCGCAGGGAAAGATTATTTGCGGTGGAAGGGCTGACCGGGATAAACTTTTTATTGATCCAACTGTTATTTCAGAGGTAAGTATGGATGCGGATGTAATGAAAGATGAGATATTTGGCCCCATTCTGCCAGTCATATCTTTCAATACCAGGGAAGAAGCACTGCAGATCATTGCCCAAAACAAAAACCCGCTGGCGTTCTATGTGTTTACTTCCAGCAATACAAAAGAAAAGGATTGGTTGAACAGCGTAGCTTTTGGCGGAGGCTGTGTAAACAATGCAAGCTGGCATTTAACTAATCATAACCTTCCTTTTGGCGGTCGGGGTTTCAGTGGCAGCGGCCAATATCATGGTAAATATTCTTTTGAAACCTTTAGCCATAAAAAAGCAGTGATGAAAACGCCCACCTGGTTTGACCCTGCCATAAAGTATCCGCCATTCAAAGGTAAAATGGGATTGTTTAAAATGATCATTAAATAAACAGGTCTTGCAAAAAAGAAAATTAATCAACCGCTTCAAGAAAACTTTCATTGCAATATTGTTATTGATGATCGCTTTTTGGGGCTATGTAGAAATTGTAAACAGAAATTCGATTGATATGACAACCAGGCAAAAGTTTTTAAAAGCAGTTTATCCCATGTGGATGTGGTTTGCAGGCAAAAAAGATCTGAACACCAAAAATCTTTCCAATGAAAAAGCAACACCTGCTGTTTCTTTTTATTCTTTAAAAGATACAGCTATTGATGGTACGGCTTTCGATTTTGAAAAACTGAAAGGCAAAAAAGTAATGCTGGTGAACACCGCATCCGACTGTGGTTACACCGGCCAGTATGATGATCTGCAAAAACTGAGTGAGCTGTATAAAGACAAACTGGTCGTGATCGGCTTTCCTGCCAATGATTTTAAGGAACAGGAAAAAGGAAGCGATGAAGAAATTGCAACCTTCTGCAGAAAAAATTTTGGCGTAAGTTTTCCGCTAATGAAGAAAAGCAGTGTAATTAAAGGGGCTGATCAGAATGCCGTATTCCAATGGCTTACCGATTCAACCAAAAACGGATGGAACAATGAGCAGCCTTCATGGAATTTCTGTAAGTTTATAGTAGATGAGCAAGGCAGGCTAACTCATTTCTTTGGTTCTACCATTGAACCTTTGGGCAAAGAGGCGAAAGCTGCATTAAATCAATAAAACCATTTTATGTTTGAGCAAAGAGACTTCAGTTTTGTTTACAAATATTTCATTGCCGAAAAACAGGAAAGCCTGTTGTTTTTGATTGTTGGAATTGTAGCTGTGTTGCTGGCAGTTATCTTTTGGTTCTTCGTAAAAAGTAATCCAAATTTTTTTAAAGGCGCAGCTATTCCCCTGCTGGCCATTGGTTTAATACAGGTAGTTGTTGGTTATACTGTGTACGCCCGTACCGATAAGCAAAAGGCTGATGTTGCCTACAACATAGGAATGGAGCCTGTTAACTATGTAAAGCAAACTGAGCAACCTCGCATGAAAACTGTAATGAAGAATTTTGTAATTTATCGCTGGGTGGAAATTGTCTTCATTATCACTGGTTTGATTTTGATCTTTCTCTTCAGGTCAAATCCTGAAAGATCATTTTGGTATGGCTTTGGTGTTGCACTCGCTATACAGGCTCTCATCATGCTGGGCGCAGATTATTTTGCAGAGAAAAGAGGAAAAGTTTATACAAGCCACCTCGAAGAAATTATCAATAAACAATAATCATGTCAATAGCTTTAAGCCCGGTAGCCATTGTTAAAAACAGCAGAAGAGATCTGTCCGATGATTTCTGGGGAATGATGATCAGCGAGATTCAATTGTTGCCGGGAATTCCTGCAGAAGCATTTAATGGTATTGAATCTTTCTCACACCTTGAAATTATTTTCTACTTTGACAAGTCAGATAAATCAAAAATTGTTTTTAACGGACATCCCCGTGGAAACAAAGACTGGCCTGATGTTGGCATTTTTGCCCAGCGGAAAAAAGACAGACCCAATGCAATAGGCTTAACCATTGTTGAATTGGTAAAAAGAGAGGGGAATACTATCTGGGTAAAATACCTGGATGCCATTGACGATACACCCATACTGGATATTAAGCCTGTAATGAAAGAGTTTTTACCCGCTAACGAGGTAAAGCAACCCCAATGGAGTACTGAACTGATGAAAGACTACTGGAGTTAATTAAACCGGGCATTTCTCATGATAGTTGATCAGCTCAATCGGCGTTTTCTGAAACTCGTAACCAGCATACTTGATCTGAATTTCATCCAGCACCGCGTCAATCTCTTCCACAGTCTCCAGTGTAACCAATTTCAAACGGTAATCCTTGATCCCGGGTAATCCTTTTAAATAATTGGTGTAATGGCGGCGCATTTCAAAAATGCCCACCTTGGGTCCCTTCCATTCAAAAGATTTGTGCAGGTGCTTTTTGCAAACAGCCACCCGGTCTTCAATAGAAGGAGAGGGTAAATGTTCACCGGTTTTTAAGAAATGTTTGATCTCGTTAAATATCCAGGGATAACCAATGGCTGCGCGGCCAATCATAATACCGTCAACACCATATTTGTTTTTGTACTCCAGTGCTTTTTCAGGGCTGTCAATATCTCCATTACCAAAAATGGGCATCGTGATCCTCGGATTGTTTTTCACCTTGCCAATCAGTTCCCAGTCGGCCTGCCCCTTGTACATCTGTGTACGGGTTCGTCCGTGTATGGCCAATGCCTTTATGCCCACATCCTGCAGGCGCTCGGCCACTTCTTCAATATTTTTTGTATTGTCATCCCAGCCCAGCCTGGTTTTTACGGTAACCGGCAGCGAGGTTGATTTTACCACTGCACTGGTAAGCCGAACCATCAGATCAATATCTTTCAAAACACCGGCCCCGGCCCCCTTTAACGCCACTTTCTTTACCGGGCAGCCAAAATTAATATCCAGCAGATCGGGGTTGGTAACATCCACAATCTTTGCAGCCAGCGAAAGACTTTCTTCATCACCCCCAAATATCTGTATGCCCACCGGCTTTTCGTAGTCAAAAATATCCAGCTTCTGGCGGCTTTTAATGGCATCCCGTATCAGGCCCTCACTGCTGATGAACTCGGTATACATCAGGTCGGCGCCATGGTCCTTGCAAACGGCACGGAATGGTGGATCGCTCACATCCTCCATGGGAGCAAGCAGGAGCGGAAATTCGGGTAATTGTATGGGGCCTATATTTGGCATTTTATTTTTTAAACCTTTTTTGTCATTGTATATTGCGACAGCAAATTTACAACTAATCAGCATAGCTATGGAATACAGGAGCGTAAAAGGCATAAACGGGTGGGGTCAATTAGGTATTTTACTGGTTTTTGCAGGTGTAGGCTTTATATTAGCTGGTATCATTCAGCTTATTATCGGGTTTCAGCTGATGCCCAAGGGCACGCCAATGGATAAAATGGGCGATGTGATGATAAAAGCAATGTTACAGCCCGAAAACATTACTTATTTAAGAATTTCACAGGTTACCGGTACTTTTTTGCTGCTTTTTATGCCTGCGTATGCCTATATGCGTATTTGTCATGGCAAAAATAAATTCTGGCTGGGGTTTAATAAACATATCAATGCTGGGCAGATCATTCTGGGCTTCTTTCTTATTTTTTTAGCCAATATTGTTGCCAATCCATTGGCAGATATCAGTAAGAACATCCTGTCCAATTTTCCTTCCATCAATGCCATGGGTATGCGTATGGAAGAAGCATACACCGAGCAGGTGATGGCGCTCAGCAATTTAAATAGCTGGGGCGAATTTTTTATGGCCATCGTTATTATGGCTTTTTTTCCGGCCTTGTTCGAGGAAGTATTCTTTAGGGGTGCTGTGCAGAATTTACTGGAGCGCTGGTGGAAAAAACCGCTGCTGGCCGTGCTGGCAACTTCATTATTGTTCAGCTTCATTCACATGTCAATATTTCTTTTTTTAAGCAGGGCTGTGCTTGGTTTTGTGCTTGGGCTCATGTACCAGCGAAGCAAAAATCTGTGGGTGAATATCATTGCACATTTTTTAAATAATACGGTTGCCGTGATACAGCTGTTCTGGATATCCAGGCATGCACAAAAAATTGAAGTGAATAAGCTGGATCCCACCTTGCCCTGGTGGGGCGCTTTAATAGGCCTGGGCTTTACAGTTGGGTTGTTTATTTTATTCGAAAAATTTTCTCTAAAAAACCGCACCCAGGTAGCTTTTGAAGAACAAAATCTTTTGGAACAAAATGATTTTTTACATTCTTTCCCTGAAAATAAAAACAGCTAAACCTTGGCATTAAACATTCAGACATTTAAAACAAGAGCCTTAACAGCGTTGCTTTTCGTAATTGTAATGCTTACAGGACTGCTGTGGAATTGGTGGAGTTTTTTAATATTATTTACGGTGATACATTTTGGGTGTTGGTATGAGTTTGTGAAGCTGATGAAGAAGATTTACCCCAAAAAGTATTTACCCTATTGTTTCCTGGGATTGTTTTATATAACAATGCCTGTTTTAATGATAGCCAGTCTGGCGATTGAGTATAAGATCTATACAATTAATATCCCTAATGAATGGATTTTTAACTGGATTGTTTCTTGTGGTATTTTGTTTTCAATCTGGATAAATGATACCATGGCTTACCTGGTTGGTTCTTTCATTGGTAAAACACCGCTCACAAAAATATCTCCTAAAAAAACATGGGAAGGAACGATTGGTGGGATAATACTTTGCGTCATTACAATCGGGTTTTTGTATCCGTTACTAATTTCTAAATTCTCAGATGTGGATTTTAAGAGAAGCACATGGTTTGTCATCCCTGCTATCTGCGCCATCTTCGGTACGTTGGGCGATCTGCTCGAAAGCAAAATAAAACGAATGGCAGATGTAAAAGACAGCGGCAGCTTTATGCCCGGCCACGGCGGCTTTTTAGACAGGTTCGATTCTTTGTTGATTGCAGTGCCATTTGTATGGCTATATATTCAGTTGTTCGTTTAACGCTCATATAAAACATACAGTCATGAGAAATTGCCTGGTAGTTTTTTCTGTCATTATCTTATTTGCCTGCAATAATCAGTCAAAAGATAAAACAGATACTAATAAAAAAGACAGTACTTCAACAACAAGTCAGCAAAAAGAACCTGTATCGGGAACAGCTGCATTTAAAGTGCTGTCATTTGATAAGAATGAACATTTTTACGAAGACAGCATAAAAGGCACAGTAGTAGAGGGGCTTGCCTGGCGGGATTTGGTATCTGAGCATCGGGTTCTGTTTACGGCCATTCCGGTAAAAATGAGTAAAAGCGGCCTGCAAAGCGGTGCTATATATGCCTATTGCTTTGTACAAAGCGGCGGTGCCTGGCAAAAAGAATGGGAAGTGAAAGACAGGATCGACAACTGTGAAGTGGATGCTACCTGCGAATTTTTTCCCGGCTCATGTACGGTTACTGATAATGATGGTAATAATATGGGAGAGGTTTGCTTTTTATATAAACTTAGTTGCAAGGGCGATGTAAGTCCAGATGAAAAAAAACTGATCATGTACGAGGGAGCAAATAAATTCGCTATCCGTGGCAGCACCATCATTGAATATAACGGCAGCAAAGAAGGAGGCGATAAAAAGATTGATGCTTCTTTCACCAAAGCAGCCAAACCCCTGCTTGATTTTGCCAACAGCCAATGGGATAAATTTGGAATAACTAAGTATTGAGCAGGAACTACTAAACTGCTAATCCCAAACTCTTTATATTTGCAGCCTAAATTAAGCAGCATGACCATTCACCGCGAAGGCTATAAAAGCATTGCCATTGGTACTTTGATCTTTGGAGCAATTAACCTGGCAGTATTCTATTTTTTAAGCGCTTCTTTGATGTGGCTTTGCGCAGTCATCTTTTTCCTGACATTGGGCGTCTTGTTATTCCTGGTGTCTTTTTTCCGGGTGCCCAACCGCAAACTTACTATTGGAGAAAATTTGATTGTGGCTCCGGCAGATGGAAAAGTAGTGGTAATTGAAGAAACAACTGATGTGGAGTATTTTAAAGATAAAAGACTGCAGGTTTCTATCTTTATGAGTCCGGCCAATGTGCATGTAAACCGCAATCCTATGGATGGTGATGTAGTGTATAATCAGTACCACAAAGGTAAATACCTGGTGGCCTGGCACCCTAAATCATCTACCGATAATGAACGCCATTCTGTAGTAATAAGAAAGGGCAATACGGAGATACTGGTAAAACAGATAGCCGGCGCCCTGGCAAAACGTATTGTGAATTATTTGCAGGTAGGGCAAAAGGTAAAACAAACCGAAGAGATGGGTTTTATCAAGTTTGGCAGCCGGGTAGACCTGCTTTTACCCGTTGGAACCAGGATAAATGTTGAATTAAACCAGGTTGTACAAGGTGGGGTAACGGTAATTGCCACATTATAAAAATTAACAATTACCCCTAGGTTAGCTGCAATTTCTCCCTTATTTTTACGTTTGTAAATACAAACAATTAAAAATATAATCATGAAGAAAGTACTTTTATTAGCTACCGCATTTTTAATGGTAACCGGTGTTGCAATGGCCGACAAAGGAAAAAAGAAAAAATGTGCCAAAGGAAAAACCTGCTGCACAAAAGATGAAAAAGCAAAAGCAGGCTGCTGCAAAGACAAAGCAAAAGCAACAACTGCCAGCATGTAATTTTCAGTAAAACTTATTGTAAACCTTCCCCTGCGGAAGGTTTTTTTTTGCCAGCAATTTAAAAGATAGATTCCAGTTGCTGTAAATGAGTAATTGTGTAAGTTGGCTTAATTGCAGGTTTGGCATCAATGTGGTTTACAAACACCGTATCCATTCCCGCATTCATGGCGCCCTGTATATCAGCCTCCAGGTTATCGCCTATCATGATGCTCTCTGGCAAAGTGGCATTTGCCTTCTGCATAGCAAAATCAAAAATTTCTTTTTTCGGTTTCAGGCTGTTGCTGGCTTCTGATGTTATTACATGAGTAAAATATCCACTTAATCCGCTATGGTTTAATTTACTCCATTGTGTTTTTTCAAACCCGTTAGTGATCAGGTGTAGCTCGTATTTTTTTGCTTTCAGGTAATCCAGTATTTCGATGGTATACGGGAAGAGTATTTTTTTTGTGGGAAGTATTTCCAGGAACTGTCCGCTCATTTCCCTGGCCAGTGGCTCATCAGCTATCTTAAAATCAAGCAAGGTACGCCACATACGCTTCCATTTCAGCTCTTCAGAAGTGATCAGGCCTTTGTGGTAACGATCCCACAATACTTCATTATGATAAAGATATTTTGGATAAAAATCTGCAAACGGAATTTTCGTTCTTTCATCCAGGTTTAAAAGCGCAAACAGGTCGGCCAGCGATTCTTTTGCATTGGCATCAAAGTCCCAAAGGGTATGGTCAAGGTCGAAAAAAAGCTGTTTATATTGCGGCATTATGTTTTTGATACAAAATTTAATCGCAGAGAGAGTAACTTTATCTGCAATTGCAAGATACTGAATTAAAAAAACAACATGAACATCATCATTACAGGTGCATCCAAAGGACTGGGAAAAGCCATTGCAGAAGCTTTTGCAAAAGACGAACCAGGGCATTCTTTTTTTCTTTGCGCCAGGAATGCAACCGAGCTGGAAGCAACAGGTAAAGATCTCCGGGAGCGTTTTCCGCAGAATAAAATTCATACCAAAACCTGCGATGTATCTGATAAAGTTGCTTTACAGCAATTTGTAGAATGGATCAACAGTCACGCAGCAAAGGTTGACATACTGGTAAACAACGCCGGCGTTTATTTACCCGGCAGTGCTTATGGAGAAGATGATGGTATGCTGGAAAAACTGATGGAAGTGAATCTTTACAGTGCTTATCATTTAACCAGGATGATATTGCCGGGAATGATCAGCAGCCCTTCGACAGGCTCAGGACGAGGTCACGTTTTCAATATTTGTTCTATTGCTTCCATCATGGCTTATCCCAATGGTGGCGCTTACAGTATCAGTAAGTTTGCCTTGTATGGCTTTAGCAAAAATCTGCGTGAAGAGATGAAACCACATGGCATAAAAGTTACGCATGTGCTGCCCGGCGCAGCTTATACAGATAGCTGGAGTGGAAGTGGAGTAGATCCCCAACGCATTATGGAAGCAGCTGATGTTGCCCGGATGATCTATGCAGCAGCGCAGCTATCACCTCAGGCATGTGTAGAAGAGATTGTTTTGCGGCCGCAGCTGGGCGATCTGTAAATACATTGTAGTTTAACAATTAATTTCAACCATTTATACTTTTGAATTTTAGTTGGCAAATTCCAATACTTTATTTTTGCCACTTGAATATGAAACCGGTTTTACAAAAGATCATTTTACTGCTTTTGCTTTTTAATGGATATGTTTCCCATGCCCAGGTGAAATTTTCTGCCAGTTTAACACCGGAGGAAATTGGTAAGGATGAATACACCCAGCTAAAACTGATGGTTGAAAATGCCAATGAAGTGCAACAAATCGTTCCCCCTAACCTGAAAGATTTTATTATTGTAAGCGGCCCCAACCAGGAGAGTGGTATGACGATGATCAATGGCGCTGTAAAAAAATACATCGCAGTAAGCTATATCTTAAAACCCAGGGCAGCAGGTAACTTTACCATTATGCCTGCAAGGGCAAAGGCCGATGCAGGTGATTATACAAGTAACCCCGTTAAATTAAAGGTCACCAACCAGTCTACCGGTAATAGTGCAGCAGCAAATGCATTTAATTCTCCCTTTGGCAGTATGGATCCTTTTGCTGAACCTGCACCCCGTTCTACCTTCAACGATTTTATTTTACGCAAGGGCGAAAACCCGGCCGATAAAATAAAACGAAACATGTTTGTGAGGCTGGAAACTGATAAAAAAACAGCTTATGTGGGCGAACCGGTTGTAGCCACCTATAAACTGTACACCAGGCTTAAGAGCGAAAGTAATATGGTTAAAAATCCGGGCTTTAATGGTTTTTCAGTTTTGGATATGCAAGCGCCCAATGACGTGAGTTATCATACAGAAAAGTTCGAAGGTCGTGAGTACAATGTGTATATCATCCGTAAAGTGCAGCTGTACCCGCTGCTGAGTGGTAGCCTCGACCTGGGCGTTGTAGAAATAGAAAACAATGTACAATTTATTAAAGCCGAATACCTGAACCAGCGCCAGGATATTTTTGATGATTTTGCCAACGCAACCATACCGCCTGAAGGGATAGAGATACAAAAAGTTACGTTACAGAGCAAGCCCTTAAGCATAGAAATCAAGCCATTGCCCGATGCAGGAAAACCAGCCGGCTTTAAAGGGGCAGTAGGTAAATTTACAGTAGAAGCCAGGGTTGAAAAAAATAGTTTTACCACAGATGACGACGGTAAAATGGCGATCATTGTTTCCGGAGAAGGAAACCTGCAGATGATCAATGCGCCTGAAATTGCCTGGCCGCAGGGTGTTGATGGCTTTGAATCCAAAGCAACAGACGACCTGTTTAAAGGAACTGTACCGGTAAGTGGAAGAAAGATATTTGAATTTCCTTTCAATGTTTCTAAGCCAGGCACTTATATTTTACCGGCTTTGGAATTCAGTTATTTTGATAACCATGATGCAAAATATAAAAGTGCTTTTACCAAAGCAATCGAAATTACTGTTACTAAAGGAAGTGGTAAACCCAGAACGGTGATTGCAGATAATAATAAAAAAAGCAGCGATAATTTGCTGACAAAATTCTTCAGCAACCGCCTGAGGGTTGTTAGCCTGGTTGCTATGCTTATCATTATCGGGCTAATAGTTTGGTTAAAACGGGATACTAAAAAGGAAAAGCAATTAGTTGCTGACACAAAGGCTGCAGAAGCTATGGTTGAAAAAGAGAAACCAGCTGAAGAAATTTTAACAACACAACAAAATCCGCTGGAAACCGCAGCGCAAAGCCTGCAACATAATGACGCAGCATTGTTTTATAGCCGGCTTAACATGGAGCTAAAAACCTACCTGTCGAAAAAACTGGAATTACCTGCCGAAGAACTCAACCGGAAAAACATAGCCGAAAAGCTGGATGCAAAAGGTATCAGCAATGACACATCGGTAGAATTACAAAAGCTGCTGGATGAAATTGAGTGGCAGTTGTATACACCGGCGCCTGATGAAGAGCAAATGAGGATCATGTATGAAAAAGCCAATGATATTATTCAACTGATGAACACATACAAGGCCTAAGAAAAGGTGAACTTGTATCCAACACCTCTTACCGAATGAAAGTATTTCGGATCACGGCTGTCTTCCTCAAAATATTTACGAAAGTTGAGTATAAAATTATCAATGGTACGGGTGGTAGGATAAACGTTATAACCCCACACAACCTGCAATATCTTTTCACGGGTTACTACTTCATTTTTATTTTCGATCAGCAGCTTCAGCAACATGATCTCTTTTTTGGTAAGTGTAACTTTTTCTCCGTTCCTGGCAATCGCTTCAGATGCTTTAAAATCAATTTTGTTCTTGCCAAAATCATACACATCCGGTATGGGCTCTTTACTACTGAGGCGTTCGCTTTTTTTAATAAGATTATTTACCCGAAGCAATAGCTCCTCCAGGTTAAAGGGTTTGGTCAGGTAATCATCAGCGCCTTTCTTAAGGCCCAACACACGATCCGCACTGCTGTTCTTGGCACTCAGTATCAAAATAGGTATATCCGGGTTGCTCAGCCTGATGGTTTCGCAAACAGTAATGCCGTCTATCTCCGGCAGCATCACATCCAGTATAATAAGGTTAAAATATTCTTTTTGTACAGCCTGTAACGCTTCGGCACCATCATAAGCACCGGTAACTTCATAACCTTCCAGCTCCAGGTTCAGCTTCAGGGCTTCCTGCAGGTTCTCTTCGTCTTCAACCAGTAATATAGATATCTTTTTATCGGGCATTTAAACTATGTTTTTTCCTGCGATGAATGTAATGTAACTGTAAAAATAGCACCGGTTGGAGTATTGTCTGTCACAGAAATGTTTGCATTGTGCCTTTCGGCTATTTTTTTGCAAAGATACAGCCCCAGCCCGGTTCCTTTGGCAGCCTTGGTTGCCGCATTACCTACACGGTAAAATTTGCTGAATATCTTTCCTTTTTCTTCTGCAGCAATACCTTTGCCCTGGTCCTTAACCCGAAAGAAAATATTGTTGTTCTCTTCCGATAGCGATACCAAAACAGGCGATTCCTTTGCGCCGTATTTAATGGCATTCTCTATTAAGTTATTTACAAGCATCTGCAGCAGCAGCCTGTCACCGCTGATAAAAATATCGGGTGCTATAGATGCTTCTATTTTTTGCTGTGGGTATCTTCTTATAAAATCCTGCACACAGTTGCCGGCCAGCTCGCTGAAATTGGTTTCTTCGTTGGTAATACGGTAACCGCCGGCCTCTATCTGCGAAGAAAGAAGCATATTGTTGCAAAGCGCATTCAGCCGGTTGGTTTCTTCCAGGGTGGTTTGTATCAGGCGTTGTTGCTGTGGTTCATCCAGTTTTCTTTTCTGCATGGTTTCCAGGTTAAGCTTGGCAACAGCAATGGGTGTTTTTAACTCATGTGTAATGGCTATCATAAAATTCTGCTGCTGCCGGCTTATCCTGAGTTCACGCCGCACAGCACGAAAAACAAAAACAGCACCCGCCATGATAAGCAGAAAAAAGGTGACACCTTCACCGATATATTGTGCAGTTTTTCTTTTTTCCAAAGCTTTTATTTCATTAAACCGGGCCTGGTAATGCTGATCATTAAGATGGATCTGTTCCATTTCATACTTTGTCATCAGTTTATTTTGCCTGTTAAGCGCAATAAACCACCATACCAGGGCTGCCAGTATATACGCAAGCAGTATCCAGAACAGGATAAATATGTAACGGAGCTTTGTTGATTTAAATGGCATAGTGAATACAGCAAAGGTATGCTGTATAATGGTATGGTAAAGCTTACAATAATTTTATCCGTTCTTCTTCCAGGTCTATCTGAAAGATCTGGTTGTGTATAATTTCATCATCAAACTCCGGATCCCTGTTAAGTTCTGTTAAAAAAGCCCGTTGCCTTTCCAGCAGCTCCAGGTAATTTCTTTTTGAGTCTTCGCTCAGCATTAAATGTTCGGGGTGTATTATTTTATGTTCCCATTGTTCTATCATGCGTAGTAGATGCGGATCGCTGTATTCATCGCTGTCTTTTTTTTCCTTAAGCAGCCGTACTGTTTCAACAACTAGCTTGTTTTTAATTTTCACTTTCATATCATCTTCCGATATCGCATTTCCAAATTCAAAAAGTCTGCTGCGTTTAATAAAATAAGGAAGTGTAAGGCCTTGTAATAACAGGGTGAGCAATATTACTATAAAAGTGATAAACAGGATCAGGTTCCGGTGCGGAAACGGAGCGCCATTTTCCATTGTTAATGGAATGGCTAATGCAGCCGCTAACGATACAACGCCACGCATGCCTGTCCAGCCCAGTAACAAAGGCATTCGCCACATACGCCTGTTATTACCCCTGAGCGGGGCTACCTGTGGCCTGAAAATAAGTGTTGAAATTAAAGCTGCGTACGAACTGACCATACGGGCAGCAATTAAAATAAATGTCACCAAAATACCATAACCAATAGCGGTTCCCAATGGAATGCCATCAGCACGTATGCCTGCTACGATCTCCGGAAGTGCCAGGCCTATCAGCATAAATACAATACCGTTTAAAATAAAAATGAACGACTCCCAGAAATTGTAACCTCTTACCCGGCTAGAGCTAGTTAGAAATGCGAACCGCCTGTTTGCTAAAAACAAACCACCAGATACAACAGCCAGCACACCAGAACTGTGCATCTGCTCGGCTATCCAATAAAGAAAATAAGGTTCTATCAGAGTAAAAACAATATCAGAAGTAGCATCTGTTGGCAACAGTTTATGCGCCAGCATAAACAACCATCCGAAAACCAGGCCAATGCCAATACCGCCAACTACCATCCATGAAAAATCAATAACCGCATGCCGGAAAATGAACTGGCCCGTACCAATGGCCATTAATGCAAACCTGAAAATAATGAGCGAAGAAGCATCGTTCAATAAACTCTCGCCCTCCAGTATGGCCGAAGTTGATTTCGGTATTTTAACAAACTTCATAATGGCACCGGTACTAACAGCATCGGGTGGAGATACAATGCCTCCTAACAGGAACCCAAGCGCCAAAGTAAAGCCGGGTATAAAATAACTGGTAAGTACCGCAACGGTTAGTGCAGAGAAAAGTACCACCAAAAAAGCAAAACTGCCAATGATGCGCCACCATTTTTTCATTTCCTTAAAAGAAATGCTCCAGGCGGCTTCAAATAAAAGCGGCGGTAAAAAAATAAAGAAGATCATATCCGGGTCAACCTGTACTTTGGGCAATGCCGGAATAAAGCCAATAAGCAGGCCGGCCACTACCAGTAATATTGGATATGCTATCCGTAACTTATCGGCCAGCATTTCTATCAATACTATGGCGGCCACCAGGGCCAGCATGAAGGGGAGTTGTTCGTGCATGAAAATTGAGGTATATAACCTAAAATACTAATTAAAAATTAAAGTGCAGGCAAATCATTGTACATCCCGGATATTGCTCTGCTTAAACAGATTCAGGTTTACTTTAAACCAAATCAAGTTCCCTTTAACCAGAATCAAATTATTCTTAACAGTCAAATATAGGCTTGCCCGAAAAAGAAGGCACTTAAGCAATCTGATATTTGCCTGGCTCAGTAAAAGAATGTGTAAAAATGGATATTTGCGGGTGTTTAATTCCTCACATCTAAACCCCAGCTAAGCTTATTACGCAGCGTTTGTAAAAAATTATTTTCATTCAGGCGGATCAGGTTGATACCGAAACTTTCTTTGCGTACGGCCAGCTGAATGTCTTTGGTGACTATTTCGCGGCGGCTGTCTAAAGTGCAAAGGAATCCATCGGTACGGCCCTCTACCTCAAAAGAAATGATGGTGTTATCCGGAATAATGATGGGGCGTATGTTTAAATTGTGTGGCGATACCGGGGTGATTACAAAGCTGCCACTGTCGGGAAAAACAACGGGGCCATTGCAACTTAAAGAATAGCCGGTAGAGCCGGTAGGTGTTGCTACAATCAAACCATCAGCCCAATAGGTATTTAAAAATTCACCATTCAGATAGGTGTGAATTTTTATCATGGGCGAAGTATCTTTTTTGTGCAGCGTAAATTCATTCAGCGCATAAGGTGCATCCCCAAAAAGCGGAATATCCGAATCAAGATGTAGCAGGGTTCTTTTATCTACCACATAGGTGCGGTTTACCAATGCTTCTACGGCGGGTATCAGGTCTTCTTTACCAATATTGGCTAAAAAACCAAGGCGGCCGTAGTTGATACCAACAACTGGAATGCCGCTGTCCTTAACCAACGTAACTGTATCCAGCATCGTGCCATCTCCACCCAGGCTGATGATGAAATCTATATTCTTATCCAGGTCTTCAGAAGAATTGAAGGTAGAGTATTTTGCCTTGGCATTGATGGCAGAATAGAACTGGTTGAAAAAATCCTGGTAAAAAACAAGTTCCACCCCGCTTAATGCCAGTTCATCCAGCAATTGAATGATATCCTGGTGCTGGTTATTTTCTATACCACGGCTGTAGATGGCAATTTTCATGTGCCTCAGCTCTGCCAGTCCGCGTAGTGTTTGAATTTTTGTCAAAATTAAAAACCAGATTGATTGTGTAAAAATAAACCGTTTTTACCTAATTGGTTAAAACTGTATTCAAACTTAAGGTTTATATCGTACAAGGTAAGAATATCTATACCAAAACCGCCGGAATACAAAAGCCGGTTGTTCAGGTAAGTATCGTATTTCTTTTTGGTATAAGCATATCCAACATCAGCATACGATTTTGCAAATATGCTGATGGGGATCTTTGTGAACACTTTTGGAAACAACCTGAAGGGAATGTCAAAAGCTACCAGCTTTTTTTTGATGGTTGATTTTACCAATGCAGTTGCTACGCCATCGATCACATAATATTCCAGCCCCCGTAAATAATTCTCGCCATAACCAAGCCCACGCTGGTTTATATAAGCCTGGTCAAAAGGAAGTTTTACGCTGCCAATGAATTGTGCAATGCCATACCATTTTTTTCCCAGGTCGTAATACCGGTTCCAGGCGGCCTCAACCATAAACATATTTATACCACCGGTAAAACCCAATCCTCTTTTTATTAATGATATATATGCGGCTTTACCTTTTAAAGGGTATGACCCATTGTCAACATTATTATACTGCAGCTTATAGTTAAGTTCAAAAAAACCTTTTGATGTAACGGAGTCTTTAAAGTAGTTGGGATTGTAGCGTTTATCAATTACGGAGTCTGCTATTTTAATATACGTGTATGCGGCTCCAAAAATATGCCTGGTAAAAAAGCCCCTGCGAATGGTATAGCCTGCATTTACATACCAGCTTTTATATACAAAATCGGCCCTGGCTTTTACAGCAGAATCGGATGGATAAAATAACAGGGAGTCGTTATTATTTGTTTTGATAGATAACTCTCTTTTTTGCAGGTAGCCGCCACCAACGGTAAAACCTTCGGTTAATTTTTTGTTGCTGTAAGGAGCGGTATAACTGAAGGAAATATTTTTTGTGTAGCCATTGATGAAATAGATCCGCAGCTGGTCTCTGCGGCCACTCAGGTTATAATGCACAAACTTTATCCCATAGTTAACCCGGCTTAAACTGGCTTTATAGGTTTTATACCATTCATTAAAATTACGGTCAACCCATTTAAATTGTGGTACAGGATAAAGATACCAGCGTTCCAGAACATGTATATGGACAGTTATGCTTTCAGCATCGATTGCCCTTACTTCAAATTTTACTTCATTAAACAGCGTTGTGTTGTACACCTGTATCCTGGCCTGTTTCAGCTCGTCATATAAATCAGACAGTAAAATTGAGTCCCCTTTTTTAAACTGTATCTCCCGGTAAACAATATACACTTTGGTTTTTTTTGTGCCGGTTACCTGCAGGTTTTTTATGCATACTTTACCACTTGTATTTTGAAGCAGCAGGGCCGTATCTGTATAACTGAAGTCGGGGGTTTTGGATTTTTGAGCAAAACAACTTACCGGTATAAGCAGGATGATGCAACAGTAAATTATTTTTTTAAGATGATGCATTGGATAACAGCTTACCGAAAATAAAATTAAATATCCAGGTAATTCATCAGGTGGCGGTAATTGCTGTGAATTTCGTTTTCAAAATTTTCGTTGCCAAAATAATAGATCACGTCGTAATCATACCTTTCAAAAGTAGAAACAATGGCGGCTATTTCTTTTTTATTGATGTGCAGGGTAACTGTAAGCATCCCGGTTTCGGCATGTACGGTTGTGTTCAGGTGCAGGATGGTGGCATCGTTGCTCTCTACTATGCGGCTTATCTCAGAAATGGCAAACTGGCTGCGTTCCATTTCCAGAACAATAATTCCGCCTATTTCGTTGGTGCCTGCAAAATTGCCCAGGGTTTTCAACAGGTCAGATGTAGTGATCACTCCAACCAGGTCGTTTTCTTCATTTACTACCGGAACCACAGTGGTATCAAACTGGTTGCTGCAGGTTACTGCATTCAAAAAATGTTCGTTATCATGTACAGAAGCTTTTATAAAAAACTCCTGCAGCAGTTCCATCGGCATCTTTGTTTCTTCCTGGTCAAGCAGGTCATCTTCGCTGATAAGTCCCAGGAATTTATCTTCTTCAACAACGGGTAAATGTGTTACCCTAAAATCGCTGATAAGGCGTAGTGCCTTGCTCACTGTGTCTTTTAGCTGAAGTCTTGGGATATTGTTATTTATAAGTTCGATAGTTAGCATATAACTGGTTTAGATTAGTAACAGCTATTCAGTAACGTAAAATGATTAAAAAAAAGTATGATTCCTGGCTCAATTAACAGACCATTTAAAATTAAGAGCAAATATTATGAGCGCAGACCTACTGGTTATGACAAGAAATATCCTTAAACTGTTGCAGCCGGTGTTTTTAATTTTGTTAAGAATTCGCCCAGTAGCCTGTTGAACTCTTCAGGAACTTCCATCATGGGAGCATGGCCGCATTTATCTATAAAATGCAGTTCGCTGGTTGGCATCAGGCGGTGAAATTCTTTGGCAACAAACGGTGGCGTGATGGTATCGTTATTACCCCAGATAAGGCAGGCCGGTTGTTTGATCTGGTTCAGCTCTTCACCCAGGTTATTGCGTATGGCGCTTTTTGCAAGGGCAATGATCTTGATCACCTTCATGCGGTTGTTGGTAATTTCAAAAACCTCGTTCACCAGTTCATCTGTGGCCATGGCAGGATCGTAAAAAGTAAGTTCAGTCTTTTTGCGAATGTACTCTTTATCGCCACGCTTGGGATAAGTATCGCCCATACCATTCTCAAATAAGCCCGAGCTGCCGGTTAGTGTAATGGATTTAATACGCTCTGGTTGTTTTAAAACATGCACCAGCGCCACATGGCCGCCCAGTGAGTTACCCAGCAGGTGTATATTGTTCAGATTTCGGTGTTCAATAAAGCGGTGCACAAATTTTTGCAGTCCGCCTACAGAAGTATGTAACAGATCCAGTTCCAGTAAAGGCAACAGGGGAACGATCACTTTGTTTGATTTGCGAAAATGCTCTATCAGGGACTGAAAATTGCTTAATGCCCCAAATAAACCATGCAGTAATACCAAAGGTTCGCCATCGCCCTCTTCTATAAATTTAAATTTTCCGTCTATTTTAATTTCGTAACTCATCCGTAATTGCAAATTGTTTAATATAAACCGCTATCTCAATCTTAAAGTTATGAAATGAGCCTGAATCAAATGTTATCAGCATATGAAATATGCCGATCAGGGCTAAAATTACACTAAATAAGATAATGGTTGAAATTAATGCTGAATTTTGTTTGACAACGAATTAAAAAAATCGCCCAATTCAGTAAACATGTCTTTAAAAACCGGTATCAGCCTGCCAAAATTATCCATTACTTTTGGCCCCCAGGGCTGAATAAACGTATAGGTTTGCGAGCTTTTAATGGCTTCCGCCTGCAATAACTGCAGCTTTTCGGCATAAAAAATAAAAATACTCAGAATGATGAGGTATAATGCAGCATACAACAGAATTCCGCCAATGCGGTTGAGCCAGCCCAGCATTACTGCCTGAAAAGTTCTTTCAATTAATTTAGCGCCCAGCCTTACCAGGATGATGACCACAAAAAATACCAGTGCAAATGCAATAAACGGCAACCATTTGGCTGAAATACTGATGCTGTCTTTTAAATAAGAGGCAACTGCTGCGGATAATTTTAAAGCGGCAGCCAGGCCAATAATAAATGCAATGATGGAAAAGATAGCGATAATGAATCCTTTCTGATACCCTTTTATGATGGCTAAGATAAGAAGTGCTGCAAATGTAAAATCTATCAGCATGTTTTAGAATTAGGAATGGTTTTTAATTAAGTCAGTTTTATTTTATGAATTACTGCAGGCTTTCAATTCCTAATTCCTCATTTGTAATTCCTAATTCGCTAAAAGTTCTTTAACTATCCCGCTGATCACTTTTCCATCGGCTTTACCGGCCAATTGTTTGCTGGCAACGCCCATTACCTTGCCCATGTCGGCAGGAGATACTGCGCCTGTTTCAGCAATGATACTTTTGATGATTTCTTTAAGCTCGGCCTCATCTAATTGCTTTGGTAAGAATTTTTCTATCACCGCCATTTCTTCTCTTTCTTTGGCAGCAAGGTCTTCACGGCCCTGTGCAACAAAAATTTCCAGCGAATCCCTGCGCTGTTTCATCATCTTCTGTAAAAACTTCTGTTCGGTTGCCTCGTCAATTTCGCCACCTGCACCAGGGTCTGTTTTGGCTTTAATGATCTCTGCCTTAATACCACGCAAAGCACGTAAAACGCCTTCATTCTTGGCTTTCATGGCCTCTTTCATTTCGGTCATGATCTGTTGTTCTAAACTCATATTTGTATTATTTTAAAAGTTGTTGGTTAAAAGTAAATAGGGTTGATGATAAAGGAACTCATAACTTATCACTATAATTCATAACTCAAATCACTTTTGTTCCTTTAATTGAATAGCTCTGAACTTATCAAAGAATTCTTTGGCAAATTTCTTCATATCGTCACTCATTTCCTGTTGCTGGGTGGCACGTTTAAAAGTATCGGCCATGCTCATCAGCATCTGGTAATAAAAGTCTGCCATTTCATCTACCATCATATCCTTGGTCCAAAGGTCAATACGCAGGGCGGTTTTATCGGCTCCATCCCAAAAAGCAACACTCATGGCCTTGGCTTTTTGTACCATATTGGCGGTACTGTCGGTAGCCGACCAGTTTATTTGCTCCGGTACTTTATTTGGGTCAAGCAGTACGTCTATTTTTATTGTTGATTGATTCATTGTAAAGTAACTGTTTTAAAAGTAAGCCTGCCTACCGCAGGCAGGCTGCAAAATTAACTGAATTTAGCTATTGGTGGCTTTCAAAATACAATCCATCAGCAAGCCGGTATTTTTTTCCGCCTGGTACTGCTGCATCAGCTGATCGCCGGCTTTTACAAGCTCCTTTGCCCTGTCCTCATCTTTAAAAACCAGCATCATGTTGTGGGCAATATCTTCAAAACTACGGGGGTTTACATATAAAGCAGCTTCGCCAAAAACCGATGGCATTGAACCAATATCGGAAACAACAAGCGGTACCCGGCATTGCAGTGCCTGTAAAGCCGGTAAGGCAATATCATCATACAAAACAGGATGAACCACCGCATATGCAACTGCAGTTAATTTTGCCAGCTCAGTTTTATCAATATCTTCCAGCAGTTTTACCTCCTCCCTTAGTTTGTAGGTTTCAAACGCTTTTCTGAAGCTCTCATCTGTATTGCCGGTAATCAGCAGCAGCATACCGCTCTTCTGTCTTTTTTTAAAGAAGGTAAACGCTTTCAGCAGGTTAATAAGGTTGCTGTTTGTATTGCACAAGAAATAAGCTTTTCCACCCGCATATTTTTCTCTTATCATTTCCTGTTCTTCCCAACCAAGCGGCTTGTAAATTTCATCCACGACGGGGCGAATAACAGCAATACGTTCTTCTGGAATTTTATAGTTGCCGGCAACCTTTTTTTTCAGATATTCAGAAACTGTTGCAACAGCTTTGGCCTTTGCCAAAAAAGCTGCAGAATGTTTTTTATAAAACCTGGTACCTGTTTTTTTTGCTGCCGCAGGAGATTGTAAAAAACCAATATCGCTTAGCAATAGGCATTGAGGAACTTCGGTTCTTACAGAACAGATACCTTCCATGCTTAAAAAAACATCGGCTTTATGCCTGCGCAAAAAAACCGGAACCTGGTAATTGAGCCAGAACAGCAAAAGGAGTCTGTTACTGGTTTTGGAGCCAACCACAACTGGAGAAACATTTTTTCGGAAAGTTAATGTATCGGGATAAGGCTCATCAAAAATATATAGAAACTGGTGCTGCGGAAATCCCGATGTTAAACTATCCAGCATTGAAAACAGGAATGATTGATAGCCTTCCGGCTGCATTTCTTTGTTCAACCTGGTATTAACCGCAATGATCATGAGAATAAAATAATGGAAGATGAAAATCCTGAGCTATCTGTCTATTTTAAAACTTTCAGCTTCACCATTTCAATACGGGTGTCGCTTACATTCATAATAGTGATCTCGTAATTCCCAATAATGATATGTTCATCTTGCTTAGGTATCTGCTCGTGGTTTTTAATGATATATCCCGACAATGTTTCCGTTTCTTCATCATCCGGAAATTCCAGTTTGTATTTTTCAGTGATCAGGTCCAGTTCCATCCTGCCGCTGAAAATAAACTCATTGGCCGATAACTGCTTGTCAACAAACTCTTCTGTATCATACTCATCCTGTATTTCACCAAAGATCTCTTCCAGCAGGTCTTCCATGGTTACAATGCCGGCAGTACCACCAAACTCATCAATAACCCAGGCAATGGTTTTTCTTTCTTTGCTGAATTTATTCATCAGGTCGGTGGCATTCATGCTTTCAGGCACTGTTGGTATGGGTAATAATATCTCCTTTACAGTGGCTGGGTGTTTAAAAAGATCAAGCTGGTGAATATAGCCGCTGATATTGTCAATATTCTCATCAAACACAAGCAGCTTGCTTAGTTTGGTGCTGATGAATTTTGCCTTTACTTCTTCTACCGATGCATGTATACTAACAGCTTCAATTTCTTTGCGTGGAATCAGGCATTCCCGCAGCCTGGTTTCGCTGAGCGACAATGCATTTTCAAATAACTCTTTATTCAGTTCGCTGCTGTCTTCTTCTTCGTGGCTCTTGCTTTGCTGAATGAAATGCTCCAGGTCAACTTTACTGAAGATGTCTTTTTTAGTGCTGATCTTTACATTTAATATGTATTTCAATATCCATTCAGCAGCATTTACAAAATAGATACCGATGGATGAGAACAGCCAGTAAAAAAACTGTACGATGTTGCTGATAAAATCGGAACTGAGTATACTGCTGTTCCTGGCTTTAAAAAATGCTTTGAATATAAACTCTACAAAAAGTACAATGAAGGTGGATAATATTGTTTCTACAAACAGCTTGATATAATCAACCCAGTTATTGGCCGAAGCCGGCAGGTTCGATTTGATCCATAGCCAGATTGGCGATAACATATTTACCACCAGTAAACCATATACCACAAAAACCAGGTTAATGCCTACGAGTGTGGTACCAATAAACCGTGCAGGCCGGTCGGAGTAAGCGCCCCACACCTTACCGCTTTTGGTTCCCTGCTTACGGTTAAGTTCAATAGATAATTTATTGGCAGATACAAAGGCTATTTCTATACCGGCAAAAAAACCTATCAGCAGCAATGAAGCAATAATGGCTATAAATGCGATCCAATCCATAGTATAAAAGTAAGAAAGAGTTTTTAAACGGTTGTTTTAACTAATAAATGACTGGTTAAATCGCCATATCCTTCAAGGCAAAGCCTGTAAATTTCTTTTTTACATCCATAGCAATAAGATCATGAACCAGGCTTCTTATTGTTTCATCGCTCCAATCGTCGTTACCGGGATTAAGTTGAATCACTTTATTGCCAGCGTGATAAATTCTACAAACATTTTTTATCGTCCCTCTAAATGATGATGACTGTCTTTTATAAGTAAACTCAATTTGGCTTAGCTCATACTTAACAGACTTTTTATTATTAATGTAGTTCTTGAAAATAAAAATAATGGAGCTATTTCTATTATCAATATAGATTTCATTTAACCTTAAAGTTAACGTGTAAAATAGGCACAACATTAAAAAAATGATAGAGAGTATGAGCCCACCATAAAAGGAGAATTTTACCCAGCATATACCTGTTATGAATAAAAAAAGTAAGAATCCAATGGTATAATAAATATCAGTTGTACTGTCGGCTTTATAAGATTTCACTTTTCATTTTTTTGTTTTATATAAAGGGGTAGACATCTGAAATAGTATGACACCGACCCACTTTACTGACTGATAAAATCTGCTACAATACCTGCTGCTTCTTTGCAGGCACGCTGCAGGTCATCATTGGTTATCAGTTTGTTGAACTGGTCTTTAAATGAAAGTTCGTAAGCTGCTTTGTTAACCCTTGCCGCCAGCGATTCAGGCGTTTCGGTTCCCCTGCTTTCCAGTCTTTTCTTTAATTCTTCTACCGAAGGGGTTTGTATAAAAAGGCTGAGTGAACTTTGCGGGTATTGCTGCTGCACATGAATAGCGCCTTTTACATCAATATCCAGCACGGGAATTTTGTTTTGCTGCCAGATGCGGTCCAGTTCTGTTTTTAAAGTGCCGTAGTATTTTCCTTCATATACCATTTCCCACTCCACAAATTCATTATGCTGTATCTTGTCTTTAAAATCTTCTACGCTCATAAAATGATAATCAACCCCGTTCTTTTCATTACCTCTGGGACTGCGGGTTGCTGCCGAAATAGAGAAAGCCAGTTGCGGAAAGGTTTTCATCAGGTGGTGGGTGATGGATGTTTTACCTGCACCTGATGGAGCTGTGATGATGATGAGTTTATTATCCATGTGCAAAGAAACTACTTAATTTTTACTTTTTTAATGTGGCCTGAAATGAAGCACCACATTGGTATTCTCTGCATTACCCGCCAGCACCAGTTCATCGGCAGTTAATGATTTAATAATATAGCGGTTAGTGCTGATCTTTGATTCTGGTGTGCAGATCAGGATCTTATCATTTTCCAGTAACTCGTATTTGCCTTTAACTGTTACCCGGTCGTTGATGGCACATTCGTAACGCATATTGTTTTTAAAGGTCCAGTTTAGTGATTGCAGCAGCGTTTTAAGCTGTTCGGAATCTGCAGAGTCTTTTGAAGATAGCATTTTGGTGCCCGGCGGGACTATGTTGTCTACCTGCATGCAATCCCATCTTTTAGAAAGTAATTCAACAGTTTTGTTTCGGCAAGCACTTAATAGCAACGTTATCGAAAAAAGCGTAAAAATTGAAGATAAGGTTTTCAATGTTACTTTAATTACAGGTATTATATTCTTTTATTAATTCTATTAATTGCTTTTTGCGTATTAAGCCCGTAATTTTTTCGATTACAGATGGGCAAGATGCCATTAGTTTTTTCAATATTTTTTTATTTATGCCTAGTATAGCATCGGTTACACCGTATTCCTTATTGTCTTCTGTGTATATGTACAAATTATCTGCGCTGCCATATAATTGAGTAAAAAGAGAAATTTTACCTACAATAATTTTTTTCAGAAACGCATATCCCCCACTGCCAATGCCCAGCGCTTTAACTTTTATATAATCTTCCTGCACAGTATCTATTAACCACCCAAAAGCCTTTAAGTCTTTATCCATAACTTTCTGATGTGTACCCTGTTTATCAAAAAAGGTAAATCCCGGCTTATCGTTAAAACCGCCGGTTCTCCTGATAATGCCGCTTAAAGTATCTCCGTTATTTATAACTATATAGCCCGGCACTTTACCTTGAGAAAAAGATGAAAGTGAAAGTAAAAGCAAAATAATTATGAAGCTAATGTATTTCATATAAAAACCATTGCTATCTAACAAATGAAAACCTTCCATTAATTGATCCTTTTTATATCGGCCCCTAACCTGATCAGGCGTTCATCAATGTTCTGGTAGCCCCTGTCTATCTGCTCAATATTCTGGATAGTGCTTTTGCCCTGTGCGCTTAATGCGGCAATCAGCAGGGCTACACCGGCTCGTATATCCGGACTGCTCATAGTAATTCCACGCAACTGCTGTTCACGTTCAAGCCCTATAACCACAGCCCTGTGCGGATCGCAAAGGATGATCTGGGCTCCCATATCAATGAGCTTATCTACAAAGAACAAACGGCTTTCAAACATTTTCTGGTGAATGAGTACGCTGCCCTTTGCCTGTATGGCGGTTACCAGCACAATGCTCAAAAGATCGGGTGTAAAGCCCGGCCAGGGATGATCATATACCGTTAACACACCACCATCCATGTACTTCTGTATCTCATAAAATTCCTGGGTGGGAATGTGGATATCATCACCAACAAAGTTCATTTGTATACCCAGCTGCTGAAACCTTTCGGGTATTACACCCAAATGTTCAATGCCTGCATTTTTAATCGTAATATCACTTTGTGTCATGGCTGCCAGGCCTATGAAAGATCCTACTTCTATCATATCCGGCAGCATACGGTGTTCAGTTCCGCCCAACGCTTCTACACCGGTAATGGTAAGCATATTGCTGCCAACACCGCTGATCTTGGCACCCATACCGTTAAGCATTTTGCAGAGCTGTTGTATGTAAGGCTCGCAGGCGGCATTGTAAATAGTGGTAGTGCCGGCAGCCATAGAAGCTGCCATCAGGATATTGGCTGTGCCTGTTACACTGGGCTCGTCTAATAAAATATTGGTTCCTTTTAAGCCGGAAGTTTCTAAATGAAAGAAACCATCTTCGGTATCGTACGAGAATTTTGCTCCCAGTTTTTCAAAGCCAATGATATGGGTATCCAGCCTTCTTCTGCCTATCTTATCACCACCGGGTTTGGGTATATATGCTTTTTTAAAACGTGCAAGCATGGGCCCCGCAAGCATTACAGAGCCACGTAGTTTACCACTTTTTTTATGATAGGCTTCGCTGTGCAGGTAATCCACATCCACATCATCTGCCTGGAAAACACAGGTATCCCGGCTTTGTCTGTCTATTTTCACCTTCATTTCGCCCAGCAACTCTATCAGCAGGTTTACATCCACAATGTCGGGTATGTTGGACACAGTGATCTTTTCGGAACTTAACAATACAGCAGATATGATCTGCAGCGCCTCGTTCTTTGCACCCTGTGGTGTTATTTCTCCTGATAATCTTTTTCCACCTCTTACTTCAAATGATTGCATATTTTCTTTATTACACGAATTAAGTAAACGAATTACACGAATTACACGAATTACACGAATTATCACAACATGAAATAAAAATACCTGACTTTTGAAATCAGGTATTTCTTAATTAGTGTAATTCGTTTTAATCAGTGTAATTATTAATACCTCTTTTTAAAATTACGGTTGTTACCATTGCCACCTCCATTTCCGCCACGGTTGCCGCCACGGCTATCACGGTTGCCGCCGGCATTGCGGTTATCTCTGCCACCGCCACCGCTATTGCTGCGTGCGCCATAGTTTTTGCGGAAGTTGCTGCCACCGCTGCGTTTGCCATAATCATCACGGTCTTCGCGGCCATCTACACGATGCTTAACAAACGGGCGGTTGTTGAATTCCAGTTCGCCCTTGGTCATGGCCGATAGCTCGGTCTGAATATTATCATCATGCACCAGTTCTTTATGCCAGTTGCTGTAGGTAAGCTTCATGTAATAAGCGATGGCATTGGCAAAGCCTTGTTTCTTTTCCGGGTTTTCTTCCTTCAGCGCCTTGTCAATTACCACTTCAATATTTTTGCCCAGGTGGTTGAATTTGGGGTATCTTTTGGGATAACGCAAACGTTCGGGCTTGGCCTTTAATGTTTCACGTGTGGGAATAGGATAGGGGCTTTCCACATCCAGCTTAAAATCACTGATAAGGAACAGATGATCCCAGAGTTTATGGCGGAAATCCTCCACATTCTTTAAATGAGGGTTTAAAAATCCCATCAGTTCAATAACGGCATAAGCATTGCGCTGCCTTTCTTCTTTGTCCTCAATAGATAACAGGTATTCAACCATTTTCTGAATATGCCTTCCATATTCTCTCATGACTAAAAAGTTCCTGGTAGTATTGTACTCCATGTTCTCGGTATTTAGCATATTGCGAAGTTAAGTGAAACGGTTTAAAAGCCGGCTAATCCTTATAGTGTAAAGTATAACTATTAACAGACCGTTTAGTGGTTTGCAAGCTTGTACAGGCTTGTTTACTGCGATTTTGGGCCCAGGTATTTTTTCCAGCACCAGGTAAAGGCAACTAAAATGCCAAAGCTGTCGGCTGCCCAGTCGTACATATCAAAGCTGCGGTCGGGTATAAAGAACCTTTGAATAAATTCCGTTGTTAATGCCCATATCCAGGCAGTCAGGGCTATTTTAATGGCCGTGTTCTTTTTAACAGCAGTGGCCATGGCCAGCTTGCTTACGGGGTAAATAAATAAGAAAGTAAGTACTGAAAACAACCCGATATGTACCCACTTGTCGAAATAAATATAACTCAGCCAGTTTTCAACCGGTGGAATATCCGAGCCTGGCAGGCAAATTAAAAAGAGCACAAGAAAAAACCAGGCTATGCCTGGTATAAATTTTTTTATAGATGGCTTTCCCGATGATGGTTGCATGCTGATCATTACTTATGCAACGGTTGCTGAATAAGCTGCTGAATCCATCAGCTTTTCAAAATCTGCAGCATCGGTCACGGTCATTTTTACCATCCAGCCCTGGCCATAAGGATCGGTGTTTACCAGTTCTGGCTTTGTATCCAGCGCAGGATTGGTTTCGGTAATGGTGCCTGCAAGCGGCGAATAAAGATCACTCACTGTTTTTACGGCTTCCACGGTGCCAAATACTTCTTCAGCAGCTACCGCTTTGCCTTTAGAGGTAATATCTACATATACGATATCACCCAGTTCACGTTGTGCAAAATCGGTAATGCCAATGGTAGCAGTGTTGCCATCCAGTGAAACCCACTCGTGGTCTTTGGTGTAGCGGAGATTTTCAGGAAAATTCATTTGATATAGTTTGATGTTGAATGATTCTGCTGCAAAATAAGAATTTATCCCGATACCTGCCCGAAGCTTGCAGGTATCGGGCCAGAATTATTTGATCACTTCAATCTTCATGCGTACATCGCCGATGGGGCGGTCGCCTGGTGCTTTTGGAACAGAAGCGATCTTATCGATAACTTCCAGCCCTTTTTCTACCTCGCCAAATACGGTGTAATCCTGATCCAGGAAGGGTGTGCCGCCCATGGTTTTATAAATATTTCTTTGTGCTGCAGAATATTTGATTCCTTTTTGCATTTCCATCATATTCAGGTCGGAATCGGTTAATTTATTGCCCTGCACAATATAAAACTGGCAGCCACTGCTGGCTTTTGCCGGATTGGGAGTTCTGGCTGCAGCCAGCGCACCCTTTTTATGAAACAGGCTGGTATCAAATTCAGCCGGAATGGTGTAGCCAACATCACCCATGCCCAGCATCTGGCCTGGTTGGGCATACTTACTTTGCGGATCGCCACCCTGTATCATAAATCCCTGTATTACACGGTGAAAAAGCAGGCTGTCGAAAAAATGTTCGTTGGCCAGTTTAACAAAATTATCGCGGTGCTGCGGGGTTTTATCGTACAGGCGTATGATCATAACACCAGAATCGGTAGTAACTTTTACACGTATGCCCGGTATCAAAGCTTGTTTTTTGGTAACTGTTGTTGTTTTTCCAGGGTTGGTCTTTCTAACAGTGGTGGATTTTGTGTTGGTTGCTTTCCTCCCTGCCGGAGAGGCAGGTTTTACAACAGGCTTTTTTTGTGCATGCACTGTTGTGGTTAAAAAGCATACCAAGGCAAGCGTAATTAAGGTCTTCATCTTGTTCATAAAAATAATTAGTCTATAAATTTTTGATTTTGAAAATACAGAAGAACATGGTCTTTTAAAAAATTTTCCTGTTCGGTCATAAATAATTCTGGTAAGGCTTTCAGTTGGGTAAAATGTGGCCAGCCATCTTCGTCGTAACCTTCCAAAGCATAATAACCGCTTGGCGAAAGTACGGTACATACCGCAATATGCATCAGGTCCTGCTTTTGTTCTTTGCTAAAATCCTGCTTGCCGGTACCCAGTTCCTGTATGCCTATCAGGAACAGGATTCCATCCATATCTGGCTTAATGCCGAAACGCTCTTTCAGTTTAATGCGAAGCTTAAGCCAGCGTACCTGTAAGTCTTCTGTTAGGTGTTGCATGGGCGCAAAGATAATGAAAACCAAAACCCCCTCCGCCCCCTGAAGGGGGAACTCATTATGCAATAGTTTAGCGTGAAGAGGTACAAAACGTAATTAAAGCTAAGTAGTAGTTCAAAAGCTGAACGGAGCGTCGCCAATGAAGCCAAATCAAAGCTCAAAGGCCGGCTAACAAAAAAATCAAAACCTTACCTTTGCGTAAAATTTTAAATACAGATGTTACAGATCAGTTATATCAGGCAAAACACGGCGTTGGTAAAAGAAAAATTAGCGGTTAAACATTTTGCCGATCTGTCGGTTGTGGATTCGTTACTGGAAATGGATGAGCAGGTTCGTAAATTAAAAACAGAATCGGAAGCCATGCAGGCTGCATTGAATGCAACCAGCAAGGAAATTGGTATGCTGATGGGTAAGGGCGAAAAAGAAGCAGCCGAAAATAAAAGACAGGAAGTAACTCAGCATAAAGCTACTTTACAAAACCTTGTACAGCAACTGGCAGATGCAGAAAAGAAACTGAACGATACCATCATACAGCTGCCCAACCTGCCGCATACATCTGTACCGCCCGGCAAAACACCCGAAGAAAACGTGGTAGTAAGGGAAGGCGGCAAAAAACCAAACCTGCCTGCCAGTGCAGTACCGCATTGGGATCTGATTAAAACCTATGGACTGGTTGATTTTGAAACAGGTGTAAAAATTACCGGCAGTGGCTTCCCATTGTACAAGGGTAAAGGAGCTAAACTGCAACGTGCATTGATACAGTATTTTTTAGATTACAATACAGATGCAGGGTACACCGAATATCTGCCACCATTGATGGTTAATGAAGCTTCTGCTTATGGCACCGGACAATTGCCCGACAAAGAAGGGCAGATGTACCACGCAACCGCCGATAATTTTTATTTGATACCTACAGCCGAAGTGCCGGTTACCAATATTTACCGCGATGAGATCGTGAAAGAATCGGATCTGCCCATCATGATGACGGCTTATACACCCTGCTTTAGAAGAGAGGCTGGAAGCTTTGGTGCTGATGTTCGTGGTTTGAATCGTGTTCACCAGTTTGATAAAGTGGAGCTGGTTCAGATCGTTCATCCGGACAAGAGTTATGAAGTGCTGGAACAGATGGTGAGCCATGTAGAAAAATTACTGAATACATTGGAACTTCCATATCGCATTCTGCGACTGTGTGGAGGAGATATGAGCTTTACATCGGCCCTTACCTACGATTTTGAAGTGTACAGTGCGGCACAGCAAAAATGGCTGGAAGTAAGTTCTGTAAGTAATTTCGAAAGTTTTCAAACCAACAGGCTGAAAGTAAGATATAAGGATAGCGATGGAAAAAGCCAGCTGGTACACTCACTCAATGGCTCATCTTTGGCACTGCCAAGAATCGTTGCCTGCCTGCTGGAAAATAACCAAACCGATAACGGTATTGAATTACCGGTTGTGTTACATAGTTACTTTGGTGCACCCAAAATTACCAACTAAATATTGTTACTCTTTTTCTCTGCATTAAAATTTTAAACGCAGAGAAAAAGAGATGCAGAGGAATTGGAGATAAATTATTTTTCTCCAATTCCTTTTTCTTTCATTAAGGCATAAATGGCGGTTGGGTCTACCGGCGATTGCGGCGTTAAAATCTCGGCTCCTGTTGCAGTAATTACAATGGTATCTTCCAGCCTTATATGTATCTTTTTTTCTTTGTCTTCCAGGATGGGCTCCACATTAAATACCACACCTTCTACAAAAGGAATATCATAACTGCCTACATCATGCACAGCCATGCCAACAAAGTGGCCAATGCCGCCGATCCAGTTCTTTTCGTAACCATGTTTGGTGTAAACATCTTTACCGATCTTTTTAAGATCGTTTACTGTAACGCCCGGTTTCATTGCTTTGATGATCTCTTCCCGGGCCTCTTTTACACAGTTGTACATTTTTAACTGGTCACCTGTAAACTCGCCCTGTACCGGCCAGGTACGGGTAATATCTGTTACATAATAATTCAGGTCGGGGGCATAGTCTATCAGCAATACGGTGCCGGCTTCCAGCAAATGGTTGTTGGCGTTGTAATGCCAGATCAATCCTCTTTCGCCCGATGCGGCAATAGCATAATAAGCCGCTCCTGCCGTGCCCATATCTTCATAAACAAAATCGCAGGCAGCAACGGTTTGGTACTCAAAAATACCCGGCCGGGTAACTTTGATGGCTTCGTTAATGCCCAGGCAGCCAATGCGGCCACATTCCCGGATCACGGCAATTTCTTTTTTGTCTTTTACCCAACGCATGGCATCGAGCAGAGGCGAAATATCTTTGATAATGACCGCCGGAAAACGTTCTTTTAGTTTATTATAAAAAGTAACTTCTTTGGAAATGCGGCCATCCCAGGGATCATTGATCCTGTTGGTCCGGGTGCGCAGGCAACGGTCGCGGCTCATTTCTGCAAGCTCCTGCGGGCTTTGCGGTACAAAGAATGGCTGGCTTTTATCTGCATATTGCTGCAGCATTGCTGTAAGCATCGATCTGCTTACCACATCGTTAAATTTATATTCAGCTGCCGCCTCAGGCCCGGCTTTTATGAGCGCTTCTGTTTTAATATCATTGGGTATTTTATCCGGCACCAGTAAAACCGATCTTTTATTTTTACCATCAATCAGCAGCACCGCATCGGGTATTTCCACACCGGTGAGGTAGTAAAAATTATTGTCCTGCCTGAATTTGATATAGGCTTCGGGCAATTCGGCCCCCACCAATACCAGCACACCATCGCCTATCTTTTCCATTACTTTATTACGGCGGGCTGCAAAATCATCGGGCGTAAAATATTTCCACATGGTTTGCGAAAAAGCCATTTCAGATACAAGCAAACACAGCAGGCAGCTAACAATTTTAATGATCCTCATACAACAGTATTATTGGTTATGAATGCAGAATAGCGTTTTAAAAATAATCTAAAAACAGCAGCGATCCTTATTTTCAGTACTTAATTGGATGAATGGAAAATCTATGACTGTGCCTGCAGCTTCTTTATCTTTCTGTTCATAATAAAAAACCAAAGCGGTGGCAGCATGGCCAGTATCATACTGCCCGGGTAACCAGTGGGCAGTTGTGGTGCATCATCATGGTGCTTTAATACCTGGTATTTTCTGCTGGCCAGGTAATGATGATCGCTGTGGCGGCTTAGTTCAAACAACATCAGCCTTCCCAAAATATGATTGCTGTTCCAGCTATGATGTGGCATGGCACGTTCGTAATTTCCATCGGCCCGCTGTTTACGCTGCAGGCCATAATGTTCAATATAGTTCACTGTTTCCAGCAATAAAAAACCAATGGTTGCAGCGGCTATAAAGTAAAGCGTTATCAGCCAGCCAAACATAAAAGCAATAACGGCAACAAAAATTATCTGTATGATCTGCGCCTGCAGCATTTCATTTTTCCAGTGTAGTACAGGCAACCTTTTTTTTCTCATTTCGTCATTGGCAATTTTCCAGGCAGATAAATAAGAGAAAATAACCGTGCGGAAATAAAATGTAAAAACCGGTTCGTTAAACCTTGCACTGCTGGGGTCTTCGGGTGTGGCTACATTTTTATGATGGCCCTTGTTATGCTCTATAAAAAAATGCATGTATAGCGAAGTAAGCAGCAAAGCTTTTGCAAAAACCTGTTCGTATTTGTTGATACGATGGCCCAGCTCATGAGCCACATTAATACCAAATGTGCCGCAAAGTAAACCCATGCTGCAGATACGGCCTGCAAGTTCCCAGCCTGCCAGTTCTGCTGTTTTTATGGAGCTTACAAACAGGTATAAAGCAGCAAACTGCAACGGCACAATGATGTACAGCATATAATCATAAACCCTGTCCTTTTTAGCCAGCTCTTCTTCGGCAGCAGTCAGGTTCTTTTTATCGGCGCTGATAAAAAGTTCAGCCAGTGGCATCAGTACCCAGGCATACAGCATGGGGCTCCAGGTTAACCACCCTTTGCCGGTAAAAGCCAGCCAGGCTAAAAAATAAATGATCAGCGGAGACAGGTATTTGAATGCTCGTAACTGCATGTGTGTAATTTACAAAAGATAGCCGATAATTTTAGCAGAATATAATGGCAAGAAATGCATCATCAGATTAATTCTGCATAAATAAAACATGTGAATAATGTAAGTTCTTTATGAAGTTATATAACATCTGCCTGTTGAATTAAATGCAACTTTGAAACAGGCGTCATTGCAATTATTTCTTAAATTACTGAATGAAACCGGTCATGGATTTTGCCCGGTACTTAAACAGGTTCGTTCATTTGAAAAAAGCACTTACAATAATACTGGTTATCATTGTGCTATCGCTTGTTGGCGGCTGGTTTTATTGGCAGCAGTATAAAAAGGGGATTGTAAAAAACACGATCGAAAACGCCATCAGCAAAGGAACAGACAGCTTGTATTTTATTCATTACGATAGTTCCTTTATTGATGAATTGAATGGAAATGCTTCTTTCTTTAATGTTACACTGCAGTCAGACTCTTTACAGAAACAGCTACAATTGTTCGATACTGCCTCATCAGCTACCATTTACAATATACAGATCAGTGAAGTGTCTATCAGCGGAGCCAATATACCTGGTTTAATAAACAACACTGCTGTTGAGGCAAATACTATCTACATTAAGTCGCCGGTTGTGTATATCATCAGGGCCGGTAAAAAAGAAAAGGATCCCATAAACGGCAGCGATAGCCTGGCTATTTACGAAAAACTGCTGGGCAAATTCAAAAGCATCAATGCAAAGGAGATCGTTATAGAGAACGGCATCTTAAATTTTGCTGATAAAACCGGCAAGCCTCATACGGCGCTCAGGGATATTAATGTACAGCTTAAACAATTCAGGATAGACAGCAGCAGAAATTACCAGAATATCATCAGCTATTTTGTGAAGGATATTATTGCAAAGGTGAAAGAGGTGTACATAAAGGGAGACAGGAACCAGGCAACATTTACCGATGTGGAGTATAATGCACCCGGTAAGTTCATCAGGCTTAAAAACTTTCAGCAAAAGAACAGCGATGATAAAATCGTGTTCAATATCAATAATACGGCAATCAATAATATTTCTACCGACGCTTTTATTATGCAGCACCAGTTAAAAGCAGACGAACTGATCAGCGATGGCGGCATGCTAAGCTTTAATATAAGGCAAAGAAACAAAGCAGATTCGGCTGATGACGAAATTGAGATAGATAATAATTATTTTGACGAAGCGCTTGTTAATAAAATAACTGTTGGTAATACACAGATACGCATCTACAACCAGGCGAAGCCAGGCAAAGAACCCCTGCTGATCAGTAATGTAAAGTTTAACGCCACCGATATTCAGAAGCTGCATTCGGGTATCAATATTAAAAACCTCATTAGCAGCAGTAACTGGAAATTATCGGCCGACGGCTTTTCATTTATGACAGATAACAACCGGTATAAAATAACGGTAGGCCCCTTTGATATTGATAATGCCAATGCTTCTATGCGCATTAAAAAAATTGCGGTTAAGCCCATGTTTACGGAAGCAGCTTTCAGCAAAAGCCTTACACACCAGGAAGACCTGTACAACCTGGATTTTAATAATATAGAACTAAATGATATTGATACCAGGTTGCTCATCTCTAAGCAGCGGCTTATTGCGGCAACAGCCAGCCTGCAACCGCTGGTTAAAATTTACCGCGACAGAACCGTCACAGAAGACATGACCAGTAAGCTGGGTAAATATCCGCACCAGGCGTTGAAAAACATTAAATTCCCTTTCAGTATTAAAAAACTGGAGATAAAGAACGGAATGGTATCATATACCGAAAAAGCTGCTACCTCAAAAAAAACCGGGCAGGTATTTTTTAAGGATATCAATGCAACGGTATCTAATATTACCAACATCAGCGACCTTATTAATAAAAATAACTTGCTGTTATTGGATGCTTCGGGAAGCTTTATGGGCGTAAGCCAGCTGCACACCGTATGGAAACTGCCACTCAATGGTACCAATGGCGCTTTTGATGTATCTGGCACTGCCGGAGCTTTTAATGCAACATCACTTAATCCGCTTATTGAGCCACTGGGAATGGCATCCATAAAAACGGGGCAGGTAAATAAACTTGATTTTGCACTTACAGGCACCGATCTGAATGCAAAAGGCTCGGCCACTATTTTATACAACGACCTGAAAATAGAAATATTAAGAGCTGATACAGCAGATACCAAAAAGAAGAACTTTCAAAGCCTGCTGGCCAATGCTTTGATGAAAAGCAGCAACCCGCAAAATGGCGTAACCAGGACGGGGGATATCAATTATGAAAGAGATATCAGCAAATCTTTTTTTAACCTGTTGTGGAAGAGCATTTATTCAGGGGTTAAGAAAACCGTGCAGAAACTGTAATGCCCATTTCAATATTAAGCAAACTGCTGATCTGTAACCGTACAAATAAAATGAAGTATTTTTAATTCTGCATTAAACCATCCTGAATTATCGGGGTCATACAGCAGCTCAATTGATCAGATAAAAACTTTCTTACAATATGCCTGCCTCTAACCGTATAAAAAATCAACATTTGTTATGGCGGGCTGCATTTGGGCCCATGGCCGAAAACGCAGCTTCACTGGATACCATTTCTCAAAAAGACCTGTGGGCACTTTTGGTAAAAACATCTGCTAAGCCGGTGCAAAAACTGGAAGTAACCAAAAATCCTGCGGATGAATACATGCCGGGCATGACGGATCCGAAGGAAATGGAGAAAGTACTTAGCAACCAGGAACTGAGGAAAAAACTACGGGAACAATCAAGAGATGATTTAAAAAAAGGTAACCTGCTTTGGATTGAAACCATGGTGAACAGCGAAGCCCAGCTTCGGGAAAAGATGAGCCTTTTCTGGCACGGCCATTTTGCATGCCGCAGCCAGAATAGTTTTTTTGCACAGGAGCTGTTGCAGATCATCCGCAGCAATGCGCTGGGCAATTTTGGCGATATGCTGAAGGCAGTAAGCAAATCGCCGGCCATGCTGCAATTCCTGAATAATCAGCAAAACAAAAAATCGCACCCCAATGAAAACTTTGCCCGGGAAGTAATGGAACTGTTTACCATGGGGCGTGGTAATTATACCGAGAATGATGTAAAGGAAGCTGCCCGTGCTTTTACCGGCTGGGCTTTTGAGCCAAGGGGCGGATTTGTTGTTCGCAAATTTCAGCACGATGATGGCAGCAAAACCTTTTTAGGTAAAACAGGCAATTTTGATGGCGACGATATCCTGAATATGCTGCTGGAGAACAAACAGACCGCCAATTATATCAGCAGAAAAATGTACCGGTTTTTTGTAAATGAAAATGTGAATGAGCAAAATCAGCAATGGTTAAGCAAGCGGTTCTATGCAAATAATTATGATATAGCAAAACTGCTGGAAGATATTTTTACAAGCGATTGGTTTTATGATGAAAAGAATATCGGGAACCGCATAAAATCGCCGGTTGAACTGATAGTGGGTATCAGGCGCTTTTTGCCCCTGCAGCTGGAGAACGACCAGTCGCAATTGCTGCTTCAGCGGGCATTGGGGCAGGTATTGTTCTATCCGCCCAATGTGGCAGGATGGCCTGGCGGTAAAAACTGGATAGACAGCAGCTCGTTAATGCTGCGCCTGCGCATTCCTCAAATACTATCCGCAAACGATGCTATGGATATCAGGCCCAAAACGGATGATGATGTGCAGATGGGACAGATGATGCAAGCTGTAAAGAAAATGAAAGAAGCAGTAAAAGGTGGCACAGCAACCATTGACTGGGCTGCTGTAAATGCCATATTTGAAAAAGTACAGCGTGATAAACTGCTTGAGACTATAACAGCAACCGTTTTGCAAACAAAAAATAAAGTGAGTAACGCGGTGCTGGATAAATATATAAATACTGAAAGCAGGGAAAACTTTATCAGGAGTACTGTCGTAAATCTGATGGCAACACCGGAGTACCAGCTTTGCTAAAAACCACCTCCACCCTCTGAAGGGGGAGCTGGGCGGTTGTTTTTTAAGCTCTTATAAAAAATAAATAATCACTCTCAAGGAATTAAAATACCTTTTAAAGAAGCGGAGTCTAAACTCCTCCTTTAGGGGTTGGAGGTTAAATCTAATTTTATGTTGATCAAACGCAAGGAATTTTTACAAATAGGTTCACTGGCAACGGCATCTATGATGCTGCCCAAATTTTTAAAAGCTTTTGAAAAGCCGATGATGGTACCGCCAGGAAACAAAGTGGTGGTGGTAATACAATTCAGCGGAGGTAACGATGGGCTGAATACGGTGATACCGGTGCGAAATGATATTTACTACCGGGAAAGGCCCAAGCTTGGCATTGCAAAAACTGATGCATTGTCCCTGACAGACGAAACCGGTTTAAACCCTGCGCTGGAAGCATTTAAAGGTTTATTTGATGATGGCAGCCTGGCTATTATGAACAGCGTTGGTTATCCCAACCCCGACCGCTCACATTTTCGCAGTATGGATATCTGGCAAAGTGCCAGCGATAGCGACAAATACGTAAACACCGGCTGGCTTGGCCGCTACCTGGATGCACAGTGCAAAGGATGCGATAAGCCAACACAGGCTATGGAACTGGATGATGTGCTTAGCCTGGCTTTAAAAGGAGAAGAGAACAAAGGCCTGGCTTTTAAAGATCCGCGGAAACTTTATAATACAAGCAACGGAAAATTTTTAAAAGATGTGAATGCCGATCATAAGCCTGGTGAAGAAACCATTGACTACCTGTACAAGACCATGAGTGCCACGCTCAGCAGTGCCGATTATATTTACCAGCAAAGTAAAGCGCATCCAACTACACAAACTTATCCAAATACAAACCTGGGTAACGATCTTAAAACGATCGCATCGCTGATATTTTCCGATATCAATACCAAAGTATATTATGTAAGCCTGGGTAGTTTTGATACACATGTTAACCAGGATAATCAGCAAAAAAGATTGTTTACCGAGCTGAATGATGCTGTAAAAGCATTTACTGCCGATCTTAAAAACAACGGACGTTTTAATGATGTACTAATGATGACCTTCAGTGAGTTTGGCCGAAGGGTTAGCCAGAATGCCAGTAATGGAACCGATCATGGAACGGCCAACAATATGTTCTTCATCAGCGGTGGCTTAAAGGAAAAAGGCGTGCTCAATGCCATGCCCGATCTTACTGATCTGAATGATGGAGACCTGAAACACAAAGTTGATTTTAAAAACGTGTATGCCACTGTTTTAAATAAATGGCTGGGGGCCGATGATAAAATGATACTGGGAAACAAGTATTCAACACTGAATTTTATATAAACCGGGAAGATAAAAGGAGAAAAAGAGAGCCGAATGAAGGCTCTCTTTTTCTCCTTTTTAAATCACTTCGATCAATATTTTTTAATTCACTCCTTTCTCCCTCATCACTTTATTGAGCCACTTTAACAGAACGAACAGTAAAATGGTAGCTGCAAAAAGTAAAATAAAGTTCAGCCAGAAGTAATTGGCCTTATTATCATATTCATCCCACTTGCTGGCTAAAATGCCGCTTAACTTATTGCCTATAGAAGTTGATACAAACCAGCCGCCCATCATCAGCGATGTGATACGGGTAGGGCTTAGTTTTGATACCAGTGAAAGCCCCATGGGGCTTAAAAACAATTCGCCAATTGTTACCACGCCATAGCTGCTGATAAGCCACCATACACTTACTTTTTCGGCACCGTTGCCGCCGGCAGCAACAGCAGCCACCATTACCAGCACCGATAAAGCAGAAACCAGCAATCCAAAAGCGATCTTGGTAGGGGTACTGGGCTCTTTGCCTTTGCGGCGTAACCAGGTAAAAAATGCAACCACCAGTGGTGTTAATGCAATTACCCAAAAAGGGTTTATCGACTGGCTTAAACTGGGCACCCAGGTTTTTACTTCGGCACCCGCTGCAGGCAGGTTTTGAGGGGCCACATTTTTAAAATAAGAATCGTATCCCCATTCTTTCTGCTCGGCACCATTTATCCTGATCTTGCGGAACTGGTTATCCATTTTTACCACAGAATCCAGCTTGTAGGTGCTGTTTTTTGTTTGCTTTAAGGCAGATAGTACATTGCCTGTTGTTCCGGAAACTTCCCGGTCGGTATATCGGCTGGCCCAGGTATTAAGTGCGGTGCCGTTCTGTTTAAAAATTGCCCAGAATAAAATAACCACCAGGAAAATGGCCAGCATGGCACTCATGGCCGGCCGCTCATCTTTATTGCTTTTAAAAACCAGGGCGGTGTAAAAAAGTAACACAGGTATGCAGGCAAAAATAAATGCATCGGTTGAGTTGGAGTCGAAGATATAGCCATCTCCTTTTACAAGCCAGCCAATAACGCCAAAAGCAAAACAGGGTAAAACAACCAGTGCCATTATTTTCCACAAAGGCATATCACCTGGTTGCAATGGCTTGCGTACATCAAACTGTGCATAATGCCTGGTGCCCGATATGAATACAATTACGCCAATGAACATGCCAACACCTGCGGCGGCAAATGCAGCAGCCCAGCCGATAGTAGTGTACAATGCGGCTCCAAAAAAATTACAGATAAAAGCACCAATATTGATGCCCATGTAAAAAATATTATAGCCTTCATCTTTTTGATGCTTATGTGCAGGAACAGAATAAACATTGCCCAGCAGTGTTGAGATATTGGGTTTGAAAAAACCATTGCCAACAATTACCAGCGTCATGGCCAGGTAAAGCATTTGCAGGTTGTGTACACCCATCAGGCAGTATCCAACGCCCATAAGCAGGCCGCCAAAAATGATGGACTTCCTGTACCCTAAATACCTGTCTGCAATTAAACCGCCTAAAAAAGGCGTAAAAAACACGAGCGCAATAAAAGTGCCGTACAGGCTGGCTGAATCTTTTTCATCCATATTAAAACCCTTGGTTGCATCCTTCAGGTAAAATGTGAAGATGCCTATCATGAGGTAATAGCCAAAACGCTCCCACATTTCGCTGAAAAATAAAAAGGGCAATGCCTTAGGATGTTGTTTCCACATAGTTGATCGTTTAAATTAAAAGGTAAAAATAAAAGGCGACAATGCTGCCGCCTTTCAGGATATACTTTAGTTACTTATTTTTTCATGGCTGTTCTGTACAGGATCCATCCCATAGCAGCAAAAAACAATACGCCCAGTAAATAGTACATATTGCTTCCCATGCCGCTGGTTAAAGATTCTTCCATGCTTATTTTTTGCATCAGTTTTTCACCACTGTCGCTGCCCACAATAAAAGCAATAACAACACCGGCCACCGCACCGCCTGCTACCAGGCCGGTTGCAAATAAACTTCCTTTACCCAGTTCATCTTCTTCGGGACTTGTTTCCACGCCGTCCTTTTTCTTCTTCCTGTCAACTAAGCCTTTAATAGCACCACCAATGGCAATGGGTAAAGTGGTAGATAAAGGAAGGTATGCTCCTACCGCAAAACTTAATGAGCGGATGCCGCAAAGTTCCATGACCACCGCCAGGAAAACGCCTACAAAAACATATTGCCAGTCTAAGTTAAAAGATAGGATGCCTTTGATCAAAGTAGCCATTAATGTTGCCTGTGGCGCCGGGTATTTTTCTGTGCCAATGGCATGGTTGATTCCCTGTGCAACCATCTCAGCATTGGGTTTATCTAAATATTTAATAGTGATACCAATAACTATAGAAGACACAATAGCACCGATGAACAAAGCGATCTGCTGGTTGCGGGGAGTAGCGCCCACAATATATCCGCTCTTCAGATCCTGCGATGTGGCGCCGGCATTGGCTGCAGCAATACAGATCATGCCACCTACCACAAGTACTAATGGTTCATAGGTTTTGCCGGTCCAGCCAACTGCAATAAAGATCAGGCTGGTGCCCATCACAGTAGCAATGGTCATACCGCTGATGGGGTTATTGGACGATCCGATCAATCCAACAATTCTTGATGAAACCGTTACGAACAAGGCGCCAAAGATCAGTACCAAAAATCCGATCAGTATCTTTTGTAAAAAACTGTCGCCGGGCACCTGGGGCAATACGGCTATTAATGCAACAAGGGCAAGGCTGCCTATGCCAACTATTTTTAAACTCAGGTCACGCTCAGTTCTTAAAACACTGTTGGTTTCGCCACCTGCATTGTTTTTTATAGAGCTTACGCTTCCTTTAATTGACTTAACAATGGTTGGTACTGTTTTAATTAATGTAATGATACCACCTGCCGCTACCGCACCAGCGCCTATCTGGCGGATGAATGCATAGTAAATAGCAGCAGAGTAATCATTAAAAGTATGGGTGGCAGCATTCCAGCCGCCCTTGCCACCGTCTTTGGTGATATCTGCCAGGTATCCAAGTTTGTTAAGCTGTATGGCAATGGTATCTGCCGGTACTATAGATGATAAAAGCGGAATTAAAACCAGCCAGCTTAAAACACCACCGGCCACCAGCACACCTGCAATGCGTGGGCCAATGATATAGCCCACACCTAAATATTCTGGTGTGATCTCTCCGCTTAGTTTTGCAGATGGAAAGAATTTGTTGGTTTGCTTGGTGATCCAGAACGGGGTTTCAGCAATGATATGCAGTATCTTTTGCAGAATGGCATAGCTGAAAGCAACACCCAGGCCCCAGAAAGCGGTCTTGGCAAAATCGCCACCCTTTTCACCGGCTTTCAGCACATCGCCGCAGGCGGTTCCTTCGGGGTATGGCAAAGTATCATGTTCATTTACGATCAGGGCTTTTCTCAACGGCACCATCAGCAAGGTACCCAGCATACCGCCCACAATGGCCAGTATCAGAATGGTTAGATAATTAAAATAAGAAGCACTGTCTGGCGAAGAAAGAAATAAGAAACCCGGCAGGGTAAATGCAACACCAGCCGCAATACTTTCGCCTGCACTGCCTGTTGTTTGAATGATATTGTTTTCCAGGATGGTAGTTTTAAAAAACTTCCTGCCCAGGGTAATGGCAATAACAGCAATGGGGATGGATGCAGATACCGTTAAGCCCGCCTTTAGCGCAAGATAAACAGTGGCTGCACCAAATATTACCCCAAACAAACTACCCAGCAGAATTGACTTTACAGTCAGTTCTTTCATGATGGTTTGAGGCGAAACAAATGGTTGAAAGATCTTTTTTTCAGACATAGCAATTTTTTTAGAAAGTAATATAAAAAGAAAAAGGCGATAAACTAAGTACCGCCTTTTATGTGTAATAACAAAATTTTATGCAGAGCCTGTTTTATCTCTTACGATCTTATCCAGCGATTTTACCCTGGAGAAGATCAGCAGTCCACCCAGGATGGCTGCCACAGCAATAATACCAAAGAAGATACGCTTGTCTGGCATTTTATCCCAGAAACTGGCCATTACACCTGCCACTTTACCTCCGATGGAAGTAGACAGGAACCAGCCCCCCATCATTAACGCAGTCAGTCTTGGCGGCGCCAGTTTAGATACAAATGACAAACCGATGGGGCTTAAACAAACCTCGCTTACTGTAAATATGCCGTAGGTTAAAAACAGCCATACCGGCCCAACTTTATCGGTGTAAATGCTGGGTACCGTTAAAACAGCAATTACCATGGCCAGTGCACTTACGCCGGCAATAATAAGAGCCCAGGCAAATTTACTGGCCGTACTAACCGGTTTGCCCCTTCGGGATCGCCAGGCAAAAAATGCAATGATGATGGGCGTAAACGCCACAATAAAGAATGGGTTGATAGATTGAAACAGTTCTGTATTACCAACTTTCAGCACGCCCGATGTTGGCCATTTGTCTTTAGGCATATTGGCAAAGTACGGGTCAGCGCCCATTGTTTTTACAGCATGTCCCGAATCATCGGTTACCACTCTCATGTACTGATCAAGCTTTTCCGTTTCCAGTGGGCCCGTCTTTACAGTCTGCAGCATATCTACCGTGCTGGCTGGTTGTTCCATAAACTCAGGGATAGACCTGTCAGTATGCGATTCGGCCCAGATAGTAAGGCCGGTAGAGTTTTGATTATAGATGGTCCAGAAAATTACAGATACGGCAAAAACAAAAAGTAATGCACCAATACCTTTTTTATCATCTGACTTTTCTTTGCGCCACAGGTTAACGTAAAACACGATTACCGGCACACAGGCAAGCATGAAAGCATCGGCTGAATCACTGCCAAAGATATTGCCCGGTATAACCCAGCCTATTGCTGCAAAAATGAGCATGGGTACAAAAACTGAACCCAGTATTTTTGAAGTGGGCATATCGCCTTCCTGCATGGGCCTTTTTACATCATATTCCTTAACATGTTTCAGGTTAATGGCAAGGGCTATTAATCCAAGTATCAATCCAATACCAGCGGCAGAAAATGCAGCCTGCCAGCCAATCTTGTTGCGGAGTATGGCTGCAATAAAATTGCAAAAGAAGGCGCCTATATTAATACCCATGTAAAAGATATTGTACGCATTGTCCTTCAGTGGCCTTCTTTCATCAGTATTGTACATATTGCCAAGCAGCGTAGAAATGTTGGGCTTAAAAAAACCATTACCAATAATGATACAGGCCATCGCAATATACATGGTGTAATCCCCGGGCAGTGTAATGGTGAGGTAACCGATTGCCATCAGGGTTCCGCCAATAAAAATAGATTTGAGGTAACCAAGATACCTGTCGGCCAAAAGCCCGCCTATAAAAGGTGTTAAATAAACCAGCGCAATAAATGTACCTACCACATCCGAACCCATTGCCTTTGGCAAGCCCTTTCCCGAGCCATTGGTCAGGTAAAGGAATAAGATACCCACCATTAAATAGTAGCCAAATCGCTCCCACATTTCTGTAAAAAATAGAACATACAGTCCTTTGGGATGCTTCCCGGCTTTTGCTTGATCACTCATAAATAATAGTTTTTTAAATGCTTATAGTTGGTTTAGTTACCCAAAATAGTGATTTTATATTTAGTACAAACAAAAACTAGCCGGCTATTTTTAAATGGTAAGGGCCGTATATGTTAATGGAGGATTACAAAAATCAGGCATATAGCTTCCGCTTAAAAAATATATTGTGAAATGATGCGGCAGAATTTTAAATTCGCAAACCAATAGTTCAAGCAGTTAAACCCAGGTTATCGATGAATATACTTTTAATAGGCTCCGGCGGCCGGGAGCATACTTTTGCATGGAAACTTACACAAAGCCCCATCTGTAACAAATTATTTATTGCGCCTGGCAATGCAGGCACGGCCCAGTGCGGCACCAACCTGCCCATTGCCGTTTCAGATTTTGATGCCATGGCTGCTGCATGCAAGGAAAACAGCATCGATATGATTCTGGTTGGCCCCGAAGAGCCACTGGTAAAAGGTATCTACGATTATTTTAAAAATAAAAAAGGCCTTGAGCATATACAGGTAATAGGCCCATCCAAAGAAGCATCGCAGCTGGAAGGCAGTAAGGCTTATGCCAAAGCATTTATGCACAGGCATAATATACCAACTGCCGCTTACAAAGAATTTACTTCAGATAAATACCTCGAGGGTGTAGAATACATCAAGGCTCAGTCATTACCCATTGTTTTAAAGGCCGACGGGCTGGCGGCAGGTAAAGGCGTTTTAATATGCCAGAGCCACCTGGAAGCCATGGCTGAATTTGAGCTGATGTTGTTGCGCTCAAAATTTGGTGAAGCAGGAAAGAAAGTGGTGATAGAAGAATTTTTAAAAGGAATTGAGTTAAGCATCTTTGTGCTGACAGATGGCGAAAACTATGTGCTGTTGCCCGAGGCAAAAGATTATAAAAGAGCAGGAGAGGGCGATGCAGGGCTCAATACAGGTGGCATGGGTGCCGTAAGTCCGCTGCCATTTGTTACAGTACAGTTTTTGCAGATAGTAAAAGAAAAGATCATTGAACCCACCATTGACGGCTTCAAAAAAGACAAGCTCGATTACAGGGGTTTTGTTTTTATTGGCCTGATGAACGATAATGGCGATCCCAAAGTGATTGAATACAACTGCCGGATGGGCGATCCCGAAACCGAAGCCGTAATACCACGCATCAAGAATGACCTGGTAGAGTTGCTGGCCGCAACATCCGGAAAGCGCCTGAACGAAATAAAAATTGAAACGGATGAACGGGCTGTAGCCACAGTGGTGGCGGTAAGTGGCGGTTATCCAGGCGATTACCAAAAAGGAAAAATAATAAGCGGGCTTGATAAAACACCCTTTGAGAACAGCATTGTTTTTCATAGCGGCACTGTAAAAGAAGGCGACGAAATTGTTACCAATGCTGGGCGGGTGCTGGCTGTTACGTCTTTTGGCGATAATATTACCGAAGCTGCCGAGCAATCTAATTATATGCTGGAGCAGCTGCATTTTGATGGTATGTATTACCGTACCGATATCGGTTATGAATTCAATCCGCAAAAATTTGAAGAGTGATAAGACCGCTGTTTTATTGGTTTAAAATGGCTGAACGATTTGTATGGCTCAATCATTTTTGCAAAACCGCTTCAGCATAAATCTTCTGCAAAACACAACAATGTAAAAGTTTCGGTAAAATATTGAAAAATAAAGGGTTTCCCGTTGTTAATTCAAATATTTTCCACCAACTTTGCTGCCATTGATTAAAATCCTCTTTTCACACAAACAATATGGGCCTTTTTAATTTTTTTACGCAGGAAATCGCAATCGATCTGGGTACTGCAAATACCCTCATTATACACAATGATGAAATCGTGGTGAATGAACCGTCTATTGTTGCATTAGACCGGAATAATCCAAAGAATATCTTAGCCGTGGGCAAAAAAGCATTGATGATGCATGAAAAAACCCACGAAAGTATAAGAACCGTTCGTCCGCTAAAAGACGGTGTGATAGCCGACTTTAACGCTGCCGAACTGATGATCAGGGAAATGATCAAACTGATCTACCCTAAAAAACCTTTGTTTGCACCCAGCTGGCGTATGATGATCTGCATCCCAAGCAGCATTACCGAGGTTGAAAAACGTGCCGTAAGGGATAGTGCCGAACAGGCCGGTGCCAAAGAAGTTTATCTCATACATGAGCCGATGGCTGCAGCCCTGGGTATTGGTATAGATGTGGAAGAACCCGTTGGTAACATGATTATTGATATAGGTGGTGGTACAACAGGCATCACTGTAATTGCGCTGGCAGGCATCGTTTGCGATCAGAGTATCCGTATTGCCGGTGATGAATTTACTGCTGATATTATGGAAGCCCTACGCCGCTATCATAGTTTGCTGATTGGTGAGCGCACTGCCGAGCAGATCAAAATTCAGGTGGGCGCTGCCATGAAAGACCTGGAAAATCCACCCGATGATATTCCCGTGAACGGACGTGACCTGGTAACAGGCATTCCAAAACAGGTAATGGTAAGCTACCAGGAAGTTGCTGAAGCTTTAGACAAGAGCATCTTCAAAATTGAAGAAGCAATACTTAAGGCCTTGGAAACAACACCTCCAGAGCTGGCTTCGGATATTTACCGCCGCGGTTTGTACATAACAGGCGGTGGTGCATTATTGCGTGGTCTTGACAAAAGGCTGAATGCAAAGATCAAATTGCCGGTTCACATCGCTGATGATCCGCTGAAGAGTGTGGTAAGGGGCACAGGTATTGCTTTAAAGCACTACGACAGGTATCCTTTTGTGATGAGATAGACTAAATTCAAAATAGAAATTCTAAATTCTAAAATGCGCCGTTTTTGAATTTTGAATTTTAATATTAAATATTCCTCTTCGGTGCGTAATATTTTTCTTTTCATTCGCCGGTATTTTAATTTCATCCTGTTTCTTCTGTTGCAGGGTTTCAGCATCTATTTGATCGTTCATTACAGTAACTATCACAAAGCCATTTTCAGCAAAACTGCCAACCAGCTTACCGGCAAGATCAACGAAAAGTACAACGGCATAACTTATTATTTTCAGCTTAAAAGAACCAACGACTCATTGGTAGCCGCCAATGAAAGATTGTACAATAAACTAAAAGCCGATTTCGAAATACCCGATACAGCCAGCAATTACCTGGTTGATTCTATTAAAGTAGATTCAATGGAGCAGTTCAGGAGGTATCATTACTTTCCTGCTAAAGTGGTGTACAATTCGGTAGCTGCACAAAATAACTTTATTGTGCTGGGCAGGGGAGCATCGCAAAATATTAAAGAAGGAATGGGCGTGATCGACCACAATACAGGTGTAGTAGGTATTGTAACCGAGGTAAGCTCCGATTATGCCGTGGTGATGAGCCTGCTGCATAAAGACAGCCACCTGAGTGCTAAACTATTAAAAGGCGGAGAAAGCGGTATCCTGAACTGGGATGGTAAAGTGCCCAATATCATTTCGCTGAATGGTATTCCCCGCTCGGCAAAAGTAGCCAAAGGCGATACCATTATCTCCAGCGGCTTAAGCACCAGCAGTATTCCCAAGGGAATGATGATTGGTATAGTACAGGAAGTAAGATCTGATAAAAGCACCAACAACTACCTGATAAAATTTAAAACTTCTGTTGATTTTTCAAATGTGGAGTTTGTGATGGTAATAGATAATAAACAGGCCGAAAGCATCAAGGCAATTTTAGATACAGTTAAACAGAAAACCCAGTAACGGGATAATACTATGAACACGCTGGTAAAGAATATTGTCCGCTTTGCATTATTTATCCTGGTACAGGTTTTTGTACTGGACAGGATACACCTGCACCAGATGGTAACACCTTACCTGTACTTTCTGTTCATCATCTGGCTGCCCTTTCGCATGGGCCGCACCCAGCAAATGCTGCTGGCATTTGCTTTGGGCTTTGCCATGGATAGCTTCAGGCATCACCCGGGCTTTCATACGGCTGCCTGCGTACTGGTAGCTTATATCCGCCCGTTTTTGGTAAACCTGTTAATACCACAGGAAGGCGCAGATAACAATTACGAAGAACCATCGTTTAAAAGCCTGGGAGGCTTTTTACCCTACATGATATTTATTGCTGTGCTTACAATCATTCATCATGGCTGGCTGTTTTTACTGGAAGCATGGCAGTTTGGAAATATCTGGTACTTCCTGGTAAAAACATTATTATCAACAGCACTTAGCTTGTTGCTGATAATTATAACCGAAATGCTGTTTACACGCCAGCAGGCTTTTAAAACCAATACCGTTTAAAAAAAGTAAAAAGGCGAAATTAAAAATCAAAAATTTACACGCTTTCAACTCATAACTCATCACCCATAACTCATAACTTAAGTTGTCTGTCTTTAATCAATCAAGAAAAAATGTGATCATGCTGGTCTTTGCCGGTATGTTTGTCATTATAATCGGCCAGTTGATAAACCTGCAGATTTTTTCTTCCAAATACAAGGTAGATGCCGATAATCAGGGGATTTTCAGAAAAGTAATTTATCCCGATCGTGGTATTATATACGATCGTAAAGGCAAAGCCATCCTGCAAAACACCACCATTTACGACCTGATGGTGATACCCGGAAAAATAAAAGGAACAGATACAGCAACGCTTTGCAGGATACTGGATATAGATTCGGCTGAATTTCATAAACGCATCATCGCTGCTATTCTTAAGAACAAGTCTTACCGGGCATCGGTTTTTGAACCATTGCTGAGCAACGAAAAAATGGCCAAGCTGAATGAGAACCTGTACAAACTGGCGCCCGGCTACTTTATGCAGGAACGTTCTGTACGTGATTATCCTTTTGAAGCCGGTGGTAATATTTTTGGTTACCTGGGCGAAGTGGACTCCAATATTTTAAAGAACCCCATGTACGAAGGTTATGTAATGGGCGACTATATCGGGCGTGCAGGTTTGGAAAGAACCTATGAAAAGGTATTGATGGGCCAGCGTGGTATTGAGTTCTGGAAAAGAGATAACAAGAACCGGTTGACAGAACCCCTGGAAAATGGAAAATACGATACGATAGCTGTAGCCGGCCAAAATATGCACAGCTCTATCGATATTGAATTGCAGGCACTGGGCGAAGAACTGATGCTGAACAAACTTGGTTCTATTGTAGCCGTAGATCCTAAAACAGGGGGTATACTGGCCATGGTCAGCAGTCCTACCTATCAACCTAAATTGTTAACCGGTGCCGAAAGAAAAAAACATTATGCTGAATTATTGCTTAGTCCGGCAAAGCCATTATTCAACCGTTCGGTAACAGCAACCTATTCGCCCGGCTCTACTTTTAAAACCTTGCAGGCGTTAATTGGTTTGCACGAAGGCGTTATTACTACTGCTACCACGGTTTCCTGCGGCGGTGCATTTTATGGCTGTGGTGGCGGTAAGCCTATGAAATGCCTTGACTATGGCACTTTCGATCTGCGTAATGCGATCCGGGTATCAGACAATACCTACTTTGCTACCGTCATGCAGCGTGTTATCAATAATCCAAAATATCCCAATATCGATAGCAGCCTGGCCACCTGGGACAGGTATATGTATGCTTTTGGCCTGGGGCATAAACTGGGTACCGATGTGCCATCGGAAAAGCCCGGTAATATTCCCTCGCCTCAGTACTTTAACAAGATATACGGATCAGGAAAATGGAACTATTGCAGTTTTCGTTCGGTAAGTATTGGTCAGGGCGAGGTATTAACTACACCCATGCAAACCGCCAATGAAATGGCTTATATCGCCAACAAAGGCTGGTATAAAATTCCGCACCTGATCGACTCAATAGAAGATGGCGACAAGTTTGAGATGCTGAATAAGTTTAAGCAAAAGCACAGCGCCATTGAGATACCCGACAGCGTTTTTGAAGCCGTACATGATGGTATGCAGCGTGTGGTAGAAGGTGGAACCGGTGGCGGGGCCAAAGTGCCCGGAATTGTTATTTGCGGTAAAACCGGTACCGTAGAAAATTATTATCGTGGTGTAAAACAACCCAACCACGCATTCTTCTGCGGCTTTGCACCCAGGGATAATCCAAAGATCGCTATCATGTGTGTGGTAGAGAACAGTGGTCGTTTCGGTGGTACCTATGCAGCACCTATCGTAGGTTTAATGATCGAAAAATACCTGAACGATACCATTGCAAAAGGCCGCCAGCCTATTGTAGAAAAATTTAAAAAACTGAATTTAATACCGCCACGTATCTATAAAGAAATGAAAACGGTTGATTCTATGATGCATGCAAAAGATTCGGCCTACCTGATAGCCAAAGGATATATAACCCTGATAAAAGACACCATGGATGTAGATAAAACAGATGAGGAAGCTATACTGGATGAAATAAAGAAAGATAAAGACAAGCAGAAAAAAGACAGCAGCGATAAGAAAATAAAGATCAATACAGAAGCCATTTTACCAAACGAAAAAAAGAAACCGGAAATAAAAGATACCCTGCCTAACTAAGGTAGGCAACCCTCAACATGCTAAACAAAAATACTCCTATATCAAAAGGTGTCGACTGGTTAACGGTAATGCTATTTTTTAGCCTTGCCCTTTTTGGCCTGCTTTGCATTTTTTCTGTAGAATATAAAACTACAGATGGATTGATGCAGAGCATATTGGGTTTTAAAAAGGAGTATAGTAAACAGTTTTTTTTCCTGATAGCCAGTACCGTTGTAGCCATGTTTATTTTATTAACGGATAGTAAATTCTTTACCGCCACTGCAAATCTTGGTTATGCAGCGGGGATACTGCTGATAATTTCTACTTTTATTATTGGTAAAGAAGTAGGCGGTTCTAAAAGCTGGATATCGCTTGGTTTTATGAATATACAGCCTGTAGAAGTTTGCAAAATATTTACATCGCTGGCACTGGCAAAATATTTCTCTATGCCGGATACTGATTTCCGAAAATCCAGGTCGCAATTAATTGCAGCAGCAATTGCTTTTGCACCAGCAATTTTATCGGTGCTGCAAAAAGAACCAGGAGCTGCTATTGTATATTTTTCATTTGGCATTGCTTTTTACAGGGAAGGATTACCAGCGCTGTACTTAATTCTTTTCTTTTCACTTACTGTATTAATTATTGCCAGTATTGTAGTGCCTCCTAATGTTTTGTTTATTGCACTTACTATTATTGCGGCCATATTTATTTATTTATACAAGAGGAAGATCAAACGAAATAAAAATGTGCTGTTCATAATAGTGGGAGTATGGCTTCTGAGCGTAGGTGTGCAAAAATTTATGGTGCCTGCTCTTTTCGAAAAAGTATTAAAGCCACACCAGGTAGTGCGCATTTTTGCAACTTTTGGAATAGATGATTATAAGTTCAAAAACGCCGAAAGAACAGCCGAAATACAAAAAGAGTTTGGAAAGTTGGGGACAACAAAAAAGAAACCTGGTGAAAAAGTTGAAAGCTACAATGTAAAACAATCTAAAATAGCAATAGGCAGCGGTGGTTTTTGGGGAAAGGGATTTTTGCAGGGTACGCAAACACGTGGCGACTTTGTACCTGCACAAAATACAGACTTTATATTTTCGTCGGTAGGCGAAAGTTTTGGATTCATAGGCTGCATGGTGCTGATGCTTTTATATTTTGGGTTAATGATGCGGATCGTTATTATTGCCGAGCGGCAACGCAGTACGTTCAGCCGGGTTTATGCTTATTGTGTTGCAGGCATTTTATTCTTTCACGTGGCCTTAAATGTATGTATGACATTGGGGCTTGCACCTTCACCGGGTATTACTTTGCCTCTTTTAAGTTACGGAGGCTCTTCATTGCTTACCTTTACGATTCTTATTTTTATATTGATAAAACTGGATGCCGACAGGCAAATGGTACTCAGGTAAAGGCAACCCCCTCCGCCCCCTGAAGGGGGAACTGGTCACTGCGATATTAAACATGGTTCTGAAAATCAAGCAGCTTTAGTATTGTAAAAATAAACTCTTACAGCAAATAAAAGCGACTTACATTATTGAACTCCAAAGTTTCCCCTTTAGGGGGCGGAGGGGGTTTTACCTGAGCTCAAACTGCTGCTTACTTGCCTTACGTGCCGGAAACCAGGCAGCTAAAAAGGCAATGGCTGTGGCTGTTGCTGCCACCAGTACAAAATCTCCGGCTATTAGTTTTACCGGAAAATAATCCAGCAGAAAAGAACCGCCCTGCAGTTTGATGATCTTGAATTTTATCTGCAGCAGGCATAATATAGTGGCCATAAAGATGCCGGCAATGGTGCCAATACTGCCCAGCAATAAACCCTCACTTAAAAATATCTTTAAAATACTGGTATCGCTGGCGCCCATGCTTTGCAATACGCTGATGTCTTTTCTTTTTTCCAGCACCAACATAGTTAATGCGCTGATCATATTGAATGCAGCAATGATGAGGATGAGCGTAAGTACACCATAAATGGCCCATTTTTCCAGCTTCATGGTGTTGTACAGGCTGGTGTTTTGTTCGTACTTGGTCTGCACTTTATATGGCTTGCCCAGCATGGTTGAAATGGCCTGCTTGGCTTCTTCCGGATCTGTTTTTTCTTTTAGTTTTAGTTCCACGCCGCTGTATTCATCGGCAGCAAAACCCATTTGCTGTTTTACAAAGCCAATATTGGTAATGGCGTACTTATCATCAAACTCCTGCTGAATGGTAAATGAGCCCGAAGGAGTAATGAACCCCTCGCTGAGCGATTGCAAAGGATCGTTATTGCTGCTGTTTCTTTTGGGTAATATTACAGTTACATTATCTGCCGAAAACGCCTTGTCAAAACTTAAGGCCGTGGCATTCTGTATGCCCGAACCTGTTACCAGGTAAGGGTCTTCCGTAGTTCCTGTAAAATATTTGCCACGGTTTGTTTTAGCTGCCACACCCGTTACCTGTGGGTAATTATCATCAACACCTTTCAGGTAAATAACGGTTTGTGCATCCTGGTTTTTAAGCAGTGCTTTTTCTTCGGCTATCAGCGAAAAACTTTCAACGGCCGGCTGGTTCTTTATAGAAGCGATCTGTGTTGCAGTAAGCCTGCAGGTTTTGCCGGTTGCCGGTATAATTTTCATGTCGGCATAAAAAGAAGAGTAGAGCGATTTAACCAGGTCTTCAAAACCATTAAAAACACTCAGTACCAGTACCTGGCAGCAGGTGGCAAAAGCAATAACCCCCACGGTAACCCATGCAATGATGTTGATGGCATTGGCGCTTTTTTTTGCTTTAAAATATCTCCAGGCAAAAGTGAAATACATCTCGGTTTGTGGTTTTGGGTTTATTGTTAAGGGTAGCCTGCTGTTTAAAAACCACTAACCACAAACTACCAACCACCAACATTTATTTGCTCTCGTCTTTTTTGATCTCTTTGAATAACTTTTCCATCTTATCTACATAATCCAGTGTGTCATCAATATAAAAAGTGAGTTTGGGCATGCTGCGTAACTGGTGGCGAACCCGGGCAGTAAGTTCTTTTTTTATTTCCCAGCTGCGTTCTTCAATCTTCTTTAAAGTATCAAAACTGTCTTTTACCTGGAAAAAGCTCAGGTATATCCTGGCCTCATATAGGTCCGGCGTAATTTTTACCGATGAAATGGAAACCATACCACCATCCATCATAGATATACCCAGGCGCTGAAAAATATCACTCAGTTCTTTGTTTAATAAGCCTGCCACCTGTTTCTGCCTTTTACCTTCTAACATAATGTTTATACTTTAATCGCTGTAAAATTAGTTACTTTGCTGCGTTTTATCAGCTTTTATATTTACTGCAAACATGAAGAGTTTACGTACTATTTTTAAATACATCAAGAAATACCCGAGGCTGCTTGTCAGTTACTTCGGGTTTAATATACTTTCGGCCATTTTCGGCGTATTATCATTGGGATTACTCAGTCCTTTTTTAATGCTCATCTTTAAACAAGGAGATGCTTTTAAAGCGGTAAGTGGTACCGGTTTTTTCAGCCGTATCAACCCGGTAAATTATTTTAAAGAATGGCTGTACAAATTAATAAATGAACCTGGCGGAAATATAAAGGCATTGATGGTGATTTGCGGGGTAGTATTTACAGCTATTTTATTAAAGAATCTCTTTGCTTATTTAAGCATGTATTTTTTAAATCCCATTCGTAACCGGATACTGAACGACATGCGCAGCAGTATGTATGCAAAAATACTGCAGCTGCCAATAGGCTATTTCAGCGAACAGCGCAAGGGAGATATCATGAGCAAACTTTCAAACGACCTGGGCGATGTGGAAGGCTCTACGGTAAGTGTGCTGGAAAGTATGTTCAGGGAGCCGATAACCATCTTATTGTTTTTTGCCTATATGGTCATCCTCAGTCCGCAGCTCACGTTGTTCCTGGTTATTTTTTTACCGGTAGCGGGATTAATACTGGGGCGCATTGGCCGCTCTTTAAAAAAAGAGAATAAGAATGTGCTGCAGCAGTTCGGAAAACTTTTTTCAACCATTGAAGAAACACTGGGAGGCATACGCATCATCAAGGCATTTAATGCCGAGAAAAAGATCCAGCGAAAATTTGAGCAGGAGAATGAAGCCATGTACCACATGAAGAATAAGGCCAATCGCCGGAGAGACCTGGCTTCGCCTGTTTCAGAGGCCCTGGGTGTTACAGCAGTATTGTGTATCCTCTGGTATGGTGGTCGGCTGGTATTAAGCGGAGATAAATCTTTTACTTTAAACGCCGGCGACTTCCTGGCCTATATCGCCATTTTTACCCAGCTGATACAGCCGCTGAAATCACTATCAAGCGCATCGTATAATATTCAAAAGGGTGCCGCCAGTATAGAGCGAATAGAGAATCTCATCAATGAGAACGTGGGCATTAAGGAATTACCAGATGCGAAAGAACTAAAAGAATTCTCCGATGCTATCGAATTAAAAAATGTAGGCTTTAGTTACGATGATTCGGTGATACTGAAGAATATCAATCTTACCATAAAAAAAGGAAAAACCGTTGCGCTGGTAGGCAGCAGTGGTGCCGGAAAAAGCACCCTGGCCGATCTGATTCCCCGGTTTATTGATGCAGGGGAAGGCGAAGTGCTGATAGACGGCATCAACATCAAAAATTACACCCTGCATTCTATCCGAAACCAGATGGGTATTGTAACGCAGGAAGCTATCTTGTTCAATGATACCATTGCTAATAATATTGCACTGGCAAAAGACGATGCTGCAAAAGAAGAGATCATAAATGCAGCAACCATTGCAAACGCTGCCAGCTTTATCAATTCCAAGGAAGAAGGCTACGAAACCAATATCGGCGACCGAGGCAGCAAACTAAGTGGTGGCGAGCGCCAGCGCATGACCATTGCCAGGGCAGTTCTAAAAAACCCGCCTATTTTAATTTTAGATGAAGCCACTTCTGCCCTGGATACCGAAAGCGAACGCCTGGTGCAGGATGCCATCAACAACCTCATGAACAACCGTACCTCCATTGTTATTGCCCATCGCTTATCAACCATCCGCCATGCCGATGAAATTATCGTGCTGCAAAAAGGTGAAATAGTAGAAAGAGGAACACACGATAGTTTGATTGCGCAGGATGGGTTTTATAAAAGGCTGGTGGATATGCAGGAAGTGAGATAAGCTTTACCTGGTATTATCTTTGTTTTATTTTTTTCATCAGTTCTTTTGCTTCTTTAATATTGTCTGCTTCAGGAGGTAAAGTCTCTAAGACTCTGTAGCAATCTTCAGGTTTGTTTTCCTTTAGTAAAACAAGAGCTTTATACCATATTGCCAAGTTTTTATAGACTGTATTGACATTAGCAACCTCGTCAAATACTTTTATTGCAGAATCATACTGGTTTGTTTGCAGGTAACAAATTCCTGTGGCAACTATAATGTCTGTTTCATTAGGTTTACCGGCCAATACACTTTTTAGCAAGGGTAGACTTTGGGCATAATCTTTTTTATTAAACAGGTTTACAGCCTGTAACAAAAGAGTATCATTATTAGATCCCCGTTCGGCCGCCGACAATGATTCAACATCCTTTGCGTAGTATGCAAACAGCTTTTCATTGTCGAAAGTTTCTGCTTCAAAAGGCCGCACTATCAATATAAAAACTATTGCCGCTGCAAAAGCAGCGGCTGCATACCACCAGCGGTTTATACCGATTACTTTAGCTTCGTTTTTTTTAAAAAAGTCGCCATTGAGTTTGGCTAAAGATGCAGCCAGCTTTTCCTTTTCTGTTTTGTTTTTAATAACAAACGATTGGTCAGCTTCAATTGTCCTGTAAATATTTACTTCTCTGGCCAGTTTTTCATTTTCCTGCATTTGTTTTTCAAATGCGGCTAATGCCTCGCCGGTTAATTCACCATCCAGGTACTGACTTATAATTTCGTAATTGATTTCACTCATTTGCCTACCATTGAAGATTTACGAACTCGGGTGATTTTTTTACCAATGCAATTAACTTCCCCATACACTCACTTTTTTTCTTTTTAATGTAGCTATAACTGTTCTGCAGTTTTTCAGCTACTTCCATCATAGAGATACCTGTCCAAGAAAGTTCCAGCAGTTCCCTACAGCCATCACCGAGTTCTTTAAATTTATGCGCCAGCAAAATACCTCTTTCATGTTGATTCTGTAAAATGGCAGCATTATTAAATACATCTTCACTATGATTATATCCTTCAGTATCTGTAAAAGTTACCCTGCTTACTGCTTTTTTATTTAGCTTATTTATCCACTTGTTCTTGCATACCAAGTATAAATAGGCATCCAGCGGGCAGGTAAGCACGAAGCCTTTATCTTTTGCACGCTGATAAATATCCAGTAAAGCATCCTGGAAAATATCGGCCGCATCTGCATCGGTACCGTTATTCTTTAAGACCATGTTCTTTATTTTGCCACTGTATTTTTCATACAAGTCCTTTAGCAACAAAGTGTTGTTATCAACAAGGGCATCAATGTATTGCTGATCCTGGTGGGCGGTCATTTAAAGGGATTCATTAAGCTGGTTTAAAAAAAATCTCTTTTTACAGGTAACCAAATACTGTTTATGTTGATATACCTGTGATTAATTATTCAATCATCTAAAATAAACATTATTTTCAACTACCTAAACCATCAATTATGAAAAAAGTATTTCTGGCTTTTATTATTGCTGTATTTTTTTTAAATGTCAATGCTCAGATAGACTATAACAATATCAGTAATACATTCACCCTTACTTCTATGCGGCCTAATAAGCAACTGCTGGCAAACGCTGCTGGTAACCTGCCTGGCACTATTCCCAATACACCCAGTTGCGCATTTGTGCTTGAATATGGAGATGGGTTCTTTTCTACAGAAATAGCCCCTAAACATATCTATAACTGGCCCGGCACAACACAGGTAGTTATTAATTATTCGGGCAGGTACGATACAATTAAGCCACCTCCAGCTTTCTCCAAGTTAATATTCCCGATAAACAATAGTCCGTTTCCTCAGCCAGCTGTGCAGCAATCCATGTTAGGTACTACCGAATTTGTAAGGCTTACACCCATAGCACGCTCAATAAATGTTAAAGATGAAATGCTGTTTATACTCACTTATAAAGTGCCCCAAAATGGCCATGTAAAACTTACACTTTATTATAACGATCAAAATCTCAACGCATTTTTCCCGATAAATAATCCTTCCGAAACAATAGCCGAATCGCTTAATTCGCAGGGAGTAACCGGAACTATTAAAAGAATAAGAACCTATTTTGATGAACAGGGGCTTACAATGGGGTTGGCGCCATCAACGTCGCCTGCTGCTTCTGGCACCGCTGTGTATATTAATGCTATAAACTGGGATTTTCAGCTACCTGCACCTTTTCCGGCTGGTACAGAACGTAATATATTTATTACGCTACGTACTAAAGATAATGTCGCGATGCCAGCCTGCGGCCAGGTGGAAGCATCTTTTGTACACGATTCCACAACCTCTTATTCCACGCTGGATATGTGCGCCTCTGCCAAACCACATGACCCTAATTTTATTGAAACATCGCCCAGGTGCATTACAAAAGGCCCAGGTTCACAACCTGTTAAATACCGAGTTCATTTTCAAAATGAAGGCGCAGGGCAGGCCTACAGGCTTAATGTGAAAGTTAAATTAGATAGTAAATTACATGATGCAGCTGCAAAATTGAAATGGCCAGGCTCTTTCAAAATAAAAATAGGAGGCAAGCCTGTTGATGCTGGCGGGTATGACTTTAGTTTGCAAGACGATGGTATTATGAGTTTTGATTTTCCGGGTAAAACAAAAAGATCACTAAAAAAGCGACAGCT